>OGJK01000138.1_pt1 | contig 78939 bp, 90 predicted proteins | sample 1571961 | NCBI WGS metagenome assembly OGJK01 (sample SAMEA2582120, study PRJEB24529) | metagenome | biome: Human gut stool | place: China | collected 2011 | reverse complement strand
TGCCTGGTCAACCGAGCACCTGCCCAAGAATTGGGTTACAGAACGAACCAAGACGCTTAGAAAAGTGAGCTAAAATTGGCACAACGAACTGGACACCCTAATTAGTAAGTTGGTCTGTTGTTAATTGAAATGCAACATTCTTTTGCTTGGAATCACTAAGTAATTCATCGTAAGCCTTTACATTAGCTTGTGCTGTTTTCCAATTATCTTCCATCTGCTTTGCTTTGTTTACAGCTTGTTTCAAGAAGAATGCTTCTACCACTATTGCAGTAAGCATTATAAGTCCTATATACTTTTTAATTTCACTCACAATATTCTTATATTTTTTATGCAAAAATAGATAAGTGCTCTTGAAGAAACAATAATCTAAGTAGCTTTGCTAAAAGCTCTTACTAATTTACTTAGCTCTCAAATAGTAATATTATTTATTGTTATCTTTATATGATAAAATAATAAAATACTTATACAATGGCAACATCTTTATTTACAACTATAGTGGGCTTGCTTTGTACTTCAATATCAAGTGTTGTTACTTTCTTGATAACTAAAAGAAAGTATAATGTTGAAGTAGATGCCCAGCAAATAGAGAATATCAGTAAATCATTTGACATCTACAGGAAGATGATGGATGAAAGTATGCTTGTTCAAGATAAAAAGATTATCATGCAGGACAACAAAATCAAGCAATTGCAAAAGGAGAATGATGATCTCAGGAGAGAGATTAGTAATCTCCAATTGCAAATGGCTCAGTTAATTAACTCGGTATGCTATGATACTTCATGCAGGCTTAGAAAAACAAGTTTTAATGTAGATAATAAACAGAATAATTATGCAACTAACTCTTGAAAGAAAATATAGGAAAGATACCTATACAATAGGTAAGCTTTATGTAAATGGTGAGCTTTTCTCAGATACTCTTGAAGACAAAGACAGAGGATTGACTTCTGCAATGACTCTTGAAGAGATAAATAAAAAGAAGATATATGGCCAGACTGCTATACCATCAGGAACTTATGAAGTAAAGATGACATACTCTAACAGGTTTAACTCAAGAGCATGGGGCAAGAAGTATGGTGGTAAGGTTCCAGAGCTGCTTAATGTAAAAGGCTTTGGAGGTGTAAGAATACATCCTGGTAACAAAGCTGCTGATACATTAGGGTGCATCTTAGTAGGAAAGAACTCAGCTGTAGGAATAGTAACTAACTCACAGACATACTACTTTAAGTTGCTTGATGACTACATAATTCCTGCAACTAAGAAGAATGAAAAGATTATACTTACTATTAAGTAGTTATAAGTATAACTAAAGCAAAAGGAGGTCCATAAGGGTCTCCTTTTTATGATCTTTCTCCCTGATATGGCTCATGTATACGATGTAATCTATTTATCATATCATGGTCATAGTAGTTATATGTATAGTCATCAATATATGCTCCACCATTTAGAGCTACTATTGAATAGCTATCTTCACTACAATATGCAAGAGACTTAAATGCAAAGAACAAGGATTCAAGAGAGGAGCTGTCCTGATATTTACTATCATATGAAAAAGCAAAATGCCCATCACATGAGAAATGCACTTTTATAGTTTCATAAAACTTTGTAAATTCTATGCAATCTACTTCTAAGAAATCACATTTTAATGGATTTCTAAAATAAATTGTTATAACATCATTGTTTCGATTATAGATAATGGCAAGAATATCTGAAACCCAAAAATTCTGTTTATCTGATAATGTAATATAAGAAAAAGTGCTTCTATATGAACTACCACTGATAAAGGATTTTTCAACGTCCATTAAAGCAAATTTTACACAAGGTGCAGGTAATTTGCTTACATACTCTATACCATCTGAGATAAGAATAGCCAAAAAGTAATCTTTATTATTACTTTCAGGTAAATCAAATAGAGTATCTTCTGAAGTAGTCATGTTCATATTATTTTAATGAGAATAAATAAATGTCTTCTTTATGCTTGTAGTTATCGACGGTATATATTACCCCTTTATCATTATTCCTTAGTGGTTGGATAAAATGATATTTTATAGGGAGAACAACTTTATTTTGTTCTATAATAATACCCCATTTTCCATTATCACATTTAGAATTATGGGCACCTCCAATTTTTACTCTTGCATATCCAAAATAGAATTGATCTATATATGTGTAATTATCAGGATTTACTATTTCTCCCTTACCAAAAATTATTACAGAGTATTTACTATCTTGATTCTGTAAAGTAAATAATCTATTATTGTTATTTGAAGGTAGCACTCTAAAATACGTCGAAGGTATGACTTCATTGCCAATGTAATCAATAGCACCATAATAGAAAGCTCTAGGTTGATGCTTTTGTCCAAGTTTAGCCACAACAACTATATCCTCCTTACTATAGCATTCACTATAATACATTGAGTATATATCTGGTACAATTACCTTAAAATCTTTATTTATAAATCCAATTTTTTCTCCATTGACAAAAGGAATAAGTAGTCTTTTGTCAATGTTGAAATCATAGCTACTTGCAGGTACAAGTATCTGTGACATATTTTCTTTAATTAAAGTTTCTCCTTTTATCATAGTGTATAGGATAATATTTAACTCTTGAAGGAGAAAAATCATAACTGAGTAAAGACACAAAAAGTGTGGAATCATTATTGTCTGTTCCACACACTGAGGCTCTTGCATTGCCTATCTAAGTAAGAACAGACAATGCAGAGTCCACGCTATATGATGATATACACCAGCATGGAGTACTTATGTATATACACAGTACCCCACTGTGTGATATAATCACACCTATGGACATCTATCATTGCCTATGTCCAAGACTTAGATATTTGGAGTTTGCAAGATTCCAGTGTGCCTTAAACACAGCGTTGATAAACGCCTTCCATAAAGTATATGCCTATCAGCTATTAACCTATAAGGTGTTAAGCATCAAAGACATAGATAGAAGCTTCTAAGAAGTAATGTATAATGCATATATCTTTTCAGCAACATATCACTGCAAATATACTTAAAAATCTTCAATGTTGTATCAGTAAGAATGCCTTTTAACATATAGATTCTTGATGAAATTTTGAATGATGTAATGTATTTTCAGATGTTACAAGTATGTAGCTTTAAAATCCATTATGTGTGTTAAGGTGAGAGAACAATAGTATATATTGAAAATAAAATATATGTGTTAAGAGGGAGTATAATAAACACACCACCGCCCCCATAATTTGCAGATGGGATTATCCCCCCGGGGTCTTTGCCCTGAATGGGATTTTTCCACAATAAAAAAGAATGCTTTTGCTTGACTGTGGCAATTGCACTCTTAATGTCTAACAGCAGTCACATTCTAAACACATCATTATCATGGAAAACAACATGCAGAACACAGAGAACAACATGCAGAACAACAACAGCAACATCACAGCTAACTACGACTTCATGATGTTTGCCTCTGACCAAGGCAAGAAGCAGGTAGAAACAGGAGAGTTCACCAACAAGAAGACAGGTGAGCCCTTTGTTGCTCTTGTCTTCCCTACAATCATCACAGAGGATGAGGAAGGCAAGAAGAGAAGCCTTCTTGTCAGTGTTTCCTCAAAGTGTGGCAAGTTTACCACCAAGGAGGAACTTTCAACATTCATCCTGCAACACAAGAAAGAGTTGCAGATTGTACAGATTGACAATCCTGAGTACAGTCATCCACTGTTCAGTCTGTGCTACAAAGCACACAATACAATGGAGGTTGTAGGTCTGTTTGACTAACACCATAAGCATGGTAGGAGAAATCCTACTGTGCTTTTTCTTTTTGGATGATAAATATGCTTCAAGAATATCTATCATCCTCTTTTTTCAAATGTTTCAAGAGTACCAACAACATGAAACAGCATATCTATGAGCTGACAAACTTTCCTCTGATCCCAGCATACTTAGTCTTTAGCCAATAAGGGCATCACATAATTAGTCTCTTATTCTGTTGTAAGGGAAACATCACCACTACTATAATTTGAAGGTATAAAATAGTATGAAACTATGAGACAAAGAATTAACAGAGAAGCTATCTGTAGCAGTGATAACTATGCACTTAGCAGAAAGTTACACAAAGAGTATCTTAAAGAAACTCATCAAGCAAGAGTTAAGAATATAAACATGTTCTCTTCATCAACAGAGAACCCTGTAGGAAAGGCAATTGGCAGACCTTATGTCAAGGTCTTTGGCAATAAGGTTTTCCTCAGTATCTCAGAAGCTGAGAATGCTATTGCTGTTGGGATTAATGTTCATCATGAGTAGTATGAAATACTTTGATAAAATCCTTGTAGTAGTCCTTGCAATAGCAATGGCTACTTACATTGGAGTATCTGTGGCAAGTACTGATGCTTCATTAGAGACATCTATTCTACTTGCAGTATTACTTTGCACATTAACAGCTCCTATAATATGGGCATTATGGGAGCTTATAGATTTACTGTAATGTATAGAGTGTATGATTCTTTAGGGAACTTCATGAGAAGTTTCCCTACATACCAACAGGCAAGCAACTATAAGCTTGCCTTTGGTAACTGTGGCTGGACTATAAATTAAGCATATGGCAAATAAACATTGGAAGTGGTGTATAGACTGTAAACATCTATTTAAAAAAGGCTTTTGTGATGCTATAGAAGTATCATCAGAGGAACAGTCCTATTGTAAAGCATATTTATGTGCAAGTAAGGATTAATTATGGCTAAACTATAAAACATTAAATACTATGTGGTTAGATGAAAACTGTGTGAAAACACTGATGAAAAACATTGCTGTTTAGTCAGCTAACCAAGGCTATAATATAGCCATGGAGCATGTATTCAACAGCAGAAAAGTCAATGAGGAAAAAGTAAGACACTTCCTCAAAACTGACAGTCATTTTATTGGTCTTGACAGTGAAGTCATTGACTTCATTGTTGAGACTCTTAAAGTATTAGACAAATAACCTAAGCTCTTTATGGCAAAATTAAACATACCTGTTAAATGCTCTACTTGCAAGTATTATGCAGTAGGGTATGCTGATGGTGAGAATAGTCTTGATAGAATTACTGTCAAGACTTCTCTATGTACAAAGCATAAATCTTATGATGCAAAATGTTCCAAAGCTTGCAAAAAGAATGGCTGTAAAGACTACCATTTAAACTGGAACATCTATGATAAGATAATGAAAGAACAAAAATAAACTAAAGCTCTCTATGCACCATGGGAGTTAAAACTAATGGTGCTGACATTCTAAACACATTTAATATGAAATAACATTTTGACGGTCTTTTCTTTGCAAAGACAAAGAAAGTAACAGAGCTGACTACTCTTGAGACAGTTACTCCATCCAACTACAATGAAGTTACTGTAGGTGACACAGTGCTTCTTAACACTCATAATTCTGTAGTTGCAGCAGTTGTTGTAGCTAAGAAGTTTATATGCGGAGATAACTTTATTCTCTTCTATACTTCAGAAGGATTCTGTGCTTTTGAGGTAAACATGTGTGGATCAACTTTCAATGAAAATATTTGGATAGACTTAATCCAAATTCCCACTTTCCTTGCAGCTCAAGCTATAACACTTAAGTCTGCAAACATTGTTATCTCAAAACTCGGTACTACTCCACACTATGTCTTTGATGATGTAATACTCTGACAACAAAACAGAAGCCTCTCTCTATTGGGGTTAGAGAAAGGCTTCACAGAAAAGAATACACAGTCCTTTATAGTCACCTGTGCAGAGACTTATATTTTTTGAAATAAGTATTTTCCGATCCTATACTTTATCTATCTTTTAGAGAATAGTATAAATACACTCTTTGAAGAGTTTCTCATCTTCAATTTTACTTCAGCTTTCTTTATATTCCTATAAGCAGGCTCATCAACTTCTAATTGAATTATATAGTGATTCATATCATTTTTCTTTATAAGACATATTAAGGGCACTTCTTATTCTATTATCAAACTTAATTATATTAAACTTAACTAAGTTAACTTTCAACCTATTTTAACTTGATAAACGGGGGCCTCCCCAATTAACCTGCTTTAATGGGAAGGTTGGCAAATCTAATTGCCACTATAATATAGTTTTGAGACCAGTCTATCCTTCTTGTACTTATATACAACATAAGCTATAGTTCTTCTTTACTTACCTTCAAAAGCAACACCCCTTGGTTATCTTGCATTGCCCTGTCTTATTTAACTTTGAAGGCTTCAAGCCTTTAGGACTTTTCACCCCGTTGACCCTAAGTAATATAAGTAATTCATACTTTATTTACTTAACCGTATTTCTGACCTTATAGAATAACAGTCTGCTTATCCTTTTTAGCAGCATTGCTGTTTAATCGTCCTATTAATAGTCCTGAGCCCTCCTATAAGGTATATGGCAATCTCGCAGGTTCCTTTATTATAGTATATATCAATAAAAAATATATTGAAAGAGTAGAATAATACTTTTTCCACTTCTTCAGTTGCAAAAATACAATATATAAACAAGGCAGGCAAATACCTAAAGAAATCACTTAGAGTTTCTCATGAAGCTATTAAGAAAACACCAATGGAGACACCACAAATTAGTCTTTTCCCTTCTTTTATATTTCTTTCCTTTTATCCCTCCTATCTCCCTATTTTCTCATTCACTTGTAAGGGACACACCACCCCTCCTATAACTTGCAGGAAGGGAAGGCTGTTAAGACCTTTTCTCCTATTAGTAGTTATTAAGCCAAAAGAGGTTGACTGTCTCCTGAGGCTATGTTTAATATTGCAGTCTATTTAGATGTCAGAAAACATCAGGGGCTCTGAGATGAGTCTGTCATTATGGCAAATACACCTATCATGCAGGGTATCAAGAACAATTGGTCACTTATGGCTTTTGCAAGAGCACATGGCAACATGAAGATTGGTCCTTTCACCAATAAGCAAGCAGACAGTCCTGACTATGGCAAGCAGTTCAAGGCTTGTGTGTTTGTAGACCCAGCTGACAACACAAACACCACTTTTGTTGCTTTCTCCTCTAAGCTCGGAGAGCTGACACCTGCACAAATTGTAGCTCAGAAAAATGAACTGCAAGTGGTTGAACTTGAAAGTGGCTCACACATTCTTTGCAAGCAGGGATCCAATGCTTGGGATGATGTTAACCTTGGACTTTGATAGTCTTTGAATTATTATTACATACTATACTAATATATAGTATGTAATAGCCTGTTAGACAATATGCTGTATATATTATAATATGTGAATAAAGTTTACTAGATATACCTCTCCCCCTCTTTAGGAAAGGATATTTAGTTTTCTCTATTCCATATTATTGTTATTATATAACACATTATACTGACTTCCTATAATTCATCATTTCAAATTTTATTACTCAACTATCTTTATTTTTTGCAAGATTCTTAAGCAAATAAAGCAAATAAAGCATAGTTATCTCTCAAATATTACAAATTTAATCCCTACAATTATGAAGAAAATAGTTATCATTAAAAAAGGCTATAGTTATAATGAAGTAGCAAAAGCCTTACAGTTAGTAGCAAAGTATGCTAAGAATAAAGAAAATAACAGCCCCCCATTAGTCCTTGATGGTCTTAATGAAGATATAGTTCAACTAATCATAGATACTCTCAAAACATTATGACAACAGAAGAAGAAATCATTAACTATTTTACTAATTACTGGTACAAGTGAAAGACCTTTTACATGATTTCTCCAATATGGTAAAAGACCATAAGGAGAAAGTAAACAGAGATAAGGAAAATATCCTTATGAAGGAAGCAGAAAGAAAGATAGATATAACCTATTCTTTAGGTATTATCTGTCTTTCTGTTGATGGCCTGCCTATCTTCAGAGTGACAGAGAAGCCATCTTCTGCTGATGAACTAACACCTTCACAGGCTGAAGCCAAAATGAAGGAACTACGCAGAAATTATGTTGCACTTCATATGAATTAACTATGAGTATGAATGATCTTAATGAGCTTTTGATTTATGCAAGAACTCATAATATGATGGCATTAGACTTTCCTACAGTTTTAAAGAGTTACAAAGACTACTTAAAAGACTATTATGAAAGTCTTGTAGCTGATGATGTTATTGCTAAAGAAGCAGAAGAAGAATATTATGCCAATGCTATATAATTATGACTAAGTATGAAATAGCTAAACTTCCTGAAGAGGATCAGGCTTTTATCTATGCCTATGGATTAGAGAAAAAGTCAAAGGAAGAAGTAGAATGGCTCAAAGATCCAGAACACCTTAATTACGCAATTTACCAAGGATGGATATAAACTATTTACAAGAACTTGACAACTTCTATGCCACTGTAACTCACATTGACATGGATATACCAAATGGTATATTGGATGTAGATACAAACTCTGTAGAACAAGCATTTTTAGTGCTATCTAAATATATCTCAAAAGAGATGGCTGAATCACTCAGGGCAAGTATCTTCTTCAACAACTGCCATAAAGTGATAATACTCAACAAAAGCAAACTTGGAATTCTTCTCTATTGTGGTGCTAAATTAGTATCCACAATGAAAGAAATTACTAATAATAATAAGGAGAAAAAGGCATGATAAAAAATAATAAAGTACAGTTAGTAGCTCGCTGTTTCTTTGCAAACAGTAAAGCTGTTTATGAGAATTATTCTAAGTATTGGAATAAGAAAAATACTAAGAAAAACTCATAGAGATTATTAGGTAATGCCATAATTTGTAAACTGTGATTAACTTTGCAGTGATAATCCTCTATGGTTAGAGATAATAGTAGAGGAAATGCCCTAATAGTTCAATGGATAGAACAAAGGTTTCCTAAACCTTAAATCTAAGTTCAATTCTTAGTTAGGGTACTATGAAATGGTTAAGAAATATACAGAACTACTTAGATCAGACCATAAGAAATAATACAGGTGTTTCATCACTCAATTTTATTATGGTTGCTATAGGAATAATGGCAGTATTACTCCTATTAGTTATCTGTATATGTATGCTTATAGAAGTAATACATAATCATACTATATCTACATCACTTGATGGTTATGCAGCTATCATTGGTGCAATAGCTGGATTGATTACTTCTGTTGGGATTCCTAAAGCCATTAATAACTATAGTGAGAACAAATTTAAAAGACCACATAATAATAATAATGTTGAATAGTTTCATTACAGTAAGTTTAATTTAAACAATTAAGGTGTTTAGGATAGCAGAGTTACTTAGTCTGTGAAGATAAAGTAACTCCTTTTTATCTTAGCTTCATGGTGGAATAGGTAGACACATAGCACTTAAAATGCTATATCCTTTATGGATGTATGGGTTCGAATCCCATTGGAGCCACAATGTTTAGAATATTTCTTACTTTAATCTTATTGGTATTTGTAAAAATATAGATAAGATGTCTACAAAATTTTATATCTTTATTATTTATATTTAATTAATTAATAATTAAAATTCTCAACTACATCAGTCTGTGAAGATAGATGTAGTTCTTGGTCTCTTAACTCAACTGCATAGAGTATCAGGCTTCTAATCTGAAAGTTATGGGTTGGAATCCCATAGAGACCACATATAAAGAGCAAGAGGTGCACATCTGGCTCAACGTAACTACATTTTCTTATGAGGAATGGCTTAATCGTAGGTAAGTAAAGTTCTTCAGTCTACTTGAAGATATAAAGACTGTTTTTAGTTTATCTGTAGGTTTCTTCTATGCAAAGAGAGACCTTCTTTGTCCCCTTTAGCTCAAGTGGTTAAAGCGGTAAGCAGAGTTGCTTAAGGATATTGGTTCAAATCCAATAAGGGGAGCTTTTAACCTCATATTTGATATTTTTCATGTAATGTCAAGTTTCTCACTGTCTGTGAAGATACAGGGAAACTAAGGAAATTTATTTTTATTTTTTATCATATTTTTGATTTTAAATATTAGAAGTAGCACTCTTATCTGTGAAGACAGGAGTGTTTCTTGCTCATTTAGCTCAGTAGGTTAGAGCAGTATCCTTATAAGATAAAGGTCACTGGTTCAAGTCCAGTAATGAGCACTATGATGTCTTGTAATTTTTACAATAAATGTTGTGTGTCAACGCATTTTGTTAGTTAATTTTTTGTTGATTTATTCATTGCTTCTCTCTTTGCTGTAAAGTAAGAAGAGACTTTTATTGTGTAATCATTTAAATTTAATTATATGAGTAAAGAACAATTTTATCAAACAGGGTTTTATAGTCTTATTACTTTGATTATAGGTTTCTTCTTAGGAGCTTTATATAACTCAGGAAATAAGACTATTCCTGAAAAACAAATACAGATAGTTCGTGATACTATATTTACTAATAGCGATAGTACCTGTAATAAAAAGACAGCATACATTGATACTCCTTCTGTAAATTCTGTTTATACAGAACTAAAGAAACAAGGAATGCAACATCCTAAGATAGTACTTGCTCAAAGTATTCTTGAAACAGGATATTATCAATCTAATGTGTGTAAATCTAATAACAATCTTTTTGGTTTAATGAAGGGAAATGACTATCATTCTTTTAATCATTGGAAAGAGAGTATTACCTATTATAAGAATCACGTTCAGAGCAGATACAAAGGAGGAGATTATTACACTTTCCTTAGTAATATTGGTTATGCTCTTGATGATGATTATATCAAGAAGCTCAAGGAATTAGTATGAGATATTAGTAATTTTCCAAACATATACAATTATGAAACAAACAACAAAAAATTACAAAAGGTGGTCAGAAGAGGAAGATAATCTCCTCAAGGATGAAATTGCGAAGAACAAAGTCCACAATGTTGCTTTCATGGCAGTGGCTACACAGACAGGAAGGTCTATAAGTGCAATTACTCAGCATTATGAAAAGCTGAAAGGCAACACTGCAACTTCTCATGCAGATATATCTGTTGAAACAGTTACTGTAAGAACTGCAAAGAAGTGGACAGAAGATGAGGAACAAAGGCTTATCAGACAGGTAAGAGCTTTTCCTCAGAATCTCAACAAGTGCTTTCTTCTTGTTTCAGAAGAATTGGGAAGAACACCAGCAGCAGTATCTGCTCATTGGTATAGTGTTACTTCCAAGAGATCAGATGTACTATGTTTCTTTACAGCATCTGAGACTCATATTTCCAAGAATAGAAAGAATGCAGATGGAATACCATCTACTACAAGTATATGGAAAAAATTCCTTAAAATATTAAAGAGAATCTAACAATGGGGAGCCTTAGTGCTCCCTTTTTATTACATCATCACATTAAACATCATCACAATGGAAGAAGAAATCAAAACAAAGCCTTTATCTAAGTATATAGTACTTAAGAAGACTTCTGAAGGACTGCCTAAAAGTCATTGGACATATATTGCCCTTATTGACAGAAACAAAAGCAAGGAACATTGGTGGACAGTAGACTTTAATGATGCCTTTAAGTTTACATCCAAGAAAGCAGCAGATGCCAAAGCAAAATCATTAAAGTATGGTCCATGTATTGCAGTAGAAGCATCACAGTTTGATAAGTATGTAGGATTGGAGTTCTACAAAGTTAAAATTAAAGGAACATCACTTCATAAAGAACTTCTTGCAAAAGAATATGGCTTTGATAGTGATGGCAATGAAGTTAGCTATGATGACTATCAAGCTGCCAAAGATATGGCCTGTGATGATTGGGGATATGATTGGAAAGAACATATTAAAGATTATTTATAATGGATAGTTTACGAGATAATATACAACAAATACTTCTTAATTCTAATAAAAAGCACTTTGTCTTGGAGTGTGCTACAGGTGTAGGTAAAACTTATTTGGCTCTTCAGAAAATTAATCAGCTATACAGTCAGAATTGTAAAATCCTGATAGTCATTCCAAGAAATGTGCTTATACAGAATTGGATAGAGGAATTTAAGAAGTGGCACTATGAAGATATGCTTTCAAATGTTACCTTTGTCACCTATGTCAGTCTTCCTAAAATGGCTGGTTCATGGGATATAGTAGTATTTGATGAATGTCATCATATCTCTGATAGATGTGCAGAGGCATTGATGCAGTTTTACATTAATCATGCCATTTTCCTAAGTGCTACTATTAGTAAGGATGTAGCTGGCTTCATTGAAATGAAGTACAACAGCTATAAAGAATTACAATGGATTAAAGTAAATACCAAAACTGCCATTGACAATAAGGTACTTCCAGATCCTCTTATTATAATAATTCCTTTAAGTCTTGATAATACTAAGGCTAACTATCTTTATACACCCAAGAAGCCTAAGAATAAAAGCTTAAAACCAATTGTTATTCCTTATGCTGATAAATGGAAGTATAAGAATTATAAAGGATTATACCAAATAAAGTGCACACAAAGACAATACTATAATGAGTTAAGTGGAATCGTTAATTGGTATAAAAAGAAAAGTTACAATCCTGCAATGAAAAACTTATGGCTTCATAAAGCAGGTGAAAGACTTCAATGGTTATCATGGCAAAAACAGGAGATGGTAAATGCATTACTTAAGATATTAAAAGATAGAAGAAAGATAGTATTCTGCTCTAATATTGAACAAACAGAAGCTTTAGGCATTCCTTGTGTAAATAGTAAAGTAGGTACTGACAATCTTGATAAGTTCAATAAAGGGAAAATAGATTCCATATCCTGTGTTAATATGCTTGACGAGGGTTGCAATTTGCTTAACTGTCAAATAGGTATATTCATGATGCTTAATAGCTCTAATAGGATGCAAGTGCAGAAGTTAGGACGTCTTTTAAGGCATGAACATCCTGTAGTCATCATTCCATATATTACAGACACAAGAGATGAGGAAATCATGGATAAAATGATTAAGAATTATGATACTAAGAAAGTTGTAATAACAAACTCAAAGGACATAATTTTAAATAAAATCAATAACTTATGAGAATCACCATAGACACTGATATTCTCTCAAAGAATAATCTTTCTTTGGGAGAGTATCTTGTATTACTTTTAGGATATAATAACTGTAATTTTGATGAGTGTTTTGGCAATATTGTAGATAAGCATTTTGCAGACATTGACAAGAAAGAAATGGGCAGTATTGTCCTATCTGGCAATGTCAAGAATCTTATCACAAGATTGCTTTTGGAATCTGATGAGAGAATAAAGAAATCCCCTGTTAGGGATTTCTATCTTCTTGCATCAGAACTAAGGCTCATCTACCCTCATGGATGCAAGACAGGTACTTCATATGTATGGAACAGTACTGTTGAGGATGTTGCACAGAAGCTAATGTGCTTAGTAGTAGTTCATGACTTTGTTTTTACTAGAGATGAGGCTGTTAAGGCTACTAGAGAGTATGTTGATAGTTTCAAAAGTGACAGAAAGCACATGAAACTACTTCCTTATTTTCTCTTGAGAACAAATAGAGAAAATCAGGAAATAGAATCTGATTTCATGACTATTATAGAAAATAATAGATGGGATAAAATAATACTTAAAGATGAAAATAACAATAGATGATAAAGCATGTCTAAAACACAAGCTCTCTGTTGAGGAGACTCTCATAGCTCTTGCTGTTAAATATGGCAAGAATATTAAAGAGGCTTATGAGAATCTTCTTAATAAAGAAGTACTTGTAAAGGATGATGAGAATACATATATCACTCAGCATTGGAATGATGTCTTAGATGAGATTATTCTTGATTCCAATGGTGCTATAGATGATGAGGAGAGGCTAAAGAATCTTGCTACTAAGATGAAGGAAGTCTATCCTAAAGGAAAGATGCCAGGAACTCCTTATTATTATCAGTGTAATACCAAAGAGATCATGCTGAAGCTTAAAAAGTTCTTCAAGATGTATGGTAATTACACTGATGATGATATAGTAGATGCAACCAAGAGATTTATAGCTTCCTTTAATGGTAACTATAAGTATCTTCCTCTCATTAAGTATTTCATTTTCAAAGATAAATTAGTCATGGGTGAAGATGAGCAGCAGCATGTATCTTCAGAGTCACCATTAGCTACTTTCCTTGAAAATAAGGAAGATAGTGATGTAGTTGCAGCCTCAGATGATTGGCTGACAAGTGTTAGAAATTAATACTATGACAGTAGAGGAGCTAAGTTATATACTTAGTATATACATAGCTAAAGGATATGCCAATAGAAAGGTAGTCATTGATGAACTGACCACAAGAAACTTTGGCTGTTCTATAGAAAGTGTAGATAATGGTGATAATGAAGATGATAATATTCATCTTAGTTTTCACCTATAAATAATCATTTAAAATTTAGTTATTATGATGCTTAAAGTAAGATTTTTAGAGAAAAACGTAAAGAGGTTTAATAATGGTAAGATTACCACAGTACAATTAAGAGGAGGAATTAATTGGCCTTATGGTGCTGACAATCATCTATTTTGGTTATGGATGAAGAATTATATAAAGCATAATCAAAATATTACTACTGATGGCTATACTGTTATAGTAAAAGGTAAAGCTGCTTGCTCAGATGAAGATACTATAGATAATGTTCTTGGTGAGAGAATCGCTGAGGCAAGAGCCAAGATTACACTATACAAGTTCATGAAGAATCTTTGCAAGCAAGTATATACATACTACAAAAATCTTCTTTGTGGACAGAGTGTTATTAAAATAGAAATTGATAAAGAGAACAAAGATAGTCTTTGTAATTCCCATCTAAAGTATTGTGCATTGGTGGGCAAAGAGGAGCAACATTTAAATGATTTGTTAAATGGGAGAATTAGTACAAAGAGTTCTTCTCAATCTTAAAGAGAGAAGAAAGAAAGTACTGTCTGGAGATATTAACTGTATTCCATCACCATTCAAGAGCTTTAGAAGAGATTTTCCTGGAATAGAACAGGGTAAATATTATCTTGTTTCAGCCATATCAAAGGGGGGCAAGTCTCAATTGGCTAATTTCCTGTTTGTTTATACACCTGTTCTTTATGCTTACAATAATCCTGATAAAGTAAGACTGCAGATATTCTATTTCCCTCTTGAGGAAACACCTGAAAAGATAACCATGAGATTCATGTGTTATCTTCTTTATACTCTCTCAAGAGGAAGAATAAGAATATCTACCTTACAGTTAGGATCTATTGATATAGATAATGTAGTAGATGAGAAAATCCTTGAAACTCTTAATAGTATAGAGTATAGAAGTATACTTCAATTCTATGAAGAGCATGTGCATTTTATTACAGAACGTAATCCAACTGGATGCTGGAAAACTATCAATAGATATGCACAGGAAGCAGGTACTATTCATAAAAGAAAAATAGAAATAGAAAACAAAGAGACTGGAATAAAGCAGGAAAAGGAAGTTTTTGATTATTATGAGCCTAAAGATCCTGATGAGTATGTTGAAATAATTTGGGACCATGCTTCATTGACTGATGGTGAAAGAGGTATGTCTTTAAAGGAAAGAATTGATAAGCTTTCAGAGTATTTTATGGTATTCAGAAATCATTATAATTATATTCCTATTCTCATACAGCAACAAGGAAATGATACCATTAGTCTTGATGCTTTTAAGGCTAACAAGATAGAACCTTCATTGGCAGGATTGGCTGATAGTAAAAATCCAGGAAAGGATTGTAGTATGATGATAGGTATTACCAATCCATTTGCCTTTGAGCTTCCAGAGTATAAGCACTATAATATTACAAAGCTGAAAGGCTATGGAAGGTTTATTACTATTCCTTTAAACAGAGAGGGAGAATCAAATGGCATGTTAGCTACATACTTTGATGGTGCAACTAATTTCTTTTGTTCTTTACCTGTATATAATAATATCCCAGAACTTAATAAAGTATATAAGTTAGTTGAAAGGAATATGGAAAGTATCTCTAAGTAATTTCCTATATCTTTTTTAGTATATTCAATAGTTTATTGCCTGATAGTTTCCTATTGGGTAATTTTGCAAACATAAATAATTTAGAGTAGAAGTAAAAATGACAAACATTGTATTGCCTACAGAACGTAGGAAAGCCACTGACTATAATCCAAGGTTAATGGTACTATTTGGTAAACCAAAGGCAGGTAAAAGCACTATCATGGCATCTCTTGACAGTAATCTTATCATTGATTTGGAGGATGGTTACAGAGCTTTGAATGTAATGTGTGTACAAGCAAGAAGTGCACAAGATATTTTCCAAATTAAACATTTAGTAGAAGAGAAAAACAAAGAAAATGATGGTAAGCCTTTCTATAGATTTATTACCATAGATAATGCTACAAGACTTGAGGAGATGGCACTACCTTATGCTGCTGTCCTTTATAGAAGAACTCCTATGGGGGCTAACTGGGGAATGAAGAAAGATAAAATGGGTATTAATATCACTGATCCTAAGACAAAGAAACCTGTTCCTGACCCTAAAGCTGATGTAAGACAACTTCCAAATGGAGCAGGCTATCTATATCTTAGAAATGCTCTCAAAGAGATGGTCAATATGTTTAAGCCTTTGTGTGATACTCTTATTTTAGTATGTCATGTAAAGGACAAACAGATTAAAAAGAATGATGAAGAAACTACTGAGATGTCTGTAGATTTGGCTAAATTATACTGGCCCGCAGCTTAGTAATAAGTTGATGTAAACTTCGTATATGCTGGAAGTTCCTAAAGCTTCATCTACCAAAGTGTAAAAATGATGGAGATATAACAATGGATAATCAGCAGGCGTGAATTAGAAATAATTAAAGCCCCAACGACTATAAGGAAGTGTCCTTTTAAAGGATAATGATATAGTCTAAACTCGAACTATGATGGATAATAAACTAAAAAAGAAAATCTGTCCTCAATGTGGCAGAGTATTTTATGTAAAACCTAATAGAGGTGAAAAATACTGTCCAAAGCACAGAAAACAGCTTGAAATGTATGGGAAGCTTTTGGATAGTAACCCAAGATGTAAGTATGACCCAAATGAATATACTATAAAGGGTAATATTGTAGAAGTGCAAACTTACACAAAAGATAATCTTCCAAAAGATATATTTACAATATCTTTAGAAGATATTGATCTTATTCTAAAGTATAAATGGGCATCAAAAGATAAAAGCAATGGAACTTACATAGTTAATGATAAGTTAGGTTATATACATAATGTGATAATGTCTCCTAAAAATGGTATAACTGTTGACCATATTGATAGGAATCCTCTTAATAATACAAGAGAAAATCTTAGATATGCTACAGGTAAAGAACAAAACTTTAATCAAAAAAAGAAAGATACAAAATTTGATATAAAGGGAATTCAAAGTAGGAATAATAAGTATATGGCATACATTAAATTGGAGAAAAAAAGATATTTAAGTCCATATTATCCTAAATATGAACAAGCAGTATTTGTCAGATATTTATTAGAACAGTTATCACCATACAAAATGATTAATGGAAACATGACACAATATATTGAAAAATTAACACAAGAGGAAAAAGAGAGTATTATCAAATGGTTCAGAAATAGGTTTAAAGACCGAGTATAAATGGGTAAAACAGGTGACATCATTTGTGGTGAAGCTGATGCCATTGGATATATAAGTAGACAAGGAAATAAAACTACCATTTCTTTCAAAGGTGGAGATAATAACATCAGAGGCTCAAGACCATTACATCTTAGAGAGAAAGAGTTTATAGTAGCTACTTCTGATGAGAATGGTGATGTCCATGTTGACATGAGCAAAATCTTTTTAGACAACAAATAAACCGCTATTATATAGCACATTAATCAACAACTTAAAAAACAATTAAAATGGAAAAGAGAATTTCTTTTGATGAATTTCAGAGTGTAAAACGTGTAGCACAAGCTTGTAATCCTCTTAAGGTAAAGAGGGACAAAGTAATGGACAAAATCAATGCACTGCAAGCAGAGTATAAGTCCTATGATACTCAAATTTCTGCTTTTGAGGCGGGTATTAAGAGTATTATTGGCTTCCGTACAGAAGAGCTTGTAAAGAAAGTCATTGAGTCTGGCCTTGATAAGAATGGCAAGGAAACTAAGACTACTAAGTATGTTCCTACTGATATTGTTACCTATGACAAGGATCATAAGCAGTATGTTATCAACATTCCTGATGAGGAACCTAGCACAGAGAATAATTCCTCAGAGGATAACACAGAGACAACAAATGATTAATAATAACAGATAACCATTTATAAACAATTAGTACAAATGAAGTTAAATTATTTATTTCTTAGTGTGGGTAAAACAGGTGAATCCAAAGAAGCTGCTGAGTTCAAGCGCTATATTGGCTATGGCAGTACTCATGTAGTTGCTGTAAATCCTAAAAAAGCAGAACTTGACAACCTTATGGGCTATGATTCACAGAGTGATCCAGAATATATTGGCTCTGATGATAATGGTAAGTGGGCAAGAGTTACTTTCATTGTAAAGACTGACCCTGAGACCAATAATGGCATTGAGATTACAAGCAGACTTTCCTTCACTCTTTATAATACTCCTGCATATAGTAAAGATAATACCAAAGTACAGGTAATAGATGACTATGGAAACAGCACTTGGGCTACTGTTGAGGATGTAAAGGCTGGTAATAAGCTGATGTCCTCTAATGGTAAGGAACTTAAGATTGCCAACAAGTATCGTATGGCTTGTAGAGGAGAGGCTGATCTTGTAGCTTTCCTCAAGACTTATCTTTGTGTAGATGATGCATTTAACTATGTCAATGGTACTTGGACTCTTAAGGACAATGCTGATGACTATAAGTTTGCTCTTGAGCATATCTCTGATTACTTCAAGGGTGACTTCTCTGAGGTGAAGGAGGCCATTGCTCTTCAGCCTAACAATAAGATTAAGCTCCTCTATGGTGTACATACTACTGATGAGGGTAAGCAGTATCAGACTATTGCTACAAAGGATAGACTTATCCTTCGCAATTCTGCTGGTTCAAAGGCTTTTGAGAAAGCAGAAAAGGAGCTTGTGAACATCAAGCAGGGTGGTGGCTATGCTACTACTGAATTCAAGGTACAAGAGCTTGCAGAGTATGATGTTCAGGCTACTGACCTTAACAATATTCCTGCTGATACTACAAATACAGGATCTGAGGATGAGGATCTTCCTTGGAGTTAATAGTTTAACAGTTTAGAGTTTTCTTCTTATGGTAGTAGGCAAGACATCTTCAAGCATATCAAAGACAGAGATTCTTCAACACTATTCTGAAACTGAAGTTTTTTCTGCTGTCTTTCCTGACATCAAGGCTTTACCTTGTCTTGTTACATCTCCTTTAAGAAAAGACATCAAGCCTTCCTTTAGCATCTATGTATCAAATGGTGGACATATCAGATATAAAGACCATGCTACAGGTGATAATGGAACATTGCTTGACCTTCTATGCCAATATTGGAATTGCTCTTTTTCCCAGACTCTTGAGAGAATCAGCAATCTCTTTGTTGGCAAGGAGGATATTGTCATTAAGCCTAAGCAAATTAAAACTTTTACTCGTAAGGAACAAGACCATTTAACTTCTCTTCAAGTAGCTGTAAGACCTTGGAGAGATTATGACTATGATTATTGGGCTTCATATGGGGTAGAAAGAAAATGGCTGCATTATGCTGAAATCTATCCCATTTCCTATAAAATAATCACAAAGAAACTGTCCACAAAGGATAAAGGCAAAAAGTATATTTTTCCTGCTGACAAGTATGCCTATTGCTTTGTTGAAAGAAAAGAGGGCAAGCTGTCACTAAAGATATACCAACCATTCAATACTAAGGGTTATAAATGGTGTTCTAAGATGGATAGCTCTGTCATTGGTCTGTGGACTAAAGTTCCTCAGACTGGTGACAGAGTTGTCATCTGTTCATCACTGAAGGATGCCCTTTGTGTCAGCTGTCAACTGAATATACCAACACTTTGCCTGCAAGGTGAAGGATATAATATGTCTGATACTGCAATCAATGAACTCAATAGAAGATTCAAGAAAGTATTCATAGCCTTTGATGTAGATGAGCCTGGCACCAAGGATTCAATTAAATTGGCAGAAAGAACAGGCTTTATTAATATTATACCAGATCTTGGAACTGAGAAAGACTTTTCAGATTATTATAAGTCATTGAAAGATAAGTCTAAGTTCAAAGATTTAATAAACTATTTCCAATAAATTAAACATTTATCAAAATGAAAGCAACAATTGTAAACACTGTTGAGAACACAACTAAAGTAGTAGAACTTACTGATGCCATTACTGACTTGGCAGGATTAAAGCATTTCCTTGGAGTTGATGAGGGACAGTTCTTTGAAGGATCTACCCATACAGATCTTACAAGTGATACTCAGGAACTCCCTGTACTTCCTGATAATAAGAAAGAGCGTGGTTATGTCTTCTTTGTATCTCCTGCACAGTCAAGGATTAAGAATGGTGCTTATAGCCGTAAGGAATGCTATGCCATTATCAAGGATAATAACCTTGGAGAGGATGTAAAGAGCAAGTTTGGCAGAAACTTCACACAAGTTTCCACTGATGCTCTTAATGGCTTTATTGTTGATAACCAAACTGCTGTATTAAGTAATTCTTCTGCTCCTGCTGAAGCTACTTCTGAAGAAACAGCAGCAGCTTCTGAAAATACAGAGAGCACAAATACTATTGATACAGAAAAAGAGCTGTTTTACTACATTGAGAAGGCTCTTAGTGTAGCTTTCATACAGGCAGGCATGTCTGACAATACAGTAAAGCTTGTGAGTGATACCATTCATGAGGGCATTGAAAAAGTATTCCCTAACCCATATTCTGTACAGGATATTGCTAATATGCAAAAGTAATTTTAGTTTTCATAGGTTTTTGTTTTTATGACTCATCATCTGCAAAGGTGGTGAGCCCTTTTATTTCTGTATAATAGCAATCAGTTAAAATGATATGACACTTAAACAATATAAAGCAATTATAGGTTGCTATAAAGACTTCTATTCAGAAGATGTACTGAGTATTGACTATATATCAAACACACTTAAGGCAGCTCTTGAGGCAAAAGAAGAGGATGTTCCTCCTGAAGACTTAGATAGAATTAAAAGCATAAGTGCAGAGGGTATTGGCTTCATCATACACTATCCAGAACTTACATTAACTAATGATAATGGCAAACAATATAAAATATATGATGTATATGTAGAGACAGAATATCCTTATATGGGTGTTAGTCTTGGAAGAGCAACTTATACTGTGAATGAAGTACAGTTTGGATATATACATTCTCATGTGCATATTGGATATTTTAGATCTCTGTCCTCATTTTGTACAGGTAATGATCATACTCCAATCAATCAGCTAAGAAGTTACATTAGAAACCGCTACTTTAGTAGTATAGAAGACTTTAAATACAAGATTACATCTCTTATCATTGCTGTGGAAAGAATGATAAGGATAGAAAGTCTTGCAGGAGGACCTTATATTAAATTTGAGTATGTTGGCAAAGTTAATACTTCTACACCAATTAGTATAATTCCTACATCAGAAGCATTCCATTTAAATGACAAAAACAGGAAAGTACTGATTAAGTTTATAAATTACTATCTTTCACTGCATCTTGATACTTTCTATTATGATGGCAAATGCTTTCAGTTAAATGCTACTGATGAAGAGTTTATTGACAGAGTAACCAATGCTGCTTTTACTTATAAAAAGGTGCTGAATAACCCTGTTTGGTTTGAGCAAATAGACTCCATCAATGGTTTATATTATGCAAGGTTAAATATTAATAATAATCCAGATGCTTTTGAAGGTGAGACAGTTAACTGGTCCTTTAAAGGAGAGTGTCCTAAAATAAAGATAATTGGTAACAGCATTAAAGTTGAGCATGTCACTATCTTAAAAAGATGCTATATATATTTTATTTATAATCTTTTACTTCAAATAATTAATGGAATATATGCCACAGATAAATACAACTGTTGCCCTAGAACAAGAGCACACAAAATTAAAGTTGGTACTTTCGAGTACTTGCGAGAGCAAAATTAGGACTGCTTGTGAAGTATTTCCTTCTACAGAGTGGTCAGGTGCTGCTTTCTATACTTATATTTATAAGGATGGAAAACATGGTACTACCTATATGGAGGATGCTATTCTTAAAATAGTAGACTTCACCTTACAGGACATAGGTTCAGCAGGATATACTGAGTATAGTCTTGATGGTGATACTGCATCTTATTATGCTGAGCATATTGATGAATTAGTTGAATGTAAAGTATGCTTATTGCATTCACATCATAACATGGGCGCATTTTTCAGTGATACTGATATGTCTACCTTAAGAGAACAGGCAGAACAATGTAACAATGTATTGTCTATTGTTGTAGATAATAAAGGTACATATGTAGCTAAGTTCACTGAAAAGCATACTGTTCATGAGGATATTGACATTACTACAGAAACAGTATCTACTGATAAATGGAAGTTCATGGGTGAGCTCAGTGATAGTAAGTCGTCCTATAAAAGTGAAAAAATAAAGAAAGAACAAGACAGTACTTATATCAAGTGCTGGGACTGTGATATTGAAAGACCTCTTGATGTAGCCATTAATAAGGACTTCAGAAAAGAGTGCTTTGAGAAGCAAGAACTCTTTAAGAGTAGAAAAGAGAAAGAGAAGCCTGTTCATACTCATGCTAAGGGAATAATGAATATTTATCCTTATTTAAGCAATGATTATGATTATTCACAGAATTACTATGATCCTATGTTTGATGGTACTTACAGTACTGTAAACAGGGTTAGAGTGATGACTGATAGTATATTCTCACTTTCCTTCTCAAGTCCTTGCTATAATGTTTACTCTTATGACTGGTACAGAGATGTCTTATCTGATAAATTCTCGGAAATATTCTATGCTTGTTTCTTGGAAGCATGGCTGGAGTTCTATAATCCAAATGCTGATGAAATACAGCAAGTGATAGATACCTTTACTCTGAGAACAGATGCATCCTGCCTCTATCCTAAAGCCAAGAATACCATTACTACTTGGCTTGAAAATGCACAATTAGAAATGCTAGAAAACACAGAAGAATAATGAATCAAATTATTGCAACTGAATATAGAGCTACAGCACATAATATTATAGAACAAGCAAAGCTTGACTTTGATATTGCAAAGAATATATATTCTATGCTAGATGGAGACTTAGTAAATACATATAATACATTTGATAATAATGCAGATGACATAACCAAAGCTGCAAAGTATATTATAGATCACTATAATGTATCTGATGATAGCATCTATAGTACTGCATTTGACAATAATTTTCAAGAGTCCCGCATTACACAATTTATAAAAAGACTTGCAAGTGGAGATCTGGGAATGAGTAAAATAAGTGTAGAAGTAACTCAAACCACTATTCCTTATATCTTCTCTATAAAAACTGCTACAATGTCAGCTATGTTCCCTGTTATACTTACAAGAGCATTCATACAGTTTACTAAATTGTATGGTGTTACATGTAAAGTAACCAGAAGAGCAATTAATTTATGCAAGGAAGATGATATTTACTTTGCAGAGCTTGCTCTTCAAGGAAGAACTAAGCATCCTATACCAAAGGAACTTGATATTATTGCCAATGCTTGCAAAAAGTTTAAGTTTAAAGCTAATCCTTGGTTTACTGTAGATCCAACAATCAATTATAACAACTCTTCTAATAATGAGTTTAATGAGGGAACCATTAGATTTAGAGGTGCTGAGTGGTTTATGGATGCACAGAATGATGTTACTCTTATTGGTGCTGGAGGACTAGGCAGTAATATTGCTGTGTCATTATGCAGGGTACTGGGTGATGGAACATTGGATATTTATGATCCAGATGTTATTGAGCACAAGAATCTTGCAGGACAGAACTTTGGTATTTGTGATATAGGTAAAAACAAAGCTGTTATTGTTGCAGAACAATGTAATATGTTTAATCCTCTATTGCATGTAGCTGCTATTTCAAATAGATTTTCAGAGAGAGATAAAACATATAAAATTGTTATCACAGGACTTGATAATATGGCAACTAGAGCCTTGGTATTTGCCAAATGGCAAAAGAATCTTGGCTCTAGTAAAGAGCTGAATAGTAGTGCATTGCTTATTGATGCAAGACTTAGTGCTGAGAAATGGCAGATATTCTGCATTCAAGGAGATAATGAAGATGCCATGAAAGAGTATGAAGATAAATGGCTGTTCTCTGATGATGAGGCTGATAGTGATGTATGCTCCTACAAGCAGACTGCCTATGCAGCTCAGATGTGTGCTTCTTATGTCACTAATTTATATGTTAATTTCTGCAGCAATATTCGGAAAACTAAGGAAGATCCTACAAGAAGATTTCTTCCTTTCATGACTGAGTATAATGCTTCACAAATGATTTTAAGATTTAAAGACCTATGATTAATAAGTGTGACTATATGTATGCAGTGTTCAATGAAGATGTAGTTTGTGGTGCTACCCGATTATTCAATGCTATTGAGCCTTTTACTGTTGAAGATAAATGTGATGTTGCAAGTACTAATGATATTATCAATTGGTTTTGCACTAATGGCAAGAAATTCCATAATATTCCTAAAGGAGTAATATGGACATTTAGAACAAGTGGGTCTCTGTCAAACGTTACTTATTACATAAGCAGAGAATTTCTGGCTACTGGTAAAGGAAACTCTAAAAACCCTGTAATAAGAGCATTTTGGAAAAAATCTATACTAGTTACCACATCTATGACTATCTATAATACATTCAACAGCTTATTTAGTGATATGACCTGTATTAATAGAGTAAATTCATTGGGTAACTTAAGTACACCACATTCAGCAGTATGCAATTATGGTGCCAACTCTACAAATAGCTATAATTTAACTAGAATTAAGTTACCATTATACTCATGATCATTCAAGAATACTTTGGAGATTGGACAAAAGTAATTGACCTTTCTAAGGTAAATACTATAACCAACAGATTAAAGCCTTATAACAAAGTGCTTTGTCCTAAACTTCATGATGTCTTTAAAGCATTCAGACTGTGTAAGTTACAAGATGTAAGAGTGGTTATTGTAGGCCAAGACCCCTACCCCAACTATATTAAAGGTATTCCTGTAGCCACTGGTCTTGCCTTTGCCAATTCTTCAGAAACTCTTGAAGAAAACTATTCACCTTCCTTGAAAGTTCTAAGAGATTCTTTTATGGATATTGATGAGTCAGATGAAAGAATTATCTTTGACCCAAGTTTGGAGAGTTGGGAGAAACAGGGAGTGCTGTTATTAAATACAGCACTCTCCTGCTTAAAAGATAAAATAGGTTCCCATACATTACTTTGGAGGCCATTCATTACATCCTTTCTCATCAATCTGAACAAACATACAACAGGCATTGTATATGTACTGATGGGTAGTGATGCTGTGTCATTAGAATCTTATATAAAGAGAGACTTCAATTTTATAATAAAGACTAAGCATCCTGCCTATTATGCAAGAAAACATGTGACAATACCTAATATATGGAATTGTATTAATCAGATTCTCATAGGTCAAAATGGCTATGGAATCAAATGGTATAACTGTTAAACATAAACTACAAAACATGAAAAAGTATTTTATTATTGACACTGATGAAGAAGTAAAAATTGGTGATGTTATTGAATTTACTTTTGTAAAAGAGGGCAATAATGGTAAGCCAATTATTAAAGTTCATAGATACAAATTCTCTGAGGCTCTTATCCCTTTGTTGCTGGATGAAAAAGTTATTGAGATCAGAGAAGAAAATACTGAAGAGGAAACTAAGAAGGAGCCTCTTATTGACTTCTCTAAGGATGATGATCCTAATGACAAGAAAACAAATGATGAGAAGGAAAATGATGAGGAAAATGATGAGGATATTGATGAATTCATGGAAGCTTTGACTGATACATTAGAGACCATGGGTACTTGCATTAAGAATCTTGAGGCTAAGGTGGATAATTTCAACGAGAGATTAGAAACTCTTGAGGATCAATTGCAGGAAAACAATGATGAAGATTCCTTCATTTATGAGTTTCTTATTGGATTTGGACTTTAATGAATGAAAACAAGAAAATAAAGAATGCCCATCCTAAAGAATATAATGGTATAAAGTTCAAGTCTCAGCTTGAGGTAATGACTTATAGAACTCTTCTTGAGAAAGGCTTTACACCTATGTATGAAGAAGAAAAGTATATTCTTTGGGATGGGTTCATTCCCTCTGTACCATTCTATACTAAGAACAGCTTCAAGAGAAAAAATCATAATATAGAAGTTCTTAGCCCTTTTACTGTAAAGGATAAAAGACCTCCTACTAATATCACCTATACACCTGACTTTACATTTGATTATAAGGATAGGCACATCATTATAGAATGTAAAGGAATGGTTAATGATGTCTTCCCTTATAAGTTCAAGATGTTCAGAAAATCTCTTGAGCAATTGCCTAATAAAGACTCTATAGAAGTATGGGAAATATACTCAAAGAAGCAACTTCTTGAATGTATAGAACATTTAAAACAAGATACCAATGGAAATACAGAAAGAATTAAGTGACATTGCATGGAATGTGCCAGAAAGCACATACAGGGCTGATTCTGCTTTGTCTTACAGTACATTAGCACGCTATGAAAGAGAAGGCTTTGATAACTTAGATCATCTGTTTGATAAGATTAGCACTCCTTCATTGATATTAGGATCATGTGTAGATACTCTGATTACTGGTTCTCAAGAGGAATTTGATAAACTCTTCTATGTAGCTGATATTCCATCTATAGGTGACAAAGAGAAAGCTGTTGCAGATACTCTGTTTGCACAGTATGGAGAACAGTGTACTTCTTTTGTTGATATTCCTTATGAAGCTGTCCTTAATGCTGCTAATGAGCAGTCTTTTCAAAAGAACTGGAAAGAGGAAACAAGAGTAAGAGTACTCACTGAAAGATGTGCTATCTACTATGCAGTAAAGGCTAATTCTGAGGGAAAAACAGTTGTTAATCTTGATACTTATTATAAGGTAATGGCAATGGTTAAAGCCTTAAAGGAAAGCCCTGCTACTCATGGTTACTTTGCTGATGATGATGAGATGTCTCCTGTAAGAAGATACTATCAACTAAAGTTCAAAGGCGCTATTAAAGGTGTAGACTACAGATGCATGGCAGATTTAATAATTTGTGATTATGAAGATAAGAAAATTATACCCTGTGACCTCAAGACATCTGGACATCATGAGTGGAACTTTGAGGATAGTTTCTGTAAGTGGGATTACATGATTCAGGCAAGGCTTTATTGGCTGCTTATCAAGCTCAATCTTGCTAATGATGATTATTTCAAAGACTTCACTCTTGAGAACTATAGATTCATAGTAGTCAATAAAGATACTCTTACACCTCTTGTATGGGAGTTTCCTCTTACTACAGCATCTGGTACATTGGTAGATAACCGGGGTAATGAGTATAGAGATCCTCTTGAGATAGGTGTAGAACTAAGGGCTTACCTTGATAACAAACCTAAAGTACCTAATGGTATCAGCCTCACAGGACTGAATACTATAAATTGTTTGAAGAAAAAAGATTAATTTAATGCTTAATAGATATGACAAATGATAATTAAAAAAAGAGATAGTAGCACTGAAGAATTTAACATAAACAAGATCATCAATGCTGTAGACAAGGCTTATAAGGCTTATGGCAAAGAAGGCATACCTGTCAGTATAAGCAATGCTCTTAAGAATATAGATTGGAGTGCTTATGGTTCTGTAGAGGAGATACAGGATGTTGTTGAGAACTTCCTGATGGCATCCAACAATTATAGTATTGCCAAAGCTTTTATTCTTTATAGAGAGAAACATAAGCAGGCAAGACTGATTAAAAATAAGATAAAGTACATGGATAAATATAGTTCATCTGACAATAATGCAGCTACTTTATCCAATACTGATGCTAATGCTAATGTTGCAAGTAAGAATGTGGCAAATCTTGAAGGGGAAGTATATAAGGACATTAACAGGCTTGTGCAAAGACAGAGGATGAAGGAAGAGCTTGATAAGCTTTATCCTAATCAAGGTCTTGGAAAGCAATACATTGATGATTTGGAACATCATATTATCTATACTCATGATGAAGCCTCATCTCCGGCATTAAAGTATTATTGTCAGGCAGTAAGTCTCTATCCTCTTATGACAGAAGGTGTTGGCAATATGGATAATGTAACTCCGACACCACCTAATGACATTCAGTCATTCAGTGGCCAAATAACTAACCTTACTTTCTTGTTGTCATCCCAGTGCAAGGGTGCTGTTGCAGAGGTTGGGTACTTTGTAGCTCTTAACTACTATATCATTGCAGAGTTTGGTCCTAAGTGGTATGAAGAGCTTGACGTGACATTTACCAACAGTCACACTCTCCATCCTTATACTATTAAGAATTATATCCTTAAAGGTATGAAACAGTATATCTATGGAGTTAATCAAGCAGCAGGAAACAGGAGCTATAATAGTCCATTTACCAATGTTTCATGGTTTGACAGTTACTACTTTAAGGCCATGTATGGTGACTTCTATTATCCTGATGGTACTCAGCCTGAGTGGAAAGCAATAGATGTTCTTCAAAGAATGTTTATGAAACTCATGAGAGATATTAGATTGAAGAAACCAATCACCTTTCCTGTAACTACAATGGCTTTGCTCTATGATGAGAATACTAAGGAATTCAAAGACAAGGAATATGAGAAACTTACTGCTGGGGAATGGGCTAAAGGAGGCAGTTTCTTCTGTTACATGAACAGCAATCCTGCTTCTCTTGCATCTTGTTGCAGAGTACTTAATGAAATGGATGAAAATACTTTCTCTTCTACTACTGGTATGAATGGTGAGATGACAGGAAGTTGTAATGTAATTACTCTTAATTTCAATAGAATAGTACAGGATTGGTACAACTCTGTGGATGGTAAAGAACTAAAAAGTAGGGAAAGTTTTTGTAAATATCTCTGTGCTATTCTTAGTAGGGTTTATAAGTATCATATAGCTTTCAAAACCATGCTTTATGAGGCTGAGGAACAAGGTATGTTTGCTTCATGCAATGCCAATTATATCTATATGAAGAAGCTCTATTCTACTATAGGTCTTATTGGCTATATGGAAGCTGCTGAGTTCTTGGGGCTTAAGCCTGGAAATAACAAAGATTATAAAGATTTTATAACCTTCCTTCTCAGTATAGTAAGTAAACAGAATAAGCTTAACTCCATTAATGATAAAAAGAGACCCTTTAAGTTTAATTCAGAGGCTATTCCTGGAGAGAATCTTGGTGTAAAACTCTATAATTGGGATAAGGCTGATGGTTATAAAGTTACTGAGGGAAGAGAGAGATATTCATGCTATTTCTTCAATCCTTGGGATAAATCAACATCTGTCATTGATAAGATTAAACTTCACGGTGGTGACATAGCTAAGGCAATCTCAGGAGGCCAAGCCTGTCACATAAACCTTGATGATCATTTATCTGCAAAACAGTATGATGAATTAATGCACATTGCTGCTAAGGAAGGATGCAATTATTTCACATTCAATATTCCTATGTCTGAGTGCAAGAAGTGTGGGCATGTTGTTAATGCCCCTATAGATGAATGTCCTGTATGTCATAGTAAAGACATCAGGTATTATACAAGGGTTATTGGCTTCCTGCGTCCTGTAGATAATTGGTCTGAACCTATGCAAAAAGAGTTTACACAGAGAATCTATACTGATAAAACTATTGATGAAATAAGGGAATCTCAGTCTTAACTATATCTATTATAGTCTCTGTAGCTTCTATGAAAGCTATAGTTTCTATAGTATTTACTAAAATCTATAACCATGAGAAAACTTGTAATAATGTTCACAGAAATCCCTGAGATTGAAATAAGGGATATTCCTAAGAACATTAAGAATGAGAACATAGAAGAGTATATTTGGAAAACATTAGGATATAATCCTGATAATATTGAATGGCAAATCTATGAAAAAGAGCCAAAGATTTCTATAAACATAATGTAATTAGATAATGCTGAAATATCTTTATACTAAGCAAGTCTTCAGTGAGATTCCCGAGGAGATAACCTTGGGAATTTCTATCTCTGGATGTCAGATACATTGTCAAGGATGTCACTCCAGAGACCTATGGGAAGACAAAGGTACTGACTTAACTTATGAAAATGTAAAGAAACTTATCTTCAATAATGAAGGAGTAACCTGCATTCTATTTCTTGGTGGAGAAAGAGATCCACACTATCTTGCAGAATTATTCATGCAAACAAAGTTGCACTTTCCAAAGCTTAAAATTGCATGGTACTGTGGATTGGACCTACTGCCATGTGATGATGAGTACTTTATTCTTAGTTTCCTTGACTACTTAAAGTTAGGTCACTATGATGAGGAACTGGGAGGACTTGCTTCAAAGACAACAAACCAAAGATTATTTAAGATTGGTCATGAGAATAAAGTAAATAGATTAGAAGATATAACATATAAATTTTGGAAAAATGACAATTAAAGTATTGGAGAAAGTAAAAGGCTGTATGCCTCAGATTAGTGCTAATGGTGATATGATAGATTTATATACAGCAGAAGAAGTAACTCTTAAAGCTCCTTATGCAAGAACATTGCATAGGCTTAAGACTGATAATGATAAAATTAATATTACTCGTGATATAGTGTATGATTCTGCAATAGTAAGTTTAGGAGTAGCAATGGAGCTTCCTAAGGGCTGTGAAGCTGTTGTAATACCACGAAGTTCTACCTTTAAGAAATGGAGTGTTGTGCAAGTAAACTCTCAAGGTGAAATAGATAATATTTATAATGGAAAAGACGATATATGGAAAATGCCTATAATTGCTTTTAGGAATGTTACTATCCCTAAAGGTACAAGGCTTTGTCAATTTAGAGTACAACTGTCTCAAAAAGCTACTGTCTGGCAGAAGATTAAATGGCTCTTTTCTTCTTCAATTAAACTGAAACAAGTATCAAGTCTTGGTGATAACAATAGAGGGGGATTTGGTACAAGTGGTAACTAATTATAACTGAAAAACATAAATGTTAAAGCAACTCATTAATAAAATATTTGAAAAGTCTCATGAAGAGATTTCATTCAAGGCTGGATTTGATTTAACCAGTATTCCTGTTGTCACTCTTTATCAAGGAGAAAAGAAGTTCAATTTCCTGCTTGATACAGGCAGTAATAGCTGTATCATTGATAAAAGCATTCTTCCTAAAATTGACCATGAGATGCTAAATGGTAACTTTGAAAGTCTGATTGGTATGGAAGGCAATCAGATAATGGTTGAGAGATGTATGATTACTCTCTATTTTGGTAACAGAGGTTATGAATACAGCTATCTTGTCAATGATATGTCTCAGGCCTTTAGTAGTATAAAGCATGATACTGGTGTGACTTTACATGGTATCATTGGTTCTTCTTTCTTTAATAAATTTAAGTATGTACTTGATTTTGACAAATTAGTAGCTTATAGTAAGTTATGATATATCTTGTTACAGCACAACAGAATATCTTTGACAGCCCTTTCTACAAGAATTGTACTGTCAAAGATTCTGTGGAATTCTTGAAAAACATGAATCCTATAGGTCTGGATACTGAAACTACAGGATTGGATTGCTGGAGTGATAAGTTAAAGCTGCTTCAGTTAGGTAATAAGGATATTCAGATAGTAATAGACTGCTTTACCATTGATATTGAAAACTACAGATGTATTCTTGAAGATCCTGAAAAAACTTTCTTAGGATGGAACTTGAAGTTTGACCTTAAATGGCTATATAGACACAATATATTTCCATATAAAGTCTATGATGGGTATCTTGCTGAGAAACTTCTATGGCTTGGTTATCCTGCTGGTATGCATCCACTTTCTCTGAAATACGCTTCTGAGCATTATATAGGGGTAGAGAGAGATAAATCTATCAGAGGAAAGGTAATATGGGCAGGACTGACAGATGATGTCATTCAGTATAGTGCCAATGATGTTAAGTATCTGGAGGATATAATAAAAGAGCAGTGGAAAGACCTTCAGAAAAAAGGCCTTACAAAAGCTGTCAGAGTAGAGAATCAGTTTGTTCTCCCATTGGCTTATACTGAGTATTGTGGCATTCATTTGGATGCTGAGAAGTGGAAAGTAAAAATGAATAAAGATCAGAAAAAGCTTGAAGAGTCAAGAATAGCACTCAATCAATGGGTAGTAAAACATTATCCTAAAGATAAAAGGTTTACTAAAGTTGATCTTCAAGGTGATTTATGGTTAGGTTTTAACACAGAGCCTCAGTGTATAGTCAATTGGAATAGTCCTAAGCAAGTTCAAATACTTCTTGAGGATATTGGATTTAACCTTACAGTAAAGGATAAAAAGAAAGGAGGTACTAAGAAATCCATTGATGCCAAGGTCATTAAGCCACAGAAGAATGTTAGTGACATAGCTCCTGTTTATCTTACTTATAAGGAAGCTGTAAAGGTTACATCTACCTATGGACAAAATGTGCTTGATCAGATAAATAAAGTGAGTGGAAGAATCCATACTAACTATAATCAAATGGGTGCTGATACGACTAGAATAACATCAGGAGGAAAGGATGGTAATATAGAGTATATTAATCTTCTTAATATGCCTTCTGATGAGGAAACAAGAGCTTGCTTTACAGCAGAGAAGGGTAATAGCTGGATAAGCATTGATTATTCAGGTCAGGAATCAGCCTTATTAGCATCTATTGCTAATGACCCTCTAATGCTCAATGAGATAAATAATGGTTCTGGGGATATTCATTCTTTGGTAGCATCTCTTGTATTTAAAGATGAGATAGGTGATACTCCTCTTAAAGAAATAAAACATAAGTTCCATTCTCTTAGACAAATAGCTAAAGGCTATGAGTTCTTAGTTGCCTATGGAGGCAATGCTAATACCATAATGGCTAACTATGGAAAGACAGAGGAAGAAGCCAATCAGATCTATAATGCATATATGAATGGTCTTACTGGAGTTCAAAAGTATCAAGCTTTCAGAAGAAAAGATTGGTTCAACAAAGGATACATTCTTTTGAATTCTATAACAGGGCATAAAGCTTTTATCTATGATTGGGAAGAACTTGTAATAACAAGAAAAGCAATGAATGAACCTAGTTATTGGGATGAATATAAGACAAAAAAAGATATGGGATGGTTTGATGATCCACAAGTTCAAGAGGTAAGACATTTCTTCAAAAGAAAGTCTGCTTCTGAGAAACAGAGTATCAACTATCCTATACAAGCCACTGGTTCACAATGTCTCAGGTTCTCAATGATATATTTCTTTGAATATCTGAGAGAAAATTATCTTCTTAACAAAGTAAAGATATGTGTCCCTCCTTATGATGAGATAAACTGTGAGGCTCCTGCTGATATTGCTATGAATGTAGCTAAAAAATTGCATGAGTGCATGGTAAAGGCAGGTGCTATATTCTGTACAAGATGTAAACTGGATGCAGACATTTCTCTTAATGAAGATGGTTCTCTTCCTGATCATTGGGTTCACTAAAATATAATTATTATGGAACATGATTCTTATCTATTTGGACAAGTAGTTGCCTACTTCTTCTTTATTATTGTAATGGCAGCTATAGCGTATTATATTTATGATCTTATTAATAGTGATAATGATTAATTATGATTTTGTATAAATGTATTGTAAGTTGTGTAGCCATTATATGTCTTACTATAGTAGTAATTAAAGGTTTAGAGGATTAAACTATGAGACAATATTTAGGCAGTAGAGCAGATTTTGAGGGTGATTATCCACCAGGAGCTGCTGATGATCCATTAGCTCCATATAATGAAGTAGATCTTCCTGAGAAACTGTTTGATGTAACTCTTTCATGCAGTCTTAGCAAGGATGTATCTGTATTCTCTGATAACTATGATCCATATGGCAATAATGGTGCTGGAGAATTAGATGATCCATTAGAGGCATATAAGAAGCATAATCATACTGTCTGTGAGTTACTGGATATTCTAAAAAGACTGGCTGAGGAAAAACTAAAGAATAATAGAAATTATTCAAGGGGCTACATCAATAAGTGGACACATATCATTGAAGAATGCAATGGATGGACTGTTGATGAAGAAAATGCTGAGCAAATCTAACAGCTAAAATAAGACTGTTGCAAAGAAAAGTGATTATCACTATCTTTGTAGCAGTCTTTTTAATTAACCGTAAATAGTAAAAACAATGAAAATTATTAGAAACAAATATCTTCCTCCAGAGGGCTACAAAGCCATGACAATTGGCCCCTTTATCTTTGTCAGGTTCCCTTATGTACTTGGAACTGTAGACATCAATCATGAAGCTATACATTGGCAGCAGCAAAAGGAAATGCTTATCATTCCATTCTTTATATGGTATACAGTAGAATTCATTATTAGGTATATTCTAAGTGGATTCCAATGGCATAAGGCTTATAGGTCTATATCATTTGAAAGGGAGGCTTACTGCAATCAAAATATCATGGCATATCTCACAACAAGAGAACCTATGTCATGGTTATCATATTTATTCATTAAAAAACAGAAACAATGACTGGAGAAGAATTTTATGAATTATCAATGGGAGCTACAGTTTATGTAATTGCTCCATTCTATGATTTTAAAGTGGGAGATGCTCTGAGAGTTGAATATATTCCGAGTTCAAGAAATCAGTTATATGTAAGAGATCCTAAACGGAAAATAGGTAGTCAAATAAGCATGATAAATATTTATGATGCCCTGAATAACCTTGGAATCAATGGTATTTGTAAAGAAAATAAAAATATAATACATCTGCCTTTTACTGTTGGGGACAAAGTATGGTTTATACACTGTAATCAAGCTTGCTTGGGTGAAATTGATAGTTATCATATAGATTATAATGCTATGACTAAAAAAGTATATATTAAATATTTTATTTATAATCCTGAAACTGAAGTACCAAGTAGTAAATGCTTTAGTACTAAAGAAGAACTCTTAAAGTCACTATAATGAAAATAGAAACAGGAAAGAGATATAAAAATTTAGCAACTGGAAAAATTGTAAGAGTAATTCGTCTTAGTAAAGATGGCGATACTGTTTACTTAGATAATGATAATTTTATTAATAAGGAAGTCTTTAACCACTACTATAAGAGATGTGATACTGATGACAGAGTAAATCATCCTTCTTATTATCAGGATCCTTCCGGAGTAGAATGTATTACTGTTGCAAGACACAGAGACTTCAATATAGGTAATGCCTTGAAGTATCTTTGGAGAGCAGGACTAAAGACAGAAGCAGGTCTTTCTAATAAAGAGAAAACCATTGAAGATCTTAATAAAGCTATATGGTATATTAAGGATGAAATTAAAATGTTGCAGAATGACAAAGGTAAAAACTCAGGAACAGCTGAATCAAATGATTGATAAGGCTAATGATGGTGTATTGCAGTGCTTTGTTACTCTTAATTTGGGATTGTGCTCTTCTAAAGAAATCTATTATAATGATAATACTTCTTACTATGTATATAATGAAATAGATGATTCTGAGGATATTATTCCATTTGACAAATTTAAAGACTCTTTCATAGGAGAAGCTGTGACTAAAGGAGCACTGTTTGTTTATAACTAAATATTACTGCAATGATTGGAAGTCACAACTCTTTTACTTATTTACCAAGTACTTCTTGGTTATATAATAAATTTTCAAGATATTGGAAAACACAATGTCTCACTGTCTCTGAACAATATAGTTTTGGCATTAGATTCTTTGACATCAGAGTACATTGGAGTCATCATAAATGGCAGCTTTGTCATGGAATAGTTAATCTTACAATGTCTTTTGATTCTCTTGAAGATATTTGTAAATATATGAAGAAAAATGCTCCAAGGGCTATTTATAGAATAGTATTGGAGAAAGGAGATATTGATGATGAAGGTATGTTTATAACTGAAGCTCATGGACTATGTGTGCTAAGTATCATTTTCTTTGGAGAATTGATATTAGCAGTAGAAAAACATGGCTTGGATCTGTAGATAATAACAATCTTAGACTGTTTGATGAAGGGTATAAGTTTGCATTAGTAAATACTTGGGAAGATACTGCTCATGAATTACGTGGATATGTCACATGGAAGACTTTCTATAAAGATGATCTTAAAGAAGAGGCCAAAATCATTAATGAAAAGTTAGATTTCTTTCATGATGAGACATTACTAAAGACAATGCTAAAATCTAAAGAAGAACTGTATTTTCTTGATTACTGTACAAATCATTACTTATAACTATATATTCCGCAACTAATTAACAATCAAAATTATGGCTAAAAGAAAAGATTCTATAAAGTTAAGTCCAAAACATGGAGTTAATCCGTCTATACTTCATTGCTTTATATGTGGTAAAGAAACAGGACTAGCCCTCTTAGGAAAGCTGAAAGATGACAAAGAAGCTCCCAGGGATATTACAAATCCAAATGAGCTCTGTGATGACTGCCTAAAGCAAATCAAGGAAGGTAACAAGTTCCTTCTTGAAGTAAAGGATGGTACTCCATATGAAAATCCAGAAAGAACAGGAAGGTATGTATGCATTAAAGGGAAAGCTCTTCCAGAAGTAAAGTCTTCTATCAGTTATGCAGAACAGGATGTCTTTAGCAAAATGTTCAATTTAGATACAACTGATAATAAGTAATAACCAAAACCATGGATTCTATAGTGACTATTACCACTATAGTATCTATGGTTTCTATAAACAGTAAAACAATGAAGATAATAGAACCTAAAGTAGAACTTTGGAGTGAAGAAAATATATCATCAGAGTCTCATATAGCACATTGTGCAAGAGTTTGTTATGGCAAAGAGTATAAAGAGCCTAATCAAGAGGCTGACAAGAAAATGGTAGATGGTCTTATCAAAAGAGGACATCTTAGTATGCTAAGACATAGTAGTATATATATATTCAATAGGCTTAAAGACGTTGCTCAATATATTAATGCCTCTGCTTATTGGAACAACAATATATACTATGGATATGCCTCTACTAACCTTCAAGAGTTTAGAAGTATTGAATATATATTTGAAAATCATGCTGATGATAATTGCACAGAATTTATTAATAATAAATTATTTTTAGAAAAATGTTCAAAAGTTTCAGAACTCTTTAAGCTCTACAGGCTTACCTTCTACATCACCACTCAGATAAGCACATCAAGAGAATTAAATAGAGTATCTCCTAATAATATTGCAGAACGTAGCACAAGATATTGTAGCTATAAAGATGAATTGGAGATATGTAGACCTTGGTGGTATGATGAAAATACACTTGCACATGATATGTATAAAGCTAACATGGAGCATTTGGAAATGGCCTATAAATATCTTCTTGGTGCTGGCATGGAGCCCGAAGATGCAAGAGGTATATTACCTTTAGACACAGCTACTAAGGTTATCTATACTTATAGTATTCAAGAGTGGCAGCATATCTTAGACCTTAGGCTTTATGATAAGACAGGTAAAGCACATCCTAACTGTGAAGTAATAATGACAATGGTAAGAGATCAAATCAATGCTTTTGCCAAAGCTCATAACATAGATTATGAAGTATAATATCATCTAATAGAAAGTATAATATCATCCAAAGGTTGTGCAAGCCATTGCAATGCAATGGCAAACAATAAAAATAAAGTTATGAATGAAAACATTAATCTCGTAGAGATACTAAAAGATGCTCCAAGAGGAACTAAGTTATGGTCTCCTTTATGCGGAGAGTATGAATTTATAGATGAGTCCACTTTGAAAAGTGGGATTATTGATTATTCTGATTGTACCATGACCGATTTTTGAACGGCAATGGTGATAGAGTTCGACTCTATAAAATGTCAAGTTTTAATTCGTATGTAGGGTATATTATAGCACTACGACCCATTTAAAGGGGGAATATTAGGCAATTCTTACCCTTTTGCTTGATTTATGCCATTTGAGCAGCAGTCATCGTCAGAACTCTTGATGACTTTGGTAAGCCTTGTACTTATGTGACAGTAAGAATGAAGAATGACTTCACCCTTAGAGAATCAACAACCTGTGTTGACTCAGCTAATTACAATGAGGAGATTGGTAAACAAGTCTGTCTTAAAAAGATAGAGGATAAAGTTTGGTTCCTCTTAGGCTATGCTCTTCAGAAAAAGCAGTATCAAGAATCATTTAAGAAGAAGTAAGTTATGGAAGATTATCAAAAAAGAATGGTCCTTGAGTACAAGGAACTCGATGGACGATTGAGAAAGTTGGAAAGCTTTATCTATGGCCCGCAGTTTGACAAGCTTAGTAAGCTTGAAATGCACCTTCTAATTCAACAGCAAATAGGCATGAGAGTGTATCTTAAAGCCCTTGGGGACAGACTGCACTACCAAGAAGGAATAGATTTGAAAAGCATCTAACAACATGGTTCAGTAAGCTGCTGTTACGCAGCAGCCTATTGAACCTTAAAACTAAAGACTATGATGATACCAAGTACATTAAGAGAAGAGGCAAAGATAAGTTTCAAAAGATATTGCAATAATCTACTTTTTAAGAACATGCATATTAGAGCTTTTATAAGAGGTGCTAACTGGGCTAAAACAAATAAGTATTAAGATTATGAACAAAGAAACTTTTAATAGAATAACTCGTATTTCAGAAGCAATGAAATCTCTTGAAGCTATAAATAAACAGATAAGAAAGACTACTTTATCATTTGTTGTGAATAATTATTATGATGCTATAATACCCTTTGAACGAAAGAAAGTAATACAAGATATTCTTTCAAGACATGAAGCCGAAATAAGAGAAGAGATAGAGGATAGATATAATGACCTCAAAAAGCAAGTAGAAGAGCTATGAGAGGATATAAAGTTATAAGAGGTAACAATGATACACTCACAATTCTCTCTCCTGATGAATTAGGCTTTAAAAGTGTTACTATTGTCGAGCCTATTAAACAGATTAAGGAAGGAGTATTTCAGATGAACATAATGTTTATGTAACATAGAAGCTATGTATAAAAAAGTGTAATATTATGACAACATTCATTCAAGCAATTGCATTAGCAATATCTATAATAATCATTATACTTGTAGTAAAATGGCAAGTTGATGACAACATTAATAAAATGGAAAAGAGACTTGATGATACTCGTAAAGAAATAAATAAAAAGCAAAAGTTATGAAATCACTGATATTATACTTGTTAGCAATTATTTTGTTCTTCTTGTTTGTGGGTAGAACGACTATAGATGGGACTTTTCCCTACATTCATGTAGAATATCCTATTAGGGCTGTTGTCATAATAGTCCTTGTAATATTGGTAGGTTGGATTGGTACAATGATAAAATGTTAAGACTATGAGCAAAGACATTACAAAGGACACCTTGCTGAAAGCAGGATTCATAGATGCAAGTGGTAATGCATTTAAGCTCTTTATAGAAGGAGGATATATAATATTGCAATATGTTCAACAGCCATTTGGAAGATGTTGGAGGTGTTCTGTTGATAATAATAATGATATGTGTACAGCAGACATTCAGACCATCGACCACTTCAACAAGCTCATGGAGCTGATGAACATTGATTTCAAACTTAAAGAAGAATAACTATGGCTACATTGAAAGAACGCTATAAAGTAGAGATAGAAGTATTCAATACTACAGTGATGCTAATGGCCAGTATGTTAGAGAAGTAAATGATTTTAATAAAAAATTCAAAAAAGTATGATTACACTTAAATACTGGAATAGCCTCTCTACTGCTTGTAGACAGACCATTGTAAAAATTATTAGTAATGGTTGTGATAATAATAATGAGATTATTCTACCCTATCATCATAGCTTTGATTATAATGTTACAGACAGGAAATTAAAGTGCTATCTTAGTAGAGTATTTCTTACTTCCTCTGGAAAGCTAAAAGTATTTACTGAGATTCTTCCTACATTTGCTTCTTCTGATGAAACAGTTAAGAAGGCACAAAGGAAACAAGTAAATAATAGTAGCTCTGAGCTTCATAGGTATTACTTTAGAATGTATACTAAAGATGACCCTGAGGATGGAGAAACTATTTATGAGGATGCTTATGACCAATATCAGGCTATTACTATGGCTCATAATGATTTTCATAGTATTGTTGAACTTGATTTAATTAAGGTAGTATGAAATTATATATAATCTGTAGGGACACTATTAGACATAAAATAGTAAAGGATGGTGAAGTACACTACAAGAGAGATAATATCTTTTGGAGTAATAAGCTTAATGATAATTTAAAGTATCTTGCTAAGCACATCTATATCTATGCTCCAAATAAAATATATCTCTATGATGCTCTGTGGAAACCAAAGAAGTCTACATTGCTTGGAGAGCTTGGAATACTTACACCATCCTATGTAAAGGCTATTTCTATGTATTGTGAGGATTTAGCTGACTGCATGGCAGATTTAGATGGTTCTGCCTATTGTGACTCTGTAGAGCTAAATAGCTTAGTATGTAGCTTTGCTAATACTTTAGATACTATTCCTCATGAGAAATATGGTAATTATATAATTTGCACTGTTTAATATGAAAACAATATATCTTCAACGAAATAACTCAACAGAAGTTCCTTTGTATGCTGGTAAGCTATACTCTAACTTCATTAGAGTAGCTATCAGTTGCAAAGTAGAGGTAGAGAATACTAATACTAAGGTATCTCTTTATAGACTACTATGGCATCCTGATAAGACAGGTTTATTGAGTAATGGTACTGACCTTACTACTGCATATATAGCAACAGTAAATAGGTGTCTTACTGCTCTTGAGGATAAAGCTGATGTATATAGGAAATATGTCAGTAATAAAGACTATGAAGACTTGATTACTACAGTAAAATGTCTTATTAGAGCTACAAGCCTTATTTCTGATTATAATGTTTACAGTATAAAGGTATACAACTCATGAAAAAATTAAATTTAGCTCTAATAATTATTTGCTTCATTATTATCATAGGCAGCATCTTCTTAGGTGTAGTAACTAAAGATGATACAGTCTTAGTCTTCTTTAATATACTAGGATGGCTATCTACTCTTTCTTCTGTATGGGCTCTGTTTGCTAACTTGGGGTGGGGTTTACTCTTAGTTGCAGTAGTAAATTTATACAAATAAAATATTAATAGCAGCACTTTAATTTACACATGCTTGCACTATAAATTCCTAATTGAAGTATTTAGATATTTTCATACATCAGAATAAGATACTATCTTTGCTTCATAAATCATAATAACGTTAATATGAATTGTGTAAATAAAAGCAGTAAAGAATTTAAGTCACTGGCATCAAGAAACAATGTCAGTGACAATGCTCTTGAACTCATTGTTCATAAGTACTGGAGAGAGAAAGGTAATGAGAGTTACTTTCCCTCAGATAGTTATATCCAAGCTCAATTAGGTGCCATTCCTTATGAAGAGACAGGAAAGAGTGTAAAGAAACTATGGAATAAAAAGTATAGTTCTCCTCAGTCCTATGATACCTTTGAGAAGTTACAGTCAGCTATAGTAGAAGCACAGAGATACTTCCCTAATGAAGCTATAGTTCATTATCAGAATGCTGATGGTAAGTTTGTGTTAGCCATCAGACAGCCTGTTAGAAGCTTCTACAAGGCTCTTGATGAAGCAGAGGCTAAAGGCTCTTTTGAAGCTCCTATAATTCCTCTTGAAGTAGAAGAAGGAAAAGAATATACCTTAGATACTGCACAAAATCTGTTTGAGAAGTTCAATAAAGACAGAACATCCAAGCCTCTTGCTGATAAAGTCTTTAAGATAGCAAAAGATTTAGGTATTAAGATATATTTCAACAATGTTCTTTCTGATGGAAATGTAGGTGCTTACCATGATAACAACAGTATTACTTTCTATAAGGCTTACTTTGAGAGAGGAGCTGACAATGATAAAAAAGCAGAAGTTATTCTTCATGAGGTAATCCATGCCTTAACTACCTATGCTCTCTCTGATGATGTTACTGATAAACCAAAGGCTCTGCAAGACTTTAAGAATGATATGGTGCAGCTCTTCAAGGAGTTGCAATATAATCCTATGCTTAAAGGTGAGTATGGTGTTAACAACATCAGAGACTTTGTTGCAGAACTTGCTAATCCCATATTTCGTCAGAAGATACAGGCTATTGATAATAGTAGGAAGCAGTCTTTCTGGCAAAGGATTGTTGATGCTTTTAAGAAGTTATTAGGCATTCATTCTTCAAGTCCTTACTACACAAGAATGATGAATACTCTTGATAGGGCTCTCAATGCTTTTGATGTAAAGACATACATGGAGTATAATGGTATAACAGAATCTTTAAGAAACAGACAATTAAATCAAAAATCTGACGTTAATAATGAAAATAATAAAACAGAAGAACAATATGGAAAAGCAGAATGGCAAAGAGGGCTATTGGCTGGGGGGCAAATTTTATCAGAAGCCCTCAAAAGAGGTATTGGAACAGACAGCCAAAGATATGGAGAAAATGAAGGAAAGACAACTGAAAGCTCAAATGTACGAGAAGGAGTACATGAAGAAAGTGCAAGACAGCAGCAATCATTAATAAATTGGGCTCAAAAGAATAATTATTTAATAGTTGAGCCCAATGATTATTTTAATGAAATACTTGGAGATAACAGTCTTCATGGTACAGAATCTAAAGTATGGGAAGATTCTATAAATCATAGGGTAATCAAGAGTATTTCACTTAGTCATTATCCAACTCCGAAGGCATTATTAGAAAGAATATTAGTACATAACTCAGCCTTTCCTTCTACAACTATAAAATTAGAAGGAATAGGTACTTCTGGTAATGGAATGAGCTTAATAGTATCTCAACCATTAATAGAAGACGGTGATGTTATTCCCACTTATGAAGAAATAGAAACTTACATGACTAAAACACTTGGATTTCAGCGTACTAAGGGAAAAGGAGCTAATGCTGAATATACCAAGGATGGCTATCTTGTTTCTGATATTAGACCTGAAAATATTATAAAGCAATCAAATGGAGAACTTGCTATTATAGACTGCTTTGCAATGATTCAGAAGCAGATTGATAAAATTTCAAATATAGACTATGATACTCTTAGTACAGAGGATCTTAAGAATGAGCTTCATAATTATGTCAATACTAAGTTAGCAGGTAAAGTAAAGAGTACAGATGCACTTAACTCCTTTATAGATAGTCTTTCAAAAGAGGAACTTGGCAATATCTATGATGAAGTTCTGCATAACTATGATGATACACAACTCATAGTAAACAAGTTAAGACAACTTGCCAGAGAGAAAGGATTGCCTAATAAGCAAAATAAGTACTTTACTTTCAAAGATGGTAAGTCTGTCAAAGCTCCTTTTGTGCCTAATGATCAGCAGGTAGATGCTCTTAATAAGATTAATGATTTCCTTCATTCTAACAAGGATGTCATGACACTCAGTGGCTATGCAGGAACTGGTAAGACTTCCATTATGGAAATGATTGCTGAAAAGGCAAAGCAGGATGGAATTGGTATTGTCTTTACTGCTACTACTAATAAGGCTACACAAGTTTTACAATCTAAGGTAGGCTATCTTGGCTTTCCTGTAATGACAGCTAATAAAGCCTTTGGTATTGCTCTTGAACCTGGTGATAAAGCTGTGTATGATGCTGATGACTTGAAGACAAGACTTGTAGATAATAAGATTGATGGTTACAATGCAGCTATCATTGATGAAGCTTCAATGATTAATCAAGAAAACTTTGATATTCTTACAAACATTGCTAAGGAAACAGGTCTGAAGATTATCTTTGTAGGTGATATTGCACAGCTTCCACCTGTAGAAAAAAACAGGGACTCTACTAAGCTTTCTCCTGTATTTACCAATAGTCAGGGAGATGTAATAACGCTTACTAAAGTAGAGAGAACTGATGATAATGCCATTCTTAAAGAAGCTACTAATTTACGTAATGGTGGAAATCTATCTGGAGTATCTTCTTTCAACAAAGAAGGTAAAGGTGTTGCATACATTAAACTAGGTTCTGAGGAAAGAGATAAGATTATCAAGGCTTTTGCTCCTAAAATGACTGAGGATCCTGATTACTTTAGAATCCTTACATATTCAAATAAATCTGTAGCTCAATATAATGAGATTACTCGAAGACTTCTTGGTTATACTGATAATACTCCAAGAGTAGGTGAAACAATTCTTGGCTATACTAACTATGATTATGATAGATATACTCAAAAGAATAACTTTGTTAACTCTGGTAGTTATAAGGTAGTTGCTGTTGCTAAGCCTGTAGTACAAACTGTGACTGTCTATGGAGTAACAGTTTCTATTACAGCTGTTCCTGTCACTATTAAAGGAATAGATGGAATATCTCATACTTATAATATGGTGGATATTAAAGGCAATGAGGCTAATAAAAAAGCTGTTGTACCTATTGCTAAAGCTCTTGAAACATTATGGGCTCAGTGGAAAAGAGGAATTGATAGAAAAGCTATATTACAGAAGATACATGAAGTAGAAAGTTACCTCTTTGTTAATGATAATATATTTGATGATAAAGGAAATAAAATACTTAATAAGAGATATGACTTTGGTTATGCAATGACCATACATAAATCTCAGGGTTCTACATTCAAGAATGTACTCCTTGATGATGTTAATGTTGCCATGTATAACAAGTATCTTGATAAGGGGGCATTAAAGAAAGCTGCTGCTCATGTACATACAGATACATCTAATGTGGATTTACCCAAGAACACAGTTGCTTCTGAGCATAGTAATATAGATAATGCTCAGATGCAAAACTCTATGAATATTAGTGGATTGTTTGATGATGTTTCTGTTACTGCTCCAAGTACTACTCAAAGCATATCTCAAGAGCAATCAATTGCCAATAATGATATTGACGATATGGTTGATATTAGAAGACAGCTTGAATATGTAGGTGTCTCAAGAGCTACTGATACTGTTACAATCATCTCTAATAATGTAAAGAAAGAAGGTTCTCCTCTTCATCCAGAGGCTACTCCTTCAGAGAATGTTCAGTCTCCTATAGCCTCCAATAAGCCTATAGCTTCTATGACATCTATAGCTTCTGTAAATAAAGGCAATAAAACTAATGATAGCTCGTTAGATAATAACATCATAACAATTAATAAAAATGAGTACACAGATGAGTTTAGAAAATTACAAAAAGGAAGTCTTGAACTTAATGCAGAAAAATTATCCCAATTCCACAGAGATGAGAGACAACTTACAAAAGATGAGCAACAAAGACTGGGAGGAATATATGAAAGACTTCTCTCCAGCAGCAATGGTAGTTGGAACAGCGATGGGATTAATTTAATTGGAAAAGGACATTCTTTCAAAATAGCTCAAGTAAATGGTCAGCTATTTCATGATATATTCCAAATTAATAGGCAATATCTTCGTAATGGTGAACTTATAGATTTACATGATAACTATGATAATGCTAAGTGCTATATAACATCTGATGGTCTGCAAGGATTTGCAATAGAAGATAATGGAAACTTAGTCTCTGTATTCTCATTAAATCCAGCAGGTATTATTGAGAAAAAAGGTTTCTTATATGCTATTAAGGACTTCATTAAAGAGCGAGGAGCTACTCACTTGGATTGCTATAATCCATCTGATCAACCTTTAATGGAGATATATGAGAAAGTCTTTGGTTTTAAACCTGCTGCTACTATGGACTATAATATGGAATATGACCATGATGATATTGCTAAGAATCATGGTAATCCTAATGTAGTTTTCATGGTAGCAAATGATAATAATGTTGAGAACAAACACTTTGATAAAGATAGTTATGATGATGCTGTTGCCTATCAATTAAAAAGTATAGGTTCAAGTACAATAAATCCAGTACAACAAGTGTTATCTGATAAAAGTACTAATATGCAGACAGCACTTTCATTACCAAACTTTGAGCACTTTGTTTATGACAGAACTGCTGATAAACTTGAAGGCATTAAGGTAGATGCTCCTTGGAAAGAACAGTATCTGAAAGACTTGGATAGTCAGTTCAGAAGAATGGAAGATGAGGATGAGGAGAAATATCATATGTCTGATGCTGATAAGCAATATAATCAAACATTAATAGACAAAATGAAAGTTATCCTGAACGCAAAAGACAAAGATGATTATCTGAATGATAAGCAACGTAACTATAAAGAGAAGCTTCAGTCTGCATTAAGTGACTATGATAAACTGAACCAACAGTATGCTAATCTGCTTAATGGCATGACTGATAAAGATGGTGCCAAATGGTGTGATTCTCCTTTCACAGTATCTGAGATTAGGCATGTTGCAGAACTTGTCATGAATTCTATCAGTGATACCATTACTGATATTCAAACTCAAGATGGCTTGGCTGAAAAGTTATTCCCTAATGTAAAAACAGAAGAAGGGTTTGACTTTAAGAAAGTTTCAAGAGAAAACATCATTGGTACTATTGGTATAGAGAACTTGCTGGCTAATGCTAAAAAAACATTTGATGTTGAGCATAACAATTGGTTTGAAGATAACTGTGATGAGAACTATGATGATGCTTACAATAAAGCTAACTTTATCTATAACAACTGGGATGCTATAGTTAAGATGGGTGCTGATATGTTTGCCTTTAATGAAGGTATAGGTATCACCAGAAACTATGGTAAGCATGAATTTAAGACAACTAAGGAAACTCAGCCCTTAACAGATGATTTCAACAATGATTTGGATGAGGATAGCCTTAATGAGAAGGAAGGTGATGCACAGGAACACTGGCAGGTAAACTTCAGAACTATTGATACCATGAACTCTATGTCTGCTCTTGTAAGACAGGCTATTCATGAGTGTTATGATCTTGATGAAAATGGACAGCCTAAAGTTCATCCTCTCTTTGGCTTAAAGGAAAGAGTTGATGCAAGAAAAGTAACCAATAATATCTTAAACTGGGTGCAGGGTGTAAGGACTATTGATGAAATGGTTGATAAGCTTTCTGCACAGCAACAGAGTAATCGTTGGTTAAGTCAGCTTATCACAAGGCTTCAAGATAAGAGTGGTGCTAATGCTGATTTTCAAAGCCAGTTCTTTGGAATATTCTGCAAGCACTTCCAACTCTATTCTATTGTCATTGACCAGAATGGAAAATACACCTGTATCAATGCCAATGCACACCCTGCTCTGACTGAGATAATGAATGGTATCAAAGGTAAATATCACTTAGGAGAGCATCCTTTGTTTATTTCTGAAGGCAAGATTAACAGACAACTTCTTGGCAATAAGAATACTGTTGATGATAACCATCCATTTAACTTGAGGCAAGCCTTGAAGTATCTTCCTGAATGGGACTTTGGTGGAAACCATAAAGAGATAGATATGTCTCCTGAGAAGATGGAGAAGTATGCTAAGTGGTTAACCAAAGTAACCAAGGCTTTAGGTTATGATGTTAATCAAGAACTGATAGCTGATATTCTTAATAAGAAGTCTCTTGCTACTATGGTGGAGAAGCTTCACTTCATAGTACAGGATTTGGAAGGTGCCATTAAGATGGAAGATAGTGGTGAAAAGTATGATCCATTTAAATATAAAGGTGACCATAGTATCAATTCTGCCATTCAGAATTTTATGTCTCCTATTGCCGCTGTATTGGAAGATTCTGTAACTAACAGTTTCTTTGACAGTGGTAAGATGTATCAGTCTTTTGTTATACCTTCATTCACTACAAAGTTATTCCAAAACCTCACACAGACAAGTGATGAAGAGTTTAGTAAGTTCATGATGGAGGAATATGGCAAATCTGAGTGGTTCAGAGGTAAAGAAGTCTTTAACAGACAGACTAAAAAGATGGAAGTTCAATGGAATGTGCCTTGGCTAAAATGGATGAATGCTAATAGAAAGAGTCTTAAACACAGAGTTCAACTTAATTTCAATGGCCATAATTACATGAAGACCCTTACTGACCCAGAGTATGCTCTGTCTGTCTTTGCCGAGTATTATTCAGAAGATCACGATAGTTACAGAGATGTTGCTTGGTTCAGAATTCCTATGGAGTCTAATAAGCCCTCTGAGGAATTCATTAGATTCCTTGCTTATAAAAATGAAGGCTACAAGAAGGAAATAGTTGAAGACCTCTCTGATATGGTATTCATGGAGATAAGCAGAATACAGACTGTTCTGAGAAGAAATCTTCCTGAAGGTGATAAGGGATTTATCAAGAACTTTGATACTAATGGCAGGCAATTCTGCTTCTTTCCATTCTTGAATGACTATATTGAAAAGAATGGTGCAGGAGCTATCTTAAAAGATGCTGATGGAAATGTTTCTGAGAATAACAGAACATTAGCAGAGCTTCTTCAAAAGAAAATCAAAGGTGAGGAAGCTCTTACTGCTGATGAGGAAGTACAACTTAGGAAACTCATTCAACAGGCTACAACAGCTTATATGCAGAAAAGAGCAGATAATACCCTTGATATGATGAATAAAAAGGGTATCATTAGGGCTGCTCATAAGATAAAGAATATAGTTGATAATTCTGTATTGAACATTAAAGATGAAAATGGTAAAAACCTTGAAGGAGATGCTCTTGAGCAGAAGCTTCTGAAAGCTGATGAGAAGGTAAAGGAAAGTATTGAGAACTTCATTTGGAATGACTATCTTGCATCTAAGAATATCCTGATGATAATGGTAGGTGATACTGCCTTCTATAAAGATGCAGAAGACCTTCAAAAGCGTCTGGCAGAGCTTCATGCTCCTGGTATAAGAGGTAACATTAATGCTACTGATTATGAAGGTAAAAAGGTATCTGCTGATGGTAAGTATAGAACAGTTATATTGAAAGACTTTGATTCCTTCAAGTCTAACATTATAGCTAATCTTAATGAGGTCTTTGATAGAAAGATTGCTCAGGCTCCAGAGCATGAGAAAGCTGCTTGGAAAGCACTGAAGTATGAAATCTTAAGAAAGCCAGGTACAGAAGGAAAAGATGATAAAGGTGGTAGCTATTATCAAGTAAATGTAGCTGATGCTGAGGGATATAGCTCTATGACTTCTTATAGAAAGAAAGCCCTAATGTTTGGTAAATGGGGAAAAGATGCTGAGAAAATCTATAAAAGGATTCTTGCAGGTAACTATACCTATACTGATCTTAAGACTGCTTTCCAACCTATGAAGCCATTTGTCTACACTCATCTTGAAAAGAACATGGGGGTAGAGAATGCTCCTATTCATATGATGTATTGTCCTTTCCAAGCTAAGAATTCTGAGGTTTTGCTTGTAATGGCCGATGCCCTTCTAAAGCATGAGAATACTTCTCGTCCTAATATCCTGAGAGCTATTGACAACATCATGGAAGACAGTGCTTATGATGGCAGGGAAAGAGAGGAGATTACAGGTGAACTTAAAAAGACTGGTTCTTATAATGGTAAAGGTATTGATACCATTCAGTTTGAGTCTGCCATTAAGTCTTCTTTACAAGAAGCCATTAATTTAAATGACTTCCTCAATAATAAGAATGGTGGTGAGGCTGCTGCTTATAAGTATCTTAAAGAGCATATCTATAAAGAAGGTACTACTGAATATGATACAGACAACTATGTTCATGAGGCTTCCTTTGCTGATTATTGCATTCAACAGGAGATTCCAGAGCACTTTAAGAATCACAGTCAGGCTCATGGTTCCCAGACAAGAATGATTATTCCTTCAGACCTTGATGAATACTATGACTATGATAAAGATCACAATGATCCTGACAATATAGTCAAGTATGAATGGACTGATGATAATGGTGTAAAGCATTCTTTAACTGCTGAGGAGTTTAGGAATCGCTATGAAAGTACTATTGCTGATAACATCTTAAACAGTCTTGACAAATTAGCTCTTGAGTTTCATCTGACAGATTCTGAAGGTAAGCCTGTTACTGATATAAAGGAAAGAAATATAGCTCTGTCACAGATTCTTGTGAAGGAGATAGATTCTTCTCCACGTTATGGTATAGACCTTAGGTGGGCTTGCTCTTTGGATGAAAATGGTGAGTTCAATATTCCCCTTGGAGACCCAATCCAGTGTAAGAGAATAGAACAGCTTGTCAACTCTATCATCAAAAACAGAGTAAATAAGCAGGAGATTCCTGGTGGCCCTATAGTGCAGGTATCTAACTTTGGTACTTCAAGGCAACTTTATATCAGATTCAATGATAAGAATGGTAACTTGATGCCTACTGAAGAGGAGTTTAATAAGGCTAAAGAGGAAGGTACTTTAACTGATGAACAGAAGAAGTATAACTCTTATGAAGACTATATTCATGAGAATCAGGGTGGTATTGCTCACTTTGAAGTCTTTGCTCCTATATGGTCTGATGAGATTGCTGAAAAGTTCATGGATAAAAATGGTAACATTGACATAAAAGCTATTGAGGAAACCAACCCAGAGATGCTTAAGTTAATCACTTACCGTATTCCTACTGAGGATAAGTATTCCATGGCTCCTTGTAAGATTGTAGGATTCATGCCTCGTGAGGCAGGAGATATTATCATGCTTCCTTATGAGTTGACTACTATTGATGGTTCTGACTTTGATATTGATAAGAGATATGTCATGAGAAAGGACTATAGAATAATAGAAAGTAAAAAGAAAGTAGGTAAGTATCTTTATAAGAAAGCTGAAGAGCTGATTGCAAATGAAAAGAAAGCTCCACTTACTCATGATGATAAACAAACTCTTCATGATAAGGTAGATACTTTTCTTGGTATTATAAACAGACCTGATGCTGATAAGATTCTTAATGGAAGACTTGACAAGGAACTAAGAAAACTTTATCAAGAAATTCATAATGATAAGAATATTATGAAGCATTGTTATACCACTGCTAAAGTCAAGGAAGATTCCAAGCAGTTCAATGACAATGAGATTGTCAATATGTCTTGGGCAGTACTTACTAATCCCACATCTGCTGATAAGATGTTGAATCCTGGTGGTTTTGAACTTCAGAAGAAAGTAGGTTATATGGTTGCTGCTTATAAGAATCCTGCTAATGCTGATGTATCATGGAGTGATTTACATGCCATGAAAACTAAGGAGCTGAAGAAGCTTAGCTATACTCAGAAAGATCTTGCTTGGTTTGATACTCAGATGCAGTTCTATAAGCAGAACTCTGCTGCTGCTACTTTGATAGGTATATTTGCTGTGAACAAGATAGCTCATGCTGTTCTTGAGGCTAATGATTTCTATATTGATATTCCTGAAATCTGTGGTAGTGACTTTGCTATTGGTGATACTAAATTTAAGGATAGAATGAAAGTAGACCCAAGATATGATACTAATGGTAATATCATAGGCAAAGTATTAGGTTCATTAGTAGGTGCTTCTGCTGATGCAGTGAAAGACCCTGTTCTTAATCTGATGAACATTAACATCACTACTGCTGGTATGCTGAATACCATGGTAAGATTGGGTGTCCCTTTTGAAGATGCAGCATTATTCTTATCACAGGATATTGTAACAAGAGTGATTGATGAATTCAACAAAAGAAATCTTTCTAACTTTGCTTCCATTGATGATGTAGTTGAAGACTTCATGAAAGATATAGAGAAAGAGACTGGTGTTTCTGAAGATTCTAATATTGCTAAAGAGACTATATCAAAGGAAGAACTAATTGATGGACTGAGAAATGGAGACCATAAGAACTCTGATTATAAGGTATTATTAGCCTTTACTAAACTGAAAGCTCTCACAGATAAGATGAAAAACATCACCTTTGCCACAAGGTTTAACTCTATCTCAAGTGCTGTGGGCCCTCTGATTGTGGATAACCTTATTATGGAACATAAGATCCATAATTTCCTTACAGAGGAAAATGCTGACTTGGATTTTATTAAACCATTGGATCAAATAATGGTATCTGATGGTGCAGGTAATGTTACACCTACTAATGCAAAAACAGGTTTCTATGCAACAGATAATGTTGCCAATCCTGATGATAAGATAGTAGACATTAGTGATGTATGGAGAGCTCATCCTATTCTTGAGGCTTTCAAGAGTACTGTAAAGTCAGCTCATCAGATATTTGAGACAGCTAATATGCCTACTAATAGTGTGAAGTTTAGAACTATTCTTGCTACTCTTGAGAAGTATGGATTAACAGAAAAAGTATTCTCTGACAAGAAGCTTCTTGACCAGCTGAGTACTTTCTATCAGTCATTCATGCTGATGGCTTCTGGCTTGATTGATTCTAAGAATCTTGATTATTATATCAATGACTTTCCAAAGAAGTTCTTGGAGTATCAAAAGAATGACAAGTATAGTAGTAATGCACTTATACAAGCCATCAAGCTGAACTATAGCAGACAGACCAATAAGCCTTTCCTTCAGATAAAGATTACTGGTATGGATGCTAAAGAGAAAGAAGAGTTAAGCAGTGCTTGGATTGACCTTTATAAGCAAGACCAGAAGTTAGCTACAGCTCTCTTCCAATACAGTTTCTTTAGAGCAGGTATAGGCTTTAGTCCTAAGACTTTCATGGCATTGGTTCCTGTATATATGAAGAATCATCTTTCAAAGACTGTGGATGATGAGACTGTAACATATAAGGATGTCTATAATGGTAAATACAATGATAGGATTGTAGATGATAATGTCATTGACCAATTTATTAGAAACAATTGGAATAATAATAAGTTAGTGCCTTGGGTAAAACCAAAAGACAGTAACCTTGGTATTAATTACAATACCAAAACCATGATTGCTGTAGATGAGGATGGCTTTAATGCTCTGAGAGGAAAGATGTATGTAAAGACTTCTTCTAAAGGTGCTACTTATCTTTGGAGAAAAAGAGGTAATGATTGGGATACTGACAATGGTGCTTGGATTTATGATATGGTATCTCCATTAGGAAACAATGGTGAGTATCTTGAAATAAGTACAGATGAAATCAAAAAAACTCTTGTTGATACCAAGAAACCCGAAATTAAAGACAATCAGGCTGATCTTGATATTGCAGACAATAGTGCTGTTGACAACATAGTAACAAGCACAAGTAGTCCTACTGTTTCTACTAAGACAGTAGAACAGAAAGCACTTACTTTGTCTGAGATATTCATGAACTTTAATCATCATTTAACCCAAAAAAGGATTGACAACTTGGTAAATTTCTATAAAAAAGGCAATAATACTGAAAAGAATGTTGGTATATTACAGAAAATATTTAAAGCCAATGGTCTTGACTTAAATGAGGAAGAAACTATAAAGAAGTTCAGAGAACTTTGCTGATAGGTGTAGATAGGGGGTAAAGACAGGAAACTGCCTCCCCTATCTCTTTCTTTTGATAAACTAATAAAAATATAATAACTATGGGAAAGAAATCTTGCATACTGTGGCCAGAAGTAAATGGAAAGTCAAGTAAACTATATAAAGAGATGCTAAAGCATACAAAGGATAGGCAGTTAACTAATTTGCTATATGCAGCATATATTGCTAATCCTGCCATTGCTCAAAAAATAGATGCTATTAATATAAAGAAATATCACGGTGACACAAGAAGAGATAATAGAGGACAGCATAAAATGAAGGACGTTCTTGATTTCTTTGATTATAATAAAATGTTGTCTGAAAGAGGAGATGCTTTACAGATTATATCTGAACAGGAAGGTGCTGTTGATAGTAAAGGAAAGCCTATTGACTATACTGATGCTAAAGAGGCTCTTGAAAAGGCTGACCATCTTAATAATATTCATAAAGGTGTTGTTGCTACAGTAGTAAAACATAGAGATATAAACGGTAATTATGTGTATAACATTTTTACAAGAGAAAAAGGTGGACGTACTGTTATGTATGCTAAAGATGTGGAAAATAAACTAAAGATATGGGATATTTACAAACAGACTTTTAATGCTAAGGGTATTGACATAGAAAATATTCCTCAAGAAGCAAAAGAATTTATATCTCCTATGAATCCTGATTTAGTTCAGCAATTAATCAACTTAAAGAAGTTTACATTAATTGGTAACTTGTATAAGAAAGATGCTATGCTGTTGTTTTCTTTAAATGAAAATACTCCACAAGTACAAGCATTAATCCATGCTTTTGGCTCTATTGAAAATGCTGCACAGGCTATCAATGATGCAAATACTCATACAAGAACTCTTACTCCTCATGAGACAACCCTATTTCTGAATGCTGTAAATAAGTCTAAGAATTTCAATGGTATCGACTTAAATGCTCTAAAGCAGCAAGTAAATCAAATGACAGATCAAGTAATTACTAAAAGTCCGGAAGAACAGGTAAGGCTTGAACTTCATAAATTGAATAAACAGTATAAAATTGATATTGCAGAATTTCATAGAGTAGGTGATACTATTTCTTCTTTATCTGAGGCTGCTCAGGAGATTGTAGTAAACTTGGAAAGACAGATCAAGCAGATTAAGGATACTCGTGCTACTGATGTTCAAGAAAGAAACAAAAGTATTGCCGAGGGCAGAAGACTGACAAAAACTCTTAGTAATTTATATAAAGAATTACAGGCAGGAAGATATTATTCAGGTACTTTTGATTTTCTTAATGAAGCCCTTACCAAAGTTGCTGATGTAGATACTATTGTAAAAGATATATTGACAATACCACCTGCTACAGCTGACTTGGATTATTATATGAAACAAGCTAAGAAACTATATAAAATATCTTTATTACATAAGCAGTATTATCAAATAGTACAGGCACTTGCAAATGACAGTCTGATAATTGATGAAAACATATCACAACAGGATATAGATAATATCAGAGATATTGCTAAGAAAATAAAGAGAATATTTGATAATAGAGAGGCACAAGTAAATTCGCTTACAAGAGCAACAGTAAGGAAAATCTTAATTAAGTTTGCAGGAGATAAAGTAAATGATATTACAGCTCTTGTAAATGCTGTTGATATGGCTACTGCTGACTCTACTAAATGGGATGCTCTTCTTTATGCAATGAGTAGGGCAAGTAATCCTGTAATATCCACTATGGGTGGTATTATCAATCAAGCTCAGCTACATAGAAATGATATTATGGCTGTATTCTCTACACGTATAACTAAAGCCACTAAGAAGCTCTATGCCTCAGGAAGTAATTCTGAGTTTATGTATGAAGATGATGGACATATTGCCAGTGATATTGATTGGAAACTATACTATAAAGCAAGAGCTGCTCAGAAACATGCACTGCAAAGTCAGAACCTTGATGAGTGGGATTTTAAAAAGGTTCTTTATGATTGGGAAGATGCTAACACTGAGGACAGGGAAGTAGATGCTGTTACTCATAGAAAAGAAAAAGTACCTAATCAAAACTATAGAAAGAAAGTAGATTTTCAAGAAGGATGGACAGATGCTCAGAAAGAATACTATAAAGAGATAATGCAGATAAAAGGTGAAATTGGAACTATGCTTCCTGAATATGCAAGAATGCAGTATCTTCCTCCTCAGTTAAGAAGAAATATGTTTGATGCTTTAGGTCATGCCAAAGGATTCAAGGATATTGGTAATGTTATTAAGACAAAAGCTCAGAATCTTTATACAATAAGAGAGGATGATGAAAACTATAATACAAATGGTATTATTGATGGTGAGGAGTATGCTTCTGTAAGAGGTGATTATGATAACACACAACTGAAGAGAATTCCTATCTTTTATGTAAATAAAGTAGAACAAGGTGAGCTGTTAAAGGATTTCTCAGGAGGATTACAGGCTCTTGCAGGTACTGCAATCAACTATAATGAGATGAGTAATATTGAGGATTGCATTAATTTCATTGGGGACTATATAACAGATCCTCTTAAAAATAATGGCTCTAAAGATTCTAAAGTAAAAGCTGAGGTAGCAGGAAATGATAAAGTAAGAGTTGTCAGGAATTTAAAGAGTTGGTCTAAGAGAAATCTTACTACAGAAGGAATGGTGGAAAGCTTCATTAATCAGCATCTTTATGGTGTATATAGGGATCCCAATGAAAATAAGAAATATAGAACTGCTGCAAGTAGATTGATTTCTTATACTTCATTCAAAGGATTGGCTACCAATATAAAAGGCATGACTGCAAATTATTTAATGGGTGAATTTCAAATGTTGATAGAATCTGGTGCTAATGAATTCTATAACTTCCATGATTACTGGTTTGCACATACCAAACTTTTTGGCTCTGCTGGCGTTACTGGTGAAATATGGGATTTACTGAATGAAACTAAAAATAGTAAGTCTCAACTCTTTGCAGAGCTCTTTGATCCTGAACAGGAAAACTTTGAAAGTAAGTCTCATACAAGATACCATAAGAGTATGTTTAGAAAAATTCTTGCTCATGATTTATCTTTCATGGGTTATGGTGCAGGTGAATATCTCATTCACTATGTAGGTATGTATGCCTGCCTTCATCACCAAAAGGTATTATACAATGGTAAAAAGATAAGTTTTTATGATGCTTTTGAAGTAATAAATAAAGGTGATGGTGCTGCTGAATTACAGATTAAACAAGGTGTTACTGATTTACAAGGTAATCCTATTACTGCTGATTTTATTAGGGAAGTAAGAAACAAAATCCAACAGGCTAATCAAACTACTCATGGTGCTATGGATAAAGAACATAAAGGCCTTATATATCAACATTGGTATGGTGCTATGGCAATGAACTTTAGACAGTGGATGGTAGAACATTACTCAAGAAGATTCAGAAAGAAATACTTTGATGCTAACATTGGCATGTATAGAGAGGGATATTGGAGAAGTCTTTGGAGATCTATGGAAGAAGAGTATAAAGATGATAAAGAGGAGTATAACAGAGTAACTGCTTGTCTTAAATTTATAGCTGAGTTCTTATCATTTTCTTTAAGAGGAAAATTAATTTGGGGTAGTATGGATGATATTCAAAAGTATAACTTCAGAAGAGCTCATACTGAATTATGTATGCTGTTTGTTCTATATGGAATAAGCTTTGCTCTTGGTGATCCTGATGATTATAAAGGAAATATGTATGCAAGATTTTGGATATATCAGCTCAAGAGAATGATTCTTGATACTGAGGCTTCCATGCCACACCCTGCTGCTGCACAGAATATGCTTACCATCTTGCAATCTCCTATGGCATCTGTCAGTGTTGCTAATTCATTATTATATACTATTTATGGATTACCTGATGTTACAGAGGAAATTCAGTCTGGCCCTCATGCTGGTGAAAATAAGTATCTAAGAAATGTCATTAAATATGATTTGCCAGTTGTAAAAGACTTTGAACAATGGCAAACAATGGCTACCAAGGATGATGTCTTTAAGGCATTTAAGATTGCTCCTTCTGGTTATTAATAGATAAAGTATAAGCATAATAAAAGGGAAAGGTCATCTGACCTCTCCCTTTCTTTTTTATTAGACATTCTGTTATTTGCAGTTCTCTAAAGTATCTATCCATGTCTCAATATCTTCTTTGGAAGTGCCTATTGACATAACTTCAACTCCATGTTTTTGCAAGTATTCTGCAAGTTTCTTTGGATTCTTAGGAACCTTTCCCCATCCTTCCTCTTTAGATTTCTTGTTTATAATATCTTTAATCTTATCATAGTACATAGTATTTTTGATAAGCTCTTCAAAAGTTTGAGTAGTAGCTTGAGTAACACTATCCTTAGGAAGATTCTTCCTTTCTTCATCCTTTTTCTTAAGTTCTTCCTCTTTCTTCTTCAGTTCCTCTTCTTCTCTTTTTTGCTTTTCTTGTTTAGCAATATCTAAAAGTCCTCCTGTCTCAGGATTATAAACTAAACCACTACCTGTAGGATAAGTATTATTAGTATCTTTATTTTTAAGTTCAGGAAATAGTTTATTAGCAAGTTCTTTCGCAATATCACCTTTAATATAAGCCTTTATTCCATTACCAACAACTAAGTCTATATCTCCATTAGAGTGAATTATAACAGAGTCTATATCCCAAGAGTTCTCATAAGTAAAGGAATCAAGTACATCTTCCTTTGTTATTTTAGAAGAAGAATCTTTATCACTATTAAGTTTCTTAATTTCATCAATATCTGTATCAAGAACTTCCTCAATAAGATACCCAGAATCATCAAGTATTTTAGAAGTTAATTTTCTTTGTCCTCCTCTCATACCATTATATTCAAGATGATGTGTACCATCATTATCTATTGAGTCTATATATTCACCTTTATATTCTCCTTGATGAGAAGATATTGAAGGAAGTAATTCTGTATCTATTCCTAAATTAACATCTTCTGAGCCCTCCATATTTGATAGAACTTGTTGAGCAGCTTTATCCCTTGCTTTAGCTTCCTTGTCTTTATTGACTTTATCAATATATGCCCTAGAGTCTTCAGGAGATAGTTCTGTAACTTGATAGTTATTATTAATCTTGATAACCAAAGGATTATCCGTATCTCTGATAATATAATACTTATATCCATTTTCCTCTGTCTCATAAGTAATATCACCATAGGTAACTTGCCTGTTATATTCAAGCTGCTTGATGAGATTCTCATCAGTAACTTCATCACCATTAAGATAGAATTTTCCATCAGTCTTATTATAGTCATACCAAGTTACTTTACCGTCAGTGTAATAGGTGATATGATCATAACTACTTTCACGGAATTTATTTTCCTGAGATTTAGTAACTGGAGTAACAACTTCTATGGGCTTGTTAATAGTGCCATCAACATTCACACTATAAACACTATAAGAAGAGCCTGCTAATGCAAGTTGCGCTAAGTCTGTATTGAGTGCTCCTGCTTCACTATATTCTTTAATAGCATTTTTATTTCCGAGTACCCATGCAGTAATATTGACTCTTGGCTGAAAATCTATAAATCTTTGTATAAAGTGCTCTCTGTCAAATGATTCTCCTAATGTAAAAGTATCAAAGACCGTTTCATCTGCTCTCTTAAATGTAATCTGTCCTCTTCTGTTTGTAAGAATTTTCTTTCCCTTATTTTTCTCATTATTGAAATAGAAAATGTGATAGAGTCCCTTAATACCATTTACTCTGGTCTCATAATCAGATGACATAAGATCATTAAGATATTTGTCTGCCTTCTCTTTAAGACTGCCTTCTTTCATGTCTTTATACATACAGGCATTTATATGTCCACAGAACATCTTGCCATTAGCTGCTGGAAATAATATAAAGGTTGCCCCTAAGTTCTTTTCTGTATTACTTGGAGCCATAACAGACATTCTTTCTTGCTCTGTACCTTTGGGGCTGACAATAAGAAACTTATTCTGTTCTTGAATAGCCCAAGAAGCATTATCTAAGGTAATATGATAAGGATTTCTCTTCTCATTATTCATCAACTCAATAACAGGTCTGTGTTGTGCTTCTGTATCACCCTCCATTTTATGTACATTCCATCCTGGTATTAGACTGTATGGTACTATCTCTGTACTAAAGTTAGGAGATACATAGAATACTTCTTTGGTATGATGTGGGAAATAAGCATCTCTTTCATTCCTTATCATTCCAAAGCCATCCTTTGCCCTTGGGTCATCAACTCCAAAGGCTTTCTGTTTTCTTTTCTTTGTTTCTACACCTGCATCTCCATTAGTGGCTGCTCCCCATAAGTTATTATAAAGAGCTTGCTGTGCTGTATTGCCATTTTTATAAGCAAAGACACCTATGATAAGATATTTCTTTCCATCTGCTGTTTCTATGACACCACCATTACTGTCATTATGAATTTGGGTAATTCCTTTATTGATATTATTGTCATAATCTAATACCATAAAGAGATTATTACTGACAGTATAATCCTTATGCTCTCTTGTTGCTGGAAAGTCTTTGGAATTAGTAGCCATAAACTTTACCTTGGTATGAGGATTTGCATTAAGAATATCTGCTAATTCATGATCTATAATATCTCTTAAGTGTATTCCTCTTGAGTCAAGCCATATATTGAGCTTATCTCTACTATATGGAGATTTGGTATCTTTATCTCTTACAAGTGCCCTTTCATTACCTTGCAAAGATTCTCTACTCCATATAGCCATAGGGTATCCAGATAATTGAGTAGCACTATTATCCTGCTGTTCTTCACCTCTTACATTAGCTTGAATATCAGAGTCCATACTGCTCTCTTCTATGATAGTACCTTTCATATTATCTGGCATATTATTTTCTTGGTCTTCAAGAGTAGGATTACTTGCTGAGATATTATCATCAGAATCTTCTTCAAGTTGTACCTCCATAGTATTTCCTTGCTTAGCATATAGCTTTTCTCTCTGAGCTCTTTGTTCATTGATAGCCATATCTAAATTAAAGTCTTTGCTGGCTTTTATTCTTGTTTCTTTATTATAACCTTCAAAGTTACCAACAAAATACCAATCCTCACCATCTTTCTCCAAAGATTTTGCATGAAAAGGCCTGTTTTCTTTTATTACTATACCCTCTTTACCCTGCTCTTTACTCTGCTTTTTCTCCTGCTCTTTATTGTTTTGTTCCGTAGGCTTCTGCTGAGCAGAAGCTTCTACTTCATAGTCTTTAGGACTAACAACAAGCTCCTCATTCTGATTGCCATTTATAAAAGTAATGGTTCTCTTACCATTTTCCCCAACTTTAAGATTAGCATTGACAGCTTCTTTTCTTGGCCCTATATTAGTGCTATGCCACATTTCTCCTGCTGAGGCACTACCTTCTTCTGCACTATTGTCCATAAGACCATTAACCCATGAGATAGGCATAGTATTACCATTTTGTTTGGCATTATCAATATTACTTCTTTCCTCTTTTTCATTAACTTTTATTCCTGCTGGAATGGCATCTTCTGGAGCAACAGTATTATCTGGCACTTCTTGTTGAGGTATAGCACTTGTTTCCTCTGCTGTCTTCTTTTGATCTTCTTCTGATAGTCCCTCTTGATTATCAGAGGCTGCTTCTTCTGCTGCTTTTTTAGCCGTAGCATCAGCTTTTGCCTTAGCTTCTGCTTCTTCGTTAGCTTTGATAGCTTTTTCTGCTGCTGCCTTAGCTTCTGCTTGTTTTCTTGCTTCCTCAGTTTCTCTTTTTGCTTTATCCTCAGCCTCTCTTTGAAGTCTTTCCTTTCTGCTTTCCAAAACTGTCTGATCTCTTTGATAACCAAGTTTCTCCATCTTTGTTAAGAGATCATTATAATATTCTTTTTGGTCTTTAGGAGTTCTCTCATCATCAATAAGTTGCTCTATTCTTTTAATAACTTCATCCTTGCTCTTGACACCCTGTTGAAGTGTAAAGAGATTCTCTTTTTTATTTTGTTTGACAGCATCATCTTCATTTTCATCACTGTCAATAATAGCCTTTGCATCATCATTGAATTTCAGAATCTCATAGTAAGGTTTAACTCTGTCTGCTTGCTCTGGATGGTCTTGCATATAGAGTTCTGCAAAGGTACTGTTGATATTAGGACTACTAAGCCAAGCATTATCAAACTCATCTTTATTAGTATCATAAAGATTCTCAAGAATAGCATAGTTGTGATCAAGTGCTTGTTGCTGTGATTCCATAATAGCTTCTCTTTTTCTCTTGAGGTCTTGAGAAGCTATGAAATCTGCTGCAAGTTTATCATTACTTTTAATCTTACTATACATTTCTTTAAGATCAGAGATTCTGTCTGCTAATGTTCCCGCATCATGTATCTTTGTCATGGCATCAGGATCTTTTCTTTCAAGATCCTCTTTGGCTCTTTGAATAACTTTCTGCTGCTCTTTGGTAAAGTTTCCTTGATTATTTTCATCAAATAGAAAAGCTCTGTCTCTTGCATCAAGATTGTTAATTATATCTTCTGTAAATTCTTGAGAAGCAGGATTATTCTTAAGATTTTCTTCAAGAACTTTTTTCTCTGCCTTTGCCTTTTCAATATTTTCATTAATATTGTCAAGCACCATATTCTTTGCTTTAAGAATATTTTGCTCTTGTTCTATCTTGATACTGATACCAGAATGGTCTTCACCTAATCTGTTCTCAAGACTATGAATCTTATCTACAGAATCTTGAATAGATTGCTCAGCCTCTTGCTTGCTTTCATTAAGGTCAGATATTCTTCTGTCTCTTGCTTTAAGGGCATTATTTCTTGCATTTTGATTGGGGTATCTCATACCAAGATTTGGTGTATATTCATTATCAGTATCTGTATGAGAGGTACCAAGATTATCTTCAATGGATTTTAATCTTTCCTTATAGTCATCCTCTGCAAGAAGGTTATACTTCATCATAGTTTTTACTCCTTCATCCATGTTCTTGAAAGAAGGACTTTTATCAAAAGTTTCTTCTATCTTATGCTTCTTGTCAAGAAGATTCATAAAGTACTTGGCATTCTTTTGAAGTCTGTCTGCTGCAATCTCTCTATTATTAGGTTGATTCATGATAGATTTATTATCTTCATCTGCAAGAAACTTATCTATCTCTGCATTCATTTCTTCATCAGAGAGATTACCTTCTGCAAGGCCTTTCATATTACCCATGATGTCTTGATAAAGTTGTGACTGGGCACCTCCTTCTGTCTTATTAAGATGATCAAGTACATCTGCAAGAGTAAACACATTATGAAGTTTGTTATCTTCTGAATCAAGCAAAGGTGATATATGCTCACCATTCTTTGATTGATAGAGTCTGTTCTTCATAGGGGAAGAATAATTATTCATAGCAGACACAAGTCTGGAAATATCTGTAATACCCCCATTATCAACATATTGCTTAACTACTTTATTAATAGCATCCTCATGGGCTTGTACATCTCTGTCTTTAGCCTTCATTCTTGCATACTCATCAAGCAAAGGATTGGTAAATACATTACTGATTCTTTCTGCAATATTAATTGGTTTTCCTTTCTCATCTACTCCCTTAACAAGTGCATTATAGGTATCTTCAGGATGAAATACTGCACCTGCTCCAATAGAGCCTGAGACAAAAGGAGATATGGCACCTATGGCTCCTTCATAGATATTCTCTCTGTCAGTCATACCATTCATAAAACCATCCATGCCTGCAAGCATATTACCAAGCATGGTATCCATGGTTGCATTATAATCCTTAGGATTATAGTTCTTATCTAAGTAGTTCTTAAACATATGGCTTCCCATTGCTTCTGAGAAGTCAGCATTAAGACCATCAAGATATTCATCTTGAAAACCTCCCCATACTTGCTTGCCGGTAGCTTTTGCCATCTTCTTCCAAGAGAAATTCTTAGCTGCATTGGCAGCTGCTCTCTTTACTCCATGTGTTTCAGCATCTGCTATAAGATCTTTAGCAATACTATTGTCTAATGATCCTGCTGTTGCTCCTTTGGATACCTTGAATTTTTGGATTGCATGAGTAAGAGCTGTCTCTTTAGCATAGTCCATAATCCAATTGGTAATATAGGTTTCTGCTGCATTTCTGTTAGCCTGTGCCAAAGCTTTTTGGTGGGAGATTGTAAGTTCTTTCTCCTTAGCATTTAAGAGACTGTCAGTATAAGCCTGCTTGGCTTGTTCCATTAAGGTTTTATCACTTAAAGGAAGTTGTCTGATACCTGTATCTAAAGTACCTTGTGATACTCTTCTTTGATCATTGGCTTTAAGCTTCTTATAGTAATTCCTGATAGCATTCTGTGCCTCTTTACTATTATAGTCAATGGTCTTATAGTAGTTATGGAGCTCATTCTTGATTTGGTTATCAATGGCTTCTTTATTATTTTCAAGCTGCTCATTAAATGTACCCATAGCTTCTCCTTGAGGGCCGTTCATAGATGCTATTCCCTCTAATAATAAGTTATGGGCATTACTTCCAACTTTAGATATTTTACCCAGGGTCTCAGCTCCAACACCTAAAGCTCTAAGTCCATTACCTGCAACATAACCAATACCTTTTCCTATTCCACCAAGAACTGCTGTCTCTAATAAAGATGCTGCCAAGTGTCCACTTTGTGCAAAACCCTCCCTTGCTGTATCCCATGAAAGAATATGTTCATTAGGATTATAACCATACTCATGAACATTGACATAAGGAGAGATACCTCCTCTTTGTTTGATAAGGGCTATTTCATTCTGGTCTCTGGTGTTATACATGTAGACATCATTCCAATAGCCTGGATTACTCCAAATATTCTTATTTTCATGATACCCTACAATAATGGGTTTTCCATATTTATCCCTGAGTATCTTATCATTTTTATCCTTGGCATAAATAGGGTCATCAGGATCCAAACCTTGATTAAGAAGACCTATCTTATCAATGTCAAACTTTGCCTTACCTGCATAGCCATTTATCATGGCTACTTGTGAGCCAAGGTCTGAAATCATGGTATTGACAGCTTTGTTCAGAGTATTACCTGTCCACTTATCATCCTGTGCTTTAGCTACTCTGTTTTGTATGCTTCTGTTAAAATAGTCAAGAGCCAGTCCTTTTCCATAAGTATTAGCCAATGCAAGATACTTGGCATAGTCCTTTAATCTGTCATCATTACTATAGTCTTTTAACCACTCACTATTCTTGAATTGTGCATAGAAGTTGGAACTCTTGTCCATTAATTTATCAAAGTCTTTGTAGCTCTGTGCAAGAGTTTTACTTCCGGCATCATTTGCTTTAAGCATATTTTCATAGAGAGCATTGGAAATTCCAGACACACTGTTCTCTCTTCTTTTTTGAGTCTCAGCAAACAGTTTATCAATAATACTGTTATTAGTATCCGTAATATTCTTCATCACTTGAACAGGAGTCCTCTGATTGTCTATTTGCCACTGAGCTGCTGAGGGTATAAAAGCATGACTTCCTCCGGCAGTAGTTTCCTTTAAGTAGTCCTCTTCTTTCTTAATCTTTTGTAATCCTTCTGAGTTAGACAGATAATTGGTATTCTTCAATAGGTCATACATTCCTTGAGTGTCAAGACCACTGATTAAATCATTATAACCATATTTACCAAACTTACCTACATTATTCTCAAAAGAAGATTTAAAGGTATTTATAATAAGATTATTCCTTCTGTTTGTAACTTCTTGATTAAGTAATTTATTTCTATAATTTAAGGCGTTTTCAGAGCCATCATCAAGAGATAAAAATGCTTTCTTTCCAAAGGTATCAACAAATCTTCTGTTATCATAGAAGTCACTGACTACTTGAGCACCTATTGAACTGTTTAAGTAGGGTGCTAATTCTGCTCTGTGACTGTCAATAAATCTCTGCTCTTCATCAGTCTTAAGCTGATTATACCAATCTTCCTGTCTCTTAGTTTCATTCTTATTGAAAGTATCAGTAAAACTCTGTTCATTCTTTGCATATTCTGCAAGCAATGTGTTCACCTTGTTGACCAATGCCCTGTAGCCTGCATTATCATTAAGATCATTCACCTCTGCTATGGCAGTACCTATTTTGCTGCCATCAAGAAGCATTGCCCATGAGTTTGTATCAGTAAGCTCAGCATTGTTGTCATCAACAAGAGAAACATAGATGGAATAACCACTATATACCACATGGCCCTTGGCATAGAAAAGGTTATTGTTGAACTCCCCCTTAGGAGTTAATAAAGTTATGTTATTGCCCATCTCTTTCTATTTTTGGTTAATTTCCTTCTCCTTCCATTCAAGATTATCCATGCACTTTGTCATATAAACAGAATGCATGGATAATAATTTATTATGCTCCCACTTCCTCATAAGTCAGCATAGGACTCAACAGCTTGGCATTGATAGCTGCAATAGCATCACTGTTAGTTTTTTCTGCTGCCTTTGCTCTTGTAACCTCTGCTGTAAGGTCAAAGCTGTTAGCCTTGGAAGCTACCTGATCAAGCACTGTACTGGCAGTGTTATTGGCAGGATTCTGCAACTCCTGTGCAATCTTCTGAAGAGTATTCAGAGTAGAAGGTGCTGTACCTACTAAGTTATCAATAGCTGTCTTTACTTTCTGGTCTACAGAGCCAGTAACAGTAGCTGATCCCTTTAGGGTATCAATATCATTCTTAAGTGCCTGTAGGTTCTCACTTGTAGGAGCTGAGTTAAGAATATTGATAACCTCTGGAGACAACTGCTCCTTCTTAACAGCACCTGTTGGAATAGAAGTAGAAAGAATCTTAGGATATAAAAGATTACTATCCTTATCCTTCAACTGAATAAGCTTAGTAACTGTTGCTGCAAAACAATAATTTTTCATATTTATATTAACTTTAAGCAATTAATTATCAACTACATCATATATGATGTCTGTACTCTCTTTATCAAGTCTTATAAGCTTTCCTTGTTTGTCTGCCACATAAGACTGTGCTGTGCTTTCATCCACATATATCTTATTAGGCTCTGCCTGTGCAATCTGCCATTTTATAGTACCATTGTCCATATAACTTTGGTATAAGTTACTGCCATTAAAGGCATATACTCCTGCCTTGCTGACCTCAGGATAGTCTGTAGTGAAACTACTCATGAAGACTACTGAACTCATAATAGTAGACTGTGATATTGCCTTAAGTAAGGTACCTACCACATCTGGTGCTAACTTTTGAAGTGTAACACAACCATCCTGTATCTCATCAGTACTGATGGCACCTGCTGCTATCTTCTCTTCAGTAACTGCATCTGCTGCTATATGCCTCTTATCTATAGATCCACTCTTTAGCTTCTCACCACCAATAGTGTTGTCCATGATTTTATCAGACACTACAGAACTGTCATACAGATTGTCTGTCCCCACACTATTGTCTGCAAGCAGCTTATGAGTAATAGCCTCCAAGGCAATCTTCTCTGTGGTAACTGCCTTGTCTCTTATCTTAGGAGTAGTGACAGCATTATCATTAATAAGAAGTCCAAGTTTCCTCTTTGGCTTCTCACTAAGCAAGGCCTCACTGATATATGTTTTTCTCTGTGTACTCATATACTGTCATTTTATGCTACAAAGATAGCAAATGCCATTGGCTTTGTAGTTTGTTTAATTATTATCTTAAGGCTTTCTAAATACTTCATTTATAGTCCTTTATTTACAATAACAGTAAGCCTTCAAAGAGAAGCTGTGTTCTGTGAGCATTTGCTCAGCAGATGCCAATAATTACTTACCGTCTTTCTGTTTCAGCTGCCTTTCTTTCAGTCTGACCTCATCATCATGTTTCTTAATGTCAAAGCTCAACTTATCAGCCTGCTGCTTCATTCTTTCATCAAACTGCCTCACCTGTTCATTGAGCTTTCTCTCCTTTTGATCATTATCTGCCACTGTACCTTGATTCATAAGTGCATACCTTTGACTTTCTGCCTGACTGTTTATCTGTGCAACAAGGAGTTTGGTTTCATTATTATTTCTGTTAATCTGATATTCAAGCTGCTGTTTCTGTTGCTCTGCCTGTGCATTCATCTGCATCTGCTGTTGCTGTAACTGCATCTGTTGTTGCTGCTGTTGCTGCTGCATTTCCTGCATTCTCTTCTCATAAGTCTCTATCATTCTCTGCTTCTCCTGCAAACTTGAAGTAGTGTAGAGTTTCATGATAGTAGAGAAGTTCAGTGCCTGATTCTGCAATGCTGCCTGTGCAAGCATATCAAGTTTTTGATTCAATTCTTGAATTCCATTACTGTTGTCAACAACTAAGCCATAGTCATTCTCTGCAAACTCATCACCATCTATTTCTGTTATCTTCTCAGCACCGTCAGTAAGAATATAGCTGAACTTTTTCTTCCTGCCTCTAAGACATATCTTTGCTGTCTCCATAAGGCATTCATATACTCTCTTCTTAACATTCTCATGAGTATTAAAGAGCCATTGGGTAATGTGACTGCTTTGTAAGGTAGCTCTTTCTACACCACCTACAGTTTCTCTGTTGCTTACCTGCCCTTCTCTCTGTGGTGAAATACCCATTATCTTGCCTATCTGCTGGTCTGTCCATGTAAGTAAACTGATATACTGCTGAATGTCATTACCCAATGAGGCATCTATCACTCCTGAAGAGGCATTATTCATAGCTCCTGCAAGCTTGCCTGTAGCCATACCTTGTGTGCCTTCCTTGAAGCTGTTCTCTACTGCAATGCCATTGACTGTGATATAGTAAAGCCATTTGTCTGCATCCCAGCCTTTAGGCACCTTAGCAAAGTCCATTCTTATTACCTTGCCTTTGTTCTTGGTTATCAGCTTATTAAGTCTGTCATGGTACACATCATACATATAGGCATAGGGCTTTACCATATCTACAAGACTGAATGGTGTATAGCCATTATTACTATAAATACTGCCTATGATTCCAAAGTGACATCTGCTTGGGTTACTCATCCTGTTATACTGAATAGGCCTTGGTCTCATGTTCACATAAATGTCCTTGCCTATCTTGGTGCCTTCCCAAGCTTCATTTACCCAAAAGGACTGTTCTTCCTCACCTTTATCAGGATCTATTGTATAGTTCTCTGGATAGAAGTTAAAGGTTTCCTCACCTGTCTCAGGATCATAACTCTTTACTTTCTTTATCTTTCTTCTTGACTTCCAATAAACTCTTAGCACTCTTACATTTCCATTGAAATCATAAGGAAGTAAGCTGTCATCATCATTGTCATCAAAAAGACTGTTGATATTAAACTCTCCTCCATCCCAATCAGTGTCAAGGGCATTGATAAAACCATATCTTGGGTCAAGATTATCCATGCTGTCTGTATAGGGATTATCTCCGTCTACAGGATTCTCCAATGCCTTCACATCATCTTTACTAAGTTGATCATAGAAAACATCTATTATCTTGCCTGGACTCCAGTAATCCTCAAGGACTATTACATCGGCATCTTCTATCTTGTCAGAACCACTTGATTTGATAATCCTCATCTTCATGGGATTGATTTTCCATACAACAGGCTCTCCTCCAACAATATCTATTTGATAAGCCTCCTCACCTACTGTCAAGGCATCTTGAAATCCCTTATGAAGAAGCTGCTCTACATCCAACTCCTTTACATAATGATTAAGCAGCATATTGGCTCTCTGCTCCCTTTTGTCCTGCCATTGATATTGGAAGTAATCACTGAGATCCTCTGATTCCTTTTTATATTCATCATCACTCTTGGAATCATCAGAGACAAGCTGCAACAGCTTCTGGTTAATCTCCGCATTCTTCTCTTCCTCTATCTCTGACACTGCATTTGGATTAGTTACTACTACTCTATAATCAAATACTCTGTCCATCTCTTCACCAAGCAATACATTCAGCTTGGAGTTGATGATAGGATAATGCTGTATGCTGTCAGGAATAAAACTGGCATCAAGGCCAAAAGGATTGAGGTAGAGTTTCAAGTCCTCCACATGAAGTTTGCCATTCAGCAAGTCATAGTTGATTTTCATATCAATCACTGATTTCCTTGCCAAATGATGGTGGAGAAGACTGTGGTCATCACCAAAATCTACACACCTCTTCCTCCATGCCTTGTTCTTCCTGTTATATGATAATTGCTGTGGTGGAAAACCACCTAATGCACTATATGCCATATATCTTTCTTTTTCTTGCAAAGATAGCAGGAAAAGTAAAGTTATATGCAAACTTAATGGCTGTGCTAAGACAATCTAAGTAATTGACAAAGACTATAAAGAAGGCTGGCAGAAACACTGTCAGCCTTATGCTTAAATTATCTAATGCTACCTAGAAGCATGTGAGAGACAACTGTCATTAGTATGCATAAGTGTAATGGTTTTGTCATTATTATCATAAACAGGGTCAAAGGTAACTCTTAATTTTGCTTTCATTAATTCATTCCTTGTCTTTCTGTCTCCTTTCCAATACATATTTTCTGCTATAGTAAAAGTGCTTTTGTCACCACTTATTATCCCATCTTTCTTAAGCTCATCAATGGCTCTGTAATACGATCTCTTGGAGATATGGCATATATCTAGTATTTCCTGTACTCTGTCAGAGTTCATATAGACTTTTCCAGTGTTATTCTCTGCAAACTCTAATAGCTTATATAATACTTTTGTTGTTACATTGAATACATTTTTACCATAGAGAGCCAGTATCTGCTTACTATATGTAAAAAAGAAAGGCTCTACCTCTTGTTTGATAACAGAGGTAGACTTAGTACTCTTTAAAACTTCACCAGTCTCTTTGTCAATTTTTTCTGTTTCAACTGATTGAACTAAAAATTTCTTCATAATGTTGTTGATTAAATGGTTTTTATGACATCATTTGGCACTATCTGTGCCATGATATAGGCACTGCTTGTGACATTCTTTGGCACTACTGATGACAAATATGACACCAAAGATGACAAATTTGTCACTCCTAGAGACATTTCTGTCACTTTTAAATCTATAACCCGCTATGTATCAGGTAATTATATTTTTTTCTCTCTTTTATTATTATAGAGAGATCCGTCTCTTATTCTATTGGCTTTTTCAAAGATAATCAAAATAGTGGCATCTGTTATCACTCCTATGCAACTTTTATGAAATATTAACAATCTATTATAGATTTGCTACTGTTACTTGCATATAAGCAAAAGCAACACTCAGAAACATGACATAAAAATAGGCAAGCCCTCACCGCCATTGGACTTGCCTATCAAACTAAAAACCAATCTAACAACCCACAAAAACATTTATCAAATGGATAAATTAACTGTTGTCTGATGCAAAAGTACTCATTCTTCACATACTGTACAATCACATAATGAAGTTACTTAACATTTCTCATAAAAACAATGAGGGGAATGAGCCTTTGCCCATTCCCCTCTAAATATTCTTGAATGATAAAAAACTAATTACTATGTTTTGATTTACCGTAAGTAAATAATCCAACTACAGCTGCTATTGCATCTATAGCTGTTGCTATAGCTCCAGTGTCTGACTTTACATAAATTGCAAAGCAGAGTATTCCTCCTAATAATATGACACATAAAAAGGCAAGTATAGTCGAAACTATTATAAGTCTGCCATTATATTTCTCAGTGTTCTGTTCTCCCTTTGATGCCTATGTTCCATCTCCTTCTCAGCCATTAAAAGTATTCTCTCTGCTGCTCCTGGAACTATAACATCATACTGTTTAAGTGACTCTGGAGGAGGAAGAGGGCCATGCCAAGCCTCCATTTGAGAGACTTGATGAACTTCCGTTTTTTGTTTATCGTCGTCCATAATTATTCATTGCTGCATATATATCCCTGCCTACATTTTCCCAATCACCCTTGATAGCCTCACTGTCAGAGTGTCTATCAATAGGCATAGGATTATTTCCCATACCAAATAGATACAGAAAAGTTTTCCAAAATATTTTCATATCTAATCTTGTTAATCTTCAACTACAGAAAGTTCTTTCTTGTCAGTACATAAAACAACCTCCTTGTTTATCATTGCAAAGATAAGCTATTTACCTAAATTATCCAAGTAATCTACTTGGTTTTTGTTTGCTGTTAACATTCCCACAGGTTTAATAACTCCCGAGAAGCACAGGTTACAATAGGTGATTACTCCATTGTGTATCTTTCTATGACAATTTGCACAAACACAAATGGTCTTTGTCAACTCCCTCTTCACATCATCCAGTGTTGCACTATGTGGTATCTTTCCTATGCTGAAGCACTTAGTGTCTTTATCCATATGATGAAACTCAAGGCAACAGTCTTCACTCTCTCCACACAGGCAACACCTTGACCTATGCTTCAGCTCTTTAATGTACTGTTTTATTATTGGGCTCAATATCTTTCATTTTAAACAGTTTATATTACTCTTGAAGAGTAGAATCATCTATTAGGCTATAGAGCTGTAGGGCATCTGGTTTCCTGCCTACTCTAGAAAATCTAAAATGATAATGCATTACTCATTAGTTTAGATGCCCTTTCTGCTTCTTCTTTGGATGGGTACTGAATTTCTGGAAATCCATCTAGAATAAATTTTCCTTTGACATTACTCAATTTTACCTTCTTAAGCCAAGCTTTATAATCCGATTCTGTGCTCATATTTAATTCTTTTTATTGTTAATAAATAAGGGAGTTACTAAAACAGGAGAGTGGTTAGTCATCCATTCAGCTACCTCTTTCCAAATGTTTGGATTATTTATAGCTGCCTTTTTGATAATATTAAACATGGAAGTCATATCATTATCAACACCAGTATCATCAACATAGTGTTCAGAAGCATATTTTAATTCATCTCCAGATATTGTTTTCTTATCAAAATAATTTTTCAATTGAGTGCCTCTGGCTGATATTTCAGTGCCACCATTTTTGACAAAGTAATCATCTTTGTTGAGAATCTTTGCCAGTGGAGAATTTTCGTTTGGTGTTGTTAAAATGTGAGCTGTTTCATGCCCTTTTAATATGTTATATTGATGCACCATCTTTTCTGCTGTATCAGGGTATTTACTAAACATAGGTCTTTTATATAATGAACGTAAGTCTTGCATATATACAAATGGAGATGGGGCTGCTGCTATAGGCAAATCATTTAATTGAATTTCATGTTTAATTGCTTCTGTCATTGGTAAATTAGAGTACGGAGTATTATGGGTCTTCCACCAGTTTTCTGTTTGTTTTAAAGCATTATCATATGTATCTGGATTTAACGGATTAATATTTTCAAAATAAATAACTCCCTCTTTTGAAGAAAGTAATGGATCACTATTGCTTCTTATCATTGCAGCATAATCTGAATCAGACATTCTTTCTCTTATTTGTTCAATTGGATTTCTTTTAGAATTAGCGTACTTACTAATTTCAGAATTTATAGTATTTGCCTGATTTGTACTAAAATTAAATTTACTACTTAATATATCTTCTATACTTCTTAGGTTATCATTTGAATATGAAATGGGTAAATTAAAAGATAAAGATTTAGCTTTTTGTACCATTTTAGCTGTCTCTTGAGCAATACCTTTACCAGCTCTTACCAATGGAGTCAACTCCAATACTGTCTCTGGAGTAATATTGCCATTCCTTACATCATTATTGATAGCATCTGCACCAAAGTAAGAAGAACCTAAAGCGTCTCCCCAAGGCATCCACTTGCTTCTGCTTGCCATAGTTGCCATATCTACCAATGGCCCTGATATAGCCTGCCCTGCTGCTGTTCCCATCACTGCATCACTTGCACCTGCTGCAAATGGATAACCTGCTACTACGAATGGTGTTGCACTAGCAATATACATCCAATCAGCCATTGCAGGATGCTCTTGCTCCCATACAGCATTAGCCCTGCTCCCAACTATGCCTTTATAGTCTAAGTTAGGGTTCTTTTCCCTGCCATTCTCTATCCAAAGATTATCATTGGATACTGTCTGATTATCCTTAACAGCCTGTGCCAAGGTATAGTTCTTAAGAAACATATCAGCCTTTTGCTCTGGTGTAAGGTCATTGGTGACTCTACTGACTGTTATACCATAATCATCAGTAGGATCATAAGCTTTCCCCAAGTCACCAGTCACAGTATCTCTGAATTTTGCATAGCCATTCTCATCCCATCCTATTTGCTCTACAGAATGACCATTGGCAGTAGTATATCCCCCATCAACAGTCTTATAGATAGAAGTTTTCTCACCACCATTGGCAAAGATATTACCATTGAGGAAGCTGTTCCATGCACCTAAGAAACTATTACTTGTACTATTACTATTCATTCCTACAGTACCCATCATCTGCTGTAGTTTCAAGAAGTTAGTTAACCCAGTGTCTTCATCCAAGCTCTTGTCAATACCCTCAAGAGCCTTTGGCTTCTCTTCCTCTTGAGGAAGTTCTATCTTAGGAGCTGTATAGTATGGATGCTCAATAAGAGGATTGCTTACCTCACCATTAAAATACATGATAGGCAAGTGGCTTAAGTTCATGCTAATGGCTTTATCCACCATAGTTCCCTGCATATCAGATGGAGCATATCCCATGAACATTCCTCTTTCTATATTCCTTCTGTTCCTAAGGCCTCTGTACTTAGGATTATAGTCCAATGAAGCCCACATACTATTGGCTACATCCTTGGCTCCTGCCCTACCTTGGGCATACTGCTCAAGCATTGGAAGTACCCTTACTTTAAGGTTTCCCATACCTACATTATAGCCATAAGAGTACAAAGCATCAAGCTGCTGCTGATTAAGCTTTGCCCTGATGCTTGCAGGTATCACCCTGTTGAAGTCAGCAGCCTCTGTTTCAAAGCTTCTGTTGGTCTTCATACTGCTGCCTTCCCAATTGGCTATTCTGCTCTTGATAGAAGCTGATGGCTTATAACCTCCACTTGCATATTGATGTTCTTTATAAGAGCTATCATCACTATAGTCACTATCATCTCTATCATTACTATCATCACTATAGTCTCTATAGCCACTATCTCCACTACCCTCCTTGTAACTATCAGCATAGTCATCCCATGCTTTTCTTATATCTTCAAGAGTAGTAACACCATTCTTAACAGCTGCTGCCATTACATCTGATTTATCAAGCATTGACAGTTCATTCCAATGCTTAGGTCTTTCAAGCTCTTCACCTTCTGCATTATTAGAAGACTGGTACCATCTTCCATTTCTAAATCCAACGCTATCAGGGTTTTCTATAGCTCTAATATATTGATTTGTCAGTGATTTATCTTTATCTTTTTTCTTTGCCATAGCTTATTTTTCTGTAGTATATATGTAATGAACATGGTCTATAATAGTATCATAATTCCTATCAGCCCCTCTCTGAAGGATATATTCTCCTTGGGCAGTTAAGCTATCAAGACGTTTATAAACATCATAGTATAAAGAGATAGATCCAGAAGTATCTACAGAATCTACATTTACAGAATCCTCACTTTGGCTTCCATTACTTCTATAGCCTCTATTGCAGCCTATGATAAGCAACATCATTCCTATTATCAATAGTATCTTTCTCATACTTTCATTCTTTTTCCTGCAAAGATAACCAATTAGCAACTATCTCCCAACTATTTAAGCACTTTTCTTAGGCTTTCTCCTAACTTTCTTCTGAGCTGCCTTATAGTTATCTGCCTTACATAGCATTTCATGAAACAGGTACTCTTGAAGATAGGCTTCTGTTTCCTCATCATCAATGCCCCTGCATTCACACAAGTCATGTGCTGCATGGTGAAACTCATGCACCATTGTCTCATAAGGTACTTTATCAGGAATAGGAGCATTAAAAAATACTATTATATCCTTTGCTGCATTAGGTGCTGTCAGAGTACTGCTGTACAGATAATCACCCTCAAGGAGCTTTCTGACTCCTTCCTGCATTAAGTTGGCAGTATCTAACTCCTTGTCTATCTTAGGTGCTGCATCCTTAAGAACAGGTGCATCATCATCTACAATAACAAATATTGCTGTACACAGAAAGTCTATATTGATGGTACAATACCATACTTTTTCTATTTTCTCTTTCTTCATAAGCCATTAATCAAATCCCAAATCACCTACTGTAAGCTCCTGTGAGCCTCTTGTACTTCCTTGCTCCTCCAATTCCTTGGTCACTGCCCTTTCAGCCTCTGAAAGGTCTTTAATCAGCTTAGGCATCTTACTCACTACTGCTGCCACTGTATTAATGGCACTCACTTTGTCTTTTTCATCTAAGTCATCAAAGTCAATGCTTGTCAATGCCTGCCTCATCTTGTCAACAGTCAGCCTTACATCTGCAAGCAACTCTGTAGAGGGTGTCTTGGTAAGCTTCTTATAAGCTGCCACTGCATCCTTGAACTCAGCTGTATTGTGGAACTCACTGATTCCCTCCTGTTGCAATACCTCTGCAAGCCTTTCCTTCTCATCAGAGATATAGGCATAGTTGCTGGAAGGATCATACACAAAAAACAAAATGGACATCTGCTTATAAAAGGTTTCCTTGCCCTTGCTTCTGTCCATGTTCCATAGCTTCCTGATAGGCCTCACAAGCAAAGCCTCATCAGCTACTTTCAACTCAAAATTCTCTGTAGTAATTAATTTCATCTGTCTTTAGTTCAAGTAAAAAATAAAAGCCCAAGCCTAATAGCAGACTCAGGCTCTTCTCCTAACAACTTCTATCACTGTCTCTTGATGGCTTGTGCTTCCTATGAAGTGGATGGGATTTTTGCCTTCTCTTTCCCATGGGCACCTCATCCATGTAGTCATTTATCTCATTGTGTGTCAACTTTCCCATTGTATTACACGATTACCTTGTTGCTTGGCAATATGATACTGGAGGCTCCTTCTGTCTCCTTGCCTTCAAAAGCATAGAGGATGTCCCTGTCATTAAGCAAAAGGCATTCCTTTGGAGTGTCACCATCATAGATGGTAATGAAGTTAAATGCATACTTGATGGTGGGGTTGTTGTCAAGGTCATTCTGGAGACTGTTCTTGTCATATCTCTTGAGAGCATAGTGATCAGCATTAATCATCACCATATCACCAACCTCAATATCCCTCACTGAGCTGCCAATGGCTACTACCCTCTGCCAAAGCTTCAAGTCTCCCTTCTTGGCCATGATAAGACCTCCATCAATAATATCTTTCTCAAACCTGTCTGCTGTTGTCACTATGGATGTAAACAACGGCTTTACCTTTGTAATTTCCAGCATAACTCTTTTCTTTTTCTTCTTTATATATTTCTTCTTTTTCTTTTCTCCAAATAAAATAGAGATTATTTTTAGTTCTAATACTAACTTTTTAAACGTTAGAAATAAGTATTAGCGAACACTGCCAAACAGATTGTACTTTAAGGCTTCAACAGATTGCTATTCTGTTGCCAAACAAATAGCCATTCTATTGCTAAACATTTTACTATTTATTTGTTTCATTAATATGCAATCTGTAGCCCTTCTTAATGCTATTATATTTGGCCTCATCCACATATAACTTTCCCAATGAAGGAACATTAATATTAGGTCTCAGATTGGCAAAGTCCTCTTGACTTAGTTCCCTTTTGAGTGGCAGGGAAGTAATATACTCCCTGATGGCTCTCCAATAAGCTTTATAAGCTCTGTCTACCAATTGTGAGGGAAGTCCTTCCTTCTCTGCCACTTTTAAGACAATCTCCTTGTAGGTCATTGCTCCTTAAACATTATCAGCAGTTGGAAACAGCCATTGTCATCTTCCTTAATGTTGGGTATCAGCCTGCTGTTGATGATGTCATTCACTATCACCTTATTCTTCCTAAGGTTGCTCATCACCACATAGAAGTGCTGTTGGGTGATATGACAGGTTTCCATCACTTTTCTCTTGGTATTGTCATTCATCACCATGGTGTCAAGTACTGCTGGGTCTGAGATAACCTTGGAAAGCTCCCAACGCTGTCTGAGAAACTCTGCCATCACATCTATCTCCCTGTTGGTAAGATTAATGAATGGTCTTAGGAAGATACACCACCATTTGAAGAATGAACTGGCTGAATTCACTGGCACTGTGACCACATTGTTGGGCTTATGAAGCCTCTTCACTGCCTGTGCTGGCTTGTATGTGGCATTCTCCATGGCTAATCCTTTCTTTGCATATTCTCCTTTGTGGAAGTGGCTTCCTCACGTGGAATGGTAAGGGCTTCCTTTATTTCATCCATGCAACTGTTAAGGAAATCACCATCCTTGAATGTATTGGCATTTTCAACCACCTTGAACAGATAATCAAGCCTCTTGAACATATTAGCCATATCAACTTCTTTCAACTGTCTGTACAGCTGTTGATTCTGCTGTAATAACTGATTGCAAGCATCATTCAACTGCTCATAAGTCAGCTTATTACCTTCTTTATTTCCCAACTTCACTTTTTTTGCTTTCTTCTCTTCCATTGTCTTATGCTTTTATGATTATTAAATTCTTATGTTATTACCATAGATACCATACAGGCATAGCCTGAGGTCATCCATCCTATTGTCCTTTGAGAGCTTGTCAAACAGCAGTATTACTGCATCCTCTCTGCTTAGTCCTTTGGGGAAACGAGGATAAAGACTGTAGAGTATCCTGTCTAACATTTTGCTGTAAAACACCTTGACTTTTAACCTGTCCAAAGGCATCTTGAAATATATGGAGCATCTTGGATCATTATTCCTCTCAACATACCTTTTGCCATATCTCTGCTCATACAGCCTCTCCCATGTATCTATGTCTGTTGTAGAGATTTCTGTGCTGCCACAATCCATACAATAGTCTGAGTCTATGGCATCCTCATGCTTTATCTTCAGAGAGTAACATCTTGAGCAATACTCCACTGGCTCTGAGTCATAGTTAATCTGATTGTCTGGCATGTTCAAGATTATTTATAGTATAGTAAAAAGTATGTCTCATCCTCTTTCAAGAGACTTACAATGTCCTCTCTCAAAATAGGGTTTCCTGCCTTGTTATTAGCATTGACAGCATCAACAATATCCCTAAGTGAATGTGACTGTAGTACAGCCAATGTATCCTTTGCTTCCATTACTTCCTCCTTCCTCTGCTTGATGCACTGCTGGCAGACTTACTTCTAAGGCTCCCACCTCTGCTGAACTTTGCTACATTCTGCATGGCTGTAGCCCTCTCAGTGAGGTCAGAAGCTCTTTGCTTTGCCACCTTTACAGCTCTGCCCATCCTTGCCTTATCACCCATGATTTCCTGGTATCTGGCCATAGTGTCAGCATCACTCTCTGCTTGCCACCTCTGTTCTTGTTGTTTGTTTGTCATCCTAATATATTGTTTAATAGTTATATTCTTAATGTTATCCTGATACAACCTAATTACCTTATAGAAACCAATACATTGATTTCAATCATTATTAATTATGTCACACATTAAAGCTAAATTTCAATCTATAGTTGTATTATCCTAATTACTAATTATTTATTGCTTTTAGTTGTTGATTGCAAAGATAAATAAAATTATTGATAACTGCAACCTTAACTCTAAAAAATATTCCTTAATTAATACTCTTTAACTATTACTATTCTTCCCATACTCTTGCTTACCTCATTTTTTATAATTACCTTTGCTTTATCAACATTATCCACTATTATATTATTACATATTCACTATGTCCTATAGCATTCATTACATCCATAACACTTATCTATCTATATATCAATCACTTATAGATAGCTTACATACAATATTACGAATCCCTCTCTCTCCGCTGAAAAATTTTAACATTTATTGCTAAAAGTTCAAGAAATTAG
>OGJK01000137.1_pt1 | contig 79014 bp, 59 predicted proteins | sample 1571961 | NCBI WGS metagenome assembly OGJK01 (sample SAMEA2582120, study PRJEB24529) | metagenome | biome: Human gut stool | place: China | collected 2011 | reverse complement strand
TACCGCAACTATCACAGTGACCAGGTGAACAGTATTGAAAACATGAAATTCTAAACGAACCATGCAATACAGTTATTCATTCTTGATACTGCTTCTGCCTTTCCTGAGCTTTCTCTTGCTCGGACTCCTTGGCATGAAGATGAAAAAACCGGTTGCGGGCATGATCGGTACGGCTGTCCTGGCTGTGCTGTGGTGCATGAGCCTGTACACCGCTTACGAATATTTCTTCGCCGTGGGACGTGACGCCGCCACGGGACTCTATCCGACCGTGACCGTGTTTAATTTCACTTGGCTGAAGTTTACCGAGGCTCTGACGTTTAACATCGGTTTCCGTCTGACACCTATCAGCGTGATGATGCTCATCGTCATCACCACCGTGAGTATGATGGTTCACATCTATAGCTTCGGCTATATGGCTGAGCGCGACGAGAACTATAAGAAGGAAGGCTACGAGAAAGGTTTCCAGCGCTTCTATGCTTTCCTGTCGCTCTTCACCATGAGTATGCTCGGACTGGTAGTGGCTACCAACATCTTCCAGATGTATCTCTTCTGGGAGCTCGTGGGTGTGTGCTCTTACCTGCTCATCGGCTTCTACTATCCCAAGCATGCTGCCGTGCACGCTTCTAAGAAGGCTTTCATCGTCACACGTTTCGCCGACTTGTTCTTCCTCATCGGTATCCTGTTCTTCAGCTACTATGTGGGAACGTTCAACTACGACCTCAACGCTGATCCCTCCTTGGCAGGCCGTCTGCCTCACGCTGCCTGGATCATGCCTACCGCACTGTTCCTGATGTTCATCGGTGGTGCCGGTAAGAGTGCTATGTTCCCCTTGCACATTTGGTTGCCCGACGCTATGGAAGGTCCTACACCTGTCAGTGCCTTGATCCACGCCGCTACGATGGTTGTCGCCGGCGTCTATCAGGTTGCCAGCCTGTTCCCCATCTGGATTCAGTACGCTCCGAACACACTCCACTATGTTGCTTACATCGCAGCTTTCACAGCTTTCTATGCAGCTGCCGTAGCTTGCTGCCAGCGTGATATCAAGCGTGGTCTGGCCTTCTCAACCATCTCACAGATTGCTTACATGCTCGTGGCTCTCGGCGTTTGCACGTCGATGGAAGGCGAGGGAAGTGTCGGCTATATGGCCAGCATGTTCCACCTCTTCACCCACGCCATGTTCAAGGCGCTGCTCTTCCTCTGCTCCGGTGCTATCATTGTCATCATCGGCAGCAACTTCAAGGAGTACATGGGTGGTCTGCACAAGTATATGCCTATCACCAATATCTGCTTCCTCATCGGAACGATTGCCATCAGCGGTTTCTGGCCGTTGGCTGGTTTCTTCTCTAAGGATGAGATCGTGGACGCTTGCTTCCACTTCTCTCCCTACATGGGGTGGTTCATGACGCTTGTATCGGGTATGACCGCCTTCTACATGTTCCGTCTCTATTATGTCATCTTCTGGGGCAACTCCTACTACGAGGCTGATCCCGAGCACCGCCGTCGTCCGGCTGAGGTTCCCTTCATCATGTGGGGTCCGCTGGTGTTCCTGGCTATCATCAGCTGCGTGGCTGGTTGGATTCCTTTCGGTCATTTCGTGTCGGCCAATGGTCTGAGTGAGGATATTCCTTTGCAGAGCTTCCATTTCGGCATGACAGCCTGGTGCTCTCTGGCTGTGGCCACCATCGGCTTTGCCCTTGCCACTTGGATGTATGCCAGTGGCAAGAACCCTGTGCCCGACATGCTCGAGCGCCGTATGCCGAAACTTCACAAGGCTGCCCTCAACCGCTTCTACATCGATGATGCCTGGCAGTTCTTCACTCATAAGATCGTCTTCGGCTGCTTCTCTATTCCTATCGCCTGGTTCGACCGTCATGTTATCGACGGCATGTTCAACTTCTCGGCATGGGCAACACAGGAAGCCGGCGAGACCATCCGTCCGTGGCAGAGTGGCGATGTCCGTCAGTATGCCATCTGGTTCCTTACCGGTAGTGTGGCACTGACGCTGATTCTGCTTTGCATTTAACAACATCGAAACATTCACTTAGACTGAAATAAGAAAATGACATTTTTAACGTTATTCGTCGTTATACCTATTCTGATGTTGCTTGCCCTGTGGCTGGCTCGCAACGACAGTCAGGTGCGTGGCGTCATGGTCGTAGGCTCTACGGCTCTTCTCGCCCTTGCCATCTATTTGGTATTCGCCTTCCTCGAGGCGCGCGAGACCATGCCGGCAGAGAAGTTCCCCTTCCTCTTCGGCGACGCCATCCCTTGGTTCAAGCCTCTGCATATCTTCTATCGCACGGGCGTGGACGGCATCTCGGTGGTGATGATCCTGCTTTCTGCTATTATCGTCTTCACCGGTACCTTTGCCTCTTGGCAGCAGCACCCCATGCAGAAGGAGTACTTCCTCTGGTTCACCTTGTTGTCTACCGGTGTGTTTGGCTTCTTTATTTCTGAGGACCTCTTCACCATGTTCATGTTCTACGAGGTCGCTCTGATTCCTATGTACCTGCTCATTGGTGTGTGGGGTACAGGTCCTAAGGAGTACAGTGCCATGAAACTGACCCTGATGCTCATGGGTGGTTCCGCTCTGCTCATCCTCGGCATCCTTGGCATCTACTTTTTCAATGGGCAGTACAGCGGCACCTATACCATGTCGGTCGTGGAGATCGCTGCTTCCAATGCCATTCCGGCTTTCATCCAGAAGATCTTCTTCCCGTTCATCTTCATCGGTTTTGGTGTCCTCGGGGCGCTGTTCCCGTTCCACACTTGGTCTCCCGACGGTCATGCTTCAGCCCCAACGGCTGTGTCTATGCTCCACGCCGGTGTGCTGATGAAGCTCGGAGGTTATGGTTGTTTCCGCATTGCCATGTATCTGTTGCCCCAGGCAGCTCACCAGCTCTCTTGGATCTTCCTGATCCTTACCACTATCTCTGTGGTCTATGGAGCGCTCTCCGCTTGTGTGCAGACCGACTTGAAGTATATCAACGCTTACTCTTCCGTGTCGCACTGCGGTATGGTGCTCTTCGCCCTGCTGATGATGACGCAGACAGCCTGCACGGGTGCTATCCTGCAGATGCTCTCTCACGGTCTGATGACGGCTCTCTTCTTTGCTGTCATCGGTATGATCTATCACCGTTGCGGAACACGTGACGTGCGTCGTCTGGGCGGTTTGATGAAGATCATGCCTTTCCTGGCTGTTGCTTATGTTGTTGCCGGTTTGGCCAACCTCGGTCTTCCGGGCTTCTCTGGCTTCGTAGCTGAGATGAACATCTTCGTCGGTTCTTTTGAGAATCCCGATCTGTTCCACCGCACCTGCACCATCATTGCTTGTACCTCTATCGTCATCACTGCTGTGTATATCCTGCGTGTCGTCGGTAAGATCCTGTATCAGCAGGTTCCCGACCAGGCTTATTACAAGCTCTCTGATGCCTCTTGGGACGAGCGCATCGCAGTAGGCGGTCTGATCTTCTGCGTGGCCGGCTTGGGTCTGGCTCCACTGTGGGCACAGGACATCATCAATGATGCCATGGCTCCTATGTTGCATCATATCCTTAGTGCAGGTATTGTCGCTGGCATGTAATACGATTAAGTAAAGAGAATAAAGTTATGAATATAGATTATAGTCAATTTCTTAATATGATTCCGGAGGCCACGCTGACGGCCATCCTGCTGATCGTATTTCTTGCCGACCTGTTCACGGCTCCCCGCTCCGGCGAGAGCAAGGTGCGCAGCTGGTTCAACCCGTTGGTGTGTGTGCTGATGCTGGCTCATGTCTTCATCAACATCTTCCCGACAGCCTCTGCTACTGCCTTTGGTGGTATGTATATGACCAATCCAAGCGTGGGCGTCATCAAGACGATCCTTTCCTTCGGTACACTTATCGTCCTCATCCAGTCGCGTGAGTGGTTGCAGCGTCCTGATACCAACTTCAAGGAGGGTGAGTTCTATGAGCTCGTCATCTCCACACTGCTCGGTATGAATATGATGGTAAGTGCCAACCACTTCCTGTTGTTTTTCCTCGGTCTTGAGATGGCATCCGTGCCGATGGCCTGCCTCGTCGCTTTCGACAAGTACCGTCACCACAGTGCAGAGGCCGGTGCTAAGTTCATCCTCACCGCCACGTTCTCCAGTGGCGTGATGATCTACGGTATCAGCTTTCTTTATGGCGCTACAGGAACACTCTACTTCGACGATGTTGTGAAGAACATCAGTGCTACTCCTTTGGCTGTCATGGGCATGGTCTTCTTCTTCAGTGGTCTTGGTTTCAAGATTTCTTTGGTTCCTTTCCACTTCTGGACGGCAGATACCTATCAGGGTGCTCCGACCAATGTCAGTGGTTACCTGAGTGTCATCTCTAAGGGTGCGGCTGCCTTTGCGCTGTGCTCCATTCTGATGAAGGTCTTCGCCCCGATGGTAGAGTACTGGCAGTATATGCTGATGATCGTCATCGTGCTGTCTATCACCATCGCCAACCTCTTTGCTATCCATCAGAAAGATCTGAAGCGCTTCATGGCGTTCAGCTCTATCTCTCAGGCCGGTTACATCATGCTGGCTGTGCTGGGCGACTCTGCTATGGGTGTGACGGCTCTGTCTTACTATGTACTCATTTACGTAGTAGCCAACCTCGCCGTCTTCTCCATTATCTCTTCCGTAGAGGAGCACAACGGTGGTGTGGTGAGTATGGATGCCTACAACGGTTTCTATAAGACCAATCCGCGTCTGGCTTTCCTCATGACGCTGGCACTGTTCTCCCTGGGTGGTATTCCTCCGTTCGCCGGAATGTTCTCGAAGTTCTTCGTGTTCATGGCAGCTGCCAACGGCGCACAGGTCACTACGACCATCGGTGCTGCCATTTATGCAGTGGTCTTCATCGCCTTGGTTAACACGGTGGTGAGCTTGTATTACTATCTGCTCATCGTCAAGGCTATGTTCATCAAGCACAACGAGAATCCGCTGCCGACCTTCCGTGCTCATGTCAACACGAAGCTGGCGCTGGCTCTCTGTACGCTGGGCATCATCGCCTTTGGTGTTTGCAGCTATGTCTACGACTGGATCCAGGCTGCGTCGGTGATGCAGTAACTCTGGCAGAATAGAGACATACAAAGATAAATTAGGCTGTGGGAAGCATCTTTCCCACAGCCTTTTTTCTTGCCCCTTTATAATAAAGGGCAGATGTTTCCGTTATAAGTTTATTAGTACAATTATTAATTATGTCCGCCTATGAAGTATTTTACTCTCAAAGAATGTGTACCTTCAGAGTTGTCGTTGTATATTATTCGACAGATTGCTCACACCTATCGTATCGACAGGCGTACTTCGGAAGTGGCTGTTCATTGTATGAACTGATGACGGATCAAAACCGATAAAGCAATATGAAAACATTAGTTTCTCCATCGTTGCTTGCAGCTGACTTCACCAATCTGCAGGCTGAGATAGATATGATGAACCGCAGTGAGGCCGATTGGTTGCACTGCGATGTGATGGATGGCGTCTTCGTTCCTAATATATCTTTTGGCTTTCCGGTGTTAGAAGCTGTGAAGCGTATTTGTACGAAACCGCTTGACGTGCACTTGATGATCGTACAGCCTGAGCGTTATATCACTCGTACGGCAAAGCTCGGTGCTATGATGATGAATGTTCACTATGAGGCATGTAGACATCTCAACCGTACCATTCACGAGATTCATGAAGAAGGTATGAAGGCAGGTGTGACGCTGAACCCGTCTACACCAGTTTGTATGCTGGAAGACTGCATCCAGGATGTTGACATGGTGTTGTTGATGAGTGTCAACCCTGGCTTCGGCGGTCAGAAATTTATAGAGAACACGTACCAGAAGATTGGTAGACTGAAGCAGCTGATCAAGGACAGCGGCTCACATGCGCTCATCGAAGTGGACGGTGGCGTGAATGCTGAGACGGCGCCGAAGCTCAAGCGCGCCGGTGTGGATGTATTAGTCAGCGGAAGCTATGTGTTTAAAGCAAAGGAGCCGGAAAAGGTGATCTCAGCCTTGGCAAGCTCCCTATAGACCACTTGCGCGTGTGGTTGGCAGGTGTCTTTGTGAGGGAGTGTCACGATAATATCGTGACGAACAGAGCCTACGGCTGGCCACGCTGTCGCTTATGTCTCTTGCCGCTTGCAGCAAGGGGCATGATGAACCCTGCTTCTATTCTATTTCCAACACGATTCCATTTTTCTTCGCCATCTTTCTCATGTTCAGCACTGCGTAGCGCATGCGGCCGAGTGCCGTATTGATGCTCACTTGTGTGGCATCAGCGATCTCTTTGAAGGACATCTGCTGGTAGAAACGCATGAAGACTACCTCGCGCTGTGGATCAGGGAGTTTGTCCATGAGTGTTTTTACGTCTCTGAGCACCTGCTCATTAACGTATCGTCCCTCGACATTGCCTTCCCAAACCTGCTTATGGCGCAGTTTCCCGAGGTCATTGTCCTCGTTGGGCTCCACGATATGGCGTGCTTTCTGTCGGCGGAAGGTATCCATGATCACATTGTGAGCGATGCGCATGCACCATGCCGCGAACTGCCCCGATGGTTCATAGAGCCCGTTTTGCAATTTCACGATGATCTTGACAAAGGTCTCTTGGAAGACATCGTTTGCCAAGCCCTCGTCGTGGACAACAAAAAGGATGTAGGCAAACAACTTGTTTTGATTGCGCGACAACAAGATGTCGAAAGCCTGATTATTGCCCTCCATGTATTTAATGGCCAACTGTTCGTCGGTCATAGTCTTGAGCTGTTCCATTTCTTAATGCTTTTAATTAAGTAAATGTGTTGTCGATAGGCTTTCTTTGTTTAATGTTATTATTCAGAGGCAAAGTTAGTAAAAATCTATTAGAGTGCCAAATTTTTAACACTCCAACTACAATATTTCTTATAAAATGGCGTTGGGAGAGTTCATTGCTCTTCCCAACGTTGTCGTTTCCTATGGCTGCTTCTCTCTTATTGAGGCGCCAATTATCCATAACAAACAACTTTGTGTCTTAGTCCCTGAAGATGTTCTCTTTTAGGAATTGTGTGAGTTCTGCAGCCATCTTCTGGTGCTGTGCTTTGCTTGGATGATAATCTGCGCCATAGCCGAGACTTCCGTCCTGCGGTGTGAAGTCGAAGCGACAGATGCGCTTGTCGCCTTTCTTGGTGAGCGTCTTCTTGATGTTGTCGAGTGCTTTCTTGACGATCGCGTTGGTCTCTGCTGGCAACATGGGGCCACTCAACAATACGATGAAGGCCTGTGGATAGCAGCTCCTGACGTGACGTACGAGTCCGAGATAGGATTTCTCATAAAGGGCGGCGTCGTAGCCTGGAGTAGAGAAGTCATTCGTTCCGAGGTTGATGCAGACCACGTCCGGAGTCCAGCGTTTGAAGCTCCATAGTTGTGTGCTGTCGTGGTAGAGTGTGAGGTCATACATTTGTGGCATGGCATCGGGCGACCCTGTGGTCGGTCCTGCGTAGTTGCGGTAGGCACCAATACCGCTGCGTGAAATAGAGAAGTGTTGTGCGCCCAGTGCTTCAGAGGTCAGTGTGGCGTAGCTGAGCCAGTGATTCTCGGTCTCGTCGAGATAGTGATCAGCCCCCGAAGTATCTTCCACGCCATAGCCACAGGTGATGGAGTTGCCGATGAACTCGATCTTGCGTTTCGGCAGCGGGACAGGAGTAACGAGCTTGCAGCCCTCGTCGAGGATAAAGCCACGGAAGACGGCATGACGGTCAAGACCCTCGATGGCATACATCAGTCTGACGCTGTGCTCACCTTGCGGCAGCGCGGCAGCAAGTTGAGCGACAGAGTCACGCTCACTGTTGAATGCCACCTTGAATGGTGTGCTGTTATCGATGGTGCACATGAAGTAGCCGCTCTTAGGCTTAGCCACCATGCGCAATGACGTGCCTTGGAAGCGCGCGCGGATCTCAATGCCCGGCCAGTTGAATGTCGGCTGGTCGGAGTTGCTGTCGTTGATGCGTCCGATATACTGAATCAATGGGTTGGACGGCTTCACCCATTCTCCCTCAACGGGCAGTGTGCTAACTGCCCGGCAAGTGGAAGAGAAGGTCAGCATGGCAAAGATTGCAAATCGTATTTTCTTCATAGATGTTTGGTATTGTCAGTCGGTCAGAGTGTCCTATATATAATCAGAGTGTCCTATATATAATAAGGTGTACCCTATATAAATAAGGTGTCCTTTATATAATAAGGTGTAGTCCCTTAGAACGTCAACCTCATCATCAACCTGATGCCATTCTTATGCGCCGTCGGCAACTCGTTGTAGTTGCAGCGGTGGACATACTCCACGTGCAGGAGCTTGAAGATGTTGTGCACGCCGGCGATAAGCTCCACGTAAGGTTTATGCGGATCCATGACGTAGCAACCCTCGGGGAACTGCATGAGTACGGAAGAGTTTTCGTTCTGCGCCAGATAGGGATTGTTCTTGTTGGTAAGCTTACCCCAAAGCGCTTTCACGCCGAGATACTCGCGCCACTTGAGCTTCTTCAGCAAGGGTATGCGGTTGAAGATCTTGCCGTTGAGATCCCAGCTGGCATCGATACTGGCGTAGCGGTCGTTGAGGAACTCCATGTTGTTGATCAAATTAAAAGTCTCGTCCTCAATGATATAGCTCAGGTTGGCAGCCGGCATGATCAGCAACGGGTAGGGCACACGGTTCCACTGTGCACCCGCCTTGACGTTGACATCGATCTTACCCCAGCTGTTCATCCAGAAACGTTTATAGATACTGGCTTCGGTGAAGTTGTATTTATAATCGCCGCCGAGCATGTCTTTCAATCCCATCGTGTGTCCGATGGTGAACACGGGTGCGTCGAGGTTGATGGGCACCCGACGCTGCTTGGTGTTGATATAGGTGCGCCCGGGCGCCAGCTGAAATTGCAGGCTGAGCTCGGTAGTACGAATCTTACCATTGTGGATGAGGTCTCCGACGGGCGTGCCTTCCGGTGTGTCGTAGATGAAACCACTGTTGATCGGGTTAAAAGAAAGTGCGCCTGCAGCCTCGTTCTCCTCTGTCTTCAGTCCGAATGTGGTCTTCAGCCCCCATTCCTGTTCGTATTCAAACTTCAGTTGCTGGCGGTTGTAGAACATCATCTTGTCGACCTTCGCCCATTTGAAGGCAGTGAACACGTTATCCTTGTCAGTCTGCATGAACTTATCTGACGGCGACATGATGTCGTAGGTCGACTCGAAGGAAACCGTGCGCTTGGGAAACTCGCGTGGCAGATAGTCCTTTTTGTTCAGTGAGTAAGTCAGCATAGCGTCGTAGTAGTTCTTCTTCGAGTGGAAGCCGTGGGCGTAGTAGCCTTGGAAGAACCAGTGCTTGTTGAGGTTGGCAGTGGTCTGTCCGCTGATACGTGTGCGGTATCCGTCGATGAAGTTCTTGGTGATGAGCGTGTTGACCGGTCCGAAGTCAAACTTACTCGGATGGTTCTCGTCGCCGGTCTCCACGAAGTTCTCGATGAACGCCTTGGCGCCGAAGATGATATACTTAAAGCCTTTGATCTGTTCAATGCGGTGCACGAAAGCACTCATGGAACTCTCGCTCTTCGTGAGTTCCACCGTTCGGTATTTGTTCCAGAAAGCCTCGTCACGCATCTGTGAGTCCGCCTCCCGTTTTATCTTTGCCTTACCTTTGAAGAGCTGCTTGGCCAGTGGCTGGAATTCATAATCGCTCAATCGTGTCGTTCGCGTGATGAGCGCCTTGCTCAGGAACTTCGCCACCTTCATCTCCACGATCATGTCGTCGGCACTCAGCGCCCACTCACCGCTGGGCAGTCGTCTGTATTCCTGCTGGATTTGCAGGTTCTCCACGAAGTTGACGTCGCTGCGTTTCGGGATGGTGAGGCTGCATCGCTTGACGTGAAGCGACGAGTCGGCGAGGATATACAGTTCACCGCGGAAGCCAAAGTCCTGCTGGTTGTTGGGGATGAACTGCAGGTGGTAGCACAGGTCGTGGTCGACATACACCGTGTCCTCGATGTAGTAGCGGTAGAAGGCGATCGCATCCTTACCGATCGGCGAGGTAAAAGGATATTGCAGCAGACGCACCTGGTCGTCGTAGATGTCCACGTCGGTGAACACATCCTTCATAGCCACGGTCATGATGTCACCGGTTTGGATCAGTTGGTTGACTCCCGTGGAGCTCTGGCCCATGATGATGTCTTTCTCCGCCTTCGGATCCTTGCGGTAGAGATGTTGTGTGACAGTCTCGTCGACGGTGAGCGGAAGGATCAGCTTACCGTTGTAGGAGCTTGTCTCCACTTGGTCGAGCAGCCACTTATGCTTACCGATGAATCCCGAATCGATGTCGGCCGGTGTGATGTCGTTGATGGCGAGCGTGAGCTTCTGATATTTGGTATAGCTCAGATAGTCGTGGTTCTCGAGATTGGTGCGCTTCTTGGCGGCGATGACACGCTTCATCAGTTCCACTGCGGGGTTGTTTTTTCTCGAGTAATGGGCACGTTTCGACTTCACGACGACCTCTGCGAGCTGTCGTGTGTCGGATTTCAGCTTCACGTTGAGCACCCCGGGCGTAGAAGCGTTGATGGTAATGGACCTCGGCTTGTAGCCCACGGCGGTGAAGGTCAGCTGCCATCCGTTGTGGCGCTCGATGGAATATTCGCCCATGGCATTGCCGCTCACGGCGATGTGATGACCGCGGTAGGTGGCACTGGGGTAGAGGATCGTGTCGCCCTTCTCAGCGTCGATGACCACACCATGGATCTGGGCGTGGGTGGTAAGGGAGAAGAAGAGGAGGAAGAGAAGAGATAGAAGGGCCTTCCCCCACACGGCCTCACCCCCTCGCCCCTCTCCGAGGGAGAGGGGAGTGAAATGTCTGCTCCACCCCTTGGCGCTCTGCCTGGCGTGTGTATGGTTGCTATATAGTTTCATTGTATTTTTGTCTGTTAATACCTATTTTATATCCTTAATTGTTATCCTTGTAATCTTTGATGTGTATGCGAATCATTCAACATTGAGTAATTTTTCATTCAGCATTGATGAGTTCTTCCAAGTCAGTGATGACCTTGTCGGGAATGCTTTCGTCGTATTCTTTCTTTGTCCACCCCTCACCTTTCATCCAGATGGCGTGGCAGCCGGCGGCGAGTGCGGGCTCGATGTCCTTGTAGAAGCTGTCGCCCACGACGACCACCTCCTCAGGCTTCAGTCCCAGTCGCTCCACGCCAATCGTGAAGATACGCGGGTTGGGCTTGCGTATGCCCACCTCTGCCGACTCCACGATGCTCTTGAAGAAGATGTCAAGACCAAACTCCTTGAGTACCGTGGCGATGTTGCCATAGAAGTTGCTCACGAGCACCATCGGATAGCGCTTGTGGAGCACGGCGAGCACCTCACGGCTATGTGCGGTGATCGTTTTCACCTTGTCATAGACGTCCTCCAACACGGCATCGTGCTTCTTGCGGAACATCTCCTCGTCGGCATCCCAGGCGCCGGACGTACAGAGTTGTTCCATCTCCAGACGGATTTTTACCTGCAGCGTCTTGTAGAATGTATAGTCGGGTTGGATGATCGGGTTGTTGCCCAGCGTGCGCTCGCCGTAGACATAAGCGTCGCGAAACTGCTGTTCGGTCACAGGCACCTGCTGCCGCCGGTAGGCGTGCCAAAGCATTTGTCCCCAGTGGCAGCCGGCGGTGTCAAGAGTCGCACCGTAGTCGAAGATATATCCTTTAATCATTGTCATTGTTCTTAATACCTATTGTTTGAATATCATGGATGCTTATAGTTTCTCTGTCAGCCGCTCACAAAGCGTCTCGTGGCGCTTATGCATGTGAATATAGAGCATGTTGAGCGGAATGATCTCCACCAAGAGATAGATCCATGGCATGTTGATCAAGCAACATATATATAAGGTGATGGCGCGCACGTTGAACGTCAGCGCGTTGGTCATCGGCATGAGTGGACGGCTGCCATTGAGGAACTCCGTCTTCAGCGTCTCCCGTTTCTGCGGGTCGATGGTTGCCTGTGCCCCTTTCCATTTCTTGAAGAACCGCTGGAACTTCGGTGTGCGCTGTTCCTGACTCTTGCAATAGTTGGCATAGATACGGTAAAACGCCCGGGCGAATAACTTGCTCTTCGGTGTATTCTCGTAGACGGCACGCTGCTGCGCATAGTTGTCGAGTTCCGATCCCGCCTTGCCTTTGAGGAAGAAGAGGTGGATCTGACGGTAGTAGTCTGCCAATGAACTCTGCGGTGAGTGGCTCATGAAACCGGCGATGATTGCCATGGCCCATATCCAGATGCTCCAATGCAGATGTGTGCCGGGGATATATTGTCCCATCATGCGGAAGCAGAGAGCAACGTAGATGAAGAAAAACCACACGTCGCCCGACGCGCCGTCGAGCACACGGCCTACGAGTGTCTTCTTTCCGGTCAGGCGTGCCATCTGTCCGTCGGTGGAGTCACAGAAGTTGGCCAGCATCAGCAAGACCACGCCAAGGATGTTGTGCGGCAGGTCGGTGTAGTAGAACATACATCCGGCAGCTGCACCGAGGAAGATGCTCAGGATGGTGATGGCGTTGGGATGCACGCCGAGTTTATTCCAGAAGAGCGCAAACACCAGTCCGACGGGACGAGTGAAGTGCACATCGAGCCATTCCTCTGTATCATTGGATTTAAAAGATGCTTGTAAGAGTTCCTTAAATGTAGACATGTCTTATATTTATATTCTTTCTTTTCTCTTGTTCTTATTTCTTGAAACCTCGTGGTGCTTGGCTACTTCAGCGCCTCACGGCATTGTTCCATCACCTCCTCGGCGATAGCTTTTGCCGCCTCCCCCCGACAGCGCGAGAAACTCGGCCAGTCGTTGAAGTCGATGAAGAAGTACAGTCCCCGCTCGTCGATGATCGCATCTCCGCCGTAGGCCGTCACTCCCGTGAGCTCCGCCAGACGGAAAGCATCCTTGCGCAGGGCGTCTTCGTCGAAGGGGTAGTGCCGTGCCGCGCCGTTGCGCTGCTCGTCGCCGAACTTGCTGAAGCCGTCGTCGGTGGGATAGGAGTAGCGGAAGAAGCGACGGCCGACACCGTAGAACTTCACCAGGTCGCCCACGACATGGGCGCTGGTCACATACTCACTGATGCCGCGCGCCTTGAAACCGGCAATAGCCTTCGCGAGAGCTTCCTGGTCAGGGCAGAACACCACGTCGCCTTTGCTCTGTGCGGCGGCGTCGCCCCGTTTCAGCCAAGTGCCGTTTTCACCTCGTTCTGCGGGCATGGGGATGTGGTGCTCCCGCATGAGTGTCGTCAGCAATGTCCGTTGGCAGTGGCTGACACCCGTCACGCTGTTGACGCACAGCGCTCCCTCTTTTGTCCTTCGTCCTAAGGCCAGTAAGGCAGCCGCAGACCGCGCCATGGTCACATAGACCCTTGCCTTTGTCGGTACCTTTGCGAAGTCGTCCTCGTCGATGACGAGGATGGGATTCGTGAGTGACAGCTTCTGTTGCAGCTCTTCGCAAACAGCGTGCAGGATGGCGTCGTCGCGGTCCACGGAGTTGGGCGAGAAGCGAGGTGCCCGCCTCACGGCGATGATTCCCTCTTGCTCAATCATGTTTGCCGGTGATAAAGTCCTCAGCTTTCTTGATGTCCGTGGCGTGGTCGATGTCGAGCACCTTCGAGAAGGCGAAAGCCTTCAGCTGCCGTCCGTCGCGGATGAGTCCCCGTTGGAAGTTGCGCATACGGCTCTCGCCGAGTTCCATGCAGTGATGGAGCGTGTCGATGGCGTTGGGTGCCAGGCCATAGATGCCGCCGCTGATATAGGTGCAGTGCTGGCTGTTGTCGTCGTAAAATCCTGTGACGCGCATCTCCCGGTCAGTGCCGACATAGAGTGGCTTCTCGTCGTCGATGTAGTCGGTGACGCCCATCAGTCCGTCACCGCCCTGCTGAAGGTAGGCCTGAAACTGCCGGATGTATTCGCCGAACTCTTCCTCGCGGAAGATCGTGTCCACCGTTGTCAGCACGAAAGGCTGGTCGGCGAGCATTGGACTCAACTCAAAGAAGGAGTGCATGCTGCTCGGAGTACTTTTCACCTTCAGCCGCAGGGGGATGGCGTGTCCTTCCAGGCCATAGTCGATGATTTCGTGCAGATGTTGTTGCACGGCGGTCATCTGCCCGTTGCAGATCACGCAGATTTCCTCCGCGTCGTACTCCATGAAGATGCGCAGCAGACGGTCGATGAGACGCTCACCGTGGATACGTACCAAAGGCTTGGGGTCTCTGATGCCCTCAGCTGCCAGTCGTGAGCCTTCGCCGGCTGCTATAATTGCATATCTCATAACAAATACTATTTAACAAATACTATTCGTTTCTCTACGTTAAGCGTCAATCTCTTTCTTAGCAACAAATCAATGCAAAGGACAAAAATGGCGCTTGTTATATATTTTATTTACAAAGGTATAGACTTCTTGGGAGACATAGAAAACTTTTTAGCTTTATTTTGGTTTTCAACGAGTTTTTGGTTATATTTGCAACAAAATAGACGATTGCACACTTATGAACAGACTCTTTTCACTCTTGCTTTTCCTCTTGGCAGCTTGCAGTCAGCTGCTTGCCTCGCCGTTGTTCCCCTCTCGCTCTGCCGACGTTGCGGACACGCTTCCTCAAATGGTGTCGCGTCAGCGACCCCGTGTGGCGGTGGTGCTCTCCGGTGGCGGCGCTAAAGGCATGGCGCATATCGGTGTGTTGAAAGTGCTGGAGCGGGCGGGCATACCTGTCGACATCGTCACGGGTACGTCAATGGGCAGCATCGTCGGGGGACTCTATGCCGTCGGGTGGTCAGCGACGCAGCTCGACTCACTGGTGCGGCGGCAGGACTGGCCTTTCCTCCTGAGCGACCGTGCCGTCTATTCTTCCGAAGACTTGGAGGGCCGACGCTTGCAGTCGACTTATTTCTTTTCCAAGACATTGCGCTTGCGTAAGAGCCATCTGTCCGGCGCGACGGGTGTCATAGAAGGCAAGAACCTGATGCGGCTCTTCCGTCATCTCACTGCCGGTTACACCGACTCGATGAGCTTCGATAGCTTGCCGCGACGCTTTGCCTGTGTGGCGACCAACATCGTCGACAATACAGAGTATGACTTCCATAGCGGAGTCCTGGCCGAGGCAATGCGTACGAGCATGTCCATCCCCGGTGTCTTCACTCCCGTGAAAAAGGGTGACCGCGTCCTTGTCGACGGTGGACTGCGCAACAATTACCCGGCTGATATCGCACGCACGATGGGAGCCGAATATGTCATCGGTGTCACCGTGCAGGGACCGCCCAAGACTGCTGACGACCTGGTTCATGGCTCTGCGGTCTTGGGACAGATCGTCGACGTGAACTGTAAGAACAAATACGACGACAACCTCAAACTGACCGACATCGCCATCCGTGTGGACACGCGGGGCTATAATGCGGCTTCGTTTACTCCCGCTGCCATCGACACGCTCATCCGGCGCGGCGAGAACGAAGCCATGCGCCACTGGGACGAGATCATCGCGTTGAAGCATCGCTTGGGGATAACCGGCAACGGGTTGGCACCGTGTCTCTGGCCTCATGCCGAGGCATTGGCACCCTTGAATTTCTCTGCGCCGGAAAACAAAGCGACAGACCCCTCCGATGAGTTGCAGGGAAACTTAGGCGTGCGCTTCGACAATGAGGAGAAGGTGGCCATGCAGTTGGCTGGTATGTGGAGCTCTGGCCGAAAGCCGTTACGGCTGGGTACCGTTGTCCGGCTCGGCCGCAACTACAAAGGCTCGCTCTATGGCGGTTGGCGCCTGCCACGGGGTACGGAGTTCGGCGTGGGCTACGCCTATGCCTATCACGACCTTGACTTCTATCACCATGGCGACAAGAGCTTCAACGCTACCTTCGGCCATCATCAGGCTCGGGTGAGTATGATGAACATCAATGTGCGCAATATGACCATGGACGTGGCGCTGCGCTTCGACGGTTATGACTATCACTCCGTGCTCTTCGCCGCTTCCTCTAACAACAGCGAGAAACCGTCCGATGATCATTTCTTCAGCTATCATGCCGCGCTCCACTACAACAGTGAGAATGCGGGACTCTTCCCCGTGCGTGGCGCCCGCTTCGTGGCGGAGTATGCTTATTTCACGGACAACTTCACGGGTTACAACGATCACAAGGGATTCAGCGAGGTCAATGCCAACTGGCGCATCTCGTTGCCGCTGTCCTCACAGCTCACTCTTCAGCCACTGCTCTACGGCCGTCTGCTCTTCGGCAAAGAGATTCCTTCCGTCCGTCGTACGTTCCTTGGCGGTCCATGGTTCTCGCACTATCTCGAGACACAGCTCCCCTTTGCCGGTGCCCACCATATCGAGATGACGGATCTCCATTATGTGGCTGCTCAGTTGCAACTGCAATATCAGCTCACTACCAACAACTTCCTTCTGCTTCGTGGGGCATGGTCACAGCACGACGACCGACTTGCCGACATCCTGCGCTACAAGGGCGACTGGGGCGTGCTGGCCGCTTATTGCTATCGCACGATGTTTGGTCCCCTCGGTGCCAGTCTGGGATGGGCCAGCCCACAGCGCGACCTGAGGCTGATGGTCAACCTGGGATTTGAGTTCTAAGCTACTTCTTGTTCTCCCCATTTAGGAAGATCTTGAGTGCTCTGTTTCGTTCGGCGAGTTACGACTCCCCGCTGTCTCCATTCCCTCATCCTAAGGGAGAGTTATATGAGTTCTTCTTATGGCGAGCTGGAGATTCAAATTTCAGGTTTGTCATGCAAACTGACAATTTTCCGCCTCTGAGAATCGATTTTTTTCGACGAGGACTTATCTCGCTCTGATTTTTGCGAAAATCGAGTGGTTTTTGTAAGTATCAGATAATCAGTATATTATAGTTCTTCTTCTTTTTTGATGCTATGAAAACGCTGATTTCTCTCAAAAATCTCTATAGAATTTCCGGTCATCTCGGTACTTTGACCCTGTCAAAGTGCCTTGATGACCTGGTCAGGAAGCCGAGATGACCTGGTCAAAGTACCTTGTTGATAGCATCAAACTACCGAGATGACAACGAGAGGATGCTGTTTCCTCTCTCAAATATAGCAAAAATGAAATGATGAAAGTAAAAGACCCTTTTTCACAATTCTATTTCACGGGTTCAAGCGAACGTGTTTTTGTAAAGATTAATCGGCTTATTTCCAAAAATGCGATAACCATGCTGTCGGCATGTTCGCAGTAGATCCTCGCTTGGTATATGCCGATTTTATGCTTTGGGCAACCTTTTTATTGGGATTCTTTATAATTAGTTGAAGTTTTCTTTGCGTTTTTAATTATTATTGTTACTTTTGCACCGAAAAGTAAGCATAAGGTAAAAGAAATAAGATAACGGAGAGAATAGCAATGGAAATCATATTGGCTGACCCGCAGGGCATCACACGCATGGGACTGATGTACCTGCTCCACGAAATGGGACAGGACGATCCACGTTATGTAGAAGACAAAGCCGGACTGATCGAAAGGCTGAAGGAGAGCCCGGCAGAGATCGTCGTCCTCGACTACAATCTTTTTGACTTCAACGATGCCAGTGAGATGTTCATCCTCAGCCAGCGCTTTCCAAAGACCCTCTGGCTGCTGTTCAGTGAGGAACTCAGCGCGGAATTCATGAAGATGGTGATGCTCAACGGACAGCAGTTCAGCATCATCATGAAGGACTCTCCGCTGTCCGAGATTCGTGAGGCCCTCCGTTTCGTGATGCACGGCAAGCGCTTCATCTGTCAGCATGCCATGGAGTTACTTATCGAGGAGCAGTCCACTGACAACAACACCGAGGCGGTCAACCTCACCAAGACCGAGCAGGAGATCCTCAAAGACATTGCCCTTGGCATGACCACCAAGGAGATAGCTGCCAAGCGCTTTTCCAGTTTCCATACTGTCAACACCCATCGTAAGAACATCTTCCGCAAGCTCGGCGTGAACAATGTCCATGAGGCCACGAAGTATGCCCTCCGCGCCGGCCTCGTCGATGCGGCGGAGTACTACATATAGTATTCGATTAGTTTTGTTTCGCTGAATACAGATTTCCTTTAAAAAGTTTGGATAAGAATATTATTTTTACTACCTTTGTGACATTGAGTAAAGATACAGCCAAAGATGAAAAGATATAAAATAATAGAAGTTATTCGTCTTTTGAAAAGTGATGGTTGGATCCAATGCTATTGTAAGGGTGACCATCGACAATTCAAGCACCCCCAAAAGAAAGGGAAGGTGACGGTCAGAGGCAAAAATAGTGAAGTGTTAAGCCAATTCTTATTGAATAGCATTTGGAAACAGGCTGGATGGAAATAGAAATTAGGAAAGGAGTGTATACTATGGTAAAGGTAGATGTTTATGTAGATTGGTGCAACAAGAATTTTGCTGCATCATTTGGCGATATGATTCCAGGCGGTGTAGTATTTACGGCTCGTACGTGGAGCGAGGTTCAGAAAGAAGCAAAGGATACTCTTGAGTTCCATGTAGAAGGCATGTTAAAGGACGGTGACGAAGTACCAGCCTGGTTGCGCGATGGTGATTATGAGTTCGTCTATCATCCGGTAAGTACCGCGGCTTTGCTTCGTTGCAGTGAGGACTATACTACCATGGCAGCCATTGCACGGGCTTCAGGCGTTAACCAACGTCAGCTTAGCCACTATGCCAATGGTCTGAAAAAACCGCGGGCACAGCAGCGTCAGCGTATCGTTGCCGGACTTCATAAGATAGGGCAGCAACTAATGTCTGTTGAGTAGTAATTACATATATAAATGAGTACTCAATATTTCTTTTTGCCATATTCGCTCGGCGTGCAGCCAAACTGCTTCTTGAAGGAAGTGGAGAAGTGCGGAAGCGTGTTGAAGCCTGTCATGAAGGCTATCTCCGATATGGTGTGCTCACCGGCCTTGATCAGTTCCGCAGCTTTATTGAGCTTATAGGTTTTGAAGAATGTGCTGGGACTCTCACCTGTGAGTCCTTTCACCTTGTAGTAGAGTTTGGTGCGCGAGACATGCATCATCTCTGTAGCCTTGTTCACGTCGAGCTCAGCATTGGCCATTTCCTTTTCCATCACTTGATAGAGTTCATCCATGAAGTGCTTGTCTTGAGCCGAGAGCACATCTTCCACATCTTTGTCGGTTTCCGTCGTGGAGTTGAGAATCGTGCGTACCCGTTCGCGATTGGTGAGCAGCGATTTGATCATTGCCAGCAGCACCTTAGGCGCAAAGGGCTTGGTGACGTAGGCGTCAGCGCCACTGTTGAGGCCTTCCACTTTGTTCTCGTCCGTTATCTTTGCAGTGACCAGTATCACGGGGATGTGACTGGTCTGTAAGTCGTCTTTGATCATGTGGCAGAGTTCATAACCACTCATGCCCGGCATGACCACGTCGCTGAGGATAAGCTGGGGTTCCTCTTCGCGTGCCGCCTTCAACGCACTTTCTGCGTCGAAGCAATAGATCACTTTGTATTCGGGAGCAAGCAGTGTGCGCAGATAGTGCACCACCTCGGTATCGTCATCCACGACGAGAACCTTTGACCGTTTGTCCTCACCGTCTTGCTCGTCAGCGACATCGTCCACGTCGCTTGCCGGTGTCTTTGCGGGAATGTCGGCGTAAGCCGGTTCCAGGGATTTCTTTTCCTCCTCGGTATAAGTGCTTTCGTCGGTCGGCAACACCAGGGTGAAAAGAGCCCCTGTGCAGTCCGTGCGATTATTGGCCGACAGCGTGCCATGATGCAGCCGTGCCAGTTCCCGGGCATAGTAGAGTCCGATGCCTGATCCCCAGTTGATGGTGCCTTCCGACTGGTTGTTGAGCTGATAATAGCGCTTGAAGATATTCTCCAGTTCACTTTGCGGTATGCCTTTTCCTGTGTCAGCAATGCTGAGTGAGATGCGGTGCCCATTGTCCAGCGTGTCGAAGACGACATCGATGGCACCGCCACGTGGCGTAAACTTCATGGCGTTGGACATGAGGTTGTTGAAGATCTTCTCCAGTTTGTCGGCATCGAGCCACATCGTCAGGCTGCCTTCCAGTCCTTGCGTACGGATCGTGATGCCCTTCTCTTCAGCATTCATGGTGAAGATGGCAAGGTATCGGCGCAGTTCTGCGATGATGTCTTTTTGTTCCACATGCAGTCGTAGCGTGTCGTTCTCGAGTTTGTTGAAGTCGAGCATTTGGTTGGCCAGACGTAGCATGCGGTTGACGCTTCTGGCCACGATGTCGAGGAGCCGATGATCTTGTGGTCGGATGTCGCCGCTGTTGCGCAGTTGCTCCACGGGTCCGGCGATCATGGTGAGAGGTGTTCGGAACTCGTGTGAGACATTTGCGAAGAAACTCATGTTCATCTTGTTGATGCGTTGCTCCTGCTCCCGCTCTTCTTCCGCTTTGAGGGCGAGTCGCTTCTCTTTCTCGATGCGCTTTCTTGCTTTCCTCACATACCAGTAGATGGCGGCCGCTGCTAAGAGACAGAAGCACCATGCCCACCATGTGTTCCAAGGTTCCGGAGCTATTCTCACCTTGATGGTGTTCTCGGCCAATGGCCGGTCAGAGTCGTTGCCTACAATTTTTATGTGGAAGGTGTAGTTGCCCGAAGGCAGATTGGAGTAGTGAGCCTCGTTGTTGCCGTCGGCGTCTGTCCAGATGTTGTCGTGCCCTTCCAGACGGTAGTAATAGTGTATGCGTTTGAAGTCGCTGTAGTCGATGGCGGCAAAAGATATGGAGAAGCTGTTTTGGCGATAGCCAAGGTTGATCTCTTTCGCCGTCTCCATGCTCTCGCTGATGGGCTGTCCTTTGCCGGGGATGACGATGTTGTTGTGCACTTTCAGGTTTTCAAACATCAGCCGTGGCGAGCCGGTGGCTACTATCTTCATCGGGTTGAAGACCGTAAGTCCATGCGTACCGCCGAAGACGAGCGTGCCGTCGGCCATGCGACAGGAGGCTCTGTCGTTGAACTGGAAGCCTCCGATGCCGTCAGCCTCATGGTAGATGGTGATGCTGTAGTTGCGCGGATCCACCTTGTTGAGTCCGTCCATGGTGCTCACCCAGATGTTGCCTCTCTGATCCTCCTCAATACTCGACACGTCAGCGCATGACAGTCCTTGGATTGCAGTCATGCGGTGGGTGCGGGCATCGTAGCGCAACAGTCCGTTGGTCACCGTGCCGAGCCAGATGTTTCCTTTGCTGTCTTGGAAGCTCTTCGTCGGAATGTAGACGCTGCGTCGTATGCAGGCTTTGACATCTTCTTGCTTGACCGTGAAGCGTCGCAACTCCTGGCTTTGTCTGTCGATGAGCATGGGCGATTGGGCAAAGGCAGAAAGGAGGATGCCGCCATTGCGGAGCGTGAGCAGTCCGGGGATGAAGGTGAAAGTCTTCGGGAATACTTGCTTCAATGTATAATGGTCGTTCTCGGGATTGATGGCACAAACATAATATCCTGCCGTCGAAACCCATATCGTGCCACGGTTGTCTTCAGTGATTTCCATGGGCATGTAGACAGGATAGGTCTTGAGCACACTGAGGCGGTGACCGTCGTAGAGGCATTTGCTGACTCCGCTCATGGTCAGCAGCCACAATCTCTGTTTGTGATCGACAAACACTTTGTAGATGTCGTATTTGTCGCTGTTGGTCGGCGAGTAGCCCGTTTGCAGGTTGGTCAGTTGCCGCGTCTGCGTGTCGTAGACGCAGAGCCCTTTTTGCTTGCTTGCTATCCAGAGATGGTGCTGGTTGTCAGCGGCTACAGACTTCACGTCTTGTCGGTTGAGAGCCCGAATGAGATGGGTGTCGGCATTGAACATGTCCTTATATCTATACACCACTTTGAATCCCTGGCCTTCAGAACCCAACCAAAGGTTGCCGTGAGAGTCGGTATAGATCTGCGTGACGTTGAAGTCCGGAGCCTCGAAGGGGAAATCTTCTTCCGATTGGTTGACGAGTTTCTGCTGGCGATGATCATAGAACCAGAGTCCGTGGCGGTAGGTGTTGAGCAGCAAGTCGCCTTTGCCGTAAGGATGGATCAGCGACACGACATCATTGCTGATTGCCGGATGCTCAAGCACCGGCGGCAAGGGCATGAAGCGGCGTAGGGTAGTATCGAAGAGTCGCAGGCCTTCAGGACCGCTGACCCATAGCTGATGCCCATTGAGCAGAAAACTGCCGCTGCTGTTGCCGATGGCAATGGTGGCGACGGGGCGGAATGTGCTGAGAGCGTATGCCGTGAGCGTCTTGGCCTTGCGAATCCATAGCAGGTTGTGGACATCGAGGTGACAGGTGACGTTGTAAGGGCTGTCATGGTCGATATTGCGCAGCCTGACATCAACGCTGTTGTCTTTGTCGTTGTATTCGTAGACTTGATCCATGGTGACAAAAAACAAGCGGTGATCCCGGCTTTCCAACATGTAGAGCACATATTTGTTTTTGACATTCATTCTGACCCGTGTGAATCCGTCATTGCCATTGTATCGGCATAGTCCGTTGACGGTCGACACCCATAGTTGTCCCCGCGAGTCGCGGTAGCAGTATTTCACGTTGTTGTCGGGCAGTCCGATGCTGTCGTCGATGCAATAATATTGGTGAAAGGTGTTGCCATCATATTTGTTGAGTCCACGGAAAGTGCTGATCCACATCTGTCCGAAGCGGTCCTCCATGAATCCGTTGATCTGCTCGTTGGAGATATGGTTGGAGAGCAACAAGTGCTGCTCCTTATGGTTTTCATTGACATTGCCTGAGTTGTGGGAACACGCAAGCAAGGCCAGTGACAGTATCAGTGACAGAAGGACTTGTGCTATTTTCATGTTTTAAGATTGTATTTCTATAGACAAAGATACGTTCTTTTCCTATGACTACCAATGGTTTGGCCGTTTTTTTTAACACAGATGCAATGATTTGCCCCTTCTATGTTGAACTTGCCGACAGCCAAAAAACTATTTTCCTTGGCCGTAGCAGCTATCAACGTGCTCTGTGTCATGTCACAGCCACGGCTTCGTGCCGATAATGTCGACGAGGTGTTATGACATCCTACAATAAGCTCAATGGCACCTATACCCTTGAGGACAGCGAGCTGCTGAATACGGTGGCGCTCTCTCAAGGCAGGATAGCCCTCTTTGGCAATACCAGCTACGAGCTGATCTCCGGAGGCTCAGGCTTTGGAGGCATGTCTACCGGGCACTATACCGTATCGCTGGTCGAAGGTTTGCGCGCCGCAGGGTTCACGGTCAATGAACAATTGCTCAAGACCTATAGCCAGTATCTGCGTCAGGCCAATGCCAAACTCTTTCCCCATGGCAAGCCCGCCTTTACCCTTGCACCGCCGGCGCGCCCCGAAGAGATGAAGCTCAGCGACTCGTTGCTCACTCAGTCGACTCGGGAAGCCGATGTCGCCGTGTTCACTATCGGACGTAAGAGCGGTGAAGCTACCGACCGGCCTAAGACCGACTTCTATCTCACCGCGGCTGAAAAGGAGAGTCTGCATCTGCTGTCACAGAGCTTCCACAAAGCTGGAAAGAAGGTGGCGGTGCTGCTTGACATCTGTAGTCCTGTGGATGTGACGTTCTGGCAGGACGATGCCGATGCCATCCTCTGCACCTGGCAAGGCGGTCAGGAGATGGGCTTTGCCGTAGCAGATGTCCTTTCCGGCAAGGTCAATCCGTCGGGCAAACTTCCCATGACTTTTGAACGATGTGGCTAAGGTTCACAATGTGTTGAAACCAAAGGTAAGACTGAATCTGCTGCACCGATAGCAGATAGAGATCAACAAAAAGAGAGCCGACACAACTGAGAAACCGTTGCGTCGGCTCTCTTCGTTATGTAAAAAGGGTAGTCATTTGAACATGGAAATAAACTTTAGGACTGGCAAATTTCACTTTTGAACAAACGTGTAAATCTTTAAAACCTATTAGAAAAAGACATATTGCTCTTTTTTTCTAATTTTGCAGCAGATTGTTAAACCCTATAACTAAAATCTTATGAGAATCAACTTACAGAAAAAACGCATCTTGGCAATGGCCATTCTGCTGGCATCCTGTGGGCTTCCGTCGTTGGCACAGGAACTGTTGCGTGTCAATGGTGTAGTAGTCGACAAAGATGCTAACCCCATGATTGGCGTCACGGTTCGTCCGGAAGGAACCTCTACCGGCACGGTCACTGATCTTGATGGCCACTTCTCCATTCAAGTCAAGCGTGGTGCCAAACTCTCCTTTTCTTATTTAGGCTATCGCAGTGCTGTCGCCACAGCAACGTCGAATATGAAGGTGCTGATGCAGGAAGACAGTAAGGTGCTCGATGATGTAGTTGTCGTCGGCTATGGCGTGCAGCGCAAGAGCTCTGTCACCGGAGCCATCTCGCAAGTCAAGGCCGAGGATATGGAGCACCGTACGATCACCGATGCCAACCAGGCCTTGCAAGGCAAGACTTCCGGTGTGCAGGTCATCACCACCTCGGCAGCGCCGGGCAGCACGCCCACAGTGCGCATCCGTGGCTACTCTTCTAATGTCAGCTCAAGTCCGCTCTACGTCGTTGATGGCGTGCGCACGACCAATATCAGTGGTATTGATCCTAACGACATTGCCTCCATGGAGATCCTCAAGGATGCCGCCTCGGCAGCTATCTACGGTGCTGAGGCTGGAAATGGTGTCGTGCTGATCACAACGAAGAAAGGTACTACAGGCAGCGGTAAGATCTCCTACGACTTTCAGTACGCATCGCAGTCGGTCAACCATGTGCCGAAGGTGCTCAATGCCGAGGAATATATCAACTATATGAGTGAGGCCGGTGCCTTCACCAAAGACTACATGCTCAAAAACTGGGACGGCGTGACCGACACGGACTGGGCCAAGGAAGCTTTTGAGAACGGCAAGATGATGAAACACAATCTGGCATTCCAAGGCGGAAACAAAGACGGCAACTACTATCTCTCGCTGTCCTATCTCAATAACGACGGTATTGTCAAGGGCGACCGTGACAGCTATACCCGACTGACGGCGACGATCAATGCGGAATACAGAATCAAGAAGTGGCTCAAGGTAGGCACGACCAACCAAATCGAGAAATACAATACCCGCTCTGTTTCTGAGGGCAACGAGTATGGTTCTGTGCTGACAGCAGTGATGACCATGGATCCGCTGACCCCTGCCTATTACAGTCCCGACAACTTACCTGATTTCCTGGCTCAGGCACAAGCTAACGGACGTACACTGCTGCGCGCCAAGAACGGTGACTATTATGGTGTGTCGCGCTTCTCCAATGGTGAGCAGTACAATCCGCTGATTATGAGTGAAAACAATGCCAACAAGGCTTCGGGCTACAATGTCAACGGATCGATCTATGCCGACTTCACTCCGCTCAAAGGACTGACGCTCACCTCGCGCTTTGGCTATCGTCTCGCCGGCACGCGCAACCGAACGGTCTCGCTGCCTTTCTATGGTAATGCTACGCAAAGTCGCGATTTCGTGGACATGGGCAGCACGTCCTCGACCAGTATCTATTACCAGTGGGAAAACTTCGCCAACTATATGAGGACGTTCGGCGGACACACTCTCACGGCTATGTTAGGTATGAGCTATCAGGAGTCTTCCTATGACTACGTGAGTGGTACGCTTAATGCCAAGGGAGAGCACTCCGTGTCGAAAAACGATCCGCTCTTCTACTATCTTCACTACAAGGCTGCGTCGGCTACGCAGGTCGTCGACGGTGAGACGACACGTGGTTCCAAACTCTCTTACTTCGGGCGCGTGGGCTATAACTATCGCAATCGCTACTATGCCCAGTTCTCTCTGCGTGCTGATGCCGCTGACCTGAGCAAATTGCCAAAGAACAAGCGCTGGGGCTACTTCCCTGCGGCTTCCTTGGGATGGACTATGTCGGAGGAAAACTTCTTCCAGCCGTTGCGCAAGGTCATTGACAGTGCCAAGCTGCGTGCCAGCTGGGGACAGAACGGATCTCTTTCCGCTCTTGGCAACTATAGCTATGGCACCGACATGGCACAAGGCGGTATCTATGCTTTTGCACCGGGACTGGTCTATACCAAGGCTGTTGCTCCCTCTACAATGGGCAATGACGATCTGAAGTGGGAAACCTCTGAACAGTTTGACTTGGGTCTTGACCTCTACGCGTTTAACTCCCGACTGAATTTCAGCGTTGACTATTTCAACAAGAATACCAAGGACCTCCTGATCTGGAACACTACGCCTTCTCTGGAGATTGGTGGCGCCACTTCACCGATCAATGCAGGTAAGGTGCACAACTGGGGATTTGAATTTGAACTGGGATGGCGAGACCATATACGTGATTTCCAATATAGCGTGCGTGGCAACCTCTCTACGCTGAGCAACAAGGTGACCTATATCGATCCGTCAATCACCCGACTCACCGGCGCGAAGTTCCATACCTATGACATCACCTTCTTTGAGCAGGGCTATCCTGTTTACTACTTCCGCGGCTATAAGTTCAAAGGTGTTGACCCCAACACCGGTGATCCACAGTTCTATGATCTTGACGGCGATAATCAGATCACGGAGAATGACCTGACCAATATCAGTGACGGCATTCCATCGATCACCTATGGCATCACGCTCACTGCTGCTTACAAGGGTTTTGACTTCACGCTCTTTGGTACAGGTGCACAGGGTAATGACGTGTTCTGCTGTATCAACCGTCCCGACATGCTCGCTTGGAACAAGATGAAGGATTATCTCTATGACGACCGCTGGACATCCGACCATACCAATGCCTCTGTGCCGAGGGCCGGTGCCAACAACATGGACAAGTATTCCGTTTCGGATGCCATGGTCAAAGATGGCTCTTATTTCAAGATCAAGCAAATACAGCTCGGTTACACCCTGCCGAAGACTTTGCTGAATAAGACTTTCATCAGTAACTTGAGGATCTACGCTTCTCTCGATGACTTCTTCACCTTCACCTCTTATAAAGGCTTTGACCCGGAGGCTTCGACAAGTGCTACTTCCGGCATGGGTGTGGACAAAGGTGCATATCCCACATCGAAGAAGGTCGTTATCGGTGCTACCATCGAGTTCTAACCCTACGTGAGTATGCATGAAGAAAACTTCTAACTAAAAAGAACACAACAATGAAAAAGAATATATTCTATAGCCTGATGCTCCTACTCGTGGCCTTTGTGAGCGGATGCTCTGACCGTCTCGATATTCCCAAGAACGGCAACATAGGCGGTATGGACGATTTCTATCAGACCGACCAGGAAGTCGACGAGGCCTTGGCCACACTCTATGTGGGCCTGAAGTCCAACTACTATAACTGGTGGTTTGTCAAGAACTCTCTCGCCGATGATGCTTGGGTCGGCGGTGGGTCACGTGGTGACAACGGAGAGTTGGAGAAACTCAACGAGTATCGTTTCGGCGCCGACGAAAGCATGATCCAAGCTTTGTACAGTGGGCTCTATACCAATATCTATAATGCCAACCTCATCATCGACAAGACGGATCCCAATACCAGCGAAAAGAAACGCTGCGTGGCTGAGGCTAAGTTTTGGAGAGCTTTCTGCCATTTCGAACTCGTCACACTGTGGGGTATGGCACCCGTTGTGGATCATCTGCTGCAGCCCAATGAATATCGTCCGGCTAACAGCACGCCGGAGCAGTTGTGGACATGTGTGGAAAAGGATCTTAACGAGGCGATCAGCAGTGATGCGCTACCGTCGAAGACCGACGCAAATGACCAGGCAACCACCATCCGTGTCACTAAGGAAGTCGCCGAGGCAATGCTGGGTAAGGCTTATCTCTTCCAAAAGAAATATGCCGAGGCCGCAGACATGCTCAACAGGGTAGTGAACAGTGGAAAGTATCAACTCTATCAGGGTGACTATGGCAAGATCGTGCATGTGGCTACCAACAACTGCAGTGAGTCGATGCTTGAGATTCAGATGCGCAATGACCCCAGCCAGCAATGGTCGCAACTGACCATGCAGTTCCTGATGATTGGCTGGCGTACCGATCATCTCAACCTTACCGGTAAGGCCGCCTCTGAGATTGCTACTGGCACCTACGGCTTTATGAATCCTCGTAAAGAGGTCTATGACGCCTTTGTCGCTGACGAGGGTAAGGACGGATACCGACTCAACAGCACCATCCGCACCTATCAGCAAATGCAGGATTATGGCGTGACCCTGCAGGCCGGTGCTTCTTATTATGGCAATGAGGGCTATTTCAACTGGAAGAACCGTGCGCTCAAAGAGGACTGCATCACTGATGCTTCCTACTTCCAGGCTTTGCAATACATCGACTTACGCATCATGCGCTATGCCGAGGTGCTCTTGCTGGCTGCTGAGGCTAACCTGCAGAATGGAAATGCAGAGGAGGCTCTCAAAGACATCAATCTGATTCGCACCCGTGCCCGTCTCGCTCCGCTGACTACTGTCACACTCGGCAACATCAAAACGGAGAAGCGACTGGAGCTTTGGCTTGAATGCACACGCTATCAAGACCTTGTCAGATGGGGCGATGCAATGAAGGCATTGGGCAAACAAGGTGAGCAGATTCCTTCCTTGACGGCTAAGGGCGTCAGCTGGGACTTCAAGAACACGGACTATGGCTTCAAGGAGAAAAACATGCTCCTGCCTATCCCATTAAAGGAGAAAGAACTGAATCCGAATATCAAGCAAAATGTCAATTGGTAAAATCAATAACATATATTCATCAAGAAACATTCCTAAACTATGAATCTTAAACGTATTTCAACTTTGGCTCTTGGTGCTCTCATGGCAATGGGCCTCTATGCACAGCAAAATCTCTCTTGGGCTCAGATGCCAGTGGTGTCGCCCGAAGTCAATGCCGACAACAGTGTCACCTTCCGCGTGTTAGCGCCTCAGGCACAGAAAGTACAGATCACCGGCGATATGCTTCCTACCCGTAAGATCGACACGCCGATGGGTAAGTTTGATGCACCGGGTGTGGCTGATCTCGTGAAGGACGACAAGGGCGTGTGGTCGTTCAAGACAGGTAAACTCGCCTCTGAACTCTATACATATAATGTGGTGGTCGATGGCGTACGTACGCTTGACCCAAGCAATGTGTATTGTGTACGCGATGTGACCAACCTCTTTAGCATGCTGCTCATCGGTGGCGGACAAGGCGACTGGTACCGCGTGAAGGAAGTGCCTCATGGCACCGTGTCAAAGATCTGGTACAACAGTCCTACTGCCGGCCTTAAGCGTCGTCTCACGGTGTATACGCCTGCCGGCTACGAGACCAGCAAGGAAAAGTATCCTGTGCTCTATCTGCTTCATGGTATTGGCGGTGATGAGAATGCTTGGTCGGAACTTGGACGGGCCGCTCAGATCCTTGACAACTTGATAGCTGCCGGTAAGGCGAAACCAATGATCGTGGTGATGACCAATGGCAACATATCGCAAGAAGCCGCGCCGGGTGAGACACCTAATGGCTTCACCGTGCCGACACTGATGCTTCCTAAGACCATGGACGGTAACTTTGAGTTGGCTTTCCCTGATGTGATCAAGTTTGTAGAAAGCAACTATCGCGTCAAGGCTGACAAAAACGACCGTGCCATTGCCGGACTGTCCATGGGTGGTTGCCATTCGCTGTATATCTCTGCCAACTATCCCGATACTTTTGGATATATCGGCCTCTTCTCTGCCGCAATCAACAAACAGCAGAAAAATGGTGTGGAGAGCGAACGCGTTTATGATGATCTGTACGGAAAACTCGCCAAACTGTTTGCTGCTAAACCTAAGCTGTACTGGATCGGCATCGGCAAGACCGATTTCCTCTATAAGGACAATGCGGACTTCCGCACAAAGCTCACAGCCAAAGGCTATCCTTTCACCTATATGGAAACTGAAGGCGGACACATCTGGCGTAACTGGCGCATCTATCTCACGGAGTTCGCTCAGAAACTGTTTAAATAGGAGGAAATAATTTCCCTTTTCATTCCATGAAGAGTATCCATGAGATCATGTGCTTCTATCATTAAACGATTGAAGGATCCATGCAGGGGTCTCCTGCATGGATCCTTCATGAAGAATTACGATTCTATGAAAATCAAAACGATATTATTTACTGCGCTTACAGCATTTGCCTTTCTGCCGACTGCTGCACAGCCTGCACTGCAATTGCGTGCTGACAATATAGATGCTGTCATTGCGGCTATGACTTTGGAAGAGAAAGCTAACCTGGTGGTCGGTGATGGCATGGGGGGATTCTCGGCACGGCCTGTCATCGGCTCTTCTTCGAGTATCGTGCCCGGAGCAGCTGGTACGACAAAAGCAATTCCACGGCTTGGAATCCCTTCTGTGGTGCTCAGCGACGGCCCCGCTGGATTGCGCATCAACGTCGACAGGCCATTTGACCACAATAAATACTATGCTACTCATTTCCCTATCGGCACGTCTTTGGCCAGCTCGTGGAATACGGCACTCGTCGAAGATGTCACTAAAGCTATGGGACAAGAAGTGAGAGAGTATGGTGTGGAGGTGTTGTTGGCTCCTGCTCTTTGTCTGCAACGCAATCCGTTGTGTGGTCGCAACTTTGAGTATTACTCCGAGGACCCGGTGCTCTCGGGCAATATAGCTGCTGCCTATGTCAATGGCATTCAGAGTCAGGGCGTCGGCACGTCTGTGAAGCACTTTGCTTTCAACAATCAAGAGACAATGCGTATGGGCAACGACGCCCGTGTCAGTCTGCGTGCGGCTCGTGAGCTCTATCTTAAGAACTTCCAGATATGCATTGAGAAGTCCCATCCTTGGACTGTCATGTCGAGCTATAACCGTGTCAATGGTGTCATGACCTCTGAAAGTCACGATTTGCTGACAACCATCCTGCGTGATGAGTGGGGATACAAAGGCCTTGTGATGACAGATTGGTTTGGTGGCACCGATCCCGTGTGGCGCGGTGGACGTACCGATCGTGGTGCTAACATCTGGGCTGGCAACGACCTTATTGAACCGGGGATGGACAAGGATGTCAAGGAGATTGTGGATGCGGTGAAGAGTGGTAAACTCGATGTGAAGTATCTCAATCAGTGTGTGCGTAACGTGCTCGACCTAGTGGTGCGTACCAAGCGCTTTGTCGGTTATCACTATTGCAATCATCCTGATCTTGAAGCTCATGCCCAAGTAACCCGTCAGGCTGCTGCGGAGGGTACTGTTTTGTTGAAGAACAATGACGTATTGCCATTGACATCCGTGCGCAATGTCGCACTCTATGGCAATGCCAGCTACAGTCTGATAGCTGGTGGTACAGGTTCTGGCAATGTCAATCGGGCTTATACAATTTCTCTTGTTGAGGGCTTGCGTAATGCTGGTTGTCATGTCGATGAAACCCTGACCAACCGCTATGCTGCCTATTTGGAAGAGTGGACACGCAAGCACGGTAAGCTCAACGCCAACGTACTTGAGGTTCCAAAACTTCCTGATGAGTTGGAGGCTGATGTCATCCGTGAGGAGGTGAGCAACAACGATGTGGCAATCATCACCTTGAGTCGTATTTCGGGAGAAGGACAAGACCGCACGGCAGAGAACTATAACCTCAGTACTCAGGAAAAGGAACTGCTGCATCGCGTCTGCACGGCTTATCACCAGGCTGGAAAGAAAGTGGTGGTGGTGCTCAATGTGGGCGGCGTCATGGAGACTGCCTCTTGGAAGGATCTGCCTGATGCCATCCTGTTACCATGGCAGTGTGGGCAGGAGATCGGCAACTCCATCGCTGACCTGCTCATGGGTAAGTCTACACCATCTGGTAAACTGCCAATGACATGGCCGGTGAGTATCAATGATGATCCTTCAACAAAGAATTTCCCGTCTGATGTGAAGGATGTGTCTCTTGATCTGTCGAGTATGTTTAAGGATGCCTCTAAGATGGCACAAGTGAAAAACGTCGGTTACACCAACTATGAAGAAGGTATCTACGTGGGCTATCGCTATTACGATACGTTCAAGAAAGAGGTGTCCTATCCTTTCGGTTTTGGCTTAAGCTATACTACTTTCTCGTTTGGCAAACCGTATGTAAAGGATCAGGGAAAGAGCATCAGCCTATCTGTGACGATTACCAATACGGGTAAGCGACCGGGTAAGGAAGTGGCACAAGTCTATGTGACAGCACCAAAGGGTAAGGAAGATAAACCCGCACAGGAACTCAAGGCTTTTGAAAAGACACGCACCTTGCAGCCCGGCGAGAGCCAGACACTGGTGATGAATATCGACAAGATTGATTTGGCCAGCTTCTATGAGAGCAAGAGCGCTTGGGTCGTTGATCCGGGTGTTTACACTTTCCAAGTAGGTTCGTCAAGTCGTGATATCAAGGGAAATGCCACGTTGGCCGTTAAGAAACAAATAAAGACGGTCCACAACGTACTTAAACCGCAAGTGAAGCTTACTTCATTGAAACTTGCGCAATAGGGAAAGGGATTATCCTTGCTTTGAACTGAAAGCAAAATCGTTTGGGCTTGCTCCCCCTCAGGGGAGCATTATATGGTGAGAATTTAATTCCTTATGCCAAGTTGTTTTTTAGTTAACGCTCCGCTCTGCGGAATAAAGAATATAAGATGGTGCGTGAAAAAGTTATTCGGTGTTAGCGAGTGAGATGCCGATCCCTACACCAAAACTGACAATATCAGTCTTTCGGGTATTGCCATTTCCTCCCCTTGGGGAGGGTTAGGGAAGGGCCTAACATCTTCCCGTCGAGGTTATATACTGCGACATGGCCGTTGTCCATCAAGGCCATGGTGGGTTCGTTGCCACCCTTTGGAAAGGTGATGGAACCCGTGTTGCAGATGAGCGTGCCGTCGGCAGCGTGCTCGAGTTGCCAAAGATGAGTGTGGCCGAAGAAGACTGCGTCGTAGTGCCCGGTGGGCAGATGGTCGGGATTGTAGACGTGGCCGTGGGTGAGCAGGATGCGGCGGCCTTCGTCGACGAGAAGCACATAGTCGCTCATCATCGGGAAACGGAGCAGCATCTGGTCGACCTCGGCATCGCAGTTGCCGCGTACGGCAACGATGTCATCGGCCAGCGGGTTAAGTGCCTCGACGATGCCCTTGGCGTCAATGCCCTCGGGGATGCTGTTGCGTGGGCCGTAGTTGAGGATGTCACCGAGGATGAGAAGCATGTCGCATTGTTGTTGGCGATAGAAGTCCAGTGCACGCTGCAGCCGGGGCAGACTGCCGTGGATGTCGGAGATGATCAGATAGCGCATAGTGATGACGGCGGTGTGTTATTTGAGGAGGAATGACTTGATGTTTTTGTTCTTCGAGAGCTTGCAGAGCTTTCTGACGGCTTGGTTGCGGATCTGTCTGACGCGCTCACGCTTCAGTCCCATCTCCTGTGCCGTCTCGGCGAGCGTGCGGTGCTCGGCGCCGATGCCGTAGAAGCGCTGTATCACCTGACGGCCGCGGGAATCGAGCTTGTCGATGATCTGCAGCAGTTCGGCTGTCGTGGTCTCGTCCTCCAGTGCGTTGTCGGGTTGCGTGGCGTCTTTGTCAGGGATGACATGACCCAGACTCAGCTCGTTGCTGCCGCCGATAGGTGCGTCGATCGACAGCGGATGGCTGCGTCTTTTCTCCCATGCCGGATCCTTGGCGTTGCGCGGCACGCGGTAGAGGCCGGCCTGCTGCTCGATAGCCTGCTCGATGGCCTCTCGGATGTAAGGCGCGGCATAGGTGACAAAGCGTTTGCCGTGCTTGCCGTCGAAATGCGTGGCAGCCTTGAGCATGCCGATGTTGCCCTCGCTGACCAGGTCGTCCATGCTGAGCCCTCGGTTTTTGTATTGGTTGGCCACGTTGATGACATAGCTCAGGTTGGCCGCCACCAGCTTGTCCAAAGCCCGCTTGTTGCCTTGCGCGATCTTCTCGGCGAGTTGCTGCTCCTCGGCGTCGCTGAGGAGTTTCTGCTTTCCTACTTCCTGTATGTAAGCGTCGTTGAGTTCTTCGTTCATATCTTTTTTGCTTTTACGATGTGTATGGTCCGGCCTCTCAGGCCAGTCCGCTGTCGACCAACAGTTTTGCTACCTCTTCCGGCGTGTTGTAGTCCATGCCGAAGGCGAGGTCTTCGTCGGAGAGTTCCTGCGAGAGTTCTCTTGCCTCCTCCTCGTTGTATCGTGCGTTGCCGTTCTTGTCTTTGGCCTGACAGATGGCTGCGACGACGCGCTCGCGATAGGCGGCGATATTCTCTTTGCCGTTGGCGGCGGATATGTTGTCTGTTGTCTGCTCCATAGTCGTGACGATTTCTTTTTAGTACAAAGATATGAATTATTTAGGAAATAACTCTTGTATTTCTTGATAAATAAGCAAAAAAAAAACGATTCGTTGATGAAAACGTAATGTTTTTTTAGTAACTTTGCATAGATCAAAGAAATATAGGAATACGCCAATAAAGATATGGGAAAAGAATACAGAGCCGGACTGGATGTCGGATCCACGACGGCGAAGATCGTTGTTCTTGATGACGAAGATCATATCGTCTACTCACAGTATCGGCGGCACAACGCCCAAGTGCGGGAACTGACCACGACCTATCTCAACGAGATCAAGCATCAGCTCGGCAATCCGTCACTGCGTCTTTGCGTGACCGGATCGGTGGGTATGGCCACAGCCGATGAGCTCCGCTCGGAGTTTGTCCAGGAGGTGGTGGCTGCCACGGTGTTTGCCCGTAACCGCTATTCCGAGGCCCGTGCACTCGTGGACATCGGCGGCGAGGATGCCAAGGTGGTCTTCTTCAATGGTCAGAGCACGGAGCTGCGCATGAACGGCAACTGCGCGGGAGGCACCGGTGCGTTTATTGATCAGATGGCTTTGCTCCTCGGCTGCGACAACCAGCGCATGAGCGAGCTGGCCATGACCTCCACCCATGTCTATCCGATGGCCGCGCGCTGTGGCGTCTTTGCCAAGACCGACGTGCAGAACCTCATGTCGCGCAACCTGCCGGAGAGCGACATCGCTGCCAGCATCTTCCACAGTATCGCCGTGCAGACCGTCACCACGCTGAGCCACGGTATCGACTTCACGCCGCCGATCCTCCTCTGCGGCGGTCCGCTGACATTCCTCCCTGCCCTGCGCAAGGCGTTTTCCGACTATCTCCATCTCGATGCCAATGACTTCATCGTACTCAAAGAGGGCAACCTCATTCCGGCGCTCGGCTGCGCCATCCGTGCCGGTAAGGAAGCCAGAGCAGTGGACATCGACGAACTCCTCGGCCGTATCGCCCATCCGGAAAGTAGCCGTCGTCAACAGAACTGCGAGTGCTCATCAGCCGTTGCGACCGACGGGTTGCAACCGCTCTTCCGCTCTGAGGCTGAATATACAGCGTGGCTCAACGACAAACAGCGTTATGCCACCCCGCTCTATCCCATGCATGGCGGACGCGAAGAGGTGGTCATCGGTATCGACTCCGGTTCCACGACGACAAAACTCATCGTGGTACGCGCTGACAAGAACCATCAGGGCGAGATCATCTTCAGCGACTACAGCATGAATCTCGGCAATCCGATCCATGCCGTAGAGGAAGCTCTCAAACGTTTGAAGCTCAAGGCTGAGGAAAGCGGAACCACACTCGACATCGTGGGCTCGTGCTCTACGGGCTATGGCGAGGAGCTGATCAAGGCTGCCTTTAACCTCGATGACGGCATCATCGAGACGATGGCCCATGAGCGGGCTGCCGCACGCTTGCTGCCCGACGTGTCGTTTATCCTCGACATCGGCGGTCAGGACATGAAAGCGATCTTTGTCGATCATGGCGCTGTGGTGCGTATGGAACTCAACGAGGCCTGCTCCTCGGGTTGTGGAACGTTTATCCAGACCTTTGCGCAAAGTCTGGGCTACCGCGTGCAGGACTTTGCCGCCTTGGCTTGTCAGGCCGACCGTCCCTGTGACCTCGGCACGCGCTGTACGGTGTTTATGAATTCCAAGGTGAAGCAGGTGCTGCGCGAAGGCGCTACGGTGGCTGACATTGCAGCCGGACTGGCCTATTCGGTGGTGCGCAACTGCCTCTATAAGGTATTGAAACTCAGAGGTAACGATGACCTCGGGAAGCATATCGTCGTACAAGGCGGTACAATGAAGAACGATGCGGTCGTCCGTGCTTTTGAGTTGCTCTCTCATACAAGGGTGGCTCGCAGCAACATCCCGGAGATGATGGGTGCCTATGGTTGTGCCCTGCACGCCATTGCCGCTTGTCAGTCCGCGACACAACTGCATCATGTCTCTCTCGACGATCTGCTCCGGCAGTCGTCGTGCGAGACACGTCTGCTCAACTGCAAGGGCTGTGAGAACCAATGCCTTGTAACAATGTACCGCTTTGGTGGTGGACGACGCTACTACTCCGGCAACAAATGTGAGCGGGTCTTCAACAACCAGGGAAAGAACCACGACAAAGGAGAGAATATCTATCGCGAGAAATACGGGTTGCTCTTCGGCCGTGCCGAACAGCCTTCCATGCCGTCGCGCACAGAGGTCGTCGCCATTCCGCGTGTACTGAATATGTATGAGGAGTTTCCGTTCTGGCATACGCTCTTCACGAGTGCCGGCTTTGAGGTGATGCTCAGCTCGGAGTCTACATTCAAGAAATACGAGCGTACGCTGGGCACGGTGATGAGCGACAATATCTGTTTTCCGGCGAAACTCACCCACGCGCATGTTAAGGAACTCGACGAACGGCTCGGCCAGCTGCCTGAGAGCAGGACGGGATTCATCTTCATGCCTTATGTGGTCTTTGAGCATCAGGACGATGACCGCACGATCAACAGTTATAACTGCCCGATAGTCACAGCATACTCCGACGTGATCCGCAGTGCCATGACGCTGCAACATCGTGTAGAGTCGCCCGTGATCAATTTCCGTGATGAGCCTTTGCTGCGCAAGCAGATCCTGGCCTTCCTCAAGAAGCACGGTGTCGACAAGCACGTTGCTGAGGCTGCGCTGGCCGCTGCACTGAAGGCTGAACGTCAATATACTTCTCAGGTGCAGCAACGCTGCGAGGATATCCTGGCACAAAGTCGCAAGGACGGTAAGTTGACCATTCTCCTGGCTGGTCGTCCTTACCATACCGATCCACTCATCCAGCACAAGCTCTCGGACATGATCGCGGCACTCGGCGTGAATGTGATTTCTGACGACATCGTCAGGGCTGACGAGCAGACACCGTCCGGCGATACCTGTCTGGTGAAGCAGTGGGCTTATATGAACCGTATCATCAAGTCGGGACAGTGGTGCGCCGAACAGCCCGGCGATGTCCATTTCGTGCAGATGACTTCCTTTGGCTGCGGTCCTGATTCGTTCATCCAGGACGAGGTGCGCCATATCCTTCGTGAACATGGCAAGCCTTTCACATTGTTGAAGATCGATGACGTGAGCAACCTCGGCAGCTTGAAGTTGCGTGTTCGTTCACTCATCGAATCGCTGAGAGGACAGAAGAGCGAAACGGAAAAGCAGAAAACAACCTGTGATGTTGACTCGCAGACAGCAGACAAGACTGATGCCGAAAACTCTTTGCCACCGATCACCCGCCATATTCTGGCTCCTTACTTCACGGAATATCTCACTCCGCTGTTGCCTCCGATCTGCCGGTTGATCGGTTGGGATGTAGAGGTGCTTCCGCCGAGCGATGCCGAGAGTGCGGAGTATGGATTGAAGTACGCCAATAATGAGGTGTGCTATCCTGCCACGCTGATCGTCGGCGACTTTGTCAAGGCGCTGCGGTCGGGGAAATATGATCCGGAGAAGGTGTCGGTGGTGATGAGTCAGACGGGTGGACAGTGTCGTGCGACGAACTATGCGGCGCTGATCCGCCGTGCTCTTGATGCCAACGGCTTCAAGCAGGTGCCGTTGATCACCTTGGGCGTGTCGACGAGTGCGGAGGACGAAGACGAGAACCAGAGTGCGGCCCTCAACGTGCCATGGCTGCGTCTGGCTCCGATTATCACGACGATGTTTCTCTATGGCGACACGATCTCGAAGTTCTATCATGGCGCTGTGTGCCGTCTGCGTAAGGATGCTTATCATGTGGGACCACAGGGAGCGACGAACGACGCCGAACTACTGCGTGACAAATATCTCGCGTTGGCTGCTGAGCCGATACTTCATAACAGTCCCAAGGGTCTGATGGACCTTATCGACAAAGCCGCCGAGGAGTTCGACAGCATCGTTGAGGACAAGGAAGTGCCTGCCGTGGGCATTGTAGGAGAGATCTTTCTGAAGTTCAATCCCTTTGCCCATCAGTTCCTGGCGCGTAAGATCATTGCCAAGGGCTGTGAGGTCGTCCCGCCGTTGCTCTCTCCTTTCTTCTTGCAGGAGTTTGTCAACGTGATAGCCGCTAAGCATCTCGGATTGAAGTGCAGCAACGTGCCGGATTTCCTGGTGAAGAGTATCTACAGTCTGATCTGGCGTCGGGAGAAGAAGATCAATCGCTTGGCCTCGCGTTTCCGCTATTACCGTCCGTTTACCAACATCTTCGATGATGCCAAGGAGGTGAACGGCGTGGTGAGCCTTGCGGCTCAGTTCGGCGAAGGTTGGCTCTTGCCGAGCGACATCATCAGCCTGGTACGGCAGGGTGTGAACAACGTGGCCAGCCTCCAGCCCTTCGGCTGTATTGCCAATCACATCGTCTCGAAAGGTATTGAGAAAAAACTAAAGAAGATGTATCCACAGCTCAACCTGGTATCACTTGACTTCGATTCCGGTGTCTCTGCCGTGAACGTCACCAACCGCCTGTTGCTGTTCATTGACAGCATCAGGGAATGAAGAATAATAGAAAACAAAAAAGTCCCGCGGCAACAGCCGCGGGACTTTTTGTTATTTCAGTGCTTCTAACGCACGCTTATAGTCCGGCTCGTCCTCGATATTCTCCACCTGCTGGGTGTAGACGACCTTACCTTCTTCGTCAACGATGACGACGGCACGGGACTGCAGGCCACGCATCGGGCCGTCAACGATCACGGTGCCGTAAGCCTTACCGAACTCTGGAGAGCGGAACAGGGATACGGGTACCACGTTTTTCAAACCTTCTGTCGTACAGAAGCGGCCTTGGGCGAAGGGCAGGTCCTCAGAGATGCAGAGCACCACGGTGTTAGCCATCTTCGAAGCGTCAGCGTTGAAGTGACGCACAGAGGCAGCGCAGGTGGCTGTGTCGAGACTGGGGAATATGTTGAGCACCACGCGCTTGCCGCGCAGGTCGCTGAGCTTCAATGTGCTGAGGTCACCTTTGGTAGCCTCGAAATCCGGTGCGATACTTCCTTTTGCAGGCAGAGTGCCGATGGTGTTCATCGCATTGCCTAATAAACTAACTTTTGCCATAATCTTTAGTGTTTAATGTGTTGGTACCGCAAATATACGAAACATGGTGGTAAGCGCCAAATCTCTCTCTCCTTTTTTCGAAATATTAATAGAGCGACATTTATTTTCCGAACCTCACTCCCACGTTGACGTTGAACAGCAACTGCTTGTCGGTGTAGGCCGACTTCACGCCACTGCCATTCTTGAAGTAATACGCCAGACCGGGCTCGGCAAAGACGCTGAGGTTGGGCAGTATCGAGTAGGAGATACCTGCATTGACATTTGTGCTCAGCACAGGCCGGTGCTCGCTGACCGTCGTCGACGTGGTCTTTGTGGAGGCCATGTCATCGTAGTGTGTTTTCTTCTTGCCGTACACCAGTTTTTCGATCTCACCACCTGCACTGGCGTAGATCTTCACCTTGCTCTGCTGCCATACATTATAGCGGACGCTCACCGGAATACCGAGATAGTGCAGCCGCTGCGTACTGCTCTCACTGTGGTTGGCATAGAGATCCTCAAAGTCGGAACTCATCGTACTGTAGGTCAGTCCCGTCGTCACACCCCATCGCTCATTGACAGGTATCGACACGGAAACGCCCGCACGGACTGGCAGGTGATGATGCTTCTCACTGTGTATTGGTGTTTCCTGAAATGCCTTGCTAAGCAGAGTAGGGTAGGCGTAGAGTATAGGCATGCTGGCCACCAGCGGATCGCTCATCGTCATAGTCTGCCCATTGCCATTACCACTATTTTGGAAATCGCCAACACCCTGATAATAAGCACTCAAGTGCATCGTACGGCGTGGTCTTTCATTGTTGTATGTCAAAAGTTGGTCATTGCTGTCCCAATCGTCCTTGTAACTGTTATAATAGTGGTTGGGTTCAGCCGTTTTGCGCTTCGCAACCCCTCCCTCTGTATTCGTTTCTTTCTTCTCTTCAGAAAAAGACTGCTGGCACAAAACATCCTTCTCTTTGTTTTCAGCTCTTTCCATCGGAGCTGAAGGCAATGTCCCCTTATTCTTAATTTGAGCAATAAGACTCGAAACAGTGTCGCCTGCGGACAAAGACGTATGATGCTCGGCGGTCGTAGATGCTTGCCGTTGCTGTTGCGTTCTATGGCTTTGCGGCTGTTGCTGTTGCGATAGCAACCTTTCGCTATCGGGTTGTTGCCAGGTGAGATAGACAGCCGTACCCCCGATGACTGCTGCCAGCGAGGCGGCGACAGCCCATCGTTGCCACGTCAGGCGGTGCGTCTGAGCAACGGGTTGTTGTGGCATCATCGTCAGGCCACGGCGTGCCATCTCCTGCTTGATGTTGTCAAGCATATCGTCGGGAGCCTTCCGCTCGTAGCTGTCGGCCTTCCGTTTGATGTCAGTCATCCATTTGTTGTTCATCCTAACCTCCTTTTGTAGTCTTTGATCATCTTGGCAAGCATCGTCTTCGCACGGTGCAACTGCGAAGCTGAACTGTCGGGTTTGATATGTAGCATTTGTCCGATCTCCTTATGGCTCAGTCCCTCTATGACGTAGAGGTTGAGCACTTGGCGGTAGCCCTCGGGCAGACGTCGGATCATCTCCATGAGCACATTGCCGTCAAGGCTCTCTGTGTCCGGCTCTTCATCGGGCAGGTCGGGCACCTCCTCGTTGTTGACGACATCGGTCTTTTGTTTTTGGCGTAGCGCTATCAGACATTCGTTGACCATGATGCGTGTCGCCCAAGCCTTCAGACTGCCTTTGCCACGGTACTGAAACGAGTGAAACTGTGTGAATATCTTGATGAAAGCCTCCTGCAACACGTCTTTCACTTCGTCGTCGTCGGCGATATAGCGCGCGCCCACACCCATGAGGTACCCGCTGAACAGCGTGAATAGGCCGTCCATCGCCGAGGCATCTCCCCGGCGAAAGGCTTCTACGATCTGTTGTTCCTTATCGATAACCTTCATGATGGCAACACGCCTGTGGCGCTAATGGCTTGTTATGATCCTGACCGTTTGCTTGATAAATGCGGAAAAGGTCAGAACCTTGCACGAATCTATACCTTATTTATATTGTTAACTACACCTTATTATATATATGTCCCTACGCCTGATGCTGTGCTGCTACCCGACGCAGGGTGATGGCATAGGCGGTGAGCATCAGCACGCCGGTGAGCATCCATGAGATGGGATACACGGCCATGAGATGATTGAAGCCGGGATGTGACGGGCAATAGAAGAAGATCCAGCCCAACCGAAACACGCAGGTGCCGAAGATGGCGATCAGCGTAGGCTCCAGCGAATGTCCCAGACCACGCAGACACGCCGCCGAGATCTCGTAGCTCGCCGCAATCCATTGGAAGACGAGTACGTCGGCCATTCGCTCACGGGCAAAGGCGATGACCTCGGGATCTGTGGTGAACAGCCAGAGGAAGAAGCCGCGCTCTCCATAGAACAGCAGGTTGCCGGCCAGACAGAACAGCGCACCGCAGACCATGCTTAACCAGAACACGCGCTTACAGCGGTCGATGAGACCGGCACCATAGTTCTGTCCGACAAAGGTGACGGCAGTGCCCGTGAAGGCGCTCATCATAAAATAGCAGTAGTATTCAAAGTTCTGTTCCACCGACGATCCTGCGATGGCTGCGGCGCCGTAGCTGTTGATGCCGGTTTGTACAAACACGTTGCTGAAGGAGAAGAGCATGCTCTGCACGCCGGTGGGGATGCCGATGACGAGGATGCGGCGCAGCGACTGACGGTCCACATGCAGTCGTGTGGCTTGCAGCCGGAACGGCCCGCTCTCATGGCGCAATACTCCTATCATGCACGAGGCACTGAACACATTGGCCAGTCCCGTGGCAGCAGCCACGCCCGCCACGCTCCACCGCAGGACGATGACGAAGAGCAGACAGCAGAGCGTGTTGATCACGCCGGCGGCAAGCAGCATATACAGCGGACGGCGTGTGTCGCCCTTGCTGCGAAGGATGGCGGCACCGAAGTTGAAGATGATAAAGAACGGCACGCCGAGGAAGTAAACGCGCAGATAGGTCGTCGCGTCGGGTAGGATCTCCTGCGGCGTTGCCATCCAGCGGAGGATCGTAGGCGCAAAGGTCAGTCCGATGATCAACAACAACACGCTGCATACCAGGGCGATGACGCATGTAGTACCTACGGCGTTGCGCACACGGTGACGGTCGCGGGCACCGATGGCCATGGCGATGACAGCATTAGCGCCGACTGAGATGCCGACAAAGAGATTGATGAGCAGGTTGATGAGAAAGGTGTTCGCACCGACGGCAGCCAGTGCCTCGCTTGACGCAAAGCGTCCCACCACAGCCACGTCGATCGAGATGAACAGCTGTTGCAGGATGCTGCTCACCGCGAAAGGCATGGCCACCTGAAGCATCTTGCCTAAGAGTGGTCCGTGGAGCATGTCCATCATCTTGCTGTCTTTGCTTTTCTCATTTCTCATCGCCGGGTATTTTCCCTTTCTTGCCATTTGGCATCGTTTCACACCAATTGGTATTTTTTTGCGCCACTTGGTACGGATTCACACCGTTTGGCATTATTGATTCTTAACTTCTTGCAAAGTTATAGTTTTTTTGTCACTTTCAATCATATTCCCGTCAAAGTTACAAGAATTCCAAACCTTTTTTCATCCATCACGTTTTATCCTCTATCCACTGCCTTCCTCATGTGATAGTATAGATGCACATACAGCAATCTACAATCATGAACATGTTACTTAATGATCATGTCTGACAGAGAAAATGAATACTTGTGTGTCTTGATCTTCATTTTGCACAAGATTTTCTTGCTACTTTCCCGCAAAAACCGTAAATTTGCAATCAAATTGCGTTAGCAGCCTTACGAAATATAGCACAGCTCTGCGAGAGGCAATTATTTATTGGTCTTATGTAGTTAGCGATCGGCACAAGTCTCTCAGATGTGGAGAATCTATTTTTCTGACCATCCCTTCTGCACGCCGTGATGTGTGGGAGAAAGAAGAGTTGTGCACCTCACTGTAAGTCTGCTAATCCCGACGGCCGTGGGGGGTGTTGAGTAAGCATCTGTCATGGATATTTCTCGCCAAGTTGTTATGGTGAGTCTTATTCTTCTCCTCTTTTGTAGAGGGCTGCGAAGAGGCTTGTGAGGGGAAGTGTTAGGGAGAGGCTTGTGATGGCTTTGCATATTGTGTGATGATTATGCGCTTTTCATCTTTGTAAATAATTCCGACAATTCTACAGCCCAGATGTTTACATTGATACATGAATTCACACATATCTTGCTTGGTCAAAGTGTAGGAAATGGCGGTGAGGAAACGGAAGGTAACGAAACAGAGAAATTAAACGTTCTGTTTTCTACCTTGGGTTGAACGTCTAAAATACTACTTTTGCGGCATGAACTTTAAACTCCAAAATCATGTCAAAGGAGAAAGTGAAGGATCATCCGACCATTTCTAGTGATATTTGTTTAATAAAGAAGAAAATCGCTGAACAAATTGTATATTTGAATAACTACAAACAAATGTCGTTTACTATATATGTCACATCAAGATATTGATGCAGCCAAACTACCCAATTTACTTCAGTTAGTTGATATTTTGAAGCGAAAGAGCAGTGAAATCATTGCTAAAAGAGATGCTAACGACCACATTGATTCAAATATGGAAGAGAGTTGGCATTCTATAAATATGGAATACTACAACCACGCTGACGAGAATAAATTCATAGTTGTTCAGACTCAAAACCGTAGACATACATTGAAACCGAATCTGTGTAATTGTGGTTTTATTTATAGAGGACAAAGAAAGGAGTACCCTCACATTCTCTCATCATTTGCCAGAGATGAGTATGATAGTCAGGGAAATCCTCTCGTTCTGAAACAATTTCGTCCTAAACATTTGAGGTCAAATCTGTTAAGTGAAGATTTCATAGCTCTTCTTTTGACAAATCCTCTGTCGATGATGTTTGACAGAGGAATTATTTTAGAGCCAGAAAAGCGTCCATTTTTTATTAATATGAATTATTATGGTCTTGCTCAACATTATGGCTTCAAAACCGGCGTGGTGGATTTTACTACAGATATAAACGTAGCAGCATTTAATCAAATCTATTTTGGTGATTCTCAAGTGGGAAAGAAGATGCACGAGTCTCTCTTGAATCTCCCGAAAAACCCTGCATATCAAGCATATTTCAATATCAATGAATATTCTCGACTAACATATTATTGGAACTCAATGGACGTCAGGGCTAAACGTAATGAGGTCAACAAAATGTCTATTTCCTAATTTATATACTTAGTGGAAAAAATCTCTTCCAATAAAACCATTGCCAAGAACACATTGTTCCTGTATGGGAGAATGTTGTTTAATCTCGTAGTTTCGCTCTACACTTCAAGGGTTATCCTGCAGGTTCTTGGGGTCGAAGATTTGGGAGTATATCAGGTGGTTGCAGGAATCGTTGCAATGTTTACATTTGTCAATGGCTCGTTGGCTGGTGCAACCTCACGCTTTTTAGCTTTCGAACTTGGCAAAAACGATTCACAGCGTTTGGCCCGTACGTTTGCGGCAACGCTCAATGTTCATATTATAACGGCAGCTATATTTTTTGTGGTATGCGAAACCATCGGACTTTGGCTGGTAAACTATAAGCTCAATATTCCCGCGGGGCGAGAGGTTGCTGCCAATGTGGTCTATCAAGCCTCCATCCTGATGACGATGCTGTCGCTGGTTCAGAGTCCATACAATGCTGCCATCATAGCCCATGAGCGAATGAAGGTTTTTGCTTATGTTGGTATTCTCGATACGCTTTTCAAGCTTTTAGCATGCTATGTGCTCTATATCACACCGTATGACAGACTGATGGTTTATGGAGCGGCGCTGTTAACTTTCACGGTGGTCATTAATCTAATATACTATATTTACTGCAGGCGCTCATTCACGGAGTGCCGTTTCCGATGGTCAGCAGACTGGAGTATCTCCAAGCCGATACTTGTTTTCTCCGGATGGGAACTAATCGGAGATTTCAGTTTGATAGCAAAAAATCAGGGCGTGAACATTCTGTTGAATATATTCTATGGTGTAGCAGTCAACGCTGCTTGCGGCTTTGCCAACACAGTTTATGGAGCTATTTCTGGCTTTTCTAATAACTTTATGGTATCAGTTCGTCCTGCCATAACAAAGTCGTACTCTATGAATGATTTTGGACGTCTCAACGATTTAATAAATCAAGCGTCTAAGTTCTCTTTTGCATTAATATTATTATTGACAGTACCCGTAATATTTGATGGCAATTACATATTTTATCTTTGGCTGAAAAATCCACCTGAATATACTGTTATTTTTAGCAGATTTACGCTTTTGACATTGATAATCGCTGTATTATTCTCTCCAATTGCTTACGCAATAAATGCCACCGGGAAGAATAAATACATATCGTTATTGCATGGGCCAGCCTTGCTTTGTATTTTGCCTATCACATACTTTGCTTTGAAAGGTAATGGTCGCCCGTATACTCCTTTTCTAATAACTCTTGTTGTAGAACTTGTGTGCTTTAATATTTTTCCGTTTTTGTTGAAAATAGTTCTTGCCGAGTTTCAGTTAGGGCACTACTATCGCAAGACCATCCTACCTTGTTGTGTGGTCATATCGTTAGTATTTGCTGCTGTATTCTTAGCAAATAAATTTATCTTGTTTGGCAATCCGTTTTTACAATTACTGTTTGTGATAATTATATCTTCAATGTGTATATGTTTGTTCTCCTATAGATTACTGTTGTCGGCGGAAGAACGCAAAATCATATTACAAAAGTTAGTTTCATTAAAACGCAGGTAGATTGATGAGAAAATTATATGCAGTGAACTTCTTTTCTCCAGGTCCTCGAGGAGAAGGAGAAATATATAGAAAAGTTAGAGATTATAATACAAAGACAGCCTATACAAGGGGAAAGGTAGATCGTGTTTTTGAATACGAGGACCGGGATATTACTCCATTAAAGGAAGAATGCCCTGAAATTATGGGTATTTCACGTGGAGCAGGTCTGTGGCTATGGAAGCCATATATTATTTATGATGCCCTAACTAAAATAGAAGAAGGAGATTACCTGTTTTATTGCGATGCCGGCTCTATTTATTGGAATGATGTACATCAGTTGGTAAAGGTAATGGTAAGAGATAATATCTCTATTATGCCATTTGAATTGCCATTGATAGCAAGGTGTTGGACAAAGCATGAAACATTTGTACAAATGGGCTGCACTGACTTTGACCACAACCAGTGCCAAGCTACATTCCTGCTCATGAAGAATAGTTTAGAAGCACGAAGTTTTATAAAAGAATGGCTTGAGCATAGCAAGGACATAAAAAAACTTAGCGGAAAGCACTTTTTCAGTGAGATACAAGAGTTTCCAGAATATATCTCGCACCGAGAAGACCAATCAATATTAGATATTTTGGTGAGAAAGCATAATCTCCAAACATATAGGGAACCATCAGACCATGGATATATTAAAACCTGGTATAAGGGTTATGGTAATGCGTTTAATTTAAGAAAATTCAAAAATTCGCCATACGGTATTATCGTTCTAAATCCCAAAAAAAGTGATCCATCTCTTTACGAGAGGAATACTCGGCGTTTTCTCTTAAAAAAGAAATTTGGCTTGGAGAGCGAGTTTATGATAAAAATTAAAGGAAGAATTTTCGCGTTGTTAAACAAGAGGGTAGTAAATAAATGATTTGCAACTATTTTTCGGGGCGCACCGGTAATCAGATGTTTCAATATGCTTTTGCACGAAAGCTGATGGAACTTCGGAATAATAAAGACGAAATGGTGTTTAATTTCAGCCTTTTGTCGCAGCATAAGGCTGGCGAAAAGGACTACAAGGACACCTTTGAGGATTTTTGTGTCGTGCCATATCGTGTGGACAATGGAAATTTAACCATGAAATATGGCTCTTTCCAGCAGAAGTCTATTTATCTTTTATTCCAGTTGTCAAGTAGATTCTTCGGTAATCATATAAGCAAAACAGAATGGTTTCGTAGGTTCAGGAAGAGAGGCTTGTTATTTTCTGAATACAATGACCATAACTACTCTGAATTTGCAGAGATAGTAGAGAAATCAGCAGAAATGAGCAATCTGGTGATGTACGGGAAGTTTGAGAATCCCGACTTCTTTCAGGGCATCAAGCCCATTCTCCAGCATGAATTTACCCCCAAGTATGCCCCTCTTGATATAAACAGGGAGCTTTATGATACAATTACACAGAACAATACGGTTTGCGTGCATATAAGAAGGGGCGACTTCTTAAGTGAAGAGTTCAGAAATGATTTTTATGTGTGTGATGAGGATTACTATCGCAAAGCTATAAATTTAATTCTGGAGAGGGTAGACACCCCCGTGTTTTTCTTTTGCTCAAATGATATAGAGTGGGTAAAGCAAACGCTTAAGATAGATGCACCGTGCTATTATGAGCCGGAGACGAATCCCCTGTGGGAAACTTTCAGAATGATGTATAGTTGCAAGCATTTCATTATATCTAACAGCACGCTGAGCTGGTGGGCACAATACCTGTCAAAAAATGAAGATAAAATAGTGGTATCACCCGATAGATGGTATAATAATCCGGAGATGAATGCTGGCGCAAGACTCTTGCAAGATTCTTTCCTCAAGATAAAGGGGAGAAGTATTTAGTATTAAGAATGCTGATTTTACTTATAAAAGATTTGTTTGCACTAAACATTTAAACTATTAGTAGGCTGTTTTTTAGCATTATAACAGTCTTGTAATATGGTATATAAAACGATTGACATGTTTCAAAATGCCAATGATAAATAGTCAACTACATCTCAAATGAACTATAAGTCTTAATAGTAATAGCATTTATATAAATGAGGACAATTGATTTTGTGTTGACTTGGGTTGATGGGGCAGATCCAGAGTGGTTAGACAGAAAGTCCCAATACAAGGGAACAAAGGTGCAAGACCTTGTATCTCATTATAGAGATTGGGATATATTAAGATATTGGTTCCGTAGCGTAGAGCAATTTGCACCATGGGTGAACAGGGTGTTTTTGATAACCGACAACCAGTGCCCAAGTTGGCTCAACAAGCATCATTCAAAATTGAAGCTTGTAGATCACAGGGATTATATACCGGAGGAATTTCTTCCAACATTCAATTCAAACTGTATTGAGGTAAATATGCACCGGATAGACGAATTGAGTGAGCATTTTGTTTCGTTTAACGACGATATGTTTATTACGCAGCCTGTCGATGCGGAATATTATTTTAAAAACGGAATGCCCTGTCTTGGCACATTCGAACACGTTTTTGATGGAAGGGCTTATAGCAAAGTTGACGGTTGGGGCATCAGTGTGACAGATTTTATGAACACCCAAGTGCTGAATGCTCATTTTAACAGAGCCGAGGTTGCAGAGGCTAACAGGAAGGGATGGTACGGTCGCTATTTGGGGTCCAAATATAGGTTGCAGGCTTATCTCACCAAGTGGTTCAGGCGCACAGAGTTCCAGCATCTATATACGCCACATACAGAGAAAGCTTTCTTGAAGTCTGTGTTCAATGAAGTTTGGGAAGAGGAACCAGATATGATGAATAAGACTTGCACACGGTTCAGGGAAATTACCAATCTCAATATTTACCTTATGCGGTATTGGCAGCTGGCTACCAACCGCTTTTACCCTTCCAATATGGATGGTAAACGGGTCATACCAATCTGTGAGGAGAATATGGATATGATACGCCAAGCCATGTTCGACCCTGATATCAAGTCATTATGCCTGAATGACTCATCTTTCTGTACAGACGAATATTTCGAGACGGCAAAGGGTTTGCTCATCGATTGGTTTGAAGAAAAGTTTCCCCAAAAGTCATCTTTTGAACTATAACTTATGCAGGTTACCACACGTTCCACATTTTTAGACTTTCTCAAAGGAGTCGCGATTATCGCGGTAATTCTCTTTCATGCAGGAATCTTTACATACGGTTACTTAGGTGTAGAGATCTTTCTGGTTGTCGCGGGTTATCTCACTACTAAAAGCATTGTCCGCTCATTAGAACGAGGTGACTTTGGCTACTGGAGATTCATTTTCGGTCGAATGACTCGTTTGTGGCCATTGGTGGTAGTGGTCTGCGCGGTATCGTTGTCGCTTGGCTACTTCCTGATGTTACCAGACAGCTATAAGAACACAGCGGAGACTGCTTTGGGCAGCCTGTTGTTTTCAAACAACTTCGTTCAGTATATTACAGCGGGCGACTATTGGGATGTCTCCAACGATTTCAAGCCGCTAATGCACACTTGGTATGTGGGTTTGTTGGTACAGTTTTATGTAGTCTTTCCGTTGATCTTGATGTTGGCTCATCGTTTCGCATCGAGAGGGCATAAGTCGTCTTTGATGGTGTTGCTTGTCATAGGCTTGATCTCGCTTATCATCTATTTGCTGCCACAGATTCCAACTGCCGTTCATTTTTATATGTTGCCCAGCAGGTTGTTTGAATTTATGTGCGGAGGTTGTGTTGCTCTGTTACCTTGCAGGACGGAGGTGAAGCATAAAGACTACTTGCTGAAAAGGATTGGCCTATTGTTACTTTACTCCATCGGGGAAGTTGATTAGCCATGATGGCCTGCATCTCACACGGGCAGGTGCTCAATATTACGCAAACCTATATGATGTCACAAAATATTTTATAATTCACAATGGTGAAAAAAACTAACGATTTAGGTCTAATATCTAAATATAGAGGGGAATTGATGGGGGGGGCAATTCTGCTGGTATTGACATTTCATGCCTTTCTGTATACCTCCGCCCCAGATTTACTAAAGACTATCACTGGAACCGGGAAAATAGGAGTAGATATTTTTCTTATCTTATCAGCGGTTGGATTGTATTTCTCTATAAAAAAGAAACCCAGGTTAATTTCTTTTTATAAAAAAAGAGTTATCAGAATTCTGCCTACTTATTTCTTATTAGCTTTTCCTTATTTTCTTTATACAGCCTATACCAAACATACAGGGCTTGCGGGTTTTTGTGCAGATATAACATTCTATACTTCATGGTTAGGGGGAGATAATCCTTACTATTTTATAGAGTTAATTTTGATATGTTATATCATTATGCCTTTACTTTACCATTTATCAGAGTATAAATGGGGTTTGGCCTTTATTATGCTGCTCTGCTGCCTGTGTTATTATTTGAGTGCACATGTAGGGAGGAATGAAGTTGTTGTAAATAGAATACCTATTTTCGCTATAAGTGTAGTTGGAGCAAAATGGGTATACCGTAAAGTTCATATACCATATTTGGAATTTGGTTCTCTTTTCTTGATGATTTCTATCATATTTATAGCCAACATGTTTACTTTTTCCTGCATCATGGTAGATAGAATCATTTATTCTATATTCTCAATTCCATTCTTGATAACTATCGCCATTTTACTTGATTCATACAAGTTGGATAAACTAAAGAAGATGTTACGTTTTTGTGGGACTATCACTTTAGAGATTTATATGATTAATTTTCCGGTGATAGCATTGTTGACAAGAATGTTTGATAATGTCTATTTGATAGCGTGCCTAACCTTTGTTATTACTATAGGCCTGTCATATTTTGCACATCAGGTGATTGATAAAAGTTTAAGTAGAGTTGGTTTGATAACATGATGTTGAATTTGATATTTGTTTTATTAGCACTTTCTTATTTAAAGACTATTCTTGTTGCTTTGATTTATCCTTGGCAATCGTTTACTTATCATGCATGGAAGAGAAACGGCTCGTTATTGAGAATTTTATCTATTCCATATAAGGGCGTTCTTAGTTTGACCTATTCAGGTTGGGAAAAATTCTCTATGGTTTATATCTCTAAATTACCCTCCAAGCATTTGCGTAAATGGGCATATTCTGGGTTGGGAGCAGAGCTGGGTAAGAATGTTGTGCTAAGATACCAGACCGAGATTTGGTGTCCCTATAAACTGAAAATAGGTAGAGGTTCTATAGTTGGGTATAACAATCTGTTGGATGCCCGAAATGGAATCGAGATTGGTGAACATGTGAATTTTTCGGCTAACGTATCTGTCTATACGGAGCAGCATGACTATCGGGATATCGATTTTGCCTGTTCAAAGACTGAGAAGAAGATGGTAAGGATTGGCACACGAGCATGGATTGGTCCAAACGTCATCATCCTACCAGGTGTGACAATAGGCGAAGGGGCAGTCTGTGCTGCAGGATGTGTTGTTACCAAAGACGTAGAGCCATTTACAGTGGTAGCCGGCGTGCCGGCAAAGAAGGTGAATGACCGGCCAACGAATTTAAGATATGAGTTTGACGGACGCGAGAGTCGAATTTATTAAACAGAACGAACATGAAGAAAGTTTTGATTACGATATGCACGCCTACACGCAATAACTATCGAGCTGCCTCTGCATTGCCTTTTCATCTGATATTGGGTGATTTGCATAATGCGAAATCGGATGAAGCTAAGGTCGATTACACCATTTATTCATTTAATTCCAATCGGCTTTCATCTGAGCAGATACGTGGGGTAGAATGTGAGTTGGGTGCAAGAATCGTCATTATAGAGAAACCCAAGTGGCTGCAATGGATGTTCAGACTACATTTGGTGTTCTTAAGGATTCTGTTTCGTTATCCTTTGATGGCTTATCTGTCATTACCAGATAGTACGATAGATGAGATAAAAGCATCAATGCCAGATACGGTTTGGATTTATGGGGAAGAAATATCTGGTGTTGCATCAGAATTTAAGGGCTTAAATACTATTATAACGATGCCCGACTGTGAGTCGTTGTTCTATTACAGAATGCTTTCTAAAAGGTTTGTAATGCGAAATATTCTGTCGGTGATAAAAAACGGATATGCCTATTATCAGTATTTGTGTTTAGAGAGGGATAAATTTTGTCAGGGAGTGAAGTACCACTTTGTGGGTTTGGCAGATAGAGACTTCTACAAGAGTATTAATCCTGCAGTTAAGGCTGTATTCTTAAATCACCCACTTTATGACTCGATAGCGTGTGAGAGGTTGAAAGAACATTTCTCCTCCCCTATTAAGCTGTTAATTGTAGGAAGATACGATTTCTATATGCAAGAGGCAAGCGATGAAACTTTGAAAATGATGGTAGCCTGTGCAGATGAGATTAAGCAATACTATGCCATTACTTTTTTGGGAAAAGGCTGGGAAGATTGGAATGGTAGGTTGCTTCAGGCTGGTTTTTTGTCGGAGACAAAGAGCTGGGTAGAGAATTATGCTGAAGAAGTGGGTTCGCATGACATACAGCTTACACCAATATCTGTAGGTACTGGCACAAAGGGTAAAGTATTGGACGCTATTTCCAACGGATTGTTGGAAATAGGCACTGAAGGGGCATTGGAAAATATAGATGTAACCAACGGGGAATCTTGTGTTATATATTCTTCTGTGGATGAACTGTTGGCAGTCTTGAAAGAGATTCCATTTTGCAAAAGCAAATATGAATTGATAAGAAAAAAGGGATATGCTCAAGTAAGCAGTAGCCATGATAAGTGCAGGATTGCAAGTTTATTGTTTGCTGAATAAATAATCATTAATCTAATATCAGTGAATTTAGCTTATGTTTATATATCTATTCGTATTTTTAGTGGCATTGCTGTTCTACTTTGTCTCGCCCAAGTCAAAGTCTGATTTCTTATTGGCAGGTTTGTTCTGCTATATGGCAGTGTTCGTTGGCTTAGGCGATATGATAGGAGGGTATGACCGCTATATCTATGGAGATTCATTTGATACAATAGCAAACAATCTTCGCGGGATAGGAAAATTGCAAGACTCTCTTTACCTTGTCAGTGGGTCTGAATATGGCTATTTCTTATGGGAGGTTATCGTAGCTTGTTTTACTCCCAACAGATATATCTTTATACTGATAACTACACTGCTTGTTTATGCTCTCTATTATAGAGCTTTCATAAAGTATATGGAAACCTATCCTTTGCCATGCATCCTGTTTGTTGGTTTCCTGTTTTTCTTCACCATGACTTATTTACGGGCTGTTATTGCAGTAGGAATCCTTTGGCAGGGAGTTAAATATATCTGGGAACGGAAGTTGCTGAAATTCAGTCTGGTATTACTTTTGGCCTATTCGTTTCATTCATCAGCAATGATTGTACTTCCATTGTATTTTATGCCTCAAAAGAAGCTGTCTAAAAGTGTTGTATTAAAAATGCTTGCTGTTTCGTTGTTAATAGGACTTACGCCGATTCCTGTGTCTCTACTCTCGAGTGCTGGGGAGGTAAGTGGGAAATTGGATAGTGGTTTAAGTTATGCATCGCAAGACCAGGGATTTAGAATAGAATATGTTTTTGAAGCCTTGTTTATTATTTGGTTTATATTTAAAAACTACAAATACATTAAACTTGATCCCAAAACACTTACTTTCCTTAACATGTCTTTTATACTTTGCTGCGTACTTCTCGTATTCATGAGGTTCGGGCAGGGAGGGAGATTTACATGGCCTTTCTTTTTAGGAATATTTTATTTACTCCCAACTTTAGCATTAAATAATAGCGGGATGAAATATAAGAAACCAATCCTTATATTTGTCAGTTTCACTTTGTTTTATCGACTCGTGGTTGCTTGGGCTCCATTGAATATTCCCTATAAGACTTTTTTAGTTGATGGCGAACCTTCTGGTGATGGAAGTGTATATCAATATTATGAATACGATGTGATGTATAGCAAAGATAAATTTTATCGACCGGCTTTTGAGCCTATTCTGTTAAAAAAATAAGGAGGTCTACCATTTTTAGATATATTATGATAGCAATCACTATATTTACTCCGACATATAACAGGGCTTCTCTACTACCTCGTTTGTTTGAAAGCATCATGCAACAGAACGTGCGCGATATTGAATGGATTATTGTTGATGATGGAAGTACTGATAATACAGAAATGGTAGTTAAGGGCTTTCTTGCGCCAGAGTTAGCCACCTTTCCTATAAAATATTACAGAAAGACAAACGGGGGAAAGCACACGGCTATCAATTATGGTGTAAACAAGGCTCAGGGAGAATTATTTTTCATTGTAGACTCTGACGATATTTTGCCTGCCGGAGCAATTCGGACTGTAAGAAATGTTTGGGATGAAGTAAAACATCAGCCAGAGTATGGTGGAGTATGTGGGCTAGATGGAAATATGAAGACAGGAACTATCATTGGTTCCGGCATCCCGAATGATTCGCAATCATCTACAATGAGTTTGGCAGATGGCAGCCATATAAGATATATTGATGGCAATAATATGGCTATTAGATTTGGCAGGGGAGTGGCAGGCGATATGAAGGAAATATATAGGACTTCTGTGCTAAAGGAATTTCCATTCCCGGAAATTCCCAATGAGCGGTTCTGCCCGGAAGTTCTTGTATGGAATAGGATAGGAACAAAGTATAAACTGCGATACTTTCATCACGTAATATATCTTGCGGAGTACCAGGCGGATGGTGTCACCACTGGTATAACTAAAGCCAGGAGGAATAGTCCTATTGCCACGATGATGACTTATCAAGAGATGACAGAGTATGATATTCCGTTTAAATGGAAGGTTCGGTCGGCTATTAATTATTGGAGATTTGGGGTATGCGCATTTAAAAGGTTAAATTTTAAAATCGGTAGTCCTACTATTCATGCTAAATGGTTTATATTTATTCCTGTTGGTATAATCTATTATTTCATAGATACATATCGCTTAAGAGGTAAATGAGAAGAAATATGGAGAAAGTATCTGTTATAGTACCTGTTTTTAATGCTAAGCCATATTTAAATGACTGTATAGAAAGTATAAAGAGGCAGACTTATCAGAATTTAGAAATTATACTTGTAGACGATGGCAGTAGCGATGGCTCTGGTGAACTTGCAGAAGAGTTGAGTAATGGCAGTCAGAACATTAAGACTGTTCGTAAACCCAATGGCGGTGTTGTTTCCGCAAGAAGGTTAGGTTTGCATCATGCCACAGGGCAATGGGTGTCTTTTGTAGATGCAGATGACACACTTCCCGATGATTCTATTAGTAGCCTAATGGAATGCACAGATGGAACGGAAATGGTTGTAGGTTGTTTTACAACGCCTGGCCAATTAAAGTCTTTGAGTTTAGAAGAGTCGAAGCATGCGGTCCTTACAGGGAAAGGTATAGAACCAAGTCCATGGGGAAAGCTTTTTAAACGGTCTATTTTAGATGATCGTGTATTTGATATACCCCGCCATATAAAGTATGGTGAGGATATGTTGATGAATATAAGAATCGTATTCTCTCTTACACAACCTCTTCGATTTGTCAACAAAATCGTTTATAATTATCAGCGTCATAATTTCAGCGTCTCTCACGTCACGGCTAAGAATCTGGATTACGAGTATGAATATGATAGGCATCGGATTATATCTATATCTCCAAATGAGATAGACAAATATATGGGAGATATTTTGTGGATCAGGATAAATGGGATTGCGGGAATTGCTATTTCTTGTGCTTCTGAAATTGCAAGAAAAGCACATCCTTATTTTAAGATAGTTCAAGCAGATATGGATAAGTACCAGTATAAAATGAACCTAAAGGAGCATATTATCATGCAATCGCATAATACCTTTATTATCAAAATACTGGGTTACTTCCTTACTTTGAGAAACGGGATCATTTATAGAATGAAAGAGTTTCATATAATTTGATTGATGAATAATGATTGCTATAGATCCAAGATCCAGATATAACTATACAGGCTATTATATTCTGGGTTTAAGAAAATTATTTCCACGCGCTGTGATAAAATTTGATATAAGACCTTTCCCTAAGGACATGTTATCTCACTATCGTGATAATAATAGTTGCTTGGCAATTATGATTGATGGATTTAAGTTTTTTATCGATGCGGATGATAAACTGAAGATAGATAGTTCTGCATACCAATGGTGTGATGTTTATGGGAAAATCAATGTTACATCTAAAGAATTGGTAGAATTCCCCAAGATGGTTTCCATAGGTCCAAGTTTTGGAGTGACAATTGATTCACAGTTCTGCATTATATTAGCTTGTATTCGTAATTTTATAAGTCTTAGGCATTATTCGGACCTTACATTTAAAGCCTATTTGAAAGATTATATTTATAGTTTTGTTAGAAGAAGGCCTGTCACATTATATGAAAGAAAGATAGCAGTAAAGCATAATTACATATTTCATGCAAGCACATTGTGGTATGGTGACTTTACAGCGGAAAATACGAACATGTTTCGTGGAGAATTCCTGAAGGCATGCCAAAAGGCGGGACTGATTATAGAAGGAGGCTTGTTTTATGTAGAGGGGCCTGCTGTATTGGCTGAAATGCCAGACTATCCCAAGTATAAGGAGATTTACAAAGATTTTATCTACGACAAGAGGTTGTCGATGGACTATTATATTCGCAAGACCAAAGAGAGTGTACTGGTATTCAATACGCCCAGTGTATGCGAATGTCACGGATGGAAGCTGGCAGAATATCTGTGCATGGGCAAAGCGATTATTTCTACACCGTTGACTCGCGTGATGCCCGGCGAGGGATTGATTCATGGGGTTAATGTACATTTCGTGAAAACGCCAGAGGAGATATACGATGCCGTTGTAAAGATCAATACTGATGAAAGCTATCGCAAGAAACTAGAGAAAGGGGCCAGGGAATATTACGAGAAATGGCTGGCACCCGAGGTGGTAACCAAAAGGATTCTTGATAGAGTCTTTGAATATGGTAACGTGGAATAGTTTAGTAGTGATTTGTTTACTGTCAATAAATAAAATCGGTTGGATTTGTTTGCCGGCAATAAATAAGTCGAAAATATATTAGACGATTATGAAGATTCTTCAGGTGATAACATCGTTGTGCACGGGCGGAGCAGAGAGTCTGCTTTCTGACCTCGTACCCTTGATGAATAGGGATGGAAATCAGGTTGATGTGCTGGTATTTGACGGAGAGGAGACTCCCTTCATGCATAAGCTGCAAGAGAGGGGCGTGCGCGTGATGAGCCTCAGTGAGAATACCAATGTCTATCGGTTGGGTAATATCCGGAAGCTGATGCCGATCATCAAGCAATACGATATTGTGCATACCCACAACACTGCTTGTCAAATGTATGTGGCTTTAGCCAAGAAACTGTCGGGGGCGCAGTGCAAGCTGGTGACCACGGAGCATAGTACAGATAACAGGCGTCGGCATCTGTGGTGGTTCAAACTGTTGGACTTGTGGATGTATCGTCAATATCAAGCTATCATTGCCATCTCTGAAGAGGCCAAAGTACTGTTGGAGGACTATACCAACCGCCAATTTCCAGTCACGGCCATAGCCAATGGTATCAACGTGGATACCTTCTTCTCTGCCGCTCCTTATGAGGAGATGAAGAGCGAGGGACAGAAAGTAATTATCATGGTGGCCGCTTTCCGGCCAGGGAAAGAGCAGGATACGCTTATCAGATGCATGAAAATTTTACCTCAAGACTATCAACTCTGGCTTGTGGGTGACGGCGCCCGCAGGCAGGAGTGTGAGCAACTGGCCCGTCAGCTTGGTGTGGACGAGCGAGTGAAGTTTTGGGGTGTTCGTACCGATGTGCCCCGTTTGCTGAAGACCGCCGACGTGGTGGTGATGTCCACCCATTATGAGGGAATGTCACTCTCTAATATTGAGGGTATGGCTTCCGGAAATCCGTTCTTGGCAAGCAACGTGAAAGGCATTAGGGAAATCACAAAGGGAGCAGGTGTGATGTTCGAAGAAGATAGCGACAAGCAGTTGGCAGAGATTATCCTGCAGCTGATGATCGATAAGGCTTATCGCGATGAGGTCGTGAACAGATGTCTTAACCGTGCGAAAGAATATGATGTGAGTAAGACGGCCGAGAGGTATCTAACTGTCTACCACTCGCTCTGAAAATATTTATGGAGAAAAAAGAGAATGACGGCAACATAAACACGAGATGAAAAAGAAGAAACTTATCAAGGTATCCACTGTTCCTATGTCGTTGGATAGCTTCTGCCGTGGCCAGTTGCAGATGCTTTCACAATATTATGATGTAGTGGCGGTGTCGTCGCCTGAACCGGAACTGAAGATGATCGCCGAGAGGGAAGGGGTGCGGACCATAGCTGTGCCGATGGAACGCCATATCTCCCTCTTCAAGGATTTGCGTTCACTGTGGCAGATGGTGCACGTGTTTCGCAGGGAGAAACCTGATATCTTGCATTCTATGACGCCTAAGGCAGGGCTTATCTCCATGATTGCAGCCTGGATATGCCGTGTGCCGGTGAGGATGCACACCTATACGGGCCTCGTGTTCCCCACGGCCACCGGACTGATGAAGCAGATACTCATCCTCACCGACCGCATCCTCTGTTTCTGTGCTACTGACATCAACCCGGAGAGCCTTGGTGTGAAAGGGGATCTCGAGCGGTATCATATCACCCGCAAACCCTTACGGCTCATCGCCAACGGAAACGTGAGGGGCGTGGATATGACCTATTACGACCGTACGCCGGAGGTGATGGCCAAGGCTGAGTCGCTCCGCAGGTCCGACACCTTCACCTTCTGCTTCGTAGGCCGGCTTGTGGGGGACAAGGGTGTCAATGAACTTGTAGAGGCTTTCGACCGTCTGCATCGGGAGATTCCTGCTACACGGCTGTTGCTTGTGGGACCTTACGAGAACGCCCTCGACCCTTTGAAACCTCAAACCGACGAGCGAATCCGAAAGGGAGATGGCATCGAGACTGTGGGCAGTCAGAAGGACCCGCGGCCTTACTATGCCACCTCCGACGCCTTAGCTTTCCCGTCCTATCGGGAAGGAATGCCCAACGTGGTGCTCGAAGCCGGTGCCTTAGGCCTGCCCTCTATCGTGACGGATATCAATGGCAGCCGCGAGATTATCCGCCAGGGCTATAACGGAGTGATTATCCCACCGCATGACGCTAACGCTTTGTATCAGGCCATGCACGACTTTACTGTTAATAGGGATGAAACCGCAAGACTGGCCGCTAATGCCCGCAAGAACATTGCCGACCGCTATGAGCAGCAGATGATCTGGCAGGCACTGCTGAAATACTACCAGTCCTGTGAGTAAGTCATAATGTTTTTAGATCATGCTTTATGAGATAGCACATATCGTGCGCGACCGGATGCCCTGGCTGTGGTGGGTGACGGACTGGGTGAACTCTGAAGCTTTCCATCTGCGTTATGGCCGGAGAGTGGCGCAAATAGAGAAAACGTGGGGGAAGGGCATCCCCTACACCATAGTTCCCCTGCGCTGCTACGACGCAGAGGAAATTAGTCACTTCTTTGCCCATCAGCCTGCGGAGGCTTTCCGCTTTTTCCGTCCTCATAGTTTTGATGTGAAGAGTATCAGACAGCTGCAAAAGAACAGGGCGTTTCTCGCCTATATGTTAGAGCAAGAAGAGACCTTGGTGGGATATTTTTTCTTGCGCAGCTTTTTCTGGGGAAAATGCTTCCGAGGCCGTATGGTCGACATCGATTGGAGGGGCAAAGGCATCGGCACGCTGATGAACCGTTTGATGAACCGTCTCGGCTATGGTTTGGGCATGCACATCTTTGAAACCGTGTCGGCAGACAACGTCGCTTCGCTCAAGTCGGCAGAGGCTGCCAGTGACATACGTGTGCTCAAACGCTTGCCCAGCAATGACCTCTATATAGAAGTTTTACCCAAGAAAACGAATTTATGAAATGGATTTTTGACCGCTTGGCCGCGTTAGTAGGACTCATCGTGCTTAGTCCTATATTTTTGATCGTTGCTTTGCTTATCAAGTATATGATGCCGGGTCCTGTGCTCTTTTGTCAGCGCAGGGTAGGGCAGGGAGGCCGGTTGTTCACCGTGTATAAGTTCCGGTCGATGAGTGTCAGCACACAGGCCTCTACGGTCAGTCGCGACTCCTCCGCAGCCACATCGGTGGCCGCTGCTGAGCAAAGCCGCATCACGCCCTTGGGCGAGAAGTTGCGGTGCTATAAGCTCGACGAGCTCCCTGAACTATGGAATGTGCTGTGCGGTGATATGAGCTTTGTGGGGCCCCGTCCCGACGTTCCCGGCTATGCCGACCGCCTGCAAGGGGAGGATCGTCTCGTGCTGAAGTTGAAACCAGGCATCACCGGTCCCGCCAGTCTGAAGTACCGTAATGAAGAAGAACTGTTAGCAACGGTGCCCGATCCGAAGAAATACAACGATGAGGTCATCTACCCTGACAAGGTACGGCTTAACCTCTATTATTATTATCACCACAATTTCATATCAGACTTACAGATGATATTTGCTACCGTTTTGGGACGTAATATCATGTATGCCGGTGAGAAAATTTGATGAATAGAAGAAGTCAATTATTTGTCAATTCGATAGAAATTTGTAACTTTGTCGAAGATATTAAAACGAAATTATATCATGTCAATGACTAACAAGCGAGTGCTGCTCTGTTTGGCTCATATGAGCGGCAATGAGATGAAATATATTCAGGAAGCATTTGATAGCAATTGGGTGGTGCCTTTAGGACCAAATGTGAATGCTTTTGAGGCAGAGCTCAAGCACTTTACCACATCACGCTATACTGTTCCCAATTGGCAGGAAGAGACTTATCCCAAATGTATTGAAGCTCACGTGGATGATCCCGATGCTTTATGGAGCGAAGGTTATGACGATCTTCAAGACAAACAAGTCGTTGCTCTGGCCTCAGGCACCTCTGCCGTACATTTGGCCTTGGTGGCACTGGGCGTTGGTCCCGGAGATGAGGTCATCTGTCAGAGTTTTACATTCTGTGCTTCTTCCCATCCCGTCTGTTATCAGGGAGCCACTCCCGTCTTCGTAGATTCAGAACCGGAGACATGGAACATGGAACCCCAGCTGCTTGAGACGGCCATCAAAGACCGCATCAGCAAGACGGGAAAGAAACCAAAGGCGATCATCGTGGTCTATCTCTACGGTATGCCGGCGAAGATAGACGAGATTAAGGACGTGGCTGATAAATACGATATTCCTTTGATAGAGGATGCTGCTGAGGGACTGGGTTCACGCTATAAAGGTCGCGTCTGCGGTATGTTCGGACAATTTGGCGTGCTGAGCTTCAATGGCAATAAGATGATCACTACCTCCGGTGGTGGTGCACTTATCTGTTCTGATGCTGAGACGCGTGACCGCGTGATGTTCTACGCTACCCAAGCTCGCGAGGGCTATCCCTATTATCAGCATGAGAAGATCGGATACAACTATCGGCTGAGCAATGTGTGTGCCGGCATCGGCCGTGGCCAGCTCACCGTGCTCGACGAGCATGTCGCTTGGCACCGTCATCTCGCACATCGCTATGCTGAGGCGTTTAAGGCTATCGATGGCTTCACTTTCCATGAGGAGCAGAGTGCAGACAGCCAGAGCAACTACTGGCTCAATACCGTCACCGTCGACCCGCAGGTGCGCATCAAAGGACAGGACAAGGTGTATCAGGCCACGGTGAAAGGTGCTGTCGGCGGTGCTGCAGGTGTCATCCATCAGGCCAGTTCGGCCCGTACTGACTGTCAGCCCGACGACAACGTAGAGGCCTTGCGCGTGTGGCTCGACAATAGAGGATTTGAGAGCCGCCCTTTGTGGAAACCGATGCATAAGCAACCTGTCTATAAGGACGCACCTGCCTATATCAACGGCGTGAGTGAGTCACTCTTTAAAACCGGACTCTGCCTGCCCAGCGGACCGCTGGTGACAGATGAGGACATCGATCGGCTGATAGCAGCCATAAAGGAGGCTGTAGAGTAATGGGCTGAGGATACCGATAAGAAGATGGATGTTGAATCACAAACTCATAAAATGAAATTGCGACTTCTTTCTAAACTTGCCAGCTGGTATTTCACGCGTCGCGCATTGCCCTATTGGATGGTGCTCCTGATCGACTGCCTGATATGCTATTTTTCCGGGATCTTTGTGTTTTGGCTCTACTATCGTGGGGCTGTGACATTGGGCAATATCCTCATACTGTCGAAGACTATACTCATGTATATGGTCTTCAACCTGATTGGCTTCCGCATTTTCCATACCTACTCCGGCATTATCCGCTACTCATCGTTTGTCGATCTGATGCACGTGGCGATGGCGCAGGGTGTGTCGCTCTTCATTGCGGAGGTGATGCATTATGTCGTGTACAACTGGCAGTTGCAGTTTGTCAGACTGGAGGGACGGCAGATCGTCGCCATGTATGTGGTGGCGACGATCGGTATGATGATCTTCCGCGTGCTGGTCAAGACGGTCTATGATGTGGTCTTCGCCTCTGATACGGGACAGCGCACCCTCATCTATGGTGTACGCGACGGCGGTGCCGCTTTGGCCAAGGCCATCCGCAATGAGAAGCCGACGCGTTTTCTGCTCAAGGGGTTTATCTCACATGACAAGAAGTACAACAAGCACCGGCTGATGGGCGTAAGCGTCTATCCGGCTGATGAAAGGCTGGGAGCGATCATCGAGTCACAGCATATCAAGGCCACGCTCGTTTCCCCTCTGCAGGTGGAGCACTTCCGCAACGATACCAAGTTGCAGGATCTGCTCATCGATCATGGCGTACATATCTATATGGAGGAGCCTGCCCACCGTTTCCGGAAAAACAGCAGCCAGGGATCTACTGAGGCTTTGAAGGAGGTGAATGTCGAGGATCTGTTGCCTCGTGACCCGATCACAGTAGACATGCAGGCCATCGGTGCCATGCTGAAGGACAAGGTCATCATGATCACTGGTTCTGCAGGCAGCATTGGTTCGGAGATGGTGCGTCAGATTGCCGTTTATCATCCCAAGAACCTCGTGCTCATCGACCAAGCTGAGACACCCCAGCACGACATCCGCCTGATGATGCACTTCGATTATCCCGACGTGCCGGCGGAGACCATTGTGACGAGTATTGCCGAGGAGGGCCGCATGGAAGCCATCTTCCGCAAGTACCGTCCGCAGTATGTCTTCCATGCCGCTGCCTACAAGCATGTGCCGATGATGGAGGACAACCCGGCAGAGAGCGTACAGAACAATATCAAGGGTACCAAGGTCATCGCTGATCTCTGTGTGAAATATGGCGTGAGCAAGATGGTGATGATCTCTACTGACAAGGCGGTGAATCCTACCAATGTCATGGGATGCTCGAAGCGCATCTGTGAGATCTATTGTCAGAGCCTCAACCGCACTGTCGCTGAGGAAAATGTGAAGCAAGAGAATGGTGAGACGGCTATCACCCAGTTCGTGACCACCCGCTTCGGCAATGTATTAGGCAGTAATGGCAGCGTGATCCCATTGTTCCGCAAACAGATCGCACTGGGAGGTCCTGTCACTGTGACCGATCCTCACATCATCCGTTTCTTCATGCTCATCCCCGAGGCTTGTAAGCTCGTGCTGGAGGCAGGTACACATGGGCGTGGCGGCGAGATCTTTGTCTTTGACATGGGCAAGCCGGTGCGCATCGCCGACTTGGCCAAGCGCATGATCATGCTGTCGGGACACAAAGACGTGAAAATCGAGTACGTGGGTCTGAGGGCTGGTGAGAAGCTCTATGAGGAGGTGTTGTCCAACACAGAGAATACACTGCCCTCCTTCCACCCCAAGATACGTATTGCAAAGGTGCGGGAATACGACTACGCACAGGTGGAGCACGATATCAAGGAGCTGATAGAGGTGGCCTCCAGCTATGACCCGATGGCGATCGTCAAGAAGATGAAGGAGATGGTGCCGGAGTTTGTGTCGAACAACAGTGTGTACAGTATATTAGACAACAAATAAGTTTCCCTCGTATGAAACCTGTGGAGAAGAGGCTGATCGCTGTACTTCGTCTGGCGTTGTGGGACAAAGCATTGCCGCTCAAAACACTGTCAACGGAGCCATTTCAGCGACTCTGTGAGATGGCTTCTAAACAAGCGTGTGTTGGCCTTGTGTGCAAGGCATTCTTGGACAGTGAGGTGAAGCTCAACACATGTGATGCGGTCTTCCTGTTGATGACCTTAGGAAAGTTGAGCGAGAGCAATAGGATAGTGACACATGGGCTACTTCGCTTGGTGGAGTTACTTGACAGCCACGGGATTCCTTTCTTTGTAGTGAAAGGACAGTTGGTGGGTACAAGTTATCTGCATCCTGAATGCCGGATGTCTGGTGATGTCGACTTCTATGTGCCGCCCTCGCATTTCGATCATGCCCGTCAACTCATTGCTGATGAGTGGAAGGTCGATTATGATGAGGGAGACAGCGACGAAGAGCAGCATATTGCTTTCACTAAAGATGGCGTGGCCTTTGAAATGCATTATACGCTGTTGAAATTCTACAATTCAGGCAATCGTGACAAATTGGAGTGCTTGCTGGCAGAGGATATGCATCAGCTGCAGAGCTATACTGTCGTTGATAAGCAGGTGCCGGGGTTGCCATATGTAGATAATCTCTTCTATACATTCCTTCATCTCTTCCATCATCTGACAGAATTGGGCGTAGGCCTCCGGCAGTTCTGTGATATAGCTTATCTGTTGTATCAACACGAGTGGAGTGATGCTGAACGTTTGCGGCTTCAGTCCTTGCTCCAGGCATTTGATTTCTATAAGGGCTTTCAGGCTGTTTGTGCCGTGTGTGTGGATATGTTGGACTTGGACGAAGCATATCTGCCCTTTTCTTTGAAGGAACAGGATCATCGCTATGTCGCTCCTATTATGAGGGTCGTCTTTGAGGGCGGAAATTTTGGATTTTATGCTGTAAAGAGTAAAGTGCGGTCTGGATGGCGGTATAATTTGGAGGCGCTGAAGGGTAAACTTCGTCGCTACCGTATGTTCTACCATCTTGCTCCAAAGGAAATTCGCTCTTGCTTTTTCCTTGAGCTGCCTGCGAAGATGAAGTTGGTGCTGAGGAGGTATTAAGGGGGGAGAGGCTTGCGGCGAGTTATAACTCGCCGAACGGAACGATGGTGACAGAAAAAAACATATTGTGGTTCGTGGAAGATATGTATGGCTTGTTAAGCAATATTAAATATTAGCATATTTTTGCGGACACCCTTCCCTGTTTGACGGAAAAAGCGTAACTTTGCACCCGCATTTGCGAAAACAGATGCGATTGACATGGGCAAGTCTCTTACGGTCAGCTCCCTTGGAATCCCCCAGGACGGGAACGTAGCAAGGGTACTTGGTTGTAGCGACGCGATAAGAACCGCTTGCCCACCTGCCTCTTTAGCTCAGTTGGCCAGAGCACGTGATTTGTAATCTCGGGGTCGTTGGTTCGAATCCGACAAGAGGCTCATTTAAGATCCTTCCTCACGGGGAAGGATTCTTTGTTTCTACACCTTATTTATATAGAGCATATCTGTTCCGTTTACCTTTGGCATATGAACATTCTCAATACTTTCCATTCTTTCTTCCAGCGCTTCAAGAAGCCTTCCATGGATGTAGCCCTCGTGCTTGGTGGCGGTGGTGCACGTGGCTTTGCACATATTGGAGCCATTGAAGCTTTGCAGGCTCATGGCTATCATATCACGTCGGTGGCGGGTACGTCGATGGGAGCGCTGGTCGGTGGGCTTTTCGTCGCGGGGAAGATAGAGGAGCTCAAGGCCATCGCGCACCGCCTGACCAAGATGCAGATGCTGAAGATGATGGATGTCTCACCAGGCTTGGACCATCTGGCCAGTGGTGAGCGTCTGCTCAAAAAATTACGTCAGCTCGTGGGAGAGGTGTGCATCGAGGAACTTTCGATACCCTTTGCCTGCGTAGCCTCGGACGTCATCAGTGGGAAAGCGCATGTGTTCCGTGAGGGAGAGCTGGCGCAGGCCATTCGTGCCTCGGTGTCCATTCCTTGTTTTTTCAAACCTGTGGAGATTGAAGGTGCGCTCTATGTCGACGGCAGTGTGCACGATACGCTGCCCCTGGACGTAGTGGGCAGAAAGAAAGGTGATCTGCTTGTTGCCGTCAACGCGAGTGCGCCCGATGAGCATCCGCTGAGCAATGCGGTACCAACGACGATGTATGAGAACGGCAGCTTCTGGATGCGGTGGATACCCGCTATGAGGTCAGGATTGTCAAGTAATTATGTCAATATGGCTGTGCGGGTGGCCTGTCTGTCTGTTCAGAACAACACGGTGATGGCTGAACAGCTGACGCCCCCCGATATCCTTGCCGACGTCCCGATGGATGCCTTCGGTCTCTTCGACTTCACCAGAGCCGACGAGATCATCACCTATGGGCGGCAGGCTATGGAGAAAGCATTGATAGAGAAAAACTTGAAGTAAGGCTAACAGCCTGTTTGGCATATACTTTGCTGATGGCGGGGTAGAAACAAGGTTCGTTATGCAATGAAGCAGAGTAAGTTGAACAATAACAATAAGCCCCAATCCTCTATCGGTTGGAGTGGTATCTTTGTGGGACTGCTGGTCTTGGTTTTACTCAACAGTCTCCTTTTCCCCTACGTTGGAAAACAACCTGTGAAGGATGCTGACTACAATACCTTTATCGCGGCTGTTGATAAAGGCACGGTTAAGAGTGTCAACATCAAGGAAGGCAGCATCTATTATGAAGTGGCCGGAAAGAAGGGCAACCAGTATTTCTGTACCACAGAGGTCAACGATCCTCAACTTGTCGAGCGTCTGCTCAAGGCGAAGAGTCCGGCCAAGGGCGGACACATCGTTTTCACTAAGCAACTGCCACAAAAGAATTCCCCCATTGTCGACTTCTTCCTTTGGTGGATCCTGCCGGGTCTGATCTTCTATTGGATCTGGCGTGCGGGTGCCAATAAGATGATGAAGGGCACCAACGGCGGCTTTCTCTCTTTGGGGAACTCCGGTGCAAAAGTCTATGCTGAGAGTGACGTGAAGACGCGCTTCGCCGATGTCGCCGGGCAGGACGAGGCCAAGGAGACACTCAAGGAACTCGTCGACTTCCTGCACAATCCGCGGAAGTATACATCTTTGGGTGCCCGCTTGCCTAAGGGGGCGTTGCTCGTCGGCCCTCCTGGAACGGGTAAGACGCTGGTTGCACGAGCTGTGGCCGGTGAGGCTCACGTGCCCTTCTTCTCGATTTCCGGTTCCGAGTTCGTACAGATGTTCGTCGGTATGGGTGCCGCCAAGGTGCGTGATCTGTTTCGTCAGGCCGCGCAGAAAGCCCCGTGTATCATCTTCATTGATGAGATCGACGCCATCGGCAAGAGTCGTGACCAGGCCATGGGCAACGACGAACGTGAGCAGACGCTCAACCAGCTGCTCACCGAGATGGATGGCTTTGATGCCACCAAAGGCGTGGTGATCCTCGCCGCCACCAACCGGCCTGAGAGCTTGGACAAGGCACTGCTGCGTCCGGGACGTTTCGACCGCCGTATCATCATGGAGTTGCCCGACCTGGAAGGGCGCAAAGCTATCTTTAAGGTACATCTGAAGAATGTAAAGCATGGAGACATCGACTTGGATGTAGTCAGTCGCGCTACCGCCGGATCCAGTGGTGCCGACATCGCCAACATCGTCAACGAGGCAGCCTTGCGGGCTGTGAGACTCGGTAAGAACAAGGTGGAGACCGACGATATCGAGGAGAGTGTGGAGACCGTGATTGCCGGTGAACAGAAGAAGGGCGCCGTCATCTCACCCGAAGAGAAGCGTATCATATCCTATCACGAACTCGGTCATGCTATGGTGGCCGCCATGCAGACCCATTCCGCACCGGTGCAGAAGATCACCATCGTACCGCGTACCAGTGGCGCACTGGGCTACACCATGCAGGTTGACAGCGGCGAGAAGCACTTGATGAGTAAGGCCGAGATGCTTAACCAGATCGCCACGCTCACCGGAGGCCGGGCCGCCGAGGAGGTGATGTGCCACACTTGTACGACAGGCGCTTCCAACGACATCGAGAAAGCCACGCAGCTGGCCCGCGCCATGATCACTACTTATGGCATGAGCGACACGTTTGGCATGATGCAACTCGAACAGCAACGATACAAGTATCTCGGTGGGGCCAGCAGTCTGACTTGTTCACAGGAGACAGCCAAGGACATCGACACCGAGGTGCGCGACATCATCCGGCAAGCCCATGACAAGGCTGTCGGCATCATCAAGGCCCATGAGTCCGAGATGAATGTCGCCGCCGAGATCTTGCTGCGCAAGGAGACGATCACGGGCGATGAGTTCATGGGGGTAATAAAAACAAATCAGATTAACAATCATACGAAAAGACAATGACAAGAAACAAGAAGAGAATGATCATCCAGGGACTGTGTGCCCTGATGATGATGCTGTCACCATTGACTTCCCGGCAAGCCTTCGCTCAGCAGCAAGAATCGCGGCACAACGCAGTGATGATGATGCCTCAGGATTTCGACAGTAAGTATGCCACGGACTTGGTGAAGGCGGGCAGCGAAGCTTCTGACTTCAAGATGAAGACCGTGGACGGCAAGACATTCAAACTCTCGAAGTTGCGTGGGAAATATGTCGTCCTCGATTTCTGGGCTTCGTGGTGTCCCGACTGTCGCCGCGACATTCCTGAGATGCTCAGGATGTATGACCATTTCCGTGGCAAGGGCGTAGAGTTTGTCGGCGTATCGTTCGACACAGATGCACAGAAGTGGAAGGATGCCCTGCAGAAGTATGGCATTCGCTGGACGCAGGTCAGCGAACTTGTGAAGTTCCATGATACTCAGATCTCCAAGACCTATGGTGTGAAGTGGATACCCTCGATGGTGCTCATCGACCCCAAGGGTAAGGTAGTGTTGAGTACTGTGCTGTGGCCGAAGCTGGAGCGCACGCTGACCGAGCTTCTCCCCGAGAGCAAGGCAAAGGCCGTGGAAGAGAAGCTCAACATTCCGGGCAGCAAGGGCCTGCTGTCCGCTATCGTCAGCCGTCCGGAAGGTGCGACGGGTCGGATACCGACCGCCATCATCATGCATGGCTTCAGTAGTAACAAAAATACTCAGCTGATGACTTTGCTCTCAGATTCCTTGCTTCGTCATGGCATCGCTACCGTACGTTTCGACTTTAACGGACATGGCGAGAGCGAAGGGAAGTTTGAGGAGATGACGGTGCCCAACGAGATCGAGGATGCAAAGAAGGTTTATGCCTATGTCTGCTCACAGCCGTGGGCTGACAGCACGCGCGTGGCGCTGATCGGCCATTCCCAAGGTGGTGTGGTGGCCAGCATGACGGCAGGTGAGCTTGGAGAGAAACGTGTCGCCGCCGTGTCGCTGTTGGCTCCCGCAGCTGTGTTGCGCGAAGATGCCGTCCGCGGCAACACCTTCGGTACAATGTATGATCCGCTTGAGCCACCGGCAGTGATCCCCTTGATGGGCGGACATCTGAAGTTGGGTGGCAACTATGTGCGCACGGCGTTCCGCCTGCCAATCTACGAGGCAGCCGCCGGCTATCATGGTCCGGCCTGCATCGTCCATGGTACTGGTGACCGCGTCGTGCCCTATACCTATGGCGAGCGCTATCACAATCTGTGGCAGGGAAGTGAGTATGACGAGCTTCCAGGATTCGACCACGGCTTCTCCCAGGATCCTTACCGTGCGGTGGAACTGGTCAGCGAGTATGTAGCCAAGAATATCAATAGAAAGTAAAATATAAAAAAAATAGGAGAAGAGGCAAGCTCTTCTCCTATTTCTATATAGAACGTATTCTTAGTTCAAAAATTAGAGGATCTAAGAATTATGACAGACCTACGATGTTGCCCTCGACGATGTCGATGTGGTTGGCCTGCGGATCTTTGGGCAGTCCCGGCATACGCATCATGCTACCGGCTACAGGCACGAGCATCTCTGCACCATTGTTGATGACGATGTCATCGATTTCCATCGTGAAGCCGTCGGTGGGGCCGTAGGCTTTTGCGTCGGTAGAGAAGCTGTATTGCGTCTTGGCAATGCAGACCGGATAGCGACCGATGCCCAACTGGCCGATCAGTTGCAGCTGCTGTTTGGCCTTTTTGCTGTAGACGATCTTACCGGCACCGTAGATCTTCTTGGCTACGGCTGCTATTTTGTTTTCCACGCTGTCCTCGTCTTTATAGAGCAACTGCAAAGTTTTGGAAGGCTCTTTCTCTACAGCGCCGACAACCATGCGGGCTAGTGCTGCTGCACCTTTTCCACCCTCAGCGTAAGCGTCGTTGACCGCAAACATCACGTGCAGGTCCTCTTCGCAGTGGCGGCGCACGGCCTCCATCTCCTCATAGGAGTCGTCGGCATAGCGGTTGAAGGCTACGACAACAGTCTGACCGAAGCGGCGCAGGTTCTCTACGTGCTTGTCGAGGTTCCACATGCCCTTCTTCACAGCGTCGATGTTGCTCTCGTTGATCTTGTCGTAGCTGGCACCACCGTGCATCTTCAGCGCCTTGAGCGTCACCACGAGTACGGTGAGATCCGGTTGCAGTCCTGCCTTGCGGCATTTGATGTCGTAGAACTTCTCTGCACCTAAGTCAGCACCGAAGCCAGCCTCCGTGATGGCGTAGTCGCCGTAGGTCAGTGCACAACGTGTGGCTACCACAGAGTTGCAGCCGTGGGCAATGTTGGCGAAAGGTCCGCAGTGCACCATGGCCGGTGTGCCTTCTGTCGTCTGCACGAGGTTGGGGTTGAGTGCATCCTTGAGCAGTACGGTGATGGCACCTTCCACACCCATGTCCTTGACATAGAACGGAGTGCCGTCATATTGTATGCCGAGCAGGATGTTGCCGATGCGTCGGCGGAGATCCTCCACGCTTGTGGCGAAGCACATGATCGCCATGATCTCGGAGGCCGGTGTGATGTCGAAGCCCGTCTCAGCAATCATGCCGTTGGTGCGGGGGCCGAGGCCGGTGACGACATGTCGTAGCGCACGGTCGTTGACATCGAGGACACGCTTCCACAGCACCTCTTTCAGTGCGAAACCGTCAGCAGCATGCTGATAGATGTAATTGTCGAGCAGTGTGGCGATCATGTTGTTGGCCGAGGTGATCGCATGGAAATCGCCTGTGAAGTGAAGGTTGATCTTGTCCATCGGCAGCACCTGAGCGTAACCACCACCTGCGGCACCGCCTTTCTGACCGAAGCAGGGACCGAGTGAAGGCTCACGCAGTGCCACGACAGCATTCTTGCCGATGGCGTTCATGCCGAGTGCCAGACCCACGCTGACCGTCGTCTTGCCGATGCCGGCCTTGGTAGGACTGATGGCAGTTACGAGGATGAGGTGGTGCTTGCGCACGGCTTCTTCCTGGATGGCGTTGATGTCCACCTTGGCGATGTATTTACCATAGCCTTCCGTCTTCTCCGGGTCGATGCCCAGCTGTTGGATGATGTCGTTGATGGGACGGAGAACTGTCGACTGTGCAATTTCGATATCCGATTTCATCTTTTTACTGTAAAACGTTTAACGTATGAGGATCCCTGATGGGACTTTTGGTATTTTAATTGCAAAGTTACTTGTTTTTTCTCTTTTTTATTCATTATTAGCCTTCGAATTGAAGGCAAAAAACCAAAAAAGCCCTAACTTTGCCGAAAACAATTTCATATCATGAAGAAAAGAACATTCGCGGCTTTGGCGCTGGGACTTCTGTTGGGTCTGTCGGCACAGGCGCAGGAAGATCGCAAGGCTTTGCGTGACAGCCTGAAGCAGGCGATGGAGGAGTTGTCGTATCATCCTGACTCGGTGGAGCTTCGGCTCCGCAAGGCTGCGTGGAATATGCAGTTGGGCGAGTGGCAATATGCCAAGGACGAATACGACTGGGTGATCAGCCATCATCCCGACAACCTGGCTGCAAGATACTATCGCGCCTATGCCAACACACAGCTGCGGCGGTACAACTTCGCGCGTCTCGACTACGAGAATGTGTTGCGCGTGGTGCCCGGGAACTTCGACGCCCGGCTGGGACTGGCTCTGCTCAATCAGAAGGACCATCACTATACCGAGGCGATGGATGGCGTGAATCTGCTCGTCTCTTCTTATCCCGACTCTGCCACAGCTTGGGCGGCACGGGCCGGCATCGAGAAGGAGCGCGATATGAAGGAGCTGGCGGTCTATGACTATGGCGAGGCTCTGCGCCGGGAGCCCGACAACCGTGACTGGCTGCTGGCACGCGCCGATTTGCTCATCGCTCTGCGCCGATATGAGGAAGCCAGAAAGGATCTCGACCGGCTGGTCGAGATCGGCGTGGCGAGGGGAGAGCTGCGGGAGATGTATAGGAAGGCTAAGGAGTAGGAGCCCCTCCCTAACCCTCCCAAGGGGAGGAAAAGGAGACTGCGGCGACCTCTCCCTAAGGGGAGGGGAAAGATATAGCGGCGGGTTATAACTCGCCGAACGGAACTACAGGAAACGAAAATACACAAGGACGCTTGGAAACGAAAATACCCCAAGGATTCACTTGCGTGAACCCTTGGGGTATCTTATGATCACTCATAGCTTCGCATCAGCTTTGTGGTGTGAAGCCAGAGAGGCTTTCTCTTTTTACTGTGGAGATCCTTGATTAGGCGCAGCCGTAGGATCCGCCCTTCATCAGGGCATCTCCGTAAGCGTTCATGCACTCCAAGTAATTCTCCCAAACTTTCTTCAAAGTCATCTTAATGTTATCCATAAACTTTTTCATCTTTTTTTCCTTTCTTACTTAAAAGGTTACACAATCTGTTAACTAACTCTCGTGTCGGGAGCCTCACGGTTCCCATTCTTTTGCTGTTATCCTGTATCTTAATACCTGACTGATACCTATGTTATCCTGTATCTTGATACCTGTTTATCTTAAACCTTTATCTTGTTTTCATCTTATGACACTGCAAAGTTACGACCATTTCTCCATACTCGCAACGAAAAAGCGTGGAAAATCGCTTTTTGAGGGCGCATTTTGACGTGGGTCAAATGTTGTCAGTCAATCTCTTGACGCAGGTCAAATGTTGTCAGTAGAGTCTCTACTATATTGACAATATTTGTTCTGTTTGTAACATAAATGCAATATATGCTTGTCTCTTTTTCCTATTTTGCAGTTCCCTTCCCTCTTGAGAGCACCAAGAGGATGACGGCGGAGAGGATGAGGACGATGCCGATGACCAGGCGCAACGTGAAGCTCTCTCCAAAGATGAACACGCCGATGCACACGGCGGTGACGGGCTCCACGGCTCCCATGACGGCGGTCGGCGTGCTGCCGATATGCTCGATGGCAATGTTGATGAAGTAGAGACTCAACACGGTAGGGAGCAGAGCGAGCTGAAGGGCCGACGCCCATTCCAGCGGTGTACGCAGCGGTTCGAGGGGCTCACCTATAAATAAAGTGTAGACGAGCAGGGCGATGAGGCCGAAGAAGACGATCCAGAAGGTGAGTTTCACGGGTGAGAGCTTCGTGTGGGTTTGGTTGACGCCGATGATGTAGAAGGCGTAGAGCAGTGAGGAGAGGATGACGAGTGACACGCCGACCGTACTGAGCGTCACGCCGCCCTTGCCGTGATAGAGTAGGGCGATGCCGCTGACGGCCATAAGGATGCACAGCGTGGTGCTCCATGTCATGTGCTCGTGGTAGAAGACGACCATCAGCACGGCCACCATGATCGGATAGCTGAAGAGAATCGTGCTCGCCACACCGGCATCCATATAGCGGAAGCTCAGGTATAGCGTGGCGGAGGACATCGACATCAGCGTGCCGAGGATGGCCAAACGGATGGCTGTGCCCCACTTGATGGTCGGTACCTCACGTTTGGCGGCCATCCAGATGAGAAACATCAGGGTGGCGAAAGCATAACGGTAGACGAGTACCGACGAGGGGTTCATCCTGTCAGCATAGAGTTGCAGAGTACCCAATGGGTTGGTACCGTAGAAGATGGCGGCTAACAGAGCTGCCGCAAAGCCTTTTAGTTTCATTATTGAATGATGAATGATGAGTGATGAATGGAGAGGGGGCAGGGGGTGAGGCTCCCCCTACACGTGCATCAGGTCGCTCATGACCGTGTTGCTCAGCAGGATGCCCTGGCGGGTGAGATGGATGTGATGGCCGGTGATGGCCAGCATCTGCTTGTCGAGATAAGGCTGGGCTTGGGCGAGGAGATAGGAGCGGTAGGGAGGCGAGAGCTTGTCAAGGTCGAGACCCTCCCGCGTGCGCAGAGCCGTGGTGATGAGATCGTCGTAGTGTGTGCTCTCGTCGATGGAGTCCTCGGTGTAGGGCAAACGGCCGGACTCGATGCTCGTGATGTACTGCTTGAGATCGGCGACGGCCCAGTGGCGGGAATGACCGTCGTAGCTGTGGGCCGCCGCGCCGAGTCCGATGTACGGGATGTCGTGCCAGTAGCTGCTGTTGTGGCGGCTGCGATAGGACGAGAGTCGGTGCCGGGCTTTGTCGTCGTCTGACAGTTTGGCAAAGTTGCTGATCTCGTAGTGCTCGTAGCCTGCCGCCGTGAGACGGTCAATGAGCGTGTCATACATGCTGATGCTCAGTTCCTCGTCGATCTCGCGGACCTTGCCCTGTTCCAGCATCCGGTAGAGTGGCGTTCCCTCCTCGTACATCAGTCCGTAGGCAGAGATATGCTCTGGCTGTAGGCTTAGAGCGTGGTCGATGTCGTGTTGCCAGTCGTCCATCGTCTCATTCGGGAAGCCGAACATCAGGTCGAGGCTGATGTTGCAGATGCCGTCAGTGCGCAGGATGCCAAAGGTGTGGTCCACCTCCTCTGCCGTGTGGCGGCGGTGGAGCAGGCGCAGACGGTCTTCGTCGAAGGTCTGAGCACCCATGCTCACCCGATTGACGGGCAGGTCGCGGAACATCGAAGGGCGGATGTCGTCGGGGTTGCACTCCATGGTCACCTCCGCATTGTCGGCAACGGGGTACACCTTATATATATAGGTGAACAGCCGGAGCAGGTCGTCGTGACTCAGCTGGCTGGGTGTGCCGCCACCGAGATAGATCGTCCCTATGGGCGGATGGGTCTTTTGCAGGCTGATCTCACGGCACAATGCATCGACATAGCGCGACCGCAACTCCAGCAGCGTCGTGGAGTAGAAGCCGCAGTAGATGCACCGCGAGGCACAGAAAGGAATGTGAACATATAGTCCCGCCATGATACTCTATTGGTTATTAACGACTGCAAAATTACTAATAAGTTTTAAAAAACAGTACTTAAATAGTAGTTTGATTTGCAACCTATTGTTTTTTTCCCTATCTTTAACCGCAAATAAGCGGGGCGTGCTCCGTTTACCTTGACCGAGACATATATCTAACAAATTTAAACCCTTTTGATATGAGAGTATATCAGACAGACGAAATCAAGAACATTGCCCTGCTGGGCAGTGCGGGAAGCGGCAAGACCACCCTTGCCGAGAGTATGCTTTATGAAGCCGGCGTCATCAAGCGGCGTGGTACAGTGGAAGGGAAGAACACTGTGAGCGATTACTTCCCTGTAGAGCTTGAATATGGTTACTCCGTCTTCCCCACCGTGTTCCATGTGGAGTGGAACAACAAGAAACTCAATATCATCGACTGTCCGGGCAGCGACGACTTCATCGGCGGAGCCATCACTTCGCTCAATGTCACCGACCAGGCCGTGATCCTCATCAACGGACAGTTTGGTCCTGAGGTGGGCACCCAGAACAATTTCCGTTATACCGAAAAGCTGAAGAAGCCTGTCATCTTCCTGATCAACCAGCTCGACTCAGACAAGTGCGACTATGACAACATCATCGAGCAGATGAAGGACATCTATGGCGGCAAGTGCGTGGAGATCCAGTATCCGTTGGAGACGGGTCCAAACTTCCACAGCCTGATCGACGTACTCATCATGAAAAAACTCTCTTGGGGTCCCGATGGTGGAGAGCCCAAGCGTGAGGAGATTCCTGCTGAGGAAATGGATAAGGCCATGGAATTGCACAAAGCACTTGTCGAGGCCGCTGCCGAGAACGACGACCAGCTTATGGAGAAGTTTTTCGACACTGAGACGCTGACCGAGGACGAGATGCGTGAGGGTATCCGCAAGGGACTCGTCACGCGCAGCATCTTCCCCGTGTTCTGCGTCGATGCGCATAAGGATATGGGTGTACAGCGACTCATGGAGTTCTTAGGCAATGTGGTGCCGTTCGTCAGCGAGATGCCGAAGGTGCGCAACACGCGCGGTGAAGAGGTGACGCCCGACAGCAATGGTCCGGAGAGCCTCTACTTCTTCAAGAGTGGTATGGAGCCGCACATCGGCGAAGTGTCTTACTTCAAGGTGATGAGCGGCAGTGTCAAGCCCGGTGATGATCTCTTCAATGCTGACCGTGGATCAAAGGAGCGCATGGGTCAGATCTATGTCTGTGCCGGTGCCAACCGCATCCCCGTGGATCAGCTCAACGCCGGTGATATCGGTTGTACTGTGAAGCTGAAAGACGTGAAGACCGGCAACACGCTTGACGGTAAGGGTACGGAGGAGCACTTCGACTTCATCAAATATCCTAATCCGAAATACAGCCGTGCCGTGAAGGCCAACACCCCGCAAGATACGGAGAAGATGATGGCAGCCCTGCTGAAGATGCGCCAGGAAGACCCGACATGGGTGGTGGAGCAGAGCAAGGAACTGCGGCAGACCATTGTTCACGGTCAGGGTGAGTTCCACCTGCGCACGCTGAAATGGCGCTTGGAGAACAATGAGAAGATTCCTGTGACCTTTGAAGAGCCGAAGATCCCATATCGTGAGACGATCACCAAGAAGGCAAAGGCTGAGTATCGTCATAAGAAACAGAGCGGTGGTGCCGGACAGTTCGGTGAGGTGCATCTCATCGTCGAGCCTTATGCTGAGGGAATGCCTGATCCGGTAAGCTATAACTTCGGCGGTCAGGAGTTCAAGATGAACATCAAGCAGAAGGAAGAGCGCGACTTGCCCTGGGGTGGAAAGCTGGTATTCATCAACTCCGTCGTCGGTGGTGCCATTGACCAGCGTTTCATGCCTGCCATCCTTAAAGGTGTGATGGACTGCATGGAGCATGGTCCGTTGACAGGCAGCTATGCGCGCGACGTGCGTGTGGTCGTCTACGATGGTAAGATGCATCCGGTGGACTCCAACGAGCTCAGCTTCACGTTGGCGGCGCGTCATGCTTTCTCGATGGCCTTCAAGGAGGCCGGCCCGAAGATTCTTGAGCCGATCTATGACTTGGAGGTCTATGTGCCGAGTGACTATATGGGTGATGTGATGAGCGACTTGCAAGGGCGCCGTGCCATCATCATGGGTATGGACGCTGAGGCAGGCTACCAGAAACTCAGTGCCAAGATACCTTTGAAGGAATTGTCCAACTATAGTGTGGCACTCAGCTCACTGACCGGTGGCCGCGCCAGCTTTACCACGAAGTTCGCCAGCTACGAGCTCGTGCCGAACGACATCCAGCAGAAGCTCATCGCCGCTCATGAGGCAGAGGCTGATGCTGAGGAATAGTTTACTTTTTCCATTTGAAGTTAATATACAAGAGAGAGGGTTCCAAGCCGTTGATGGCTTGGGGCCTTTTTTGTGTCTTACCCGATGCTGGCCTTATAGGAAGAGCGGACGAGTGGACCGCAGACAGCGGAGCGGAATCCCATCCGCAGGGCTTGGTCGTGATACCAACGGCATTTGTCGGGGGTGATGTAGGCCTCGACGGGAAGGTGCCGGGCCGTGGGCTGTAGATACTGTCCGATCGTCACGCGCTCCACACCGCAGTCGCGCAGGTCGCGCAGGGTCTGGAGCACTTCCTCCTCCGTTTCTCCCAGCCCGAGCATGAGGCCGCTCTTTGTGACGAACCCGCTGTCATGGATATGCTTGAGCACATGCAGGCTGACATCGTAGGTGGCTACGCTGCGCACCGACGGTGTCAGACGTCGCACCGTCTCGATATTATGTGCCACCACGTCAGGATGACTCTGCAACACGATGTCTATCAGATCATCGCGCCCTTGGAAGTCGGGCAGGAGCACTTCTATCTTTGTCTGGCTTTTCTGCCGTACGGCTTCCACGGTCCGGCGCCAGTGCTCTGCGCCCATGTCGGGCAGATCATCGCGATCTACCGAGGTGAGGACGACATATCTCAGATTCATCTCTTTCACTGATTCCGCCACACGTTGCGGCTCGTCGGGATCGAGTGGGAGAGGGCGTCCGCTCAGCGTGTTGCAGAAACGGCAATGGCGGGTACAGATGTCGCCGCCAATCATCAGCGTGGCAGTACCCAGTCGCCAGCACTCGGCACGGTTGGGACATAGACCACTCTCGCATATCGTGTGAAGGCGGTTGCCATGGATGATCTCGGAAGTGTTCTCGCTTTGCTTGTCAGAACTGAGGTCTATCTTCAGCCATTCGGGTTTCATCACGTGAGGCTTACGGCCGAAGAGCACACGCAGCAGGCCGTCGGTGGTCAGTCCGCGGATGATGTTGTCCAAGTCGAGCCCCTGCAATGCCTGCTCCACAGCCTCACGCGTGAAGGCCACATCGCGCAGACGCGGCAAGAGCTCCTCGTCGAGGTCGCCGGTGAGGAAGTAGTCGCCGAAGAGGTCGATGTCGTGGATATGGTTGTCTTTGATTTCCAGGCAGGCTTCTATCGTCCCTACGCCGGGGAGTCGATGCTTTTTTGTGAGTTTGAAGAGCGGTTGTTTGCCATAGATGAAGTCGTCGGCGGCAAAGGCCTTTTGCAGTTCTCTGATCTCCGGCATCATCTCCTCCGTGATCGTGATCGCCTTGTCACCGCACATGGCATGGCGGAAGGAGGCTTTGAGCTCCGGCAGTGTCATGGAGGTGTAGTCACTGATGTTTGCCACATGCTGGCGCACGCTCTCCACGCCTTTGCTTTGCAGTTTTGCTTTGTCGGGTGTGATGACACATTCTAACATGCTGAGATCAGAGCTGACGAGCAGTGTGTTGT
>OGJK01000118.1_pt1 | contig 84287 bp, 88 predicted proteins | sample 1571961 | NCBI WGS metagenome assembly OGJK01 (sample SAMEA2582120, study PRJEB24529) | metagenome | biome: Human gut stool | place: China | collected 2011 | reverse complement strand
AAAAAAAAAAAAAAAAAAAACGGTAATTTTAACATTTAATGTAACAATGTTCTTATGCCGAAACTATATACTTTGAAAACGACTTAATCATATCACACTTCCATATTGTAATCAAACAATTGCATGTAAAATTTAGACTATAATTACTAAATTTTATTTTTCAAAAATTATTTATAAAAAATTATTTATAGTAGTAAATATATTTTTGTTTTTAAGTATCTATCCTCTTTTTGTAATATAAAAATAATTTTTACCATTTTATAAAAAAGTTAGCCAACTCATTTTCAGAAAACATTTGTAAATTTCAAAAAAAACAATGATTTTTACATCATTGGTTTTCTATTATATTCGTTTATCAGAAAGATTTAATTAATCTTCCTTCTTCTTACGATCTACAAGACCAAATCCACTCAATACTCCAAGAAGTCCAAGTGCTGCTAGGCTAGCATTGTCTTCTGTACCTGTATTTGGAAACTCTTTTTGACCTTCAACATATTTTGGTGTTGCTGGTTGACTTGGTTCAACCGGTCTTGGAGTCGGCATTTCAACATTTTTGAAGATATGTTTGATATTTCCATGTTTTGGTTTATTTGGATCATTTGGATTTTCTGGATCTACTGGTTTGATTGGTTTAACGTGTGGTTTAACCGTTACTACAAAGCTTTGATCTACTTTCGTATCTTTATCGAAGTTATTATCTGTAGCTGTTGTGAATCCATCAGTTACGAGGTCATACCCTAGAGCTTTAAGGTCAGCAAGCTTAGCTACTGTTGAGTACTCAATTGGTTCTCCAGATTTACCTTCTAGGTTATCTGTGTGAAGTACTGTTCCTGTTCCTTCTACAACATAAGTTACTGTTGCTTTTTGAGTATCTTTCTCATAAGTGATTGGTGTATCTTCTGTTGGATTTTCAGGTGTTGGTGGAACATATCCTTTAGTTGGATCGTTTGGATCTATCGGTTGAGTTGGCTGCGTCGGTTGTGGATGAATATCCCATCTATGTGATTCACCACCTGTTATATTGACGACATTAGCAACAATATTTCCATCAATATTAACTCCAGCATTAATAGTCGCGTTAGGTGCTAAAATACTTCCCATAAACCGGCCACTGATGAAATTAAAAGTTTGTCCACCGGTACCTAAATTCCATAATACATGGTTAGGCTCCGTATGTCCCTCGCTATTAGGTAAAGCATTCGTTCCATCAATATAGTTCAATTGAACTTGTGTAGAAATATTTTGATTTCCATCGGGAATGCCTGTGACATTAATTACTATGGTTGGACCAGTCAATGAATTAGATATTCCTTTGATTGTAATTGGCTGTGGATAACTTAAATATTCAAATGGAACATTTACATAAATAATTTGTGTTCCAGCTGCCACTCCCGAAACATCAATATAGCGATTATTCATATCAGAATAATTTGAAATAACATCCTTGGTCTGAGGAGTGCTAGTATAACTGGTAGATGCCTTTACTAGTTGTTGAAATACATCACTAAAATTAATATAGGTCCGCCCATTGATATCATGATAGGCATCTTCAGGTTTTAAATTATCCATAGTAATACCATTGATTAAGACTTTGTTATCCTCAATCCATACATTAACATCTTTACCTAATACTACATGATTAAATGTTTTATTTCTAAAAGCGTTACTTTGAAGATTTTTGGCCAGTTGTTGAATGTAATAAATATCACCACTAGTTAGATTGTATGAATCACCACGTGTACCAAAATCGTTAGAGCCATTTAAAATTTTAACAGCTAAATTACCATTAGTATCCGCTGATAAACTAGCTTGATTTGCAAAAATATGGAACAAAGAAGCTAATTTTAAAACACTGTTAGTATTTAGGTCGTTAATATCAATTCCTAAATTTTTTAAATAAGTATCATCACTAATGGAAGTAGCTGGTTGAACACTATTAGATGATAAGGCCGCGTTTTCAAGATTGTCTTTCTCTTCTAAATGATTGCTAACAAGTGAAGATTTAATTTTTTTTGAATTATCAGTTGATGTAGCAGGTACAGTCGTATTCTCACTAGTGGAACTAGTATTTGCCGAATTATCAGTTGATACAGAAGGTGTCATACTATCTGCTCTTACAGCATATGTACTTTCACCTAACCCCACCCCCCTAAGGCAACCACCGTAGTTGCCGCAAAAACCCATTTTTTGCCATTTTTATACATCTTATAATGTAATTTTTCCATAAAAATCCCTTCCATTAATTTGATTAATAATCATAATGGGTACACCCAAAATAATTAATAGCTATTATAACATAGATTCTGTTGCAAAGTTCCCCATAACACCTGATTTATTGTAAAATGTAATAAAAAAGAATGCGAGGACAACAGATGAATCATTTTAAGGGCAAACAATTCCAAAAAGACGTGATTATTATCTCTGTTGGGTATTATCTTCGCTATAATTTGAGTTATCGTGATGTTCAAGAGATGTTATATGATCGTGGCATTAACGTTTCTCACACAACAATTTACCGTTGGGTTCAAGAATATGGTAAGCTGATCTATCAAATCTGGAAAAAGAAAAATAGACAGTCCTTTTATTCGTGGAAAATGGACGAAACGCACATCAAAATTAAAGGAAAATGGCATTATTTGTATCGAGCCATCGATGCAGATGGTTTAACCTTGGATATTTGGTTACGTAAAAAACGGGACACACAAGCAGCCTATGCTTTTCTTAAGCGGTTAGTGAAGCAGTTTGAGGAACCGAAGGTTGTAGTCACAGATAAAGCCCCCTCTATTACAAGTGCCTTTAAGAAACTAAAAGAATACGGCTTTTATCAAGGGACAGAACATCGTACCATTAAATACCTGAATAATTTGATTGAACAAGAACATCGTCCAGTAAAGAGACGCAATAAATTCTATCGAAGTTTACGCACTACCTCAACCACGATTAAAGGCATGAAGACAACCAGAGGAATATGCAAAAAGAGCCGAAGAAATGGAACGCTCTTCGGCTTTTCAGTATCTACTGAAATCAAAATATTAATGGGAATAACAGCCTAAGATATTTGGAGTTCAGAGAGGGCACGTTTGATTTTCAAACTTCGCAACAGAACCCTATTTTGTACTAGAATTATAGGGTTTCGAATCTCTTTATCTGATAAACTCCTATGTGAGAGGTGATAAAAATGATGCATTAATTTAACAAAACCATCGACTATTTAGAAAGTACACTTACATCGGAAGTTGAACTTAAAAAATTTCAAAACATTTCAGGTTATTCCTATCCACTATTTAGTAGAATTTAGTAGAATTTTTTCGATTCTATCAGAAATTACTTTGGTAGAATACTTGAGAAATAGACCCACTACAGTTGACAAAGAGCCAAGAGTTTTTACAGACTAGCTAATTTGAACTTGAAATTTGGCCAAACTCATCAAATATCATTTGCGATACATTTTAAATTGTAAGTATAAATCGTTATAAATACCAAGCCATTTTTGACCAAGGTTATTATAAACTTCCAAATGGTTAAAGGTTTCTTCAGATGGATAGAAAGCTTTATTTTCTTTAATGTCATTTGGCAAAAGTTTCTTGGCTTCTGTATTTGGTGTGGCATAGCCGATGTATTCTGCATTTTGCGCAGCGTTTTCAGGCTGCAACATGAAGTTGATAAAGGCGTAAGCTTCTTTAATGTGCTTAGCTGTTTTTGGAATCACTAAGTTGTCAAACCAAAGGTTAGAGCCTTCGCTAGGAACCACGTAGTGAAGGTGATCATTTGAATTAAGCATCTCACTCGCTTCACCTGAGAATGTGACTCCAATCGCAGCATTGTCATTAATCATGTAACCCTTCATCTCGTCACCGACAATAGCTTTGATATTTGGTGTTAGGTCATCAAGTTTCTTTGAAGCAGCATTTAGCTCAGTCATCGATTTGGTATTTAGGCTGTAGCCAAGAGTTCCAAGACCAATTCCCATTGCTTCACGAGCACCATCAACCAGCATGATGTCATTCTTATATTCTTGTTTCCATAAGTCTGACCAATGTTCTGGCGCTTTATCAACCATAGTATCATTATAGACGATGCCAAGTGTTCCCCAGAAATATGGGACTGAATAATCATTATGCTTGTCAAAACTCATGCCCATGAATTTTGAACCGATGTTATCTAAGCCTTTGATTTGAGATTTATCTAGTTTGATGAGCAAATGTTCTTTTCTCATCTTATCAATCATGTAATCTGACGGCACGGTGATGTCGTAAGTTGTTCCACCTTGCTTAATCTTGGTATACATTGATTCATTAGAGTCAAAGGTTTCGTACTGAACCTCGATACCTGTTTCTTTAGTGAATTTTGTAATTAATTCTGGGTCAATATAATCACCCCAGTTGTAAATGACTAATTTATCAGATTGACTTGATGAACTTGATGTTTTTTGCATATAAACTGAAACACCAAATAGAATCAAGGTTACCGCAACAAGCCCTAGGAAAAATGTGTATAATTTACGCATTGCTTTCTCCCTTCTTATCTTGTGAAATAAAGTAATAACCAATTACAAGCAAGATACTAAAGATGAAGACAATGGTTGAAAGAGCATTAATCTCAAGTGATATTCCTCTTCGTGCACGCGAGTAAATTTCAACAGAAAGAGTTGAAAAACCATTTCCTGTAACAAAGAAAGTTACCGCAAAGTCATCAAGGGAATAAGTGAATGCCATAAAGAATCCTGAAATGATACCAGGTGTCAAATATGGCAACATGACTTCTTTTAACATTTGCCAAGGTGTTGCACCCAAATCATAGGCAGCATTAATCATATCGTCATTCATTTCCTTAAGTCGTGGCAAAACCATAAGCACTACAATCGGAATTGAAAAGGCAATATGACTAAGCAAAACTGTCATAAATCCAAGATTAAAATGGAAAATATCCGCCAAACGCGTAAAAAGAATCAAAAAGCTTGCACCAATCATAACATCAGGTGCCACCATCAAAATATTATTCATTGATAGAATGGATTGCTGGTGTTTACGACGAGCTTGGTAGATGAAAATAGCTCCAAAAGTCCCAATCACTGTCGCCAGAATTGAACTTAAAAAGGCTAGGAAAAATGTCTGAATCAAGATAAGCATCAAGCGACTATCCGTAAACATTTCTGAATAGTGTTCTAGGGTAAATCCAGTGAAACCATTCATATCGCCACCTTGATTAAAGGAATAGAAAATCAGATAAGCGATTGGAATGTAAAGAATAACAAAGACTAAAGCTAGATATAAATTCGCAATTTTTTTCATTTTTGTCTCTCCTTAGTCATCCACATAATCACAAGCATTGCCATGATTAAAATCACACCAATGGTTGAACCCATTCCCCAGTTTTGTGTTGTCAAGAAGTGCTGCTCAATTGCTGTCCCTAGTGTAATCACACGGTTACCGCCAATCAAACGAGTCAACATGAACAAGCTAAGGCTTGGGATAAAGACTGATTGTACCCCACTTCTCACACCATTTAGTGATAAAGGAAAGACAACCTTTGTAAAGGTTTGGAAGCCATTTCCGCCTAAATCATGGCTCGCATTGATGAGATTGGTATCAATATCATCAAGCGCATTGAAAATCGGTAGAATCATAAATGGAATTTCAATGTAGGAAGCAACAAAGATAAATGAAAAATCTGTGAATAAAATTTGTTTTGGACCAATACCGACAAATGATAAGAAGGCGTTAACGCCACCATGTTGTCCAAAAATCCCCATAAAAGCGTAAGCTTTTAACAAGAGATTAATCCAAGTTGGTAAAACCACAAGCATCAACCACAACTGCTTATGCTTAAGCTGTGTCAAAAAATATGCTGTTGGGTAAGAAATCAACAAAGTCACAAGGGTAATGATGGCAGCATATAAAATCGAATTAAAACTCATTCGAAGATAAGTCCAAGAACTAAAGAAAGTCTTGTAATTTTCCAAGGTAAAATGTCCTTGGATATCAAAGAATGACTGCCATAAAATCAAAATGACGGGAGCAATGACAAACAGCATCAACCATAAAATATATGGAATCGAGAAGAAATTATTTTTCTTCATTGCGCTCCTCCTCGATGGCATGAATCAAACCATCTTCATGCTCTTCCATTTCAACATATTCTTCAAGACGCGCATCGAACTCTTCTTCTGTTTCATTCAAGCGCATGATATGAATATCTTCTGGTGTGAAATCAAGTCCGATGACTTCCCCTTCGATGGCTTTTCGCGTTGAGTGAATCAGCCATTCATTGCCAAGCTCATCGTGAGCAATGATTTCATAGTGTACCCCACGGAAAAGTTGGGTATCGACTTTCACACGTAATTTACCTTCTTTAGGCATTGTAATTTGCAAGTCTTCTGGACGGATAACCACTTCAACGGCTTCATTTGGTCGCATACCACCATCAACCGCTTCAAAACGTTTGCCGTTAAATTCAACCAAATAGTCTTCAATCATTTTACCTGGAATGATATTTGATTCACCGATGAAGGTTGCCACAAAGTGATTAATTGGTTCATCATAAATATCAACTGGTGTACCTGATTGTACAATTTCACCATCATTCATGACGAAAATCCAGTCTGACATTGCCAAAGCTTCTTCTTGGTCATGTGTAACAAAGACAAAGGTAATGCCAAGACGTTGTTGCAATTCACGAAGTTCGTATTGCATTTCTGTACGCAACTTCAAATCCAAGGCTGATAAAGGTTCGTCAAGCAAAATCACACGCGGTTCATTGATGATAGCACGCGCAATCGCGACACGCTGACGCTGCCCACCAGATAATTTTTGAATCTGGCGATTCTCAAAACCAGCCAAACGTACCATTTTAAGAGCCTCTTCCACTCGTCGTTCAATTTCTTTTTTGTCGACTTTTTTTAATTTTAGAGGAAAAGCGACATTTTCAAAGACATTCATATGAGGGAAAAGGGCGTAATTTTGAAAAACGGTGTTAACATCACGTTTATTGATTGGGATATCATTGATACGCTCTCCATCAAGGAAAACATCACCTGTGGTTGGCTGTAAAAGCCCTGCAATAATATTTAAAATCGTTGATTTTCCAGAACCTGAAGCACCAAGAAGGGTGTAAAATTTTCCTTCTTCTAACTCAAAGTTAATATCCTTTAAAACAACTGTACCGTTATCTTCAAATACTTTTGATACGTTTTTAAATGCAATAATTGGATTAGTCAATTCTCATAAAACCTCCATGGAGCTTCTTTAATCTTTTTTCTCGCCGATGATGCGAACTTCGCGCTCTAAACGAACGCCTGAATTTTTCTCAACTGTGTCAATAACATAAGCAATCAAATCTTCATAATCTTGAGCTGTACCGTCAGCGACATTTACCATAAAGCCTGCGTGTTTTTTACTAACTTCAACGCCACCAATACGGTGTCCTTTAAGGTTGGCTTCTGTGATTAATTGTCCAGCAAAGTGTCCAACTGGACGTTTGAAGACTGACCCACATGATGGGTATTCAAGGGGTTGTTTTAATTCACGTAAGTGAGTTAAACGTGCCATTTCTTGCTCAATCAAGACATAATCACCTGGTTTAAGGGCGAATTTTGCTGAAATAACAATATCACCGCTATCTTGGACCGCTGAATGACGGTAACCAAACTTCATGTCACGAGCTTCAATTGTCTTAACTTTACCTTCTTTGGTAAGTATTTGAGCTGATACCAAGACATGCGAAATTTCTCCGCCATAAGCACCAGCGTTCATGAAGACAGCACCACCAACGCTACCTGGGATACCACAAGCAAATTCAAAACCAGTTAAACTGTGGTATTTGGCGATACGTGTTGTTTCAACCAAGTTAGCACCAGATTCTGCTTCAATGACATAGCCATTGACTGTAACGGTATTTAATTTATCAAACATGATAACAAAACCACGGATACCACCATCACGAACAATGATGTTGCTAGCATTTCCAAGCACCATCCATGGAATATCATTTTTATTAGCAAATTCAACAATACGAATTAATTCATAACGATTACGTGGAAAAGCGAGATAGTCCGCTGGACCTCCCACTTTCGTGTAAGTATATTTTTTTAAGGGTTCATTAACTCGAATATCAATCCCTTTTAGTTCATCATTTAAAAATTCTAACATTTTCTTCCAACTCTAACACTATTAATCAAAATTGTAGTTATCATTTGATTAAAATCAACCAATACCCTTATCAATACTATTAGCTCATTTATGATCAAATAATCAATTATCTACTAAAAAATCGGCATAAAGCCGACCTTAATTATAACAAAAAAATCAGCTTTTGACGATATTTAAGAATGAAGTTTTCGCACTTCTTCAAGATTTAATGTTTTTAAATAAGATGTAATAGATTTACCATAAATCTCAAGCGACGGAGCAATTTCAAAAAGTGGTACAAGAACAAAAGCACGCTCTGTCATGTAAGGATGCGGCACATTAAGGGTTTCAGTTGCGATATGCTCGCTACCATACAAAAGAATATCAATATCAATGGTACGAGGTCCCCAATGTTCATGGCGAACACGTTGCAAATCCTTCTCAATTTTTTGGCACTCTGTCAATAATTGCTGAGCATCCAATTCTGTCTCTAATTGACAACAAATGTTCAAAAAATCATCTTGGTCCGTCTTACCCCATGCGGCTGTTTCATAAAATGAAGAAACAGCTGCAACGGTTGTTTGTGGCAGTTGATTTAGCCGATCAAGTGCTGCTTCAAGATAGGCTTTCTTGTCACCAATATTACTGCCTAAACTTAAATAAACACTAATCATGTTCTCTCCCGTTCTAGCTCAATGCCAACAGAATCATAGTGCCCATTAATTGGCGGATTTTCTTTGGAAATTTTTAAAGTAATTGCTTGAACTGGCGGAAACTGTTCAAAAATGTCCTGGCAAATTGCCCCAGCCAAACGTTCAATCAAAATGTATTTATTTTCTTCAACTTGCTTTTTGATAGTTTCAAAGACTAATCCATAATGAACAGTGTCTTCTAAACGATCAGACTGCGATGCTTTTGCCAAATCAACAGACAAGGTACAATCAACAACAAAAATTTGCCCTAATGTTTGTTCTTCTGCAAAAGCACCATGGTAACCGTAAAAACGGCATCCTTTTAAATGAATTTTATCCATATTATTGGTAACAAAGAAGAAAGTCTGAGATACTTTTCTCAAACTCTTTCTTCTCCTCTTACTCCTTTCAAACGAGTTGACTAATCACTTTAACAATATCGCGATTGAGATCAACATTATGCACGCGGACGATTTGACAACCTTTAGCAATTGCCCAAGCTGACAGTGCCGCTGTTCCCATATCGCGCTCAAGAGCTGCTGTCCCGCCTCCTAGCAGATAATCTACTGTACGTTTACGAGAAATGCCAAAAAGAACTGGGTAACCAAGCTGACAAACAGCATCCAAACCTTGCAAAAGTTCAATGTTTTGTGCTTCATTTTTAGCAAAACCAAATCCTGGATCAATCCAGATATTTTCTTTAGCAATGCCAGCGTCCAATGCAGCTTGCGCACGTTCTGCTAAAAAGTCACAAACTTCTTTAGTAATATTGTCATACTTTTCTTCTTTTTGATTGTGCATCAAAATAATTGGCACGTTTTTTTCAGCAGCAAGCGCAAGCATTTCCCCATCGTAAAGTCCTGCCCAAACGTCATTTAAAATATCTGCTCCTGCTTCTAAGGCAGCACGCGCAGTTTCTGTTTTGTAGGTATCAATACTGACTAGGACATCAAATTTTTCCTTGAGAGCCTTAATAACTGGTACAACACGATTAATCTCATCAGTTGCTTCCACAAAAGTGTAACCTGGTCGTGTTGACTCGCCACCAACATCGATAATTTTTGCCCCTTCAGCAATCATTTTCTCTGCTTGCTCAAGCGCTTTCTCAACCGATGTGTAAGAACCTCCATCAGAAAAAGAGTCAGGGGTAACATTTAAAACTCCCATGATACAAGCTTTGCCATCAATGTTATGTTTACCGATTTTCATTATGATCTCCTTAGTAATACAATACCTTAAGCGATTATTTTCCTAAAATCAAAGATAGTATTTCTTTACGTTCTTCGCGGTCTTCTTTAAAAATCCCTTTAGCGACAGTTGTCACCGTTTTGCTTCCTGGTTTTTTAGTACCACGCATAGTCATGCACATGTGCTCTGCTTCAATCATGACAAAGATGCCTTTTGGATGAAGAGCTTCTTCCAATGCTGTAGCCACTTGGTCAGTCAAACGTTCTTGCAACTGCGGACGTTTACTTGCTACTTCAACAGCACGAGCTAATTTACTAAGACCTGTTACGCGACCATCGCTTGGCAAATAAGCAACATGAGCTTTTCCATAAAAAGGAACCAAGTGGTGCTCACATATTGAATAAAACGGAATATCTTTGACGAGAACAACTTCATCATGATTTTCGGTAAACACAGCTGTAAATTGATCTTTGGGATCTTCATTCAAGCCTGAAAACATCTCTTGATACATTTTTGCAACACGTTTAGGCGTATCTAGTAATCCTTCACGCTTTGGATCTTCTCCTAGAGCTTCTAAGAGTTGGTAAACTGCTGCTTCGAGTTTTTCTTGAGTTGCCATTTTATTTTCCAATCTTTTTATTTTTTCTATTATAGCTTAATTTTGCTGTCTTGACAAAAGTACAGGACGCACTTGTGAAATGAAGTAAAGTGAGCCTGTAATCAGATAAAAATCATCCTGACTATCTAAATCAATCTGCTTAAGCCAATCTTCCCAATTAGCTACTTTATGGTATTGGCTTGGGTATTTTTCCAAAGGCAGTGCATTGTGATAGACAAAAGTTGTCACATCCACATCAGCTAGCTGACTAAGTAACTCAAGCATTGAATCAATTGGCTTTGTGTCAATGGCCGCAAATAAAATATGCAAATGCTTATCTTTGTACTTTTGCATAACATTAACCAGTGCTTGAACACTTTCGTTGTTGTGAGCACCGTCAATCATGACATTTGGGAAGACCAATTCTGTACGACCTACCCAGTGAGTTTGGGCTAAGCCAGCTTTAATGATTTCTTTAGTCACTTTTGGATAACGTTCACGCAATTGAAGGGCTGCTGTAATAGCTAGACTAGCGTTGCTGACTTGGTGTTTTCCAGGCATAGCCAAACTAACTTGTTCAAGTCTTTCTTTGCCATGATAATCAAAACTGTTTTCATTTTCTGAAGCAGAAAAATCCTTCCCAAATTCATAAAGTCTGCTATGACATGCTTTTACCTTCTCAGTAAAAACTTGACGGACATCATCACGCTCAGTCGCAAAGATGAATGGAACTCCTTCTTTTAAAACACCCGCTTTTTGCGCAGCGATTTCTTCATAAGTTTCCCCTAAAACATTCTGATGATCTAAACCAATTGATGGACAAAGAACCGCTAAAGCATTAAACACATTTGTTGAGTCATAAAGGCCACCCATTCCAGCTTCAATAATCGCGATGTCAACTGGGTGCATGTGACCAAAATACTCAAACATTAAAACAGTAATAACTTCAAATTCTGTAGCTGGTTCTAAGTCAGTTTCAACAGATAAACGTTCAACAACAGGGCGAACGCGTTCCACCAATTTAAGAAAATCAGCCTCAGAAATCATTTGCCCATTTAAGCTAATACGTTCACGAAAATCAACAATATATGGTGACGTAAATGTTCCAACTTCATAACCAGCTAGTGAGAAAATGTGTTGTAAATAGCTGGTAACTGATCCTTTACCATTTGTCCCAACAACGTGGACAGCGGCAAGCTTTTCCTGAGGATTGTCAAGTTCTTCAAGCATCCAAGCCATTCGTTTTAAACCAGGTTTGATTCCAAATTTTAACTTGCCATGAATCCAATCTAAAGCTTCTTGATATTCCATTTGATGAATGTCCTACTATGACCAAAAGTTGCTGACATTAAAAATAAGATTGAGACATTTACCTCGAAATCTTTCAATGATAAGCTTTTAGCGCATATACCTTTCTCTTATAAAATTACAATAACACTTCTATTATAGCACAAGGAAAATCGATAGAAACTATTTCTAAAAGAAGCTTTGCTATTTATTCAAAGTGATTTCATAAACGCCACGAACACTATTACAAGCATAAACGTGACTAGCTTTCTTTAAATCATCTTTTGTCAAATATGCTTCAAACACGCGACCTTCCTTAATTAATTTTTGCCTGCAAATGCCATCTAAAATACCCACATCAACCGAGGGCGTATACCATTTCCCATCAATTTCTAAAATGAGATTACCAATAGTCGTTTCCTGCAGATAACCCTTATTAGAAATAAAGATAGACTCACCAGATAAACTTTGTAAATGCGGACGATAGGTCGTCTTAAAATAAGTAAACGGACTGTCAATTGACTCACTGCGATGAACCAGCTCAGCTTTCAGATAATTTTCTGGCAGTTCTCTAAGTTCTGCTAGCTGGAACTGAATAGCCCCAGTTTGCTTCACTAAAATTCGCAAACGATAGTCAGCATCATCTAACTCCTCAAGCTGCTTAGACAGTTTTGCTAAAAACTCTTCTTTTGAGAACGGGTAAGCAAAATACCTTGCTGACTCTTTTAAACGCTTGATGTGTTCGTCTAAATCCACCACTTGCTTATGAGATACCCTAGCGGTTGTAAGTATATCAAAGTCAGGTTGATTACGATATAAAACCGCAGCCTTATCACAAACCTCTTTGTACTCATCTTCACAGACACTTCCCCAGGTAATGCCACCACCAGCACCATAAATAGCCTGATTACCTAGCTTTTGAATGGTACGAATACCGACATTAAAGATAGCATCTCCATTCGGCAGACAAATCCCAATCGTCCCACAATAAACGCCTCGAGGTTGCTTTTCTAGCTGATTGATAATCGCCATTGTCGCAATCTTTGGAGCTCCGGTAATTGACCCACAGGGAAAAAGGGCAGAAAAAATATCTAAAAGACTTTTATCTGATTGCAACTGACTTTCAATGGTTGAGGTCATTTGCCAAACCGTTGAGTATTGTTCAACCTCACAAAGTTTTGTTACCTTAACGCTACCGATTTCTGAAATGCGTCCCATATCATTACGTAGCAAATCAACAATCATCATGTTTTCAGCACGATTTTTACTATCATTTGCCAGCCAGATTTTATTTTGAAAATCTTCTTTGGTCCTATAACCACGAGTAATCGTTCCTTTCATCGGTCGCGTTATTATACGATTTCCTTTTTTTAAAAAAAACAGCTCTGGACTAACGGACAAAATGGCAAAATCATCATGCTCGATATAGCAGTTATAGGCTGCTTCTTGGGCAATGACTAGGTGATTGTATAAAGTCAAAGCATCTTCTTCAAGTTGACTAGATAATTGGAGAGTGTAGTTAACTTGGTAGGTATTTCCTTGCCTGATTTCCTCTTTAATCCTAGCAATAGCTTTCTCGTAATCACCTTTAGTCGTTTTTGATTGCCATGATTTTGGCAATTGAATATTTTTTTGAGATTGATACGGAAAAGGCTCTTTTTTAACTTCTTGATGAACCGTAAAATAAGCTAAATACTCAGCAGAAAGAGGGAAAGATTTGACCGAAAACTTCTCATCAAAGGCTTTGGCTGCTTCATAACTCACATAACCAATGACATAATATCCTTGCTTTTGGTAATTCTCCACCTCTTGCAAAATGGTTTTTACATCCTTTACTGACTTAGCAGAAAGCTCAATCAAGGGATTTTCAAAAATCAAACGTTGCCCTAATTCCTTAAAATCAACAACAGTTTTTTTGTGCATGTTAGCTCCAAACTACTTATTTTTACGCATCACAATAACTTGTCCTAAAATAAAGACAGCAATGGCAATCCAGATAAAGATAAATCCTTTTAATTGTCCTGCAGCTATTGTTTCTTTGAAAATAAGAACCGCAATAATCAACTGAATCGTCGGGTTAATGTATTGAATGAACCCAATAATATTCAACGGTGCACGCTTAACGGCCTCTGCAAATAAAAGCAAAGGAATTGCCGTAACCACACCAGAAATTACCAACAAAATATTCTCCAGCAAGGTATAATCAAGCATACTTTCCTTACTAAAAATTACCAAATAAATCATGACAAAAGGCAAAACCAGACTACTTTCAACCAGCATAGCAACATCACTGGATAGTCGAATATTTTTCTTAACCAAACCATATAAACCAAAAGATAAAGCTAAAATAATCGAAACCAGTGGCACTTGCCCAGTGTCAAAAGCTAACATTCCAACCCCAAACCCTGCAATAGCAATTGCTGAAAGCATCCAAGAACTTAAACTTTCGTGCAAGAAAATCACAGCAAGTAAAATGGAAACAAGCGGCATAATATAATAACCAAAACTCGCCTGAGTTGCTTGACCATGTGCCACTGCAAAGATGTAAGTCAGCCAGTTAATAGCAATCAAAAAGCTCGCCAAAATCATCATAAATAACTTCTTCTTATCAGCTATCAAACTACTAATCTCACTCTGATACCGCTTGTGATTTCTGGATACCAGCATGTAAAACAACATGGTAATAACTGTGAAAATGATACGATAAGAAAAGGTGTTATATGAACTAACACCTGAAAGTAATTTCCAATAAAGGGACAAAAAGCCCCACAAAATGTATGTTACTAAACCAAGTAGAAAACCTAAATTAGTCTTTTTCAACAAAAACTCCTTTAGTATCTACATGTAGAGCAACTACTTCGCCATCCAAGCCAAGTGATTGAACAGCCTCTAGAACTTTGCTTTCTTGCTCTTTTGGCGCCAAAACCATCACTGTTGGACCAGCACCAGAAAGATAAGTCGCATAAGCACCTGCTTGATGTGCTTTTTCTTTAATCTGAGCAAATTCTTTTACTAATTTTTGACGGAAACGTTCATGGAAAAGGTCAGCTTCAATCGCTTTTCCAGCTTTTTCCAAATCTCCTATCAAAAGGGCTGCAATAGCAACATTGGCAATTGACGAGGCTGCAACAGCTTCTTTGTAAGAAAATTGAACTGGAAGCACATTACGGCTATCACTTGTCTTTAATTCATAATTTGGAATAAAAGCTACAAATGATGCCTCTGGGAAAGTCGCAACAGCACTGTTAGCTTTTCCATCAACATATGATGACACCACAAGATTTCCAAAAATAGCTGGCGCTACATTATCTGGGTGCCCTTCAATTTTAGTTGCTAGCGTAAACTTTTCATCATCTGACAAGTTCAAGTCAGCCAATTGATTGGCTAACTCAATACCTGCCACAATAACTGAAGATGAAGACCCTAAACCACGTGCCAAAGGAATATCTGAAACCATCTTAATACGATGTGGTTTTAAATCTGATTTGATTTGCAAAGCTGTCGTAATCAAAAGGTTTGTTTCATTACTTGGAACATCACCCAAATCATGCAAAACTTCCCATTTGTCAGCAGCTTCTAAAACCTCGATTGTTAAATACTTAGAAACCGCAACACCAACAGAATCAAATCCAGGTCCAACATTAGCAGAGGTTGCTGGTACTGTAATTTTCATATCACTATAATTGCTCAAAAATGAGCCTTCCTTTCACCTTTAAACTTATCGTTTCTTATTCACCCAATACTTTAAGAGTATTTAAAACTTTGAAATCTTCTTCAGCTTCCAATTTTTCAGTAACCGCAGCCAATTGTGTCTTACTCATTGAATGAGTGATGATAACAACACGAGCGCGAGTACCATTTGCTTTTTGTTGAAGTACTTGTTCAAATGAAATATTTTCAGAATTGAAGATTTCAGCTAAACGAAGCAATTGACCTTTTTTGTCAGGTGTATTAATTGCAAAATAGTAATGGCTTGTCACATCTGAAGGATTTGCCATTTTTGTTTCACGAGCAAATTCGTTGAATGATTTACCAACATTGCCATCTTTAATACGGCGGCAAATGCGAATAATATCAGCTGTTACAGAAGTTGCTGTTGGCTTTTGACCAGCACCTGGTCCATAATACATTGATTCACCGATACCGATAGATTTAACAAAGACAGCATTCATAACGTCATTTACACTAGCAAGTGGGTGAGCTTTTGGCAAGAATGTTGGTGACACTTCTGCTGAAATACCTGATTCAACTTCACGGACGTCGCCAACAAGTTTAATCACATAACCAAGTTTTTGAGCCACAGCCACATCATCTGGTGTGATTGTTGTGATACCTTTATGAGCCACATCATCAAAATCAATTGTCATACCAAAGCCAAATTGACTCAAGATAACAGCTTTATAAGCAGCATCGATACCTTCAACATCATTTGTTGGGTCACTTTCAGCATAACCAAGTTCTTGAGCTGTCTTAAGAGCATCATCATAAGTCCAACCTTCATCAACCATCTTAGTCATCATAAAGTTTGATGTACCGTTAAGAACACCCAAAATACGAGTCACTTTATCAGAAGTAAGTGAATTTGCTAGTGTACGAAGGATTGGAATACCACCAGCTACTGCTGCTTCATAGTAAAAAGCAACACCTTTATCTTTAGCAAGCGCAATCAATTCTTTACCATGAGTGGCAATCAAATCTTTGTTGGCTGAAACAACATTTTTACCTGCTTCAAGAGCTTTTGTGATGAAAGTACGAGCTGGTTCGATACGTCCCATCAATTCAACAACAATGTCAATGCTGTCATCACTTAAAATCTCATCAACGTTTGTAACAAAATTATAATCATTTCCGGCAGCCAACAAACGATTTTTTTCTTCATCGTCTTTGACAAGAACCTTAGCGATTTCAATGGTGTCATGAGCTGCTTCCGTAATTTTTGAATGATTTTCTTTCAAAAGAAAAGGAACACCACTAGCAACTGTCCCAAAACCGAGCAAAGCAATTTTTATTGACATTTTATTCTCCTTAGTAAGTAATTTTCGAACGGAAAAGTGATTTTTTCAACCAGCACTTCCTAAAATAAAAACATTTTCTACATTATACCATAAAATTATTCAGAATTTACAGAAAAATAACGAAGTCTAAAAATCTTTTCCTAATTTACGGTAAACTCTTTATTCTGTACTAAAAAAGTAGTACAATAAAAGCAGATTTTTGTCTACAGGGAAGATTTCCATGAAAACACGACACAAGCACGAGAAAAAAAGTAAAAAACCAATGTTACTTGTCAACATTATTCTATTTTTATCCTGTATCATAGCTGGCGCCATGCTCTTTTTCACACTAAAAGAGAGTCACTCGATTCTATCAGCAGAAAAAACAGAGCAAGTCTCATCAAAATCAAGCAAGCAATCATCGGCTGCTCCTTCCACTCAAGAAAGTTCAACAAGTCAAACTACTGATAGCAATGACGTTAACTGGGTTCAGCAAGATTCAGATGTTTCTCTTCCAATTCTAATGTATCACGCTATTCACGTCATGGCTCCCGAGGACGCTTCAAACGCTAACCTTATCGTAGATCCGACAACCTTTGAAAGTCACATCAAGCGACTTTCTGATGAAGGATACTATTTTTTAACTCCTGAAGAAGCTTATAAAGTTCTGACAGAAAATGTTTTACCAAATGGAAATTCAAAAATCATTTGGTTAACTTTTGACGATAGTTTATGGGATTTTTACGATAATGCCTACCCTATTTTGAAAAAATACGGTGCCAAAGCAACTAACAATGTCATTACAAGTACTGTTGGAAATTCAGCTAACTTAAGTCTCGACCAGATGCTTGAAATGAAAGAACAAGGGATGTCTTTCCAAAGTCATACTTCAACCCACCCAGACTTATCTGCTAGTGATGACAATACTCAAAAAACAGAAATGTCCGATGCCAAAAGCTACCTTGATAGTAACTTATCACAAGATACCATGACAATCGCCTATCCAGCTGGACGTTATTCTGATACCACTCTCCAACTCGCTGGTGAACTCCACTATAAACTTGGTATTACAACAAATGAAGGAATTGCTGATAAAAATGACGGTTTACTATCATTAGATCGCATTCGAATTTTACCAGAAACAACAGCAGATAGTCTGATGGCAAGTATTAATCAATAAAAAAGCCTTGCTTAAGGCTTTTTTTTATACTCAATTATCATCATTAGTTAGGTTTTCGAAACATTTTGATCAAACTATAAATGATATAAGCTAAATTTCCCAAAAACAAGGCTGACCACAGATAAACAAAAACTTTTTGATGGTGCTCAATATTGTAAAAAACGGCAACTAGATAAATCACCAAATAAACCAATGACATGATTGGAAATGTTTTCTTCTTTTGCTGCATAACTCACTCTCCCTTTAACCGTCATATCATAACACAATTTGAATACGCTGTCCATATCGCCAATGATTTTTTAATAAGTATTTATATTATAAATGAAAGGGATATCTCATAAATTTGATACGTTTATATTTTTGGAAAACGTTTTAGGATAAACTTCTTTTCCCCGACATCGCAAAGAGAGTGCTATAATAACTTTAACTAATACTCAGATCCAATTCCCTATTTTGCTGAAAAAGAAAGGATTTAATTATGGTAAGTGGTAAAGTTAAGCAAATAAAGGATACAAAAGACAGGCTATTTTGTTCCCTCATCTGCCTGATGAAAGACAAAAACTACGAAGACATCAAGATTAAAGATATTCTCGAAATTTCCCAAGTCTCAAGAAGAACCTTTTATCGTCACTTCGCTAATAAACAAGAACTCTTAAATTACTATTTTGAAAAGGTAATCGATGAGTATCTAAGAGAACGCCAAAACTTCGCTCAATCTGAAAGTTTCGAAGAAATGGTGGCTGGTTCATTAGAATTTTGGTATCATAAGCGAAACGTTTTATCAATCTTAATCAAGCACCAACATTTTGATCTTTTCTTTCACCAATTCAACTGACGTACCAAAGAAGTCTATGACAGCATTACCCTCCCTTGGTTTGCTTACAGCGGTGATGTGACAAAAATTAAGTTTGCCATGGATTTTATCATCGGTGGATACTACAATGTTTTGCGTCATTGGTTAAGCAAAGAAAATCCTGAAGGACCTGAAGTTATCGCTGGCGAAGTCAAAAAAATGATTGTAAAACTAACAGAATTTTTCAATCTTGACACTTATCAAGAAACTGATATAACTACAGAAAGATAAGAGCTCTGAGAATTCCAGAGCTCTTATCTTTTTAGTAAAATTAAAACACTTGATGTAACATGACTAAAATGAAAATCAATACAATCAATGATAAGATTTGAATAAATTTGATTTCACTTGCTAAAAGTATGGGGTAACTTCTCAGATTAGTCTTTTTACGATACCATTTTGACCAAAAAATCCCTGCCTCTCCAAGGATAAAAGTAAGAAATGGATAAATAAAAAGATTAATCCTACTTTCTTTACCAACCATTAAACCATTATTAAAATGAAGTGCATCTTCTTCTGGTGAGAGTAAAACAAAGGCGATAGTTACTAGAAATATAACACCATATAGCAACCTAACATACAACGAGAATCTCTTCATCTGACTTCTCCTAGCAAGTACTGTTACTCAAATTTTAGTCTTCCACTTCACAATTGTCAACAAAAAAACCACCAGTCAATTGACTAGTGGTTCTGTTTTATTAAGCTACTTGAGTAGTTACTCTATTATTTAAGAGTAACTGAAGCTCCAGCTTCTTCAAGTTTAGCTTTGATTTCTTCAGCTTCAGCTGCAGCAACACCTTCTTTGATAACTGATGGTGCACCATCAACGATAGCTTTAGCTTCTTTAAGACCTTCGCCAGTGATTTCGCGAACAACTTTGATAACGCCAACTTTTTTGTCGCCAGCAGCAGTCAATTCAACGTCGAATGAATCTTTAGCAGCACCAGCATCGCCAGCACCAGCAGCAGCTACAGCTACAGGAGCAGCCGCAGTTACACCAAATTCTTCTTCGATAGCTTTTACAAGATCGTTAAGCTCAAGGATTGTAGCTTCTTTAATTTCAGCAATAATGTTTTCAATGTTCAATGCCATTGTGGTTTCCTCCAATAATTGTTTTTAAAATGTAGTTTGTAGCACTAAGCAGCCACCATCTGACGTGAGATTAAGCCACGTCTTCTTCTTTTTCTGCAACAGCTTTGACAGCGTATGCAACGTTGCGAACTGGCGCTTGAAGTACAGAAAGGAGCATAGAAAGCATACCTTCTTTGTTTGGAAGAGATGCAAGAGCGTTAACTTCTTCAACTGATGTGAATTTACCGTCAACAACACCACCTTTGATTTCAAGAGCTTGCGCAGTTTTAGCGAATTCGCTAATAACTTTAGCTGGTGCGATAACATCTTCGTTAGAGAATGCTACTGCAGATGGTCCAACAAAAAGTTCTTTAAGATCATCAAGACCTGCTTGTTCAGCTGCACGAGACAAGATTGAGTTTTTGATAACTTTAAACTCAACTCCGCTCTCACGAAGTGAACGACGAAGAACTGTATCTTGTTCAACTGTAAGACCACGTGAATCTACAACAACGATAGATGCAGCTGCCTTCATTTTTTCAGCAACAAGATTAACCTGTTCAGCTTTTTTAGCAATAATTGCTTCACTCATTAGTTTTACCTCCGTTTTTATTTTTGGGCTAGGCACAAAAAAATCGCACCTAAACCTAGACACGAAAGTACAAATACGTTTTTTAAGAATTACGTTTTGTGCCTCGGCAGGAATATTATGAGCACGCTCCCCTGCTGTCTTAGGTCAGTTTTATTTCAAAACCTTAATCATTATAACTTATATTTTTGTAGCTGTCAACACTTTTTTACTTTTTTTGCTTGATTTTTTTATTTTTACTCTTTTCTACTATTAAATAACACGCTAATTGACTTTTGAATTTTTCTAACAAAACTCTAAAATCATATTATAGTATTAGTTTTAAAAATATCAAACGCTTACTAAATAAAAAAATTATATTTTCTGCGCATAATAATTTGACTTTTACTGACCAAAGGTGTATTATATCCTCAGAAGGTGATTGATAGGAACAATTGATAAATCTCTTTAAATACGACCTCTCTACTCCGATATGTAAAGACTAAAGAGATTCGACCTTCAATCTTCCAAATCATAGCATAATATCATTTGGAACTATTTTAAGAATGAAAAGAGGTAATTATACATGGCAAACAATCAATTTTACGGAAGAGATCCTTTTGGAAATATGGATGATATCTTCAACCAATTAATGGGAAACATGGGAGGATACAATTCAGAAAATAGACGTTACCTAATCAATGGTCGCGAAGTAACTCCTGAAGAATTTGCTCAATACCGTCAAACTGGTAAATTCCCAGGAAATGCTGATTATCAAGAAGGTGCTCCTACTTCTGCACCTAAAGAAGATGGTATCTTGGCTAAACTTGGAACAAACTTAACTGAACGTGCTCGTAACAACGAACTCGATCCCGTTATCGGACGTAACAAGGAAATTCAAGAAACAGCTGAAATCTTGTCTCGTCGTACAAAGAACAACCCAGTTCTAGTCGGGGATGCTGGTGTTGGTAAAACAGCTGTCGTTGAAGGATTAGCGCAAGCTATTGTTAACGGTGACGTGCCTGCTGCTATTAAGAACAAAGAAATCATCTCAATTGATATTTCAGGCCTTGAAGCTGGTACACAATACCGTGGTAGCTTTGAAGAAAACATTCAAAACTTGGTAAATGAAGTCAAAGAAGCTGGAAACATTATCCTCTTCTTCGATGAAATTCATCAAATTCTTGGTGCCGGAAGCACTGGCGATGGTCAAGGTTCTAAAGGTCTGGCTGATATCTTGAAACCTGCTCTTTCACGTGGTGAAATAACAGTGATTGGTGCAACAACTCAAGATGAATACCGTAACACTATCTTGAAGAATGCTGCCCTTGCTCGTCGTTTCAACGAAGTTAAGGTCAATGCTCCTTCTCCTGAAGATACCTTCAAGATTCTTCAAGGTATTCGTGATCTTTATGAAAAACACCACAATGTTATCTTGCCAGATGAAGTCTTGAAAGCAGCGGTTGATTTTTCAGTACAATACATTCCACAACGTAGCTTGCCAGATAAGGCTATTGACCTTTTGGACGTGACAGCAGCTCACTTGGCAGCACAACATCCAGTAACTGATGTTAAATCACTTGAAAAAGAAATTGCAGAACAAAAAGAAAAACAAGAAGCTGCTGCCGCTAAAGAAGACTACGAAGCAGCCCTTAATGCTAAAGTGCGTATCGAAGAATTGCAAAAACAAATCGACAATCACACAGAAGATAAAAAAGTCACTGCAACTGTTAACGACGTGGCTGAATCCGTAGAACGTATGACTGGTATTCCAGTATCTCAAATGGGTGCAACGGATATCGAACGTTTGAAAGATATGGGTAACCGTTTGCAAGCTAAGGTTATCGGTCAAGATAAGGCCGTTGAAGCAGTGGCACGTTCCATCCGTCGTAATCGTGCAGGATTTGACGATGGTAACCGTCCAATCGGTAGCTTCCTCTTTGTAGGACCTACTGGTGTTGGTAAAACTGAGTTGGCTAAACAATTGGCCCTTGATTTGTTCGGTACCAAAGATGCTATCATCCGTTTGGACATGTCAGAATACAGCGACCGCACAGCCGTTTCTAAATTGATCGGTACAACAGCTGGTTATGTTGGTTACGATGACAACAATAACACACTTACTGAACGTGTTCGTCGTAACCCTTATTCAATCATCCTTCTTGATGAAATTGAAAAGGCAGACCCTCAAGTTATCACCCTTCTCCTCCAAGTTTTGGATGATGGCCGTTTGACTGATGGTCAAGGTAATACTGTAAACTTCAAGAACACAGTCATTATCGCAACTTCAAACGCTGGCTTTGGTTACGAATCTAACTGGACAGAAGATGATGATAAACCAGAACTCATGGATCGTTTGAAACCTTACTTCCGTCCTGAATTCCTTAATCGTTTCGACGCAGTTATTGAGTTCTCACACTTAGATAAGGAGGACCTTTCTAAGATTGTCGATCTTATGTTGAATGAAGTTAACAAGACTCTTTCTAAGAAAGGCATTGAGTTGTCAGTTAGCGAAGCTGCTAAAGCCTATATGACAGAAGAAGGCTATGATGAAGTTATGGGTGCTCGTCCACTCCGTCGTGTGGTTGAACAACAAATCCGTGACAAAGTCACAGACTTCCACTTGGATAACCTTGATGCTAAACACCTTAAAGCTGATATGGTTGACGGAGAACTTGTTATCAGCGAAAAATAAGCCTATCAAGGCACTCCAATTTCTAAGCACTCCTAATCTCTTAAAAGCTCAACCCAACTTATCATGGGTTGGGCTTTTTCTACCATAATATAGGACAAGTATGATTTTTCTAAAAACCCCCTAGTACCTTATCTTATAAAATGTTACAATATGACTGTTAACTCTATTAGAAAGAAGGACATGGTGTGAATGATTTAGAATACATGCCTCAGAACAGTCGTTTTGAAGCTGTTTTACTCGGATTTTTAGGTGGTGCCCTAGACGTCTATTGCCAAATTCAATTTGACACACTTGTTGCCACCCAAACCGGAAATATTCTTTTTCTTATCGCTGATATCAGTCATAGTTCACTTCATCAGACACTTATCCGCTTGTACTCAGTCTTATTCTTTTCACTCGGATTTATGTTTGGATTGCGTGTACGTGCCAAAGCCAAAACAGCCTTTTGGCGTGCCTATGCTATTTTGCCTTTATTAGTTGTAACGATTGTTCTGCCACTATTACCTGATAATCGTTTACTTTGGGTTATTCTTTTAGCGCTCGGTACTGGTTTACTAACTTTGACATTCTCTGGTAGCCAGATTGAATCGCACGCTTATTCTATTTTGATGACTTCAGGAAATTACCGTAAAATGATTACAGCATGGCACAACTACTTAACTGTTGAAGAAAAAACAGCAAAAATGAAACGACAAGCTGTGAACTACTCTTTGGTCGTTGTTAGCTTTATCATCGGTGCTATTTTTGTCGCGATTGTCCACCATTTCATTCAAGTAAGAACAATCTGGGTAGTATCGCTAACCTTAGCTGCTATCGTTTATCATTACACAAGCGTGGTTATCCGCTACCGTCTTCAAGAAACAAATCTATAATCAAAAAAAACGTTTGGAAAATCCAAACGTTTTTTATTTTAATTTATCAGCCAATAATTTAATGTCTTCTGGACGAGTTCGGCAACAGCCACCAACAATCTTAGCGCCGAGTTTGTGCCAAACTTGACTATTTTCACACAGAGTGTGTGAATTATCAGGCAATGATTTCCAAGTCTGTGTTGCTCCGTCATAGATTTCGCCAGAATTTGGATAAGTTACCAAAGGTTTTTGAGAAATTGTACGACTAGCTTTCAACAAATCTGAAATAATCGCTGGTCGGCTACAATTAATCCCAAAAGCAAGAATTTGTTTGCTGCTGTCGCAGAGTTTTGCGACCTCAGTCATTAGCGTTCCATCAGAAATGCTCTGACTATCTTGTGCCGTAAAGGACATGTAGGCTTCCGTGTCAGGAAATTCATCGGCCAACAATTCAACCAAGGCTGTAGCTTCAGTCATATTAGGAATCGTTTCAATGGCTAGAAAATCACTTCCCGCCGCTAGCAAAGTCTGAATACGTGAACGATGAAAATCTTTGAAACTTTCTTTTGACAACTGATAATCCCCAGTATACTCAGAACCATCTGCCAAGTATGCTGCATAAGGTCCAACATCACCAGCAATCAATGGATAGACACGCTTTTTCTTCTCATCGTCTGACAAAGATTGCCAAAAATTTTGGCGAGCATTTTTAGCCAATTCAACTGTCAAGGCAATAGTGTCAAGTGCCTCTTTCTCTGATAAACCATAATCTTCTAACCCTTGAACCGTTGCTTGATAACTTGATGTTGTCACAATATCAGCACCCGAACGAAGATAATCTTCATGAAGTTCTTGAATAATTTGCGGATTTTCCAGTAAATATTTTGCTGACCACAATTTTCCTGACACATCATGACCACGATTTTCTAACTCAGTTCCAAGAGCCCCGTCCAAGATAAGATAATCAGTTGATTCTAGTAATTCTTTAAGTTTACCCATAACTTCCCTTCTACCATCTTTTATAACGTAAGTAGTGATACACATAACACAAAGCAATAAATGGAAGTCCAAAATACAGACCTGCTCTTTGCGATGCATCCCAAGCAATTCCGACAATAGAAATTAACAACAGCACAATTGTAAAGTAAGGCAAGACTGGCGTCATTGGCGTTTTGTACGACAACTCATCTAGAGAATGATTCTTCAAAAAACTCTTTCGAAAATTAATCTGTGCAAGAGGAATTGATAGCCAGACAACAACCACAGCAAAACCAGCAATAGATACCAAAGCAAGATAAACCGTATCGGCTGCATAAAAACTTGAAAATAGAGCCAGTACTGCACCAATCATCGATAACGAGAGAGCACGCATTGGCACACCGTGTTCATTGATTTTAACAATTTTTTTCGATAACATGCCTTCATTGGCTAGTGACCACAGCATGCGACTTGAAGCATAGAGTCCGGAATTTCCAGCTGATAAAATGGCCGTTAGGATAACAAAATTCATCATGTCAGCCGCAAATGGAATTCCCATTTTGTCAAAAACATCAACAAACGGTGCCGTTGACACTCCTGCTTCTTTCATTGGTAAAAGTGATGCCAAGACGAGAATGGTCAAAACAAAGAAAATAACCAAACGTCCGATAGTTGTCTTAATCGCCTTTGGTACTGCCTCTTTTGGATTATCGGTCTCACCCGCAGCGATCCCGATGAGTTCAGTTCCAGAAAAAGCATAATTAACCGCCAACATCACTGAAATCAGAGCAGCAAAACCTTTTGGAAAGGCACCGTTAGCAGTTAGATTGGTAAATAAGATTGCTTTATGTTGACCTTCAAAACTCACTAAACCAAGCATTGCACCCAGACCCAACACAATAAAGATGATAATAGCAATCACTTTAATTGAAGCAAAGAAAGACTCAGCTTCTGCAAAACTTCGAACACTTAAAGCATTAATGGCAAAAATTACCAAGGCAAAAAGTGTCGCAAAAATCCAAGTTGGCACTTCTGGAAACCATCGTCCCATTAACATCGCTGCTCCTAAGAACTCTGTTCCAAGTGCTACCGTCCAACAAATCCAGTATAACCATGCCACTGTAAATCCAGTTCCTGGACTGATGAATCTTGTAGCATAGGTATGAAATGACCCTGTAACTGGCATAGCAACTGCTAATTCACCTAAGGATAGCATCACCAAATACACAACAACCGCGCCAACCAGATAAGATAAAACAGCTCCTAAAGGACCTGCCTGAGCAATCGTGTAACCAGAACTTAAAAACAAGCCTGTCCCAATAACCCCACCTAAAGATAACATAAACAAATGCCTGCTCGTCATCTTACGCTGGAATTGACCTTCATTTTCAAAATTATGATTTTCCATATAAGCCTCACAATCCGTAATATATCTATCATATCACAAGATTTTCAGAAATGATAATAGACTTTAACTATCAAACACTTAGTTAAAAACTATAGCAATGAAAAAAGCCTGAAATTTTCATCTCAAGCTTTCATTATTACAATTCTTCTAAGATGCTGTCCCAAGCTTCATCCAAACCAGTACGGTCAACCGATGAGAAGACAACAAACTTATCAGACTTATCGAAATTTAATTTTTTCTTGATAGCTGATTCATGCTTGTTCCATTTACCACGTGGAATTTTATCAGCTTTTGTTGCTACCACGATAACTGGAATTTCATAGTACTTCAAGAATTCATACATCTGAATGTCATCAGCACTTGGGTCATGACGGAAGTCTACCAAACTAACTACCGCACGCAAATTATCACGGCTAACAAGGTATTCTTCAATCATTTTACCCCATTTAGCACGTTCAGCTTTAGATACTTTGGCATAACCATATCCTGGAACATCGACAAAACGTAACTTGTCATCGATGTTATAGAAATTCAATAATTGTGTTTTACCAGGCTTACTAGAAGTACGAGCCAAATTCTTACGTCCTAAAAGAGTGTTAATAAAACTAGATTTACCAACATTTGAACGACCAGCAAGAGCGACCTCAGGGAGGTCGTCTTGTGGGTAATGTGATTTATTAGCTGCACTTAACAGAAGTGAGGCGTTATGGGTATTTAAATACTCAGTCATTCTCTCCTCCTTAGGCAATCTCTAAAATTGGTTTATCTTTGCCTTCAACAGCATCTTTTGTGATACGGACTTTAGTGACTTCTTCACGACTTGGAATTTCAAACATGATATCCATCATTGTTTCTTCAATAATAGAGCGCAAACCACGCGCACCTGTTTTACGTTCAATAGCTTTGTTTGCGACAGCTTGAAGGGCATCTTCATCAAATTCCAATTCAACACCATCATAAGACAATAAAGTTTGATATTGTTTTACCAAGGCATTACGAGGTTCTGTCAAGATTCGCACCAAATCATCTGTAGTCAATTGTTCAAGAGCTGCGACAACAGGTAAGCGTCCGATAAATTCTGGAATCAAACCGAATTTTTGAATATCTTCTGAGATGATTTCTTGCATATAAGAAGCATCTTCATCAATCTTACGGTTATTTTGTCCAAAACCAATAACTTTTTCACCAAGACGTTGTTTAACAATGTCTTCAATACCATCAAAAGCACCACCAACGATGAAAAGAATGTTCTTAGTATTGATTTGAATCATTTCTTGGTTAGGGTGTTTACGACCACCTTGTGGTGGAACGCTTGCTACTGTTCCTTCAATAATTTTAAGGAGAGCTTGTTGGACCCCTTCACCTGAAACATCACGAGTGATTGAAACATTCTCACCTTTTTTGGCAATTTTATCAATTTCATCGACATAAATAATACCACGTTCTGCGCGTTCAATATTGAAGTCAGCTGCTTGAATTAATTTTAAAAGAATGTTTTCAACATCTTCACCAACATAGCCAGCCTCCGTCAATGATGTCGCATCAGCAATTGCAAATGGAACGTTCAAACTTTTAGCTAGGGTTTGGGCAAGGAAAGTTTTCCCTGAACCAGTTGGTCCGATTAATAGGATATTAGATTTTTGTAATTCAACATCTTCTTCATCACGACTTTCGGCAAATGAAACACGTTTGTAGTGGTTATATACAGCCACTGCGAGGGCACGTTTAGCGCGTTCTTGACCGACAACATATTCATCGAGGGTTGCTAATAATTCTTTTGGTTTTGGAACTTCAGCCAAATCTGCGAGAACTTCTTCTGCTAACTCCTCTTTAATAATCTCTTGGGATAAAGCCACACATTCATTACAGATAAATACGTTATTTCCGGCAATGATTTTTTTTACTTCGTCTTGGCTTTTTCCACAAAATGAGCAATAAACTTTTACATCATTTGTTCGATTTCCAACCATTTTTCGTTCTCTCTAACTTTATACTTTCTCTATTTATTAAAACAAGGTACCATACACGGCATGAATGGTATTTACTACATTAGTAAAGGCATTCAAAAACAAAAGGACAGCTAACCCATAACGTTTTTTTCTAAGTGCTGGGAGAGCACACAAAAAACAGATAACTGCTAGTAGAGCCGTGAACACACCAAAAATACTTCTCTGCATTCCTTTCTCCCTGTGTTATTTTTATTTTTCAAAAACTGTAATCGTAAAATCGTAGGCGTTTTTGTCATCTTTTTCGTTAAATGACTCTGAAACCTTTTTAAAGGCTTTTAAATCAATATTTGGGAAATAAGTATCTCCTTCAAACTCACCATGAACTGTTGTCTTAACGATAGCATCACAGTATGGCAAAAAAGTTTCATAGATACTTGCCCCACCAACGATATAAAGGGTCTTATCGTGAGTTTTAAACCAATCAAGGACTTGTTCCACATCATGAACAACAGTCACGCCGTCGGCTTCAAAACTTTTATCATGTGTCAAAATCAAGGTTTCACGACCTGGTAAAATGCGACGTTTCATACCATCAAAGGTCACACGTCCCATTAAAAGGGCTTGACCCATCGTTGTTTCTTTAAAATGCTTTAATTCTTTTGGGAGATGCCAAGGTAATCTATCATCTAACCCGATTAAACGATTTTCATCTTCTGCCCAGATTGCAACGATTTTCTTTGTCATATTGTCCTCTCATTCATTACCTTCATTTTATCAGATTTCCTATAAAATTGCTGAAATGTGATATGAAAGCCACTGAAAAAGATTAAATAGCCAAATCAAATTTCAATTGAGGTTTAACGGAATCGTAATCAACTAGTTCAAAATCTTCAGGTTTAATATTAAAGAAATCTGTTCCATCTGGTACATTCAAGACCAAACGTGGTTTGCAATCTGTTGGTTCGCGGCGTAATAATTCTTCTGCTTGCTCAAATTGATTGTCATAGATATGAAGGTTATTTACAAAATAGAAGAATTTACCAACTTTCCAACCAAAATGTTTGGCAATCATCATTTGAAGCGCTACGTATTGCATGGCATTGATGTGATGAGAGACCAACATATCATTTGAGCGTTGAGTCAATGTCGCATCAAGGTAAATATCACCATCAACACGGCGGACATCATACATGGTTTGGAAAGCACATGGCAAAAGCCCGTCTGTATTTTCAAAAGCTTCGTAATCCCAAAGCGAGATAACATTGCGACGATTCCATGGATTTTCTTCGAGTTGTTTTAAGATTTTACGAATAATATCGTGTTTTTTAACAACTGCACCATAGCGTTCGCCGATTGTACCAGTGCCATCAACTTCCCAATCATTCCAGTATTTAACATTGTATTTATCATTTAAGACTGAAAGATCATTAGTTTGATCTTGATAAATCCAGAAGATTTCTCGGATAGCACTTTTAATGGGAATAGGACGAAGGGTTGTAATCGGAAACTCACCTTTACTAAGGTCGTATTCCGCAAAAGCACCTGTTACATATTTAGAATTTGCTTGTCCACCACTTTGGTACACAGGACGTGCATTCTCTGAAAATACCCCTTCATCCATAATTTTTTTGATATTTTCTTTAAAAATAACATCTGCTTTTGTCATGCTATCCGCTCCTTAATTTTTTTAGCCATAAAAAAATGGCTCATTACTTCTATTTTATCAAAAATGTTGAAAATTACCAGCATTTTAAACGATTTAATATGAATTCACAATCTACTTTGAAGGATAAAATAAACAAATTTTTTATAGGGAATTTTGCCAACTTTATGTTAAAATTATCTTTGGACAATTAGTCACGCCGTAAATTTAATAAAAAAGAATTTCCTATTTAAGAGGTTTTCCCCACTTTTTAAAAACTTGTTAGGCCAGTAAGAATGAAGATAAAGTCCCTAACATTTATTGGAAATTCAATAAAAAGAAAGGTTATTTCATGAAAATTGGTATTGATAAAATAGGATTTGCAACAGCGCAATACGTGCTGAATATGGACGACTTGGCCGAGAGCCGCTATGTTGATCCAGATAAATACAGCAAAGGTCTCCTATTAAATAATCTAAGTATCACGCCAGTCAATGATGATATTGTGACACTTGGTGCTTCTGCAGCAGAAAGTATTCTAAGCGAGGAAGATAAAAATACTATTGATATGATTATTGTGGCAACAGAATCATCTGTTGACCAAAGTAAAGCTGCTTCTACTTATATTCACAGTCTCTTGGGCATCCAACCTTTTGCTCGTAGCATTGAAATGAAAGAAGCTTGTTATGGTGCAACAGCAGCGCTTGATTACGCTCGTTTGCACGTTCAAAAACACCCAGAATCAAAAGTTTTAGTTATCGCTTCAGACGTTGCTCGCTATGGTGTTAACACCCCTGGTGAACCTACTCAAGGTGCTGGTAGTGTTGCTATGTTGATTTCAAAAGACCCACGAATCTTGCTCCTTAATGACAACTCAGTTGCTCAAACGCGCGATATTATGGATTTCTGGCGTCCAAACTATTCTACTACCCCTTACGTTAACGGTATTTACTCTACAAAACAATACCTTGACATGTTGAAAACAACTTGGGCAGAATTCCAAAAACGCTTCAACACTTCTCTTGCAGATTTCTCAGCCTTCTGCTTCCACCTTCCATTTCCTAAGTTAGCCCTTAAAGGCTTTAACAAAGTGATGGATAAGAATCTACCAGAAGACTTTAAAGAAAAACTCAAGGAAAACTTTGAAAGCACTATTCTCTACAGTAAAGAAGTCGGAAATATCTACACTGGTTCACTATACTTAGGTCTTCTTTCACTTCTTGAGAATTCTAAAAATCTTGTAGCTGGAGACCAAATTGCCCTCTTTAGCTATGGTAGTGGTGCTGTCGCAGAAATCTTCTCAGCAACTTTGGTTGATGGTTTTAAAGACATGCTACAAACTAACCGTTTAGAAACGCTTAAAAACCGCATTCGTCTTTCTGTTGAAGACTACGAAAAATTATTCTTTGAGGAAGCTGCTATCGATTCAGAAGGAAACGCCAATATTCCTGAATACAAAACAGGTGCATTTACCCTCAAAGAAATTCATGAACATCAAAGAATCTATGGTAAAGTAAATGACAAATAAAGTGACTTGGGGAGGATTCTCCAAAAAAACGTTGGCTGAACGCCTTGAACATCTGGAAAAAAATGAACTCATTAGCGCAGAACGCTTAGAAACCTTAAAAAACAATGAGCTTCTCTCACTAGAAACTGCTAATCAAATGGCCGAAAATGTCTTAGGAACTTTTTCACTTCCATTTTCACTAGCGCCAGATTTTCAAATCGATGATAAAACTTTCAATGTTCCAATGGTAACCGAAGAACCTTCTGTAGTTGCTGCTGCAAGCTTTGCAGCTAAAATCATCAAACGTTCTGGAGGTTTCAAAACTCAAGTTCACTCTCGTAAAATGATTGGGCAAGTTGCCCTTTACGACGTTCCAAATAAAAGTGCTGCTAAAAAAGCCATTGTTGAACACACAGAACAATTAATTAGCCTAGCAAATGATGCGCACCCTTCTATCGTTAAACGTGGAGGTGGTGCACGCGAATTGAGTATCGATGAAAAAGATGACTTTTTGATTGTTTACCTAACGGTTGATACTCAAGAAGCTATGGGTGCTAACATGGTTAATACTATGATGGAAGCTTTGGTGCCAAGCTTAGAAGAGTTATCAGGCGGTAAAAGTTTGATGGCCATTTTGTCAAACTATGCAACAGAATCTCTTGTTACCGCTGACTGTCAAGTTGACCTTCGATACCTAAGCCGTAACAAAGAGGAAGCTCAAGAGTTAGCTAGAAAATTCCACTTAGCTAGCAAATTAGCCCAAGAGGATGTTTACCGTGCAAGCACGCACAACAAAGGTATTTTCAACGGTATTGATGCAGTCGTTATGGCAACTGGAAATGACTGGCGTGCTATCGAAGCTGGTGCTAACACTTACGCTTGTAAAGATGGCCAATACCGCGGTTTAGCAACTTGGACCTTTGACGAAGAAGCGCAAGTTCTCCGTGGCCAATTAACCCTTCCAATGCCAATCGCAACACGTGGTGGCTCAATCGGACTTAATCCAACAGTTAAAATTGCGCACGACCTTCTTGGTCACCCAGACGCTCGTCAATTAGCACGTATCATCGTTTCTGTTGGTTTAGCCCAAAACTTTGCTGCTATTAAAGCTTTGACTTCAACTGGCATTCAAGCTGGTCACATGAAATTACAAGCTAAATCACTTGCACTCCTTGCTGGTGTCAAAGATAAAGAAGTCTCTGAAGTGGTTAAAGCTTTACTAGAAGCTCCACATATGAATTTGGAAACTGCGCAGCACATCTTACTAAACTTGCGAAATTAAACAAAATAATTTAATAAGTGAGTCGTGTCTAATGGGCATGGCTCATTTTCTATTTTCAGGCTCGTGAAAAACTGTCCACTGAGCTTAACTCGCTTTTCAATTTCTAGGCTCGTGAAAAACCTATCCAGTGGATAGGTTTTTTCTTGACTTTAATTTTCGATAATTATATAATCTAGTTATTAACACTAGATAAAGAGGTAAATATAACTTTATGAAATCAAATTATCCAAAATGGTCTGAATTACCAGAGATTGATTTGTACTTGGACCAAGTACTTCTTTACGTTAATCAAGTTGGAAAAGCCAATCAACAGGATGAAAAAGGCTTAACAGCTTCTATGATAAATAATTATGTCAAACATGGTCATCTTGAAAAGCCTGTCAAAAAGAAATACAATCGCAAACAAGTGGCTAGACTGATTGTCATTACAGCATTGAAAAATGTTTTTTCAATTCAAGAAATCAGCCAAACCTTGGCACTCTTGACCGCTGAAGACCAATCACAAAAACACTACGATGATTTTGTTGCTTGTATGAATGGTGAAAAAATTGATGATTTACCACCTGTGGTTGTCTCAGCTTGCCAAACGTTAAAATTGTATTTTCAAACCCATGAATTGGTTCACGCATTAGAAGGAGAATCCCATGAAAGCTAGCATGACTTTAAAACTTAGTAAACGTCTTTCTTTTGGTGAAGAGGTTGCAAACAGTGTCACTCACGCTGTCGGTGCTGTTGCAATGCTGGTACTCTTGCCGATTACAGCTATTTACAGTTATCACCACTATGGCATGCAGGCTGCTCTTGGGATGTCAATCTTTGATATTAGTTTGTTTTTGATGTTCATGTCATCAACAATTTACCATTCAATGCAATATGACTCACCACAAAAATTTGTCTTACGCATTATCGACCACAGTATGATCTACATTGCCATCGCTGGTTCTTATACTCCAGTTGCTCTTTCACTTGTTGGTGGCTGGTTAGGTTACTTAATCATTGTCTTGCAATGGGGAGCAACCATTTTTGGTATTCTTTACAAGATTTTTGCTAAAAAAATCAATGATAAATTCTCACTATTTCTTTATTTGCTAATGGGATGGTTGGTTGTCTTTATCATTCCAAGTATTATTAGTAAAACTGGAGTGGTCTTTTGGAGTTTGATGCTGGCTGGTGGTTTAGCTTACACAATTGGTGCGATTTTCTACGCTAGAAAACGTCCTTATGACCACATGATTTGGCATTTGTTCATCCTGCTTGCATCTATCTTACAATACATCGCAATCGTGTATTTCATGTTGTAATATAAAAAACACTGATTAAAATCAGTGTTTTTTTGTTGCTTCTTGTAATTTTCCATATAAAAGGTAATCGACATCTTTTAAATCTTCGATGGTTTTGCAATTAAGAGCGCACATGATAAGACGCAAATCATCTTTCCACCCGTTAATGATATCGATAACTTTCTCAACTGGGTATTTTTCTACCAACTCTAAAACCGTACGTGATAGTCCAACAGCTTTAGCACCAAGTACTAAACATTTCACCATATCAAGCGGATGACGAACACCGCCTGAAGCTAAGATTTCAACTTTATCAACCATTGATTGGGCATTCAAAAGACTTTGCACGGTTGTTTGGCCCCAATCATTTAGATAAGAGCGATTATCACCACGTTGATTTTCAATGTAGGCAAAACTTGTTCCACCACGGCCTGAAATATCAAAGGTTTTAATACCTAAGTCATAAGCCGTCTCAATGGTTTTTAAATCCATACCAAATCCGACTTCTTTTAAAATAACAGGAACTGGCATTTTTGTCGCATAATCAGCCAAATGCTTTTTCCAAGAACAAAATTCACGCTCACCTTCAGGCATCAAAAGCTCCTGCATCAAATTCACGTGAACCTGTAAGAAAATGGGCTGCATTTCCTCAATGGTTTTAAGCCCAAGTTCATATGGTTTGTCAATACCAATATTAGTTGCGAGAAGCAAATCTGGGTAATCTGCTTTACTTGGATAAGAATCGTCACCAGGATTTTTCAGCGCAGCACTATATGACCCAGTTACCATGACTAAACCAGTCGCTTGTGCTACTTGAGCAAGCTTACGATTGACGGCTTTTGCTTTTTCTGAGCCACCTGTCATAGCATTGATGTAAAACGGAAAGTCAAAATCACGTCCCGCAAAATGCGTATGCAAATCAATCTCGCTCAAATCATAATCAGGAAGTGAACGATGAATCAACTCCATATCATCAAAAGAGTTATACGGTGATTGATACTTTAGTGCATACTTGATATGCTCATCCTTACGGTTCATCATGCTAATTCCTCCATGTCTAGTAGCTCAATACCAACTTCTTGCCAACGCTTGATAAGTTCTTGACTATCTTCACGATTAAATGATATTGCAATACCACAATCACCACCACCTGAACCTGATGATTTAGCAATCACATCTAGACCATCTTCGGCAGCTTTTAAGGCTAAAAGTTTGTCGTTGTAAATAGCTGAGCTTAAGCCTAGCAACAAATCGCTCACATTTTGAAGTGCCTTTTTGACACTTTCTTTGTCACCAGTTTGCAGCGCTTGTTTACAAATTTGAACCTCTTTTTCAGTTGCTGCTAAAAATTCTTGTGAAATGGCAGATTTAACCAGATTAATCATGTCTTTTGAAATAGAAGGCTGCATCGTCCATCCGACCAAAAACTCACATGGCAAAGCTGGTGTGATAACTTCAATTTGATAACCCCAGTCTTTATTAAGTACTTCTTGAATTGATTCCTTTTCAATCCATTTTGCTACTTGCTGGCGGTCAAATGAGGTAAAAGCAACCAAATCATCGTATGCAATACAAGCAATATCCCCCATCGAACCATTGTCACCAAGTTTTAAAAGTGTGTAAGACGCCAATTTAAAAAGAAGATCAGCTGACAAGTTCAACTCATAAAAAGCTGATAGAGCTTTTAGGGTTAAAACAGTAACTGACCCACTTGAGCCAATACCAAATTTCTTACCATCACGTTCCATTTTACCAGTGATCTCAAGAGAAAAGGCTGGCATTTCTTCAGCGGACTTGCCAAGGTAATCAAATAAAGTCACTATGCTTTGCTGAATCAGCGCATACTTGCTATCTGGCATCATGCCAACCGCATAATCAAACATATCAGAAAATAGACTGATAGCCTTTGCTTCCTTGACCACAGCAGTCATGTGAATAGGAATATTTTTGATAATGGCTGTTTGACCTGGTGTTAATACCGCATACTCACCAGCTATATACAACTTTCCACCAGTTTGAACCTTAATCATTTTTATCTTACAATTCCTTAGTTCGTGAAACGATGACACGATAGTTTTCTTCAAAGCGTTTTGTCAAACGTTCCAAATCTTCTTCTAGACAAAGAACTTTGACATTTGGTCCAGCATCCATTGTGAAATAACATTTCTCACCTTCTGAACGCAATTGTTTAACGAATTCCATTGCTTTATAACTTTCCTCTGTTAGGTAATTAAATGGTGGATTTGCATGTGTGTTTGTGTCATGCATTGCAAGTGCGTTGCGTTCAGTTAACTCACCAACACGTTCAAAGTCGTTATTTTTAAGATAACCTAGCATGTCTTTGTAATCTTGTTCAGATTGTTTGACCCAATCCGCAAAAGTTGTTGACGTTTCAACACAACGTTTCATACCTTCACGGCTAGAAATTGATTTCTTACTATCACTCAAGACAAGCATAATCATAGCAAGCTTGAGGTCTGTTTGAACAGGGTAAACTTCACCAGAATCTTTGTCCCAAGCAGCAAGTGGTCCAAAGAATGAACGCGATGAGGAACCTGAAGCAAATTTTGCTTTTTGAGCGAGTTCTGCTTGATTTAAACCAGTTTCAAAGAGTTCGTTACACGCTTTAACAAGGGCAGACAGACCGCTTGAACTTGATGAAAGTCCTGCAGCTGTTGGCATGTTATTGCTTGTTTCAACCTTGACATATTCTGAACGCTGCCCACGGTATTGATCAATGATGGCAGAAATTTTAGCGTGTTCTTTATCATCTTGTAAAACACCATTGATGTAAAATTCATCGTGGCTGGCTGAATCTGGCAGAAAGGAAACACTTGTTGTGGTAAACATATTTTCCAGTGTCAATGAAATACTGCTGGTTGCTGGAATCATCTTAGCTGCGTCAGCTTTCCCCCAGTATTTGATAATAGCGATATTGGCATATGATTTTACCGTTACAATTTTTCGATCCACGTTTGAACCGCTCCTCCTTCTGTTAATGCTTTACTAATTTTTTCTGCTTGTGCTTTGGTCTGTGTAAGGGCGATAATACATCCTCCAAGACCTCCACCACTCATTTTGGCACCTAGAGCGCCGTTTTCTAAAGAAATCTGAACTAATTGGTCAGCTTTTTCAATGCTAACGCCAATTGCTTGTAAGTGACTGTGTGCTTTTGTCATCAAGGGACCAATTTCAGAAATAGACTTGTCTTGAATCGCTTTTTGAACCATTTCTGTCAAGTCTCCTAAAGCAGCCAAATGTGGCAAATTATTTTCTTCAGCTTGTGCAACTTTTTCAACTGCTTCACGCGTATTGCCATAAATACCTGTATCTGCAATAACCAGATAAGCATCTAAATCCAAATCAAGCGTGCTAAAACCAATATTTCGAATAAAGGTAATTGCCTTGTCACTCAAACATGTCTTAGCATCAAGGCCACTCGGATTTGAATGTGCAATAATTTCTGCTTTATTTACCAAAATTTCAAGAGTATCCATATCAATACTTTGCTCGAAATAATCAAACACGGCACGAATGGTTGCAATTGAAATAGCAGCTGATGAACCCATGCCTCGTTTTTGGGGAATCTCTGAACGAATATCATAAGTGATTGAAACATCAGTATGATTTAGGTACTCAAGTGCCGCATAAACAGCAGTTGATAGGGTATTATAATAATCAAAGTGAATTTTCTTATCAGCTGGATAGATACGACATTCTACTTCAATTCCTTGAAGAGGAATCGCGATAGCAGGATAGCCGTAAACAACTGAATGTTCACCCATCCAAATAATCTTACTATGCGCCTTTCCGACGCCAATTTTCTTAGTCATTTTCTTCTCTTATAATTTTTTAGTCTACACCCCATTTTATCATTGTTCCGAAAAAAAAGCGACTCTTACTAAAAAATGTTATAGCATTCAAATAAATCACGAAAAAATCTGAGACAATCAATCTCAGATTTCTTAATTTTTACATTGTTGATTTTTTAATCAACTTCACCACTCTCTACAACCAAGTCATCTGCTTTTGCAGCATCACCGTAAACTGGAGCTAATGTCTTGTCATAGTCTTCGTGGAAGAAGTTTTCATCACCCAAAGATTTAATTTCATCATTAATCCAATCAAGAAGCTCAGTATTTCCTTTTTGAACTGCTGGAGCAATGGTATCTGTGTCACCCAAACTTGTAATGCCAACTTCGTAACCTTTATTTTCCAAAGCCCATGCTAAAACTTCTGTATTGTCAGTTGATAGAGCGTCACCTCGACCATCTAACAGTGCTTGATATGCTTCGCTGTACTGATCAAATTTTAAAAGATTTACTTTTGGATAATGTTTTTCAAAGTATGTTTCAGCTGTCGTTCCTTTGCCAACGATCAAAGTTTTTCCTTCTAAAGCATCAACGTCAGAAATTAATTGATTACTTGGCGATACGACACCTAACGCTACTTTCATGTATGGCAAAGCAAAATCAACTTGTTTCGCACGTTCATCAGTCACTGTAAAGTTGGCAAGAATAATATCTACTTTAGCTGATGTCAAATACTCAACACGACTTGCTGGGTCCACTGAAACATATTTAACTTTAACTCCCAAATCTTTTGCTAAACGGTTTGCAAAATAAACATCATATCCTTGGTATTTTCCTTTGTCATCAACATAACCAAACGGTTTTTTATCTGAGAAAACTCCAATTTTAATGGTACCGCTCTTCTTGATTGCATCAAGAGAGCGAGCTTTGGCTGTTGACGTAGCTGAAGATGAATTTTTAGTTGTTGAGGATTTTGAAGTTGAGCATCCTGCAGCAAAAACAATTAATAAAAGACTAACAATCGCTAAAAAACGTTTTACAATTTTCATATATAACTCCTTAAAATTTTATTACCTATTTAACCAACTGTAGAAAAATCAAAGACACTCAAGAAATCACGCGCACGTTGAGTTTTTGCTTGCCTGAAAAATAATCTCGCATCACTTTCTTCTACAATTTGTCCCTTTTCAAGAAAAATCACACGATCTGCTATCGCTTTTGCAAACTGTAGCTCATGCGTCACAATAATCATTGTCCTACCTTCATGTGCAAGTTCCCCAATCAACTCTAAAACTTCTCTAACCATTTCAGGGTCAAGTGACGCTGTAACTTCATCAAATAGAAGCACTTCAGGATGTAAAAGTAAACTTCTCACAATAGCAACCCTTTGCATCTGACCGCCAGATAACTCGTGAGGATAACTATTTTCTTTTCCTTCTAAACCAACTCGCTTAAGTAGTTTTAATGCATCGCCCTTCACTTCCTCTACTGACCTTTTTTGAACCTTTACTGGTGCTAATAAAAGATTTTTTTGAACTGTTAAGTGTGGGAAAAGGTCGTAGGATTGAAATACCATGCCGATTTTTTGGCGAACAAGAGGAAGATTTTTAGACTCTTTTAAAATTTCCTTGCCTTCAAGTTCAACTCTTCCTGCTTGAATTGGTTCCAAACCATTGATACAACGAAGTAATGTTGATTTTCCACAACCTGATGGACCTAGAATGACTAAAACTTCACCCTCTTCAACGGAAAATGAAACTTGATTGAGAATCTTTTGCTCGCCATAAGATTTTTCAATATCTTTAAGTTCTAAAATTGTTGCCAAATGATTCACTCCTTCCAACGTTTTTCTAAATAAACTGACAATCTCGAGATTGGAAAACAAACAGCAAAATACATCATAAAGATTAAGCCATAAATCCAAATTGCGGTGCTAGGTACCGTCAAACGATTAGCTTCAATAATCTCTTGACCAACTTTTACCACTTCGACAATACCAATCAAAACAATTAATGACGTTGTTTTAATCATTCGTGTCATTAGGTTAACCGCTTGGGGTAATAATTGTCGTAAAATTTGTGGCATAACAACGTAAATGAATAACTGTCGATTGTTTAATCCCAGAGCAAGACCACTTTCAATTTGGTGTTTTGGTAGTGATGTCAACGCTCCGCGAACAAGATCTCCCATCTCAGCTGTTCCCCACATTGAAAAGACAATAAGTGCTGCTACTTCACCAGATAAATTGAGATTAAAAGTTCTAGCTAAACCAAAATAAACAAGAAAGAGCAAGACTAATTGTGGCATGATTCGAATAAATTCTAGATAGATTTGTGAAATAAAGCGAATCACTCTAAAGCGTGAAATCATTATAAAACCAAACAAGAATCCTAAAACCACTGAAATAAGAATGGACACTAGGGAAATATTAATCGTAACTAACAGTCCTTTAAGGAGTCGCAAAAGATTATTTCCCTGAAACAGCACCTGGAGTCCTGAAACCTGCATGATGCAACCTCCTTTCTAGTATCCTTGCCAATAGTGAAATCGGTAAAAGAATAATCAAGTAAGCAACTACCAACATTAACAATGCCTCATCGGTCTCATAATACAGTCCAATCAAATCCTTAGCAATGTACATCAAATCAGCAAGTGCAACAATTGAAAAGACAGACGTCTCTTTGACAAGAAAGATGATATTAGCAACCAACGACGGAAGTGCAACTGCGATTGCTTGAGGAAGGATGACATAAAAAACATTCTGAAGATGTGATAATCCGATGCTCAAACCAACTTCATACTGTCTTTTGGACACTGCTTCCAACCCTGAACGAAATGACTCCGCCATATAAGAACCACCTAAAAAGATTAGACCAACAATCGCACAAAGCTCCGATGGTAAAACCACTCCAACTTTAGGCAAGCCATAATAGAGAAAATAAAGCTGTATCAAAAGCGGCGTGTTACGAGACAATTCAATATAAATCTGGCAAATTTGACTTAAAATAGCTACATTGTAGTACTTAATCAAACTAATGAAAAAGCCTAAAATAATCGCTCCCAAGATGCCAAATAGAGCCAAACGAATCGTAAGCACCAAAGCTTGTTGATACAAGGGAATATTCTCATAAACAAAGCCCCAATCTAACATAATATTCCTCCAAACGTTATAAAGGTATTATAAAGAATTCTTCTATAGTCGTGTACTCTAAATATTTTATGCTGTGCCATAAGTATTTTTTATAGCAAAACACTTAAAAAGAAGCTGAAATGTATCAGCCTCCTTTTGTTTAGGTAGTTAGTTCAGTTGATAAAACCAGTCATAACATAGCTTTTTACTTTTTCTTTTTCAATAATTTCAGAAGAGCCATCTATATCACTGGGTCAATATTTAATTCTGGAATAATCCGTGTCAAAAATTGTTTTGTGCGTTCTTCTTTTGGTCGTGTAAAGAATTCTTTCGGGTCACCTTCTTCAATGATATGCCCACCTTCCATAAAAATAACATGCGTTGCGACATCACGTGCAAAACTCATTTCATGCGTCACGACAACCATGGTTACTCCTTCTTGCGCCAATTCTTTCATGACATCAAGAACATCACCGATTAATTCAGGGTCAAGTGCTGACGTCGGCTCGTCAAACAAAATCACTTCTGGCTTAACAGCAATAGCACGCGCAATCCCAATACGTTGCTGCTGACCACCTGATAACTGACTTGGATAATAATCCCTTTTATCAAGAAGTCCTACTTTTTTTAGGGCATTTTCAGCAATAGGAATTGCCTTTTCCTTTGGAACTTTTCTGGCAATCACCAAACCTTCTAAAATATTTTCAAGCGCTGTTTTATTAGCAAACAGATTATAATTTTGAAAAACAAAAGCAGTCTTTTTACGAATCTCTAGCACATCTTTGCGGTTGATTTTAGCTAAATCATAAGTCTTTCCATCCAGTTCTAATTCACCCGAATCAGCATGTTCTAGATAATTTAATGACCTTAAAAAGGTTGTTTTTCCTGATCCCGATGGTCCCAAAATAACGACAACATCTCCTTGATTAACCGTCAAACTAATCCCATCTAAAACTTTCTTTTCTCCAAAAGATTTCTCAATATTTTTAACTGTTAGCATAAATTTCTCCTCACATTATCCCACCAGTTGGCTTTGTTTTTCCAGAAATTTAAAGATGTACTGAATCACTCCACATATAACAATGTAGATAATGAAAATAACAAAATAAGATTCAAAATAATGATAACCATAAGCCGCCTCCACTTTCGCTATCGCTGTAATATCTTTCACTGTCATCACAAAAACAAGAGAGGTACCTTTGACAAGATTAATCACCAAATTACAGAGATTTGGCAATGCCTGACGAATGGCTTGGGGAAAGACAATTCTCAGATAAGCCTGCTTTGCCGTCAAACCGATCGCAAGAGCTGCCTCTAACTGCCCCTTATTAACCGTCAAAATTGCAGAGCGAATAATTTCTGAAAGACTCCCAGTTGTCATAAGTCCAAAGATAACATAGGCATAATAAATCGGATTTAACTCAAAAATATTGATGCCAAGAGCTTTTAAAAATTGGTTTAATAAACTAGGAAATAAACTATAAAAGAATAAAATTAATAAAATAGCTGGCGTAGAGCGGATAAAAGCAAGGTATATCACTGAAAAAGTAGTTACACCTTTTACCTTATAGATACGACCAATTGCCAAGAAAAGAGCTGGGAAAAAGCTCAACAAAATGGAAACCACCATAATGCCAAGCGTCACTGGAATACCAGCAAGGGCTTTAACAAATGTTTCAACAATATAAGAAAAATCCATAATCTCCTCCTTAGCCCCCTTTTGTTTCCAATTGATTTTCGACAATATGAGTCACTACAGATAATATCAGTGCTAAAATCCAATAAATAACGGCAACCGCTGTGTAAGTTTCTAATGAATAATTGCCCATATTTCTAGAAATGATGAGGTTACCTTCACCCATCAAATCCACCAAACCAATCGTATAGGCAAGGGCAATATCTTTTAATAAATTAATCACCGCACTAGTGATGTTAGGAAGGGCAATTCTGAAAGCTTGTGGCAAAAGAATACGCACAAAAGTCTGCGGCTCACTTAAACCAATACTAAGACCAGCTTCTAGTTGTCCTTTTGGCAAGGCTAAATACGAAGATTTAAAGACTTCTGAAATACTTGCCGCAAAGAGCAAAGTCATTGCTAAAATCACAAACACCGAGCGTGACCAACCATTAACATCAATCCCTAACCACCATTCTAAAAAACGAGGTAAACCATAAAAAACAAGGAAGATAAGAACAATTGGTGGTGTACATCTTAGTATAAAGACATAGCCTCTAGCTAAAATGGAAAAGCCATGTTCGTCTGATAGTTGTGCATAAGCTAACAAGAAACCTAATAAACTTCCTAACAAAACAGTTAATGCCAAGACCCATAAGGTAAGAGGTAGAGCTGATAAAATATCTGGAATTACTCTTATTACACGAGACGGTTCATAAGAAACCATAGGTACCTCCTAATCTGTTACATAACTAAAGACATCTTCTCCAAAGTATTTTTCTGAAAGTTTAGCGATTGTGCCATCTTTTTGCAATTCCTTGATGGCTTTATCGTATTCTTTTGCAAATGCTTTATTAGTATCATTTTTATGAATCAATGGGTAAGTTTCAATTCCCTTATATGGGAACCATGTCAATTGGTCAGCGTATTGATGATAAGCACCGCCTTCTTTTTGGACGGCTTCTTCAAATGACCATTTAATTGAGAAATAAGCATCGTAACGACCTTCAAGAACCCAAGCATATGCGTCAGCAACTGAGAAGCTTTCAGATTCTTTGAGTTCAATCGGGTGTTTAGCTTTTTTGTTGTATTCTTGAATAACATTATACTGTGCGTTTTGTGGTGAGATTGGAACTAATTTACCACCTGCTTTAGCAAAGGAATCAATATCTTTATATTTGTTCTCGTCAGCTTTTCGAACAGCAAAGCCAATCACACTAGCTCCGATAGCTTGGTCAGGAATAACAAATTTTTGGGCGCGTTCTTCAGTGTACCAAGCACCTTTGACTCCGATGTCGTACTTGCCAGATTCAAGTCCGATTAACAAATCTTCATCACTTGTCCCAGTGTATTCAAATTTATAATTTTTTAACTTATCATCTACGGCTTTTAAGACCGCAACTTCAAATCCATCACTTTCCCCTTTATCATTAACAAAGTCATAAGGGACATAGTTTTGAGTGTGAGCGACTTGTAAGGTCGTCACTTTATCAGAACTTGATTGTGAACTGTCTGCACTTGCTGATGTCTTACCTGTTAATTGACGTCCAACAATAGTTGCTGCAACAAGTGCTACGATAACGCCTCCTGAAATAATCCATTTTTTCTTACTCATATAACTCTCCTTTTTCTTTTTACCTAAAACTTTCCTTGATTTCCGAAATCTCTAAAATCCGACTGCTTCTTTGAGAACAAGTTCATCTGCGACGGCTTCTTTGACCCAAGCAATACGCTCTGATGCAATATCACTTGGAACTGTGCAATCAGCTCCGATAACCACGCCTTGATGTCCAGTTTCATTAAGCAATTCTCTGACTCTTGCTTGAATGGCTTCTTTACTACCTTTATACAAAAGACCCGACTCTGTATTGTTAAAACCACCAAGAACAGTTTTGCCACCAAATAGCTGACGCCCTTTTGCTAGACTAACACCTTCCAATTCAATCGCCCAATTAATGACATCTGCTGGATAATCTGTATAGTAAGAAATATCATTGGTAGCCCCTTCATAACCGCAGATATGAAGAATGTTTGTTCCACCTGCTGAAATAGCACGATGCAAAATATGGAGTTCACTCGGTTTAATCACGTGATCGTATTCGCCATGACTCAAACGTGAATCCTGCAAATTCTGAACACTGAGATAAATGCCATCAACCCCAGCTTCTTCAATTAAGCGTTTTGTCAAAACTCCGATATCAAAAGCAATCACATCCAAAACTTGTTTTGTCAATTCAGCATCTTCTTTGATAAAATTTTCGATAATCGTATCACCATTACCACCTTTTCCTGCGAGATGCCATTTGAGATAAGTCGCGGGGGCAAAAATATTATAAAAAGAGGCAATATCTTCAGGAAAATCGTCACGGATTTTTTTAGCGAGCTCAATTTGCTTTTCAATCCATGGATGATTTTCACCGATTGATGTGATACCTTCGAGTTCTTTAATGGAAGTAATTCCTTCACGAATTTGTTCGTTTGGATAAGTGAAGAAACCATCACTCATGATTTTGACAAAATCAGGATTAACGTCAGCGACAAATTTTTTGTGACCAGCAATATTTTTATTAAAAATTTCTGGATTAAAACCATCACTTTGTTCCTCATCAGTTGTAAAGTGATACCAGAAGCCGACTGGAACCTTGTCAACTGTTTCATTTTTAAATGCTTTTAAAACCCATTCTCTCTTTGTTGTCATTAGCGTAATCTCCTTTTCATTTGGTATGGCAATTATACTATCACGCTTTAGAAGTCTTGAAAAATCTATTTTATTTATGCTCAGCCATAAAAATGAGTTATGATAACAAAAAGCCAAAAAAAGAAAGCTAAGAAACTTTTCTCAGCTTTCTTTTTACTCATAAGGTAAATGTGTCAAACTCTTTAGATTATTAATGCGAATAATATCTTCCTTTCGAATTTGAGATGATTCTTTATTAGTTTGATAGGCTTTGAAGGAAGAAAATTTTAAAAAAATAAGAAGAGATATGACAAGAATAATTGTAACAGCAATTGAGCTATTTCTTAAGTGCTTTTCTGTTAAGAGCATTGACACCTCACCTCCGAGTAGCTTTCTAAGCTTATTGTAACAGCTTATGCTACTTTAGAAAAATCTATTCTTTTTATCACTAGCCATAAAATCAAGTAATAATTAAGGTCATTTATCACCCGCTATAGGATTTTTTTATCAAGGCTTTAGATATTCTTATCAGAATTTTGCTGATTTTTTAATCTTTTTCATCTATAATAAGTAACAATTGTTACAAGAAGGGATGATGTTTTATGAATTTCCAACAATGTCGTTATGTCGAAGTCGTCGCTCGTGTAGGCTCATTTAGCCAAGCTGCTAAGGAATTATACATGACTCAGCCCAACTTGTCTTGCTCAATTAAAGATTTAGAAAATGAATTAGGTGTTCAACTCTTCACGCGCTCCAATACAGGGGCTCGCTTAACCGAAGACGGTCATGATTTTTTGAAATATGCTAAGCGTATCATTGGTGAATTGGATTTGCTTCAGCAACGCTATCATGACGAATTCAAAAAAAGCTTTACGGTTGCCTCACACCACTATGATTTTCTCTCGAGTCCTCTTGCTAAAGTCGCCCAAGAATTCAAGCAGGATTATCAGGAATTTCAAACCATTGAAACGACCACTAAAAAAATCTTGGACAGTGTTGCTTCTTTTGAAGCTGACCTTGGGATTATTTACCTAGATGATGAGAATGAACATATTTTAACATCAGCTTTGCAATATCATGATTTGGAATTTACCTCGCTTGGCGAATTTCCAACGCGTGTCTTTTTACGCCGTGACCATCCATTGGCTCACAAATCTGTCATTTCAGAAACAGACTTAAAAGGCTATAATCAAATACGCTTTCGTCAAGAACATTCTGGACTGAATTTTGATGAAGATGCTCTTGATATTCATGACCAACAACGCATTCTCTACAGCAATGACCGTGGAACTGTCATGAATTTACTCTGTGCAACAGACGCTTACGCTTCAGGTCTTGGCATTGTTAATAGTTTTGTTAAAGACCAGATTGTTCTCATACCTTTGCAAAATAGTCCTAAACACACACTAGGTTATGTGACCAATCGTAAGAAAAAACTCTCTGATATCGGAGCAAGTTTCATCAATGAAATCAAACTCAGCTTAGAAGAATTCTCAGACAAGAGTCAACTTTTCTAGTTCAAGTCTTATCTTTTAAACTTGTAAGCCTTTTATGCTAGAATAAAGAAAAAAGGAGGACGCTTATGGAATTTAAAACCTTAAACAACGGTGTTCAAATCCCCAAACTCGGCTTTGGTGTTTGGCAAATGTTTGACCAAGATGAATGTCAAAAAGCCGTGGAAAATGCTCTTGAAGTGGGCTATCGCCTGATTGACACAGCTGCGCTTTATCGTAATGAAGAGGCTGTCGGCAATGCCATTAAAGCTTCAGGTACCAAACGAGAAGAGATTTTCATCACTACAAAAGCTTGGATTAATCAGCTTGGCTATGACGAAACCAAAAAAGCTTTTGAAGAAAGTCTTAAAAAACTTGGTACTGATTACCTTGACCTCTATCTCATTCACCAACCATACGGTGATACTTATGGCGCTTGGCGTGCTATGACTGACCTTTATAAAGAAGGTCGCATTCGAGCAATCGGTGTTTCCAATTTCTCAACTGGACGCATCGCTGATTTTGCCTTAAATACTGAAATTGTTCCAGCCCTCAACCAGATTGAACTTCATCCTTACAAACAACAAAACTTACTTCGCAAGGCTAATGCAGAATTTGGTATTGCAACACAAGCTTGGAGTCCATTTAACCAAGGAAAGGATGATATCTTCAAGGATGTTACCTTAAATAGCATTGCTGAAAAATATGGTAAAACCGTTGCTCAAGTCATTCTTCGCTGGCAAATTCAAAACGATATTTTGACCATTCCAAAATCTGTTCACCTAGATCGTATCAGACAAAACTTTAACGTTTTTGATTTTGAACTCAGCCAAAATGACCTTGATACCATCGCAAAACTCGACCGTTTTTCAAACAACTATGGACCAAATGAAAGCACCGAACAAGTCAAACGCTTATCTGGTTATAAAGCATAAAAAATTAAGACAGCAAGATTTGCTGCCTTTTTGTTTGTCATTATTTACAAACTAACCACAAATGTGATGGTATCGTCTTTATAATTTACAGAGATATTGCCCTTGAAAAGTTTGACCATGGTTTGTGCCATTGATAAACCAATGCCATAACCCGAAGTCTTGTTGTTATGCGATTCATCTTCTCGGTAAAAACGCTCAAAGAATTTCGTATAATCAACGTCTTTTCCTTTGGTGTAGGTATTAGAAATTTCAAGTTTAGCTTTTGACAATCTGTTCTTGCTAAGAGTCACCGAAACCTTACCAGCTGAATCACAATATTTATTGGCATTATCAACCAAAAGTGTTACAAGTTCAAACAACGATTTTTCTTCAGCCTTAACATGAATATTTGGCTGAATATCCATAACGAATTCTTTGCCATCCTTGATAACTGGCCCTTTAAAGTCTTCGGCAGCATCTCTAGCAATATCTGAAAAATTCACATTAGTAAGGACCAACTCAGGCTGTTCTTCCAAGCGTGCCATGGCAACTAAGCTATTAATCAAACCAGTCATTCGTTCCACTTGATCATTAGTGCTTTTAGTCCACTCTGACTCACCATTCATCAACTCAACCAGTTCATTGTTAGCTGAAATGATAGCAAGAGGCGTTTTCAATTCATGCCCTGCATTGGTAATAAAACGACGTTGCCGCTCATAATTGCGAATAAATGGCTTAATCACCTTACCAGACACAATTGAAATCACTAAAACAAAGAAAATAAAACTAATCCCTGACATCCAAATCGACAAATGCACCAAAGCCATATTATCTCTAAATTGATTAGTCGAATCTAGTACCACGATTAAATCGCTACGACGACTAGTCTCAGCTACCATGTAAGAATAAGTGTGGTGGTGGTAAGAAAAATCCCCTCTCGTATCCTTAGAACGATTGATTCTTTCCAAAAATTCTTTGACTTCTTGGTCCGTCAAATCAGAAATATTACTAGAATTTAAGGAGATGATATTGCCGTCGTGGTCCATTTTAGCACTAAAATAACGATATTGAAAAAGAGTGTCTACTGATACAGTGTCACCAAGCTCACTTGTTGTCTTTGAAATGCTAGGAAAACTTCCACCATTATCAGAAAGGAGAGTCAAGATTTTATTAATCTCATCAACAGTTTGAACATGACGAGCTGAATTCAAAACCCCAACAACAGAAAACAGCACAATTAGAATCGCTAAAGAGGCAGTAGCAATAAAACGTAGACGAAGTTTACGAAACATAGCGCCACCTATAATTCTTTCAATTCATAATCACCCATGTCTTCTCCTTCAATCACAAGATTTGCTCCCACGGATTGGAGTTTTTGACGGAGATAAGAGACATAAATAAAGACATAACCCTCATCAATCTCTGGGTCATTTTTATCACTTGCCCAGACGTGATTGAAAAGCTGCTCTGTTGAGAGTTTCTTGCCAGGGTTTAACATGAAAAACTCAAGCATCTTAGCTTCTTTCCCTGCTAGGCGGATGGTATTTTGACTAGCCAATTCCTGCTCACCAACATTTAGAGTAACGCTACCTAGTTTTAAAATATTTGACGTAAAATTGGTATCCACTCGGCGTGACATCGAGCGAAGGCGCGCAAGCAATTCTTTTAGCGAAAATGGTTTAGTAAGATAATCATCCGCTCCTGCATCAAGCCCTGTCACACGGTCATCAATTTCAGCCATGGCTGTTAGCATGATGATGTGAGATTGATTACCGGTTTGACGAATTTCTTGCACAGCTTGAATCCCTGTTTTTCTTGGCATCATAATGTCCATGACCATAACATCATAGGCGTTTTCTTTAGCTTTATCAACAGCTGCTTGTCCATCAAAAACCGAATCAACCTCATACCCTTCATGTTTAAGAGCGGTTGTCAACACACGGTTCATCTGAACTTCGTCTTCTGCTATAAGTACTTTCATAATTAGTCGTCTCCTTCAACCTGAGAACTTTCCTGAATCAAATTGCGAATGGTTTGCATGCTCAAATCACAAGAAGCCAATTCATCAGCGCAGCGTTTCAGCTCACGTACGATACGCTTAGGGTCTTTGATGTCATGCTTGTATTTCATCTGATGTTCCAAACTCGCCCAAGAATCCATAGCAATGGTACGAAGCTGAATTTCAATAAAGTATGAGCCCTGCTCATTTCCAAGACAATCAGGATAAGGGGTCTCAACCTCTACAATCATGTGATAAGAACGATAACCATTTGGTTTGGCATTTTTGATGTAGTCTTTTTCAACGACAATCCTGCAATCTTCAAAAGAATGAATTACATCTACCAAACGGTAAATATCATCAACAAAGCCACAAACAATACGTAAACCGATACTGTCACGAATTTGTCGTAAAGCTGACTCCGTCGACACTTCAAAGCCTTTTCGTTGGCACTTTTCGACCATACTTTCAGGTGTTTTAACACGTGAAATCAAATGCTCAAATAACTTGTAACCCGTCTCTTTTTTGACCAGGTCATTTCTTTCTTGAATACGCTGACTAAAGTCTTCTAAAATCAATGGCAGGTAATCAGCGTATTTTCCATATATAGATTCTGTCATAATTTTTCCTAACTATATGTCATTGTCATTATAGCAAATTATTTTAAAATAAGGATGAATCAAACTTCCTATCAAAAAAGAGACCACTAGGTCTCTTTTTTAGGCTACTTCAAATTGTGAATTGTAAAGGTCAGCATAGAAGCCACCTTCTGTCATCAATTCATCATGACTACCTTGTTCAATGATGTTACCATCTTTCATGACAAGGATTAAATCAGCATTCTTGATCGTTGATAAACGGTGGGCAATCACAAATGATGTGCGACCTTCCATCAATTTATCCATGGCTTTTTGAATCAACTCTTCTGTACGTGTATCGACTGATGATGTTGCTTCATCTAGAATAAGAAGCGGAGCATCTTTCAAGAGGGCACGCGCAATGGTCAAGAGTTGTTTTTGACCGATTGAAAGGGTAACAGAATCATCAAGGTATGTGTCATAGCCATCAGGAAGCGTCATGATAAAGTGGTGAACACCAACTGCTTTAGCTGCTGCTACTACTTGTTCATCAGTGATATTTTCTTGGTTATAAATCAAGTTTTCTTTGATTGTTCCTTCAAAGAGCCAAGTATCCTGAAGCACCATTGAGAATTGGTCATGGACTTCTTCTCGTGACATCAAACGTGTGTCAACACCTTCGATAGCAATTTGACCTTTATCAATTTCATAGAATTTCATAAGAAGGTTAACGATGGTTGTCTTACCAGCACCAGTTGGTCCAACGATAGCAACCTTTTGACCAGGTTTTGCCACGGCAGAGAAATCATGGATAATGGTTTTATCTTTAGAATAACCAAAGAAGACATTATCAAAGGTAACTTCACCTTTAACATCAGACAATTGACGTTCTTTGTGTGATTCATCTTCCATTTCCTCTTCTTCAAGAAATTCAAAGACTCGGCTCATAGCAGCTGTTGCTGATTGCATTTGTGTGAAGGCTTGAGCGATTTGAGAAAGAGGTTGTGAGAAAATACGCACGTATGTCATAAAAGCAACTACATCACCCATGGTAATATCACCATTAATTACTTTAACGGCACCGACCACACAGACCATAACATAACCAAAGTTCCCAACGAAAATCATAATCGGCATCATAATACCTGACAAGAACTGTGATTGCCACATTGATTTATAAAGATTGGTGTTTAATTTTTTAAAGGCTTCGCTTGTTTCACCAGCAGCGTTATAACTTGTTACCACATTATGACCAGAGTAAATTTCTTCAACATAACCGTTAATCGCAGCCAAGTTATTTTGTTGGCGTTTGAACAATGGTTGTGATGAGCCCATGATAACCATAACCAAAACAAAACCAATCAGAACAGACCCAATCGCTGTTAAAGCCATGCTGACATTTGAATGGAACATCATGAAAATTGAACCAATCAATAACATGGTTGATGTCACTAAAGTTCCCAAACTTTGGTTAAGCGATTGACCAAGCAAGTCAACGTCATTTGTCACACGAGAAAGGGTATCTCCTTGTGAATGACTATCAAAGTAACTCAATGGAACCTTGTTAATTTTGGTCTGAATAGCTTTACGTAAACGTTGTGAAAAACGTTGAACGATAGTCGCTACGGTAAAGCTTTGAATATAACCAACTACTGCTGAAATAACGTATAAAATTGCCAAAGTTAATGCAATTTTACCAACTTTATCCAAGTCGATTCCTGGAATCATACCAGTCGCCGTTGGTGTCAAACCTTTGGTGATTGTATTGGTGATTTCTTTTAATTTATCAGGTCCAATAACCGTAATCGTCGCAGAAACAATTGCTCCAATCACTGCAAGAAGAAATGGAAGCTGGAGACCTCTAATATAGGGCTTCATTCTGCCATAGAAAGAAGTTTTTTTCTTATTTTCCATTTTCTAATTCCTCCTTAGATAATTGTGAGTAGGCAATTTCACGATAAACATCGTTGTTTGCGAGCAATTCTTCGTGCGTACCTTGACCAACAACTCTACCTTCATCCAAGACCAAAATTTGGTCAGCGTCCATAATCGTTGAGATACGTTGTGCCACGATTAGTTTTGTCATATCAGCTGTACGTTCTTTCAACTGTGAACGAAGGATTCGGTCAGTCTTGTAGTCAAGTGCTGAGAACGAATCATCAAAGATGATAATTTCAGGCTTACGAGCAAGAGCACGCGCAATTGCCAAACGTTGTTTTTGACCACCTGAGAAGTTTTGACCACCTTGAGCAACAGGTGCTTTTAACTTACCGTCTTTCATTTCAACGAATGTCTTAGCTTGAGCTAAATCAAGAGCTTCCCACATCTTGTCATCATCAAGTGGCGAGTTATTGCTTTCTCCCATATCCATATTTGAAGCGATATCCCCACTAAAAAGCACTGCTTTTTGCGGAATATAACCAACAATCTTATGAAGCGTATCGTGGTCATATTGACGAACATCAATGCCATCGACTTTAATCGTTCCTTCTGTCGCATCATAAAAACGTGGAATCAAGTTCACCAATGTTGATTTACCAGAACCAGTTGAACCGATAAAGGCAATCGTGTCTCCAGCTTTCGCTTTAAAGGAAACGTGTTCCAAAACAGCTTCTGAATTTTTGCTGTAACGGAATGAAACATTGTCAAATTCAACAGAACCTTTTTCAGTTGGTTTAGCTTGATTTGTTTCTGGATATTCAATTGAAGGTTTTGTTTCAAGAACTTCATTAATACGCCCAGCAGCAACAACGGCACGAGGTAAAATGAAGAATACGACAATCATCATCATTAATCCTATAACAACTTGCATGGCATATGATGAATAAACAACCATATCTGAAAACAAATCAACTTTATCTTGCATAGCGCTAGCAATTTTCGTTGGGTCTGTCGGAATGGCAATATTTTCAATCAAATGCGCTCCAATCCAATAAATAGCAAGTGTCATTCCGCTTGAAATTCCTGTCATTACTGGAGATAACAACGCCATTGAACGTCCAATAAAGAGGTTAAGATTGGTAACATTATCATTGACTTGTGCAAATTTGGCATCTTGATAATCTTCGGCATTGTATGCACGCACCACACGGATACCTGTCAATGATTCACGCGTAACACTGTTCAATTTATCGGTTAATCTTTGAATCATACGTTGCTTAGGCATCACCATCATCAACAAGAACATAATCATCAAGAACATAACTGCAACTGCGACGATAAGAACCAATAACCATTCATGATTTTTATCAGCAATCTTCGTGATTGCCCAGATTGCCATAATTGGTCCTTTGGTAATAACTTGAAGTCCCATGGTAAAGACCAACTGAATTTGAGTAATGTCATTTGTTGTACGTGTCAAAAGACTTGGAATTGAAAATTTCTTGATTTCCGCATCCGAAAAGTCCAAAACACTATGGAAAATATCATCACGCAAACGCGTACTGAAACTTGCTGCAATACGTGCGGCTAAGAATCCGACAACTACAGAGGCTGCAAAACTTCCTAAAGAAAGCAAGACCATACGCATACCTGGGGCATCTAGATTCCAAGCAAAAATATCTTTTGCTTTTGTTCCTTGAGTCGAGAGCAAGGATGTGATATCAGACATGTAATCTGGAATTTTTAAATCCAAGAAGACATTCAAACACACAAATAAGACGGCAATAATAATCATAATGATTTCTTTTGCCGTTAAACGTTTAAAAATTTTTAACATGCGTTACTCCTTGTTTTCTAAATTTTTCAAAATGCGGTTAAAGACACGACCAGAAATTTCTAGTTCTTCACGGCTAATACCATCAAAAATTTGTTTATGAATAGCAGTATGAAAAGCATCGATGTCTTTGGATTTTGCTTTGCCTAGCTCAGTCAAGACGACACGCTTATAACGCTTATCAACCTCTGACGGAACCACCTCAATAAAGCCATTCTTCTCCATTCGCTTAATCAAATTACTGGTCACAGATTTTGAAATCTTAAGCTTACGTTCAATGTCCTTGATGAAAACTTCCTTGTCTTCATTTTCACGTAAATAAAGAACTGCGAAACCCTGCGGACCAGCGAGATTTTCAACACCATGCTGCTCACCGAGTTCATGCACCCGATTCTCCATCAAATTAATAAAGTATCTAAATTGTGAAAAGGGATCTTTGTCTCGCATTTTTTCTCACTTTCTGAAATTTTTCAAGATTTATTCTTGTAAAATACATTGTAGTTCTTATGGGAACTAATGTCAAGAAAAAAGTTCTCATGGAAATTATTTTTTTGACCAATAAAAAAAGAAAAGCTGCATTAACAACTTTTCTAGATGATAATACCTTCTAAGTGGTCTAGTTCATGCTGGCAGATTTGTGCTGCTAAACCAGTTAATGTTAAGCTTTGTTTATTCCAATTCTTGTCCATAAAAGTAACATCGATTTTTTGGTAACGTCGTGTTGGACGAGACCCTAAAAGTGATAGACAAGACTCTTCAGTGTCAAAAGGAAGAGATTTGTTCGTCATAACTGGATTAAACATCACCAAATCTGCCAAGCCCATATTGACAATAATCACGCGTTTTTTAACACCAATCATATTCGCTGCCATTCCAATGCAATTATCACGATTCGCATTTAAGGTATCCTGCAAATCTTGGGCTAGATACAAATCCTCTTTTGTAGCTTCTTGCGATTTTTGCGCCAAGAAAAAGGTATCTTTTACAATTTCTTTAATCATGATTTCTCCAAAAATAATTCCATAATGTCAAAATCGATAGACTTGCCATCAATTTCCATAAAGCCTTCAAAGGTTCTAATCCTACGAAAACCTAAACTTTCATAGAGGTGAATAGCTCCCTTATTATCCGTACGAACCTCAAGTGAGAGAATTTTAAGACCTGATTGTCGACTAAGATCGATTAAGCGTGTTAAGAGTTTACGCCCAATGCCTTTATTCCAATAGGCTTTTTTAACTGCAATTCCAATTTCTGCACGGTGTGACAAACGTTTTTTTCGAAAACTTCTACAATTGCATGTTCCAACAATTTGGCCATTTTCTTCAGCTAATAAAAAAAGACATGTCTTGGCATTTTGAAATTTTGCTAAGATTTTCTCTTCCTCAGCAACAGAAAGTCCCATCCCTTCACTGCCATAAGAAAGATTATCTGTCTCTGAACCAACCTGATTACAGAATTCAAGCAGATTTTTAGCATCTTTAACAGTTACTTCCCTCACTTCAATCATAAGAAGACCTCTCTTTCGATAGAAATATTATAGCAAATTTTTCAAGCAACCAAAAGAGCCCACCTAGGTGAGCTCTATTCGGTTATTTGATATTAGAGAATTAATTTAAGACAAAATGGCTTGTTGAATCCGTCTGTACGGTTCTAAGGTAATATGTTAAACAATACCTTGTGCTGACATCGCATCAGCAACTTTAAGGAATCCAGCAATATTAGCACCAACAACAAGGTTACCTTCTGCATCAAATTCTTTGGCTGCAGCTGCTGCATTTTCGTAAATGCCTTTCATGATGTTGTAAAGTTTGGCATCTACTTCTTCGAAAGTCCAAGGTGTACGTTGGCTATTTTGTGCCATTTCAAGGGCTGAAACAGCTACACCACCAGCGTTGGCTGCTTTGGCAGGACCAAATGAAACACCAGCTTTTTGGAAGACTTCGATAGCTTCTAATGTTGAAGGCATGTTTGCACCTTCAGTAACAGCAATGACACCATTGTCAACAAGCATTTTAGCTTGTTCAGCATTGATTTCATTTTGTGTAGCACATGGGAAAGCAAGGTCTGCTTTGATTGACCAGATAGTCCCTTCGTTAGCAGGTGTGAAAGTTGCACTTGGACGAGCTTCAGCGTATTTCACGATACGAGCACGTTCAACTTCTTTCAATTGTTTAAGAAGTGGAACATCAATACCTTCTGGGTCATAAACGTAACCTGATGAGTCTGAAACAGCAACAACTTTAGCACCAAGTGATTGAAGTTTTTCAGTTGCGTAAATAGCAACGTTACCTGAACCTGATACAAGAGCTACTTTGCCAGCGAAATCTTCGCCGCGAGCTTTAAGCATTTGTTCAGCAAAGTAAACAGCACCGTAACCAGTTGCTTCTGTACGTGCAAGAGAACCACCGTAAGTAAGTCCTTTACCAGTAAGAACTCCTGTGTATTCATTACGAAGACGTTTGTATTGACCGTAAAGATAACCAATTTCACGTCCACCAACGCCGATATCACCAGCTGGAACGTCGGTGTCAGCACCGATGTGTTTGCTCAACTCAGTCATAAAGCTTTGACAGAAACGCATGATTTCGTTATCTGATTTACCTTTAGGATCAAAGTTAGAACCACCTTTACCACCACCGATTGGTTGACCAGTAAGTGAGTTTTTAAAGATTTGTTCAAATCCAAGGAATTTGATGATTGATTGGTTTACTGATGGGTGGAAACGAAGACCACCTTTGTAAGGACCAATCGCAGATGAGAACTGAACACGGAAACCACGGTTCACTTGAACTTGACCTTTGTCATCAACCCAAGGAACACGGAAAGAAACAATGCGTTCAGGTTCTACCAAACGTTCAAGAAGATTTTCTTCAACGTATTTAGGATATTTATCAAACACTGGAACCAGTGATTCAAACACTTCTTCTACAGCTTGTAGAAATTCGGGCTCATGAGAATTAAGAGCTTTCACCTTTTCAAAGACGCCAGCTACATACTCTTTACCTGTTGTCATATATATGTCCTCCATAAACGAGATTGTAATTTTGTATTACATTAAATATTATAAATTTTCTGAATATTTCTGTCAAGCAATTACAGTATCTTTTTAAAAAAAACTTTCATTTTGATGTTATAAAACGTTACATCTTATGTCACTTAGGTTTTTTTTCTAACTCTCTAAGCTATAACTTCTAACAATCTTTTTTTCGTGATTTGTGGTATGATTAAGGTGACAATATAGGAGGTAACATTATGAAAGGTTTATCACTTTGGTCAGGGATTATCGCCCTACTTATCGGACTTTTTCTCTTTATTCATCCCTTCACGACTACAGCCATGATTGGTTGGATTATCGCCATTATTATTTTCTTGTCTGGCTTCACAAGCCTCTTTATGTATTCAAGTAGCGTTAATCGTTCACTTTGGTACTTGCTACAAGGTATTTTGTCCATTGTTTTTGGAATCATCCTGCTATCAAGCTCAGTTATGTCTCTATCAAGTGCAGTCATGACCATCGCTGCTTATTGGATTTTAATTAGTGGTATCTTACGTTTGATTGGTGGTTTTCAAATGAAAAAAGCTGGATTCTTTGATGCCAATCGTTTCTTAAGTTCAGCAGTTCTCGCCATTCTTCTGGGATTATTCCTCCTATTTAATCCAACTTTGTCAGCTATTTTTATCGGTCGTTTGGCTGGTCTTCTTCTAATGACTGTCGGCGTTTCTGGTATTAGTTTTTCATTTAAATTATAATCAACAAAACCCTCGGAAAAATCCGAGGGTTATTTTTTAACGATTATCAATGTTTTCTGGATACAAGTCATGGTTCATCAAACGATAATCTGCCATTTTTTCATACTTGGTACCAGGTTTTCCGTAGTTAAAATACGGATCAATTGACAAGCCACCACGTGGAGTGAATTTTCCCCAAACCTCAAGATAACGTGGTTGAAGTAAATCAATCAAGTCTTTACCAATGGTATTGATACAATTTTCATGGAAATCACCATGATTACGATAGCTAAATAGATAAAGTTTCAATGATTTTGATTCGACACACAGTTTATCCGGAATGTAAGAAAGATAGATTGTCGCAAAATCTGGCTGACCTGTAATCGGACATAGTGAGGTAAACTCAGGACAATTGAATTTAATAAAGTAATCATTATCGATATGACGGTTATCAAATGATTCAAGAATACTTGGATCATAATCATATTTATACTTGGTATTTTGATTTCCCAGCAGTGTCAAATCTTTCATTTCTTCTGTTCTTGTCATTAAAATCTCCTTTTTAATTCCATTCTATTATCAAATATCAGTGTAATTATGACAAAGGCTGTCCGCTTTGCCACTTGAATCGGTTATAGTGCTCTCCCCAAATCAGCGCAAGCAATTAAGCTGCGCTTTATTCATTTGAATCTCCATTTTAAACGCCACGTTTATTGTCATAAAGTAATGTATGCAGTTGTGGCAAAACTCGAACACTTTTCCATTCTGAATCAGCTGCCACTGTTTCCCAAAGCTGACGCAGACGATTAAGCTGTGCTTCTACAATATTTCCAGAAGCATGTGGTTCAGGATTTCCAGCCGATAAATACAAAACATCAGGCTGATAACGTTTTTGAATCATTTTAGCAAATGTTAAATCCTCATCATTAAAGACAGGAATTTTAAAAGTGACTTGGTCTTTATCCAACTGAGACACAATAAAATCAAGTGTTTCAAAATTCACACTCATCTGACTTGATGGTGGTTTTGGACTAAGAGTGACTTGGTCGATGTCTTTTAGCCAAGTCTGCCAACGAGACCCTTGTGTTTCAATCCCCAGTGTCACACCACGCGCTTTTAACTTAACAACTAATTCCCCCATATTAGCTCCTAAAAGACAGGGATTACCACCTGACAAAGTTACATAGTCATAAGCTCCCAACTTATCTAGCTCTGCAATAATTTCATCAGCAGTCATACGTTTTGGCTTTTCTGAACCATCCCAAGTAAATGCTGAGTCACACCAAGCACAGTGATAATCGCAACCAGCCGTTCTGACAAACATGGTCTTTTGACCAATGGCACGTCCTTCTCCTTGAAAAGTTGGTCCGAAAATTTCTAGCACAGGAATCATTAGTGGGCGTTTAGTCATCTAAAAGCCACTCCCTTCTGAACTCAGCATATGAACTTGGTGTCTCATACAAACGGACATATTCAATTCTTATCTCACGTTCTTTTGGTAAATGCTTCGCTACCTGCTTAAAAATCCAATAAACCATATTTTCAGCTGTTGTATTCATATAAGGCAAACTTTCATTAAGGTAACGATGGTCCAAATGCAGCTCCAAATGTTCTTTATAAATCTGCTTAATATCTCCAAAATCAACTGCCATTGCGCGATCATCAAGCATGCCAGAAACAGCAATCTGCAAACGATAAGTGTGCCCGTGAAGTGCTTTACATTTACCATCATAATTAAACAAATGATGAGCAGCATCAAAAGTAAATTCTTTTGAAACCATAACACGACGATGACAATAAACTAAAGACTCACCTGTTGTTTTTTTTAGTTCTTTTGGTACTGAAAACATTATTTCCCTCTTCTAGCTAAATATTTTTCCAGACCAGCTTGACGAAGTTTACAAGCAGGACACTCTCCACAACCGCTGCCTTTAATGCCATTATAGCAAGTCAAAGTATTTTCACGAACATAATCAAATTTTCCAAGTTGATCGGCCAACTCCCAAGTTTCAGACTTATCAAGCCACATCAATGGTGTATGAATCACAAAATTGTAATTCATAGCAAGATTTAAAGTGACATTTAGTGATTTGACAAAAGCGTCCCGACAATCAGGATATCCTGAGAAGTCTGTTTCACACACCCCAGTAATAATATCTGTAATACCAAGACGTTTGGCTAGCACCGCAGCAAATGATAAGAACAAATGATTGCGTCCATCAACAAAAGTATTTGGCAAATCATCATCAGGATTTTCAATCTCAATATCACGTGTCAATGCATTTTCAGTTAATTGCCCTAGCAATGACATATCAAGCAAGTGATTTTTAACACCTTGCTCAGCAGCAATATGTTTGGCAACTTCGATTTCAAGACTGTGACGTTGACCATAATTAAAAGTCACTGTTTCGACATGTTCATAATGCTCTAAAGCCCAAAATAGGCAAGTTGTGGAATCTTGTCCGCCACTAAAGACGACAAGTGCTGATTGACGTTTCATTTCAATATCTCTTTTCTAAGATATCTGGGCAAAGAAAAAGTCCCTATGGGAATCCACAGGGGCGCTAATTTCAGTCATTAGGCTGGTTTTTTTTAGCGATGGCTTTTCCCAAACATCGTTATTATTACTTAATAATCATATCATCTTTATGAAAGATATTCAATGGCTAATTGTTTTTAGCAAATTGACTATTATATAAATCGTAATAGAAACCTTTAGCGGCTAGAAGGCTTTCATGGTTTCCTTGCTCAACAATCTGACCATTGTTAAGCACCAAGATTTTATCAGCATCTTGAATGGTTGATAGACGGTGAGCAATCACAAAGCTTGTGCGACCTTCCATCAATTTTTCCATAGCTTTTTGAATCAATAACTCAAGACGCGTATCTACAGATGAAGTTGCTTCATCCAAAATCAAGATCTTAGGATCAGCTAACAAAGCACGTGCAATGGTCAAGAGTTGTTTTTGACCAAGTGAGACATTGCTTGATTCTTGGTTCATTTCCATGTTGTAGCCGCCTGGAAGAGTGCGGATAAAGTGATCAACATTAGCAGCTTTTGCTGCTGCCACAATTTCCTCATCTGTCGCATTCAAATTCCCAAAACGAAGGTTTTCTTTGATACTTGCTTCATAAAGCCAAGCATCTTGTAAGACCATTCCAAATTGTTTGCGATAATCTTGGCGTGACAAATTACGAATATCGTGACCATCGACCTTAATACAACCATCCGTTACATCGTAAAATCGCATCAAAAGATTAATCAGCGTTGTCTTACCAGCACCGGTTGGTCCAACAATGGCAACCATTTCACCAGGTTTAACCTCTAAGTTAAAATTACGAATCAGTGGTTTATCAGCAACATATTGGAAGGATACATTTTCAAAGGTTACTTGACCAGACAGGTCATGTTCTAGTTTTTCAGTTACTTGTGCTGCTTCTTCTGGCTCATCAAGAACTTCAAAAATACGGTCAAGTGATGATTTAGCACTTTGAAGCACACTAGCCAATTGAGTAATAGTTTGAACCGGTTGACTCACTTGCCATACATATTGAACAAAAGCTTGCATATTACCAACAGTCAGTTGACCTGAAAGAACTTGTAAAGCACCCAAAACCGCAATAATCAGGTAAGCCATATCCGAAATCGCACTTAAAACTGGCATCATAATCCCGGAAATGAAACTAGCTTTAAAGCCAACTTCTTGTAAATTCTGAGTAATCTCACGGAACTCTTGGCTAGAAATGTCTTCACGACCATAAAGTTTAATGACATTAAAACCAGATAGATTTTCCTGAACAAAACCATTCATATCCCCAAGAGCGTCAGCTTGTTCCTTAAAGTAAGGTTGTGATTTGCCCAAGATAAATTTAGCACTGAAGTAAGTGATTGGAATAATGGCAATGACAACTAAGGCAAGATGCCAATTAAGATAAAGCACCATGCAAATAACTAAAGTAATCGTTGTGAAAGCTTCAATGATTCGAAGGAAACTTTGTTGAAGAGCATTTGATACTGTTTCCACATCTGACGTAAAACGTCCCAAAACATTACCAAATTGTTGACTATCAAAATAAGAAACTGGAATCTTATTAATTTTTTCACTTAAATCATGACGCAAATCATGAATGGTCTTTTGCACCGCTTTGGTAATGAAAAAGTTTGCACCATAACTACTTAGCTCATACCCCATACCTCGGACAAAGTAGAGCACCAAAATAATGGCAATGTAAGAAATATTAATGTGTGCTCCAGCCACACCGTGAGCCATATCCAAAAGATTTGATGTCAATTCTGTGATAGCAAGACCAAGCACAAATGGCTCAAGTACACTCATGACACTACTAAAGATTTTTAGAAAAACAGCTAAGAAAAGTGCACCTTTATATTGTCGGAGATAATCCCATAAACGTAGAAAAACATTTCGTTTTGACATTCTTATTCTCCTTTCATTTCTTCTGCTTTGTTCAATTGTGAGTTGGCAATTTCACGATAGATGTCATTTGATTGCATCAGTTCATCATGTGTGCCGCGCCCAACAATTTCACCTTTATCAAGCACAATGATTTGATCGGCATCCATGATAGTTCCCACACGTTGCGCCACAATCAAAACAGTCGCTTCTTGCGTCACTTCTTTCAATCGAGCACGCAACTGAGCATCTGTCTTATAATCAAGCGCTGAGAAAGAATCATCAAAGATATAGATGTCTGGTTTCTTAACCACTGCACGCGCAATTGACAAACGTTGCTTTTGCCCACCAGACAAATTACTTCCGCCTTCAGCCAAATGTGTTTGATAGCGCTCATCACGACTTTCGATAAATTCTTTAGCTTGTGCGATATCAGCTGCCGCTTGCAATTCCTCACTTGTCGCATCAGACTTACCATACTTCAAGTTTTCTTCGATGGTTCCTGTAAATAGCAGAGCTTTTTGCGGAATAAAGCCAATCTTTTGACGAAGTGCTTTCAGTTGATAATCCCTAACATCAACGCCATCAACCAAAATCTTACCAAGCGTCACGTCATAAAAACGTGGAATCAAGTTAACCAGTGATGACTTACCAGAACCCGTAGACCCGATAAAGGCAATGGTTTCACCAGGTTTTGCCTTAAAGGAAATGTCTTTTAATACTGGGCTTTCCGTTTCACCTGGGTAAGCAAAGGTTACCTTGTCAAATTCCAAATAACCTTTTGTAGCTGTCTCAGTCACACCATCATCATTAGGGTCAATGGAAATTGGCATCGCCATAACTTCCGAAATACGTTCGCTTGAAACCACCATACGAGGATACATGGTAAAGAAATTGGCAAACAAAAGAAATGAGAATAAGGCGTGGAAACTATATTCAATAAAGGCTACCAAGTTACCGATTTGTAACTCACCATGTGCCAATGGGGTCAAAGCAAACCAAACAATAGCAACAATCATTGAAATAATGATTAGAACAAAGAGTGGTTCAGTCAAACCAGTTAAAATAAATAAGCGGCTTGATAAGTCTTTATATTCATCGTTTTTGCTACCAAAACGCTGTTCTTGAAAATCTTCTCTCGCAAAAGCACGAATGACACGTAAACCAGTTAAATTTTCACGAACATATTGGTTGATTTTATCAAGAGTTGATTGTTGTTTTTCTGATAAAGGACGCGTACGAGTTGCCACATAGTAAACAACCAGAACCAAAAATGGAATAGCAACTGCTACAATCCAAGCAAGTGTTGGACTGGTTACTAAAATCATCACCACACTAGAAATCATCATCAAAGGTGTAATGACTCCCATACGTAACGTCTGCTCAGCAAACTGCATCAAGATAAAAGCATCACTGGTCATCCGTGTTACCAAGGAAGACACACCGATTTGTTTATATTCTTGATGTGAATATTGCTGTAACTTATCATACATGTCATTACGCATATCCTTAATCATGTTTGTGGTAATTTTTCCTGCTGCATAAGCAAGAATCACACGTCCGATCATCCCCAAGATGATGACAACCAGCATAACCAGTGCCCAGAAATAAACCTTATCCTTATTTCCAACTGTAACCCCTTGGTCAATCATTCGAGCAAGAGCTGTTGGTAAGCCTAAGTTAACCACTACAAAGGTAAGCGCCCCAATAACATCGAGAACTAGCCATTTGGGATATCTTTTTAAATAAGTCCAAATGAGTTTCATAGTCTTCCTTTCTAATGTTTATATGAAAGAAGTGACCTTGCTTATTCTGCTAAGTCACTTAGGTATTCATATCTTTCGTATTTTTCAAGTAAGTTTTCATTGGCTTCATCCAATGAACGTTGAAGCTCAGCTAGTTTGCCATAATCGCTGGCATTTTCTTGCATTTGGGCTTCGATAGATTCGATGTCTTCTTCAAGCTTGGCGATTTCATCTTCGATGACTTCCCACTCTTGTTTTTCAAAGTAAGACATACGTTTTTTCTTTGTTTTCTCTTTTTCTGTCTTTTGTTGTGCTTCTTTCTTAACTTGAACAACCGCATTTTCTTCAAATGCTTTTTCATCAAGATAATCGGTGTAGTTACCAAAAAATTCTCGCACATGACCATTTTCAAAAGCTAAAATTTTATTAGCCACTTTGTCAAGAAAATAACGGTCGTGACTAACAGTGATAACGGGGCCTTGGAAAGTTTGTAAGAAACTTTCAAGAACTGTTAAAGTTGCGATATCAAGGTCATTGGTTGGTTCGTCAAGAAGCAGAACGTTTGGTTTTTCAATCAAAATCTTCAAAAGGTAAAGACGTTTTTTCTCACCACCAGATAATTTTGAAATCAATGTTCCATGAGTCGAACGTGGGAAAAGGAATTGTTCTAACAAATCCGTCACACTTGTTGTTCCGACACTTGTCTTAACTTCATCTGCTACTTCTTGCAAATAATTGATGACACGTTTGTCTTCGTCCATGTCTTTTGGCAACTGTGAAAAGTAACCAATGCGAACTGTTTCACCAATTTCAAGTTTTCCGCTTGTTGGTTGCAAATCACCATTAATCAAATTAAGAAGCGTTGATTTTCCGACACCATTGTCACCAACGATACCAATGCGGTCTTTATTTTGCACCAAAAGGTTAAAGTCAGTCAAAATTTGTTTATCCGGAAAAGCAAAAGACACATTTTCAAAATTAATTACTTTTTTCCCGATACGACTTGTTTCAAAATTGATTTCCAGCTCTGTTGATTGAGTCGTTCCAGACAAATCAGCTTTCAAATCATTGAAACGATTGATACGCGCTTGTTGTTTTGTCGCACGCGCTTGTGGTTGCGTACGCATCCAAGCCAACTCTTGCTTATAAAGTTGTTTCTTTTTATGAAGCGTAGCCGCATCACGCTCATCTTGCTCCGCACGCAAACGCACATAATCCTGATAATTTCCTTGGTACTCTGTCAATTGACTATTAGCCAACTCAAAGATACGGGTTGCGACATTATCTAAGAAATAACGGTCGTGGGTGATGAAGAGAACTGTCTTTTTAGAAGTTTTCAAGTAATTCGTCAACCAAGCGATGGTATCAATGTCCAAATGGTTAGTCGGTTCGTCCAACAGAAGCAAATCAGCATCATTCAACAAAACTTGCGCTAACTGAACACGACGACGAAGCCCACCAGACAAGTCACCAACTTTTTGTGACAAATCTTCTAGACCTAGTTTTGTTAAAACTGTCTTCACTTCGCTCTCGATAGCCCAAGCGTCAAGAGAATCCATTTCTGCCATGACTTTTTCAAGCTTATCTTGATTGGCTTCATCATAATTAGCCATCAAAGTTTCATAAGTCTTAATCAAAGTCATTTCACGCAAATCCGATGACAAAACTGTATCCAAAATCGTTTTGTTATCATCGAACTCAGGTTCTTGCGTCAAATAGGCAATTTTATATCTATTCTTAGCTGAAAACGGCGACACATCACCATCAAAACCAAGACGTCCCGAAATAACATCTAAAAGGGTTGTCTTACCAGTTCCGTTAACCCCAATAATCCCGATACGATCAAAATCATGAATAATAAAGGAAATATCACGAAATACTGTCTTGTCACCAACGGATTTCGTTAAGTGTTCTACGATAAAATCGCTCATTTACTTTCCTTTCTAATAAATTCAAAAATAGCTTCTTTATCATTGGCAAGCTCACCAAGGACAATATGTTGTTCGATTGCTTTTAGGATTTGACCAAGCTCAGGTCCTGGTTTAAACTGCATTTCTTTAATCAGCATACCACCGTTGACCACAATCTCATGTTTGTCATGAATGGTTAATTCCTTATCCAAGCGCTCAATCGTCGCAAAATCAACTGGTAGACCAAAACCTAAACGAAGGTCTTCTGCTTGTTCGATAAGATTACAACCATAGCAATACATTTCCATCTTATCAAGCTCATTTGTCAAACGGAAACGATAGATTGACACAATCTTTTCAACATCTTTTTGGAATTGACTTGATGTTTTCCAAGCTCGCAAAAAGGCACGAACATCTTTGACATCCAATGCTAATAGCAAAGCTGCCCAAGCTTGTTCTGATGTTTTAAAGTGATAATCGTCTGCCAAATCATCTAAGAATTGTTGCAAATGATCATGAGTATTCTCAAGATGAGGAAGGTATTTTTGAGCTTCACTTGCAATCATGGCTTTAATCCCTTTACGCCAGAAAGGTGCCATCAATAATTTGTCAAATTCAATAAAAGAGCGCTCTACTGAAATTTTTTCCAGTAAGGGCGCATGTGCTGCCATGGCAGCAAAAGTCTCAGGTTCAATATCAAAATCAAGACTAGCTGAAAAACGGAAACCACGCATGATGCGAAGGGCATCTTCATTAAAACGCTCAGCTGGATTTCCAACCGCACGTAACAATTTGGCTTTCAGGTCAGCTAAGCCATTAAATTTATCAATAATCAAACCTGTTTCATCAAGTGCAAAAGCATTTACCGTAAAGTCACGACGTTTTAAATCCTCTTCAAGTGAGCGAACAAAAGATACGCTACTTGGTCTACGATAATCTACATAAACATCTTCCGTACGGAAAGTAGTGATTTCATACTCACCACCTTCTTCAAGAACAAGCACAGTCCCATGCTCAATCCCAATATCAACGGTACGGTGAAAAATACTTTTTGTTTCTTCTGGGTAAGAACTTGTTGCAATATCGACATCGTGAATTGGGCGATTTAGTAAGACATCTCGAACGCTACCGCCAACGAAGTATGCCTCATAGCCTGCTTCACGAATTTTTTTCAAGATTGGTAAAGCCTCCTGAAATTCAGAAGGCAGATTGTTTAATTTCATAGTAATTTTTCCAAACCATAAACGAGCTTATCTCGTTTGACAACTGCTTTAATTCCAATATTAACACCACTCATAAACGAAATACGATCATAAGAATCATGACGAAGTGTCAATCCCTCACCTTGGGCACCGAAGATAACTTCTTGGTGCGCAACCAAGCCAGGTAAACGAACACTATGGATACGCATACCATCAAAATCAGCCCCGCGCGCTCCTTTTAACGTTTCAACTTCATCTGCAACCCCTTGTTTTTTAGGTTGACGAACTTCACGAATCAATTCCGCTGTTTTCACAGCTGTACCTGAAGGAGCATCTTTCTTATTGTCATGATGTAGTTCAATGATTTCAAGGTCCGGAAAATATTTGGCAGCCTTAGCGGCAAATTCCATGAGTAAAATAGCACCAATTGCAAAGTTTGGAGCAATCAAACCACCTGTTTTCTTTTCTTCAGAAAGAGCAATCAATTCGGTAATTTCGTCTTCAGAAAATCCTGTTGTCCCAACAACTGGAGCAAAGCCATTTTTTAAAGCAAAACGAGTGTTTTCATAAGCAACTGCTGGCATTGTAAAATCAACCCACACATCAGCATCAAAACCAACTAGTTGTGATTTATCAGTGAATACTGGGACGCCATCAACTTCTTTTTCTGTTGCAAATGGATCAAGCAAAGCTGCTAAGGTTAAATCGTCATCTCCCTTAACCATATTAACTGCTGCTGAACCCATTCTCCCTTTAAAACCTGCTACGATAACTTTAATACTCATGTTTTTCTTTTCCTCTCTAGCACTTAGACAATTGGTGTGAAACCAAATGCAACGGCACCTTCCCCTAAATGAGTAGCAATTACGCCATCAAATGATACGATTTCAAGATTCTTCGTTTGACCTCTTTCAGCCAAAGCTTGATAGAAATATTGAGCTTTTTCTTCTGCGCGAGAATGAATGATGAAAACTTCGTATTCTCCATTTTCAGTCACGTCAGACAAAACATCAACAAGACGTTTGATAGCTTTTTTCTCAGTTCGCACTTTTTCATAAACTTCAATAACACCTTCGTCATTAAAATAAAGAATTGGTTTGATGCTAAGCAAGTTACCAATCAAAGCTGAACCATTTGACAAACGTCCACCTTTTACCAAGTGATTTAAATCATCAACCATGATAAAGGCACTTGTTCCATCGATTTGCTTTTGCAATTTAGCCAAAATATCATCAAATGAAAGACCATTTTCAGCCCAATTAAGTGTGTTTTTAACCATGCTACCTAATGGTGCTGAAGTGATTTTACTATCTGGAAATGCAATCATTAATTCAGGATAATCTTCAATTAAGAATTGAATATTCTGCCAAAATCCTGAAATGCCTGATGACAAAAACAATCCTACAACGTGTGTATAGCCTTCAGTTGAAAGTTGTGTCAAAATTTCATCTAATTTTGCTAGACTTGGTTGGCTTGTCTTAGGTAAGGTTGGTGACATAGCCATTTTTCTGTAAAAATCATCAAGGCTCAAGTCTTTACCTTCAACGTAAGAAATACCACCAATCATGATTGGGATATCTAAGACAAAAAGATTTTCTTTTGCCTTAAGGTCATCTGACAAAACTGCGGTTGTATCTGTTATAACTGCTAATTTCATTAACTTCTAAACTCCAATTTAACCCCTGGACGATCGAGGGCAATTTCGGTTACTTCGTATGTTAGGCGTTGCACAATATCAAGTAAAGGCGCTGCCAAATATTCAACTTCGTCCTTAGTGAATTCACTTGGTTCATTGACAATACGATTTTGAATGTGAACCATTTGTGAAACAACACCGCTAATGACAAACTCTTGTTTTACGACCATAAATTGTAAAACAGAAACGATTGTTGTTTGATTATTGTCTGTGTCTTTTTTCACTAATTGAAATGTGACTTCAAAATTAGTCTTCGGTGTACCATTTTCTTTTTCCCATTCAAGATTTCTTGCATCATAATGGTATTGGTTGACAAATTCTTTTTCACGTACTAATTCCATACTTATCTCCTCTTTGTATATCACTTTTCATTATAGCATATTTCAACTCTATTTTGCACGCTTTTCTTTGAACTTTAAAGCAATACTGACAATTCTTTTTTTGACTCAAAAAAGTATGCTTACCAACTATCATAGATAGTTAAATCGTATTCTGAAATGAGTTGATTTAATTTGCTACCATAAGACGTATCAGTGGCATAAGTTCCCGTTAGTGCTGCTGTCGCATCTTGATAAGAAGCAGTTCTTGATTTATGCACACCAACATACAAATCTTTTTGAAGAAACTGAGCATAATCCTGCAGAGATTCCTCCAGACTACCATAAGAACGAAATTGAGCATCAATGGTGTAAGAATTCCCATTGCCATCATCCTCCCAAGTCTTCATAGTCACCGACTGCCCCTTATAATCCCCTTTGATGCCAAAGAAATTATAATTGGTTGCTTGACTCAGTTTTGACTGACCACTGTTCGATTCTAAAATGGCTTGCGCAATCATGACCGAAGCGTAAAGGTCATTTTGCGCAGCGATTTGACGAGCTGATTCACCAATAGTTTTAATGAAAGATATGGTCGTCGTGTCTTGAGATGATTGACTAGTGTCTGCGGAGGTTGGATTTGCTGCTTCCTGCGAGTGATAGGCGAAGAAAATCAAGGTCAAAAAAGCCAAAAAGGATAGAAAGGTTATGCCATATAAGACAGAACGAGGGACATTTTTTCGACGTCGTCTTCCACTAACCCTTCTTCTTTTCTTCCTTTTTCTTACCTTTGCCAAATACATTTAGTCCTTTCAAAAAGTCACCTTTCAGTATAACAAATTTTTGATAAAAAAGAGACTCTTAACCGTTAATGACACAAATTCTTGAAAAGAGCCTTAGACGAAACTCTCTAAGACTCTTTTTCCTATTTAAATCAAGCAAGACTTGCTAAAATATTTTTGACAATATTATCAACCGTCACACCATTTTCTGCTAAAAGTTCTTTAGGATTGTAACGGTCATGGAAGGCTTTCTCTACACCGTAATTTTGAATCTTGATGTCTGTATTTCCAAGGTAACTTGCAATCATTTGACCATAGCCACCTTCAAGCACACCATCTTCTAAAGTCACCGCAACTTGGTGTTCAGATTCCAAGCTATCAAGTAATTCTTCGTCTAATCCTGTGATGAATTTTGGATTAACAAGGGTTGCTGTGATTCCGTGTTTGTCGGCCAATTCTTTAGCCACTTCTTCAGCTAAACCATAGAAATTACCAAGACCAAAGATAGCAACCTTGCTACCTTTTTGAGTGACTTGGTTCTTATTAAGAATTGAATAATCTGTCGTATCAGCTACTCCAGTCTCACGAAGTGGACCAACTGGAATACGAATAGCAACTGGGTGTTCATTTTGTTCAACAGCCCAATCAAGCATCGCTAGATGCTCTTCTTTACTTGTTGGCGCCAAGTAAACCACATTTGGAATGTGAGCCAAGAATGGAATATCGAAGAAACCAAGGTGACTTTCATCATTCATGGCACTAACTGACGCTGAGTAAACCAAGGTTGTCACCGGAAGATTATTAAGTGCGATGTCATGTGACCATTGGTCATATGTACGTTGCATAAATGGTGCTGCGACGTACCAGATTGGTTTTGCACCATTTTTAGCAAGACCAGCTGCCATAGTCGCTGCTTCTTCTTCAGCGATCCCTACATCAACAAATTGTTTACCAGCCTTTTGACGTTGCTCTTGATTCAACATAAACATCGGAGTTCCTGCATTTACAGCAACAACCGTTGGATCTTTTTCAATTTTGTCTAAAACAAATTCTGTCGTAATGCTGTTGTAAGTTTCACCTGAAGTTGTGTGACGAAGGTATTCTCCAGTTTCTGGATTGTAAGGTCCTCCAGCATGGAAGGCTTCGCGATTTTCTTCCATAAATGACACGCCGTGACCTTTTTGTGTATGAATATGTAACAAAACTGGGTGATTCGCATCTTTTACTTCTTCAAAAAGAGCAATTAATTGAGTCAAATCATTTCCTGCTTCAAGATAATGATAATCAAAACCAAGTGCCTCAAAGAAATTATTAGCAGCTTTGCCATTGTTTTCACGCAAATCACGAAGTGCTGTGTAAATACCACCAGTTGGATTTGCTGCGATTGATTGGTCATTATCATTAACAATAACAATCGTATTGGTTCCTTCTGTTGTGATTTGGTTCAAGCCTTCATAAGCCATTCCACCTGACAGTGAACCATCACCGATAACAGCAACAACATTGTAAACTTCATCTTTTAAATCACGCGCTTTTGCCACACCTGAAGCCAGTGACAAAGAGGTTGAAGTATGCCCAATGGTAAACAAATCATGTTCACTTTCTTTGGGATTTGTATAACCAGACACGTCATCATAGTGATCTGGGTCAAGAAAGGCTTGCGCACGCCCAGTCAACATTTTATGAACGTATGATTGGTGAGAAACGTCAAAGATAAATTTATCAACCGGTGAATTAAAGACGTAGTGCATAGCAACTGTCATTTCAACCATACCAAAGTTTGGTCCGTTGTGTCCGCCATGCTGACTTGTTTTTTCAAGCAAAGCTTGACGAGCTTCATCAACCACACGTTGCAAGTCCTCACGAGACAATTTTTTTAAATCTTGTGGCGATGCAATTGTTTCAAGTACCATATATTTCTCCTTTTTATTTGACAATCATTTTTAAAAACTTCTCAGCTTTTTTCAAGTATCCCTATCATACACCTTGGAGCTAACTCCAAGTCAAGCAAAAAAATGATTTTTTAGGAGAAAAAGAGAGATAATCTCTATCTCTCTTGATTAAGGTATTATTTGGTGACTTTGTTCAACTTTCTGATGGATATATTCAACCAATTCAACAGTTAAATCATATCGCATAAATGGTGTAATGAGGTAAATGCCGTTAAAGAATTTTAAAGCATGATCAATTAATTGTTTACTTTCTTCTAAAGCCAATTGTTGGCATTTTTCCTTGTCATCTTTGACAGCTTCTAGTTTTGCTAGAAAGTTATCTGATAGCTGAATGCCGGGTACTTCATTGTGAAGGAAAATAGCATTGTTATAGCTAGTAATTGGCATAATACCAACAAAAAATGGCGTTTCATAATCTCGTGTTAGCTTTGCTAAATTTTCAATAATCTCACTATTAAAAATAGGCTGTGTAATAAAACAATCTGCTCCAGCAGCAATCTTTCTTTCAATCAATCGACCGCAACGTGATAAATTTTTCACATTAGGATTGAAAGCCGCTGCTGCTGTAAAAGTTGTTTCTTTTTTAATGCTTGCGCCACTGTAACCTATTCCCTTGTTAAGTTGCTTAATCAGCTCCAATAACTTGAAGCTCGTGGCATCATAGACGCTGGTTGCTCCCGGAAAATCTCCTATTTTAGATGGATCCCCTGTAATCGCTAGTACCTGATGAAAGCCCAACACGTCCATCCCCAAAAGACGTGATTGAAGCCCAATCATATTGTGGTCGCGACAAGATAAGTGTAGTAAAAACGGTGTTGAAATCTCATTTTTCAAAAGCGAGGCAATACTAACATTACAAATACGTGTCTTAGCTAGCGAATTATCAGCCAGCGTAATTGCAGATACTCCAGCCTCGTCCAAAGCTTTTACCCCTTTAGTAAACTTTCTAATATCAAGTGTTTTTGGAGGATCCAGCTCTGCTATAATGGTCACTTTTCGGTTTACCTTGTCGACAATAGTTTCTGATTGCTTAACCGCCTTAATCAGTTCTGCTTCTTCAACCATCGGTGTAACAAATTTGCGTGAGACTGGTTTCAAGCCTTTTATTGCACGCTTAACTGCTCTGATATGGTCAGGCGTTGTGCCACAACACCCACCAATCAGACGTGCTCCTTCAGCCACAAGAAGCTCTGCACTTTTCCCAAAGTAATCTGCGTTCTGGCTAAATCCATATTGCCCACTACCATTGTCATCAACAAAGGATAACAAACTGGCATTTGGATAAACCGACAAATACGACTGAGCAAACAGCGGCACTTGCTTGAGTGATTGAATCATGTGATAAGGTCCCAAATGACAATTGAGTCCTACTACATCTGCCCCGAGCATCACTAGTTTTCCAAAGATTTCAACCAATGGACGACCATTTTCGGTTATTCCCGCTTCATGAATGGAAATATTGGTAATAATCGGCAATTTTGTTAAAGGTCTGACTGCCTTTAAAATTTCGATGATTTCTTCTTCATCGTAGTAAGTTTCAAATAAAAGACCATCAATTTCCTTTGTTTCAAGCAAATAACCAACTTGTTCTAAAGTTTCCTTGATAATCTCATCAAGCGATAATTCGCATTGTTTGAGACCACGAAGAGCACCGACTGTTCCCAAAACAAAGGTATCCTCGCCTGCTGCTTGTCTTGCAATTTTGACGCCTGCTTGATTAATTTCTTTAATCTTGTCACCATAGCCGTAACCTCCTAGTCGATGTCTTTTGGCCGCATAGGTGTTTGTCTGAATAACATCAGCACCAGCGTCAATATAAGCTTTATGAATCGCTAAAACTTTTTCTGGATGCGTCAAATTATAAGCTTCGTAACAATTATCAAGACCATTAGCATAAAGAAGAGTTCCCATAGCACCGTCAGCGACTAAAATATCTGTTTTTAAACGTTCTAATAATCCTGACATAGCTCAACCTTCCTTATTTTCCATATTTTGCTCGAACTTCCTTAGTTGCTTCTACTAATACTTTAAGTGAGGCAATTGTTTCTGGTTCACGACGTGTTTTAAGACCACAGTCAGGGTTAACCCAAAATTGTTCCAATGATAATTGACGAAGTGGACGTTCAATATTTGCAATAACTTCCTCTTTACTTGGCACACGTGGTGAGTGAATATCGTAAACCCCTAGACCAATTCCAAGTGGGTAAACCGCTGTTTCAAATGATTCAATCACATCACCGTGGCTACGACTTGTCTCAATAGAAATCACATCAGCATCCAAGTCACGAATAGAATCGATGATTTCATTGAACTTAGAGTAACACATGTGAGTGTGAATTTGAGTATCATCTTTGACAGACGATGTTGCGATGCGGAAAGCATGCACAGCGTCATCGAGATAAGCTTTTTGTTTAGCTTTACGAAGTGGCAAACCTTCACGAAGCGCAGCTTCATCCACTTGGATAATAGCAATGCCTGCATCTTCAAGCAACTTGATTTCGTCTTTGATAGCAAGACCGATTTGATTGAAAAGGTCTGCGCGTGAGATATCTGAACGTTCAAATGACCAGTTAGTGATGGTAATAGGTCCAGTTAACATTCCTTTCACAGGACGGTCAGTCAAACTTTGCGCATAAACCACTTCTTTTACTGACAAAGGTTGGATGTGTTTCACATCACCGTAAATAATTGGTGGTTTAACCGCACGAGAACCGTATGATTGCACCCAACCAAGTTTAGTTGTGGTAAAACCAGCTAATTTTTGACCGAAAAATTCAACCATGTCCACACGTTCAAATTCACCGTGTACCAAAACATCGATATCTAAGTCTTCTTGAATCTTAATCCAACGAGCGATTTCTGATTTGATAAAATCTTCATATTCAACATCAGAGATATTGCCACGTTTCCAAGCCAGACGAGTACGACGAACTTCTGGTGATTGAGGAAATGACCCAATTGTCGTTGTCGGAAGTGTTGGCAAACCTAGCTTTTCTTGTTGCACCTTGCGGCGAACTTTATAATCCACACGCTCAGTCGGCACATTTTCTAAACTTTCAAGAGTCACATTTCGGAAATCAGCTGCTTGCAAAGCGTCAAAGTCAACCACATGTTGCTTGTAAGCTTCAGATTCTTGACCATCCAAGTATTGACTCAAAAGTTCAAGTTCTTGCAATTTTTCGTCTGCAAAGGCAAGACCATTTTTAAGAACAGGATCAAGGTCAGTTTCATTTTTTGTGGTAACTGGCACATGAAGAAGTGAGCAAGATGGTTGAATCACAAGATTGCCAACTTTAGCTTGTAGCTTTTCGAGCAATTCTGATGTTTTTTCAAAATCAGTTGCCCAGATGTTACGACCATCAACAACTCCTGCAAACACTTCTTTATTTTCAAAATAACCAGCTTCAATCGCTTCAAGATTTTCATCAAGGCCATGAACAAAATCAAGACCAAATGCTGCAACCGGAAGTTCTGATAACTCTTTAGCATCAATCAAAGCTTCAAAGTAAGTTTGGAAGATAATCTTGGCTTGTGGCACTTCTTTGGCAAAATAAGCATAAACGCATTTTGCTGCTTCAAGAAGATCTGCCCCTTCGTCCGTTACAAAAATCGGTTCATCAACTTGAATGTATGTTGCACCAGCTTCAACCAATTCTGTAAAGACTTGTTTGTAAAGTGGCAAGAGTTTTTTCACTGCTGAAGTAAAATCGCTAACCTCAGATGACAAGGCGACATAAGTGATTGGCCCAGTAATAACTGGCTTAGCCTTATCACCAACAACTTCTTTAGCTTCAAGGTACAAATCAAGCAAGCGTGTATTTGTCAAGTGCGGTTTAACTTTTGACCATTCTGGAACAATGTAGTGGTAGTTGGTGTTGAACCATTTTTTCATTGATGAAGCAACATTTTCCTTGTTACCACGCGCAATCGCAAAGAACAAATCCAGATTAATCTCTTCCTTGTCAAAACGATTTGGAATCACGCCAAATTGCACAGACAAATCCAAAATATGATCGTAAAGTGAAAAATCACCCACAGGAATAAAATCAAGACCTGCATCAGCTTGTTTTTTCAAAAATGATAAGCGCAATGCTTTCGCTTCTGCTTGCAATTCATCTTGTGAAATATTACCTGCCCAATAAGACTCAATCAATTTTTTCCACTCACGATTTTCACCCAAACGCGGATATCCCAAATTCGAAACCTTAACCATAGTTACCTCCTATAACCGTATTAGTTTAAAACTATACAATCCAAAAATTTTATAGTTAATATTTTAAACGATAAACCTTTATTTTTCAATGGTTCTAGCCATTCTATCTTTTTATGCTTTGCTATAATTTTTAACTATGCACTTAGAATTTGTTATAGTTTTTAACTATAGCAAGAATCATTTAATACTTAAAAAAGAGATTCCCGAAGGAATCCCTTTATCGTTGTTAGATTAATAATTTTTTGTATTAGTTGTATTGTAATGACTTTTAATTATTTTGCTTTTTTAAGGGCTCCGAAGAGAAGGCCTGCAGCGATTGCACCAATGATAATAAAGACAAGGTAAAGAATTGGAGCACTTGTCAATGCGATAACAAAGATACCACCGTGTGGAGCCATCAATTTAATACCGAATGCTCCGACAAGACCACCAGCTACAGCAGAACCAACCATAAAACTTGGAATTGCACGAGCAGGGTCAGCAGCACCAAATGGGATAGCTCCTTCTGTGATAAATGAAAGACCCATGATGATGTTTGTCAAACCTGAGTTACGTTCTTCTTCAGTGAATTTGTTTTTGAAAAGAAGAGTTGCAACAAATACTGCAAGTGGTGGAACCATACCACCAGCCATAACTGATGCCATAGCCACTGAACCACCTGTCGCTACTGATGCAGCAAGAGTACCTGTACCAAAGACATAAGCAGCTTTGTTAAATGGTCCACCCATATCGATAGCCATCATACCACCAAGAATAGCTCCAAGAAGAACTGCTGATGCACCTTGAAGACCTCCAAGGAAGTTGTTCAAACCAGTGTTAATAGCAGCCATTGGAATGTTGACGAACAACATTACAAAACCTGTCAAGAAGACACCAAGCAATGGATAGAGCAAGATTGATTTGATACCTTCAAGTGAACGTGGCAAACCAGCACAAGCTTTTTTAACAAGGTTAACTAACCATCCAGCAAGGAAACCACCTACAAGAGCTCCAAGGAAACCTGAAGGAGTTCCTTCAAGATTACCCCAAGCAGCACCGCTTGAAGCAATCGCACCAGCTACGAAACCAGCTACAAGACCTGGTTTTTCAGCGATTGAGTAAGCAATGTAACCTGCCAAGATTGGAAGCATGAAACCAAATGCTGCGTTCCCAATTGTTTTGAAGTAAGCAGCTGCTTGGTGATATGTACCCAAGTTAGAAAGTTGATCTTTTGGCACACCCAAAATGTTATCAATCAAGAATGCAAGTGCAATCATGATACCACCACCGATAACGAATGGCAACATTTGAGAAACACCACTCATCAAGTGTTTGTAGAATGCAGCGCCAAGGCTAAGTTTTTCACTTGATTCTTTTTCTTCAGTAGAAGAACCTGCTGCAGCTTTGTAAATGTCAGCTTTACCATCAAGGATGATGTTAATTAATTCTTCAGTTTTCTTGATACCGTCAGCAACTGGACGAGATACCAATGGTTTACCATCAAAACGTGCCATTTCCACTGCTTTATCTGCAGCAACAATAACACCTTTAGCACGAGCGATTTCATCAGCTGTCAAACGGTTACCGACACCTGAGGCACCATTTGTTTCAACACGAACAGTGACACCCATTTCGTCACCTTTTTTGATGAGGGCTTCTTCTGCCATGTAAGTGTGTGCAATACCAGTTGTACATGCTGTTACAGCAACAATAAGTGGTTTGTCATCTGATACTGGAGCTGCTTTAACTTCTTCTTTTGCTTTATTATCTTCTTCTGCAGAGTCAAAAGTTGCGATGACTTCATCAGCTGTTGAGACGTGACGCAATTTATCAGCAAAACCATCTTTCAAAAGGTATTTTGACAATTCAGCAAGAGCAGCCAAGTGAGTATCGTTTGCTCCGTCTGGTGCTGCAATCATGAAGAATAGGTATGTTGGTTGTCCATCCAAGGCTTCATAGTCAACACCAGCAGTAGATTTAGCAAAAAGGACTGTTGCTTCTTTTACAGCAGCGTTTTTGCTGTGTGGCATAGCGATACCATCACCTAAACCAGTTGATGTTTGAGCTTCACGGTTCATGATACCTTGTTTAAAAGTATCAAAGTCTGTGACAACTCCGTGTTCAACAAGGCTTGTAATCATTTCATCGATAACAGCTTCTTTTGAAGTTGCTTTCAAATCAAGAATCATGACATCTTTTCTGAGCAAGTCTTGAATTTTCATAGTTTTTCTACCTCTACTTTTTGATATGTTTCTTTAGTGAATTCAGCTGTTGCTAAATCATCTGAGAATGTCGTTGCTGTACCGCAGGCAACACCCCATTTAAGCGCTTCGATTGGGTCACCTGATTTCACGTATTCACCAGTAAATCCGGCAACCATTGAATCTCCAGCACCAACAGAATTTTTAACAGTGCCTTTGATTGGTTTTGCAAAGTAAGCTGCTGCTGGTGTTACTAGTAAAGCACCATCACCAGCCATTGAAATAATAACGTTTTTAGCACCTTTTGCAAGAATTTCGCGGGCGTATTTTTCGATGTCTTCAAGACCATGCAATTCTACACCAAAGATATCTGCTAATTCGTGATTATTTGGTTTTACTAAAAGTGGTTGGTAGTTTAATGAATCTAAAAGAGTTTGACCTTCAAAGTCACAAACTACTTCTGCACCAGCTTTTTTAGCAATTGGAATCAATGTGTTGTAAACTTGGTTACCAAGGCTACTTGGAGCTGAACCTGCAAAAACAACAGTATCTTCACTTGAAAGTCCAGCAAGAATAGCTTTTAGTTCTTCAAGTTTTTCATCTGAAATTTTTGGACCAGCACCATTGATTTCTGTTTCTTCACCAGCTTTGATTTTAACATTTATACGTGTATCTTCAGAAACTTGAACAAAGTTTGTTTTGATACCTTCTGCAGTCAAGCCATCTTCAACAAAACGTCCAGTAAATCCACCGATAAAACCAGTTGCAGTATTATCGACATCCAAACGTTGCAAGATACGACTAACATTGATACCTTTACCACCAGCAAATTTGTCATCGCTAGTCATGCGGTTAACGCTACCAAGTTCTAAATGATCCAAACGCACGATAAAATCGATTGATGGATTCAGCGTTACTGTGTAAATCATACTTCAATTACCCTCGTATTTTCTTTTATTTTTTTCATCAGTGCTCCGCTAGATTGATTGGTAATAATTGTAGCATTCTCAATCTTATCGACCTTGGCAAAGGATACCCGACCGATTTTTGATGAATCTGTAACGATATATGACTTTCTAGCATTTTCAATCACAGTTTTCTTGATAACAGCTTCCTCCATATCTGGTGTCGTTAAAAATTCCTCATCAATGCCGTTGATACCTAAAAAAGCCTTATCAAAGTTCAACTGCTTAATTTGCTCATAAGCCACAGCTCCAATGCTGGCATCTGTTGATTTTTTTACATGACCACCAATAATAATGGTCTGAATGTTTTTATCAACCAACTTAGCCGCATGGTGAATCGAGTTGGTTACAACAGTTAAATTGTCTTGATTCAAATAGCCTAACAACAATTCATTGGTTGTCCCTGCATCTACAAAAATAACATCATCATTTGAAATCAAGGATGCTGCTTTTCTAGCAACCTGCATTTTTTCTTGAATGTTTTTGATAGATTTTTGTTGATTGGTAAATTCCTCTTGGAGAGAGTGAGGAAGTTCTGCTCCACCGTGTACTCGGTGAAGTTTTCGCTCACTTTCGAGCTCATCTAAATCCCTGCGAACAGTGGACTCAGAGGTATCTAGCAGGCTCACTAAATCATCTAGCCGAACAAACTTATCATGCGAAAGTTTTTCCATGATTAACTGCTTTCGTTTAGACTTTAGAATCCTCGCCACCTCCTTTTGAAATCGTTTACAGTTAGAATTATACTATATTCCCGGTCAATGTCAAGCACTTTCTATCAAATTCTATCATTTTTCTATCAGACCGTCAATTTTCAGAAAAGATTCTCAAGAATTTCAGAAAAAGCCTTGTAAGAATGATTCTTACAAGGCTTTTTGTTTTTATTCATTGATTAATGATGTTGAGTGAACAACACGGTTATCACGATCAGGGAAGATATACTTGATAGCTTGATTAATCGCTGTTGGTGCTTCACCAAAACCAGTCGCAATCAAATCAACTTTACCTTCATAATCGGCCGCATCACCAATTGCGTAAACACCTGCTTGACTTGTTTCAAACAACGGTGACACCGCAATACTTGAACGTTTGTAATCCACATTCCAATTTTTAAGGTTTTTATTTGATGTTGAAAATCCAAAACTTACGATCAAAGCATCGAGGGGCAATTCAATTGTTTCGTCAGACTTCACTTTTTGAACAGTTAAGCTCTTAACAAATTGACCATCACCAGAAAGTTCAAATGGCACATAAGGTGTCAAAATGTTAACATTTAACTCTTTCAAAACTTCTACACTGTGTTCATGAGCACGAAAAGTATCACGACGGTGCACAATAGTTACACTTTTAGCCAAGCCATCTAAGTGATTCGCCCAGTCAACAGCTGAGTCACCACCACCACAAATGACTACATCTTTACCAGCAAATTGGTCAAGTTTGTGAACGTTGTAGAAAAGATTGTTGTCAGCATAAGCTTCTTCACCTTCCAAACCAAGTGTACGAGGGGCAAAAGCACCATTACCACATGCAATCACGATAGCTCGTGAAAAATGTTGACCTTTATTTGTTTCGATAGTAAAAATATCACCATCTTTTTCAAATGTTTTGACTTCTTCTTTAAGGCAAATAGCTGTGCTATCTTTAAAACGATCTAGTTGCTTGATCAGATTTTCAGTCAAATCAGCTGCTGTAATTCCAGGAAAACCAGCAACGTCATAAATCATTTTTTCTGGATAAAGAACTGCAGGTTGTCCACCAAGTTCAGATAAACTTTCAATGATTTTCACCGAAACGCCACGCAAACCAGCGTAAAAGGCTGCAAACAAACCAACAGGTCCACCACCAATGATAGTAATATCATAGATTTCACGATTTTCTGACATTTATATTTCCAACTCCTTGTATATTTCTTCGATAATCGACGATTTATAGGCAATGTATTTATCAATATCTTTAGGGAATAGCTTCGCTGCTTTTTCTTTTACCTCGCCATAAGCCAAAACAGCCTCAGGATGACTACGTAAATAATCACGAAAAGCAAGATGACGCTTCAGTTCAGGCGAATTTTCAGGACAAACATAAATATGATGAACTTGAAGATGCTCTTTGCCTGAGTAAGCAAAAGCTTCTCTACCTTCTATCCCTAAATTTCCCTCATGAACATAACCAATCACTGCTAATTCTTGAATCACCTCAGACAAGTCTGTGTCTATAGCAATCACCAAATCGATGTCAATAATTGGCTTTGCCGAAAGCCCTTGAACAGAAGTACTTCCCACATGTTCTATTTTAAGAATTAAGTCACCTAGAGCAGCTTTAAGCTCTTTGGCAATCTTCTTAAAATCATCTTTCAAACTTTCCTGATAAGACAGAACAAGGACTTCCTTCGTTCGCATAAAACCTCCCCAAAAATAAAGAGACATACAGCCTGCATGTCCTCTATTATATCACATATTCTATTCTTGCACGTCTCTCTCTTTGAGAATCTTGCGGAAAATAGCCTCTTCTTCTTTTGTAAAAGCATAATCTTCCAACAAATCCGGTCGACGCTCTAAAGTCTTACGAAGACTTTGTTCAATTCGCCATTTGCGAATATTTTCGTGGTGCCCACTCATCAAAACATCAGGAACTTTCATACCTCTGAAGTCATAAGGACGAGTGTATTGTGGGAACTCGAGCAAACCAGATGAGAACGAATCATCTTGGTGACTCGCTTCTTTTCCAAGAACATTTGGAATTAGGCGAACCGTTGCATCCACAATCGTCATCGCAGCCAATTCACCACCCGTTAAAACAAAATCCCCGAGTGAGATTTCATCCGTTACCAAAGTCTTGATACGTTCATCATAACCTTCATAATGGCCACAGATAAAAATCAACTCATCTTCCTGTGCCAACTCTTCAGCATAGCTTTGATCAAAAGTGCGACCCGCTGGATCCAAAAGAATAACACGAGGTTTCTTCGCATCGATTTTATCAATCGTGTCAAAAATAGGCTGTGCACGAAGCAACATTCCCTGTCCACCACCGTATGGTTCATCATCAACATGACGGGCTTTTTCAGCATTATCACGGAAATTGTGATAATTAATGTCAAGCAACCCTTTTTCCTTAGCTTTCCCGACAATAGAGTATTCTAAAGGCGCAAACATTTCAGGAAAGAGCGTTAAGATATCAATCTTCATCGTCAAGTCCTTCCAAAATATCCACATCTACACGATTGGCAGCAATATCGACATTTAAAACAACTGGTGGAATGTATGGTAATAGCAAGTCGCGTTTACCTTTACGTTTAACCACCCAAACATCATTTGCACCAGGTTGAAGAATTTCTTTGACTTGTCCGACTAAAACGTCGTTTTCATAAACATCAAGCCCGATAATTTCATGATAGTAAAATTCATCGTCTTCAAGCTCTGACAAGTTTTCTTCAGCTACTTTCAAAGTGCAACCTTTGTATTTTTCAATATCATTGATATGATACATGCCTTTAAACTTGATAATATCAAAATTCTTTTGTTTACGGTGACTAGCAATCTCAACACCAATCAAGAAATTATCTTTATCATTAAAAACAGCTAATTTTGAACCCTTTTTAAAACGTTCTTCAGCAAAATCAGTTACTGACAACACACGCATCTCACCTTGAAGACCTTGTGTATTGACAATTTTTCCAACATTATAGTAATTCATTTCAACTCCACATAACTTAGTCTATATCATTTTACCATAAAAACAGTAAAGAAAAAACCAGCTGCCCAGGCTAAGACAGCAGAGAACGAGACAGTAAAAGTAGAGACCAAAGCAGCAGAAAAAACAACCGCAGCAGAGAAAGAAGCTGTAAAAGAAGTTGCAAAAGAAGTTGAAAAGGAAACTGCAGCAGCAGAGGAAGCACCTGCAAAAGCAGAAGAAAAACCGGCAGCAAAAGCTGCAAAAACAACCCGCACAACAGCAAAGAAAACAACGACAAAGAAAGCGGCTGCACCGAAAAAACCAGCAGCAGTGAAAAAGCCGGCAGAGAAAAAATCACCTGCAAAAGCAGCAAAGAAAGAAGCGGAGCAGGAGATGATTCTGCAGTTCGGCGGAAGAGAAATCAAGGAGAAAGATCTGTACGAGAGAATCCAGCAGATCTGGATCGAAGGATATGGCAAGAAAGCAGAGGAATTAAAGAGCCTGAAGGTTTATGTAAAACCGGAGGAATTTACTGCTTACTACGTAATCAATGATGATGTAACCGGAAGCATTGATCTGTAAGTATTATGTACCAGCTCTGCAGGAGCAAGAAAAAAGCGTGAGCTTTTCCGAAAAGAAAAGAGCTCACGCTTTTTGATGCCTGTTCCGGCATCAGGATGTTATACCGGGATGATTAGTACTGGCCAGAAGAACCGCCGGACATCTGGCGTTCCTGCTGCTCAATCATCTTTTTGACCATATAACCTCCGACAGAACCATTCTGTTTGGAAGTCAGGTTACCGTTGTAGCCATCACTGAGCGGCACGCCGAGTTCGCTTGCCACCTCAAATTTGAATTTGTCCAGAGCGCCTTTTGCTTCTGGTACTGCTGCGGTATTCGATGAACGATTCGCCATGTTCATTCCCTCCTTTATCTTTGTGCTTGTTAAAAGCTGCTGTGAAGCAGATCCGGATGTGTTTTTCATCTGTTCTGCTACGGTCATAGTATGTGGAAAGAAAACAAAAATAAACTTCCAGATTCTGTATTTTTTCCGGAAAAGCGGAGAAAGTAAAAGAAGAAGGAAAAATGGAACGTCAGAAAAAAATATAAAAACTGTGTAAAAAATTCACAAAAAGAATTGCGTATTGAAAATAAATTTGTTATAATTGCTGTACATGGTAGTAAAAACAGGAGAAGGGGCGGTTTGCAGTAATGAATATTGGAATCATAGCACACAACAGCAAGAAGAGTTTGATCGAGGATTTCTGTATTGCATACAAGGGAATCCTCATGAAACATGAGGTGTACGCCACCGGAACCACCGGACGGCGGATTGAAGAGGTGACGAACCTTCATGTACACAAGTTTCT
>OGJK01000116.1_pt1 | contig 85191 bp, 79 predicted proteins | sample 1571961 | NCBI WGS metagenome assembly OGJK01 (sample SAMEA2582120, study PRJEB24529) | metagenome | biome: Human gut stool | place: China | collected 2011 | reverse complement strand
CTAATATGTGCAAGGAGGTGACAAAGGTGGAATACATAATTTGTTTTACCTTGCTCGTTACAATAATAATTGTTGTAATAAAAAAATAACCGCCCGACAGCCTAACTGGGCGATTATTTTCGTGCTATAACTGGCTAACCGCTTTTAACGGTTTTCCTTGTGTTCTTATTATATATTATGCAAAGCACAATGTCAATATAAAAGTAGCTATTGAAAATTCTACTGCTTGACTTTTGGCATTATCAAATGTATTTGCTTTAAGCATAAAATCACTTCGCTATTTATGGTTACAAATCAACCGCCGGAACTTGGGAATTCGGACGGTTGGTTTCTTTTTTGTGTAAATAAATTAGAACTTTCAATAAAACTAACTTTACAGAGAATAACTTGTTTTAGCTATTGCTCCTTGACAATTGTAAAAAAAATTACTACAATACGAAATAGAAAGTTGTTTTATTAACATTATTTCAAAACATTGGACAATATAATAAAGCGAGTAAATAATGTCAATATAGCAATTGTTTGCTGTATGACATGAAATAAATATAGTTATAATTCGTTGGACGGTACCAAATGGTACCCTCCAAAAAAATATAACTATTTAAAGAACATCGTTAAAAAGATAATACATACAACACATCTAATCCACAAATTAGTGTAAAGTAATATCAAGGCGACTATATAAACGGAATATTCATAATAATATTCAATACTACTTCTAATTGTGCATTTGTCACAAAAGTAGATGTTGACATTATAACAAAGTAACGAAATAATGTAATCTCGTAAATATTATTTTAAAATTTGACTGCGAGTGAGTATATATATTATAGAGAGGTAAATAAAAAGTATCTCTTCACAAATTTACATAAAAGGAGAATGACATATGAAAACGACTAATAATATTAAGAGAACAATGACAATTGCAATTGCAGCGGCAATGATTACAGCAACAGCAATGCTTTCAGGTTGCGGTTGTGACGATAGTAATGCAATAAATAAGACTGCAACAACAGTTCAGACTACAAGCGTAGAAGAAACAACAGTTTCTGAAACAGCACCGACTCTTTCTGAAACAGATAAAGCAATTACCGATGCAGGACTCAAAGTAGGTGCTGACGGCAAAATTACTGATAAGAATGGCAAAGAAGTGAAAGTTGATAAGGACGGTAAGGTTGAGGTTAAAAACGAAAAGGGTGAAACCGTCAAGGTAGATTCTTCTGAAGTGAAAAAGGCAAATCAGAACAAGGTAAAGGTTGACAGCTATCCGACAAACTCATCTTCTCAGAAGAAGGACACAAGCACATCAGGCAAGAATAACAATTCTTCCTCAAAGTCAAATACTTCAAAATCTGACAGCAAAAAAGATACATCATCTAAGAGTGAAAGTTCAAAGCACGAGAGTTCAAAATCTGAATCCTCCAAAACACCGCAGAGCAGTTCATCAAGTTCAAAAGCTGACTCATCTAAGAATGAATCTTCAAAGCCGACTCCTAAGCCTCAGCATACACACAGTTGGACAAACATTACCGAAAAGGTAAAAGTTGTTGACAAGAAAGCATATACCTACGAGGAACCAGTGTATGAAGAACACGACAGAACTATTTGCAATGACTGTGGTGCGGACATTACTGATTTATCAAGTGATGATTTTGGAGAACATATTGTCAATCACAGATTAAACGGTGGCAAGGGCTCGTATCGCAATGAATGGGTTAATGTTCAGGTAGGTACCAAAAAAGTTAATGTCCCTGAGAAAAGCCATTATGAGACTAAAACAATCGGAAGGAAATGCTCGGGTTGTGGTAAAGTAGAATATTACTAATTGTCAGTAATTAAAGGGGAGTTGTCAACAGATGACTCCTTTTTTGTGCGGAGAAACGACATAACATTAAAATAGAATAATAAATATTTCTGAGCAAAGTTGCATATGTGACTTTGCTCTATTTTTTTTTACAAATTTTAAATAATGAATAAAATAATGAATAATACTTACACAGAGCAACAAAAAATATAAAAATTAGTAAAATAGTTTGCTATAATGGTTATATGAATGAATAAAACGATGAATATTGTAACAAAAAGGGGGCTATAGTCCAATGTTTTATTATCAGTCGTATTAAGCGAATTGCTTGATACAATCGTGTATGCTACGATTAACAGCAAAAAATTTATAAAGGAGAACGCCCATGAGGAAATTCTTTAAAAAGCTTATGGCTGTAGGATTGTCTGTGGTGACGCTTGTGTCCGGTATGTCAATATCAATGGGCTCAGCGGCGGCTGCTACAGCATCCACAACAACCGGTCAATGGGTAACTACTATGGTGTCCAGAAGTACTAAATTTACATTGCCGGGAATACCTGCGTCAGAAACATGTAAATTTACCATAAATGGTGATGAAGGTTTTTGTATTAATGCAGATAAACTGTCTCCATCAGGTAAAGACAAGTATAAATATACATATGTGGATCCTAAGTCATCTAAATATGGAATGATGCGAAAGGCTGTGTATCTCTATCTCGATAAGAATTTGAAAACTACAATTTCAAATGTAATGAAGAAGCAGGGATTCGCAGCTCCGACAGCACAAACCACATTCGTAATGATGCATTTTTTGCTTAGTTACATTAACGAAGGCGGAAATGAAAAGGGCTTGAGTAGTGATCCGCAGGGAATTAAATATAAGATGCAGGACTATTATCCTTGTATTCCGGCGATTTATAAGGAACTCAAGGCTAATAAAACGGCATTGCCGTCTGCAAATGATTTTCTTTGCTATCTCGTAACACCGCAGAGTGATACTTATCAAACTCTTTTTATGGTGGCAAAGAACACACTCGTTATCAAAAAGGTTGATTCTGTGTCAGGCAAAGGTCTCTCAGGTGCTACTTTTTCGGTAACATACACTCCGGATGGAAAAAATAGTGTTGGTAGCAAAAAATCTATGGGTTCTTATACGACCGGTAGTGGCGGTACAGCTAAGGTTTGTTTACCTCCGGGAAATTATGTTATTAAAGAAACTAAACCACCTAAAAATTATTCGCTGAATTCTGTATCACAGACAGCTAATTTCACAGGAAAAGGTACAATAACAAGAACCTTTAAGAATGACAGGCTCATTAAGATTCAGTTACAGAAAACATCTGCAAACCCTGAATTAACAAAAGGTAACAGTTGTTATAGCCTTTCTGGAGCAGAGTATAGTATCTATACTGATAAGTCTTGTTCTAAGAGTAGTTATTTTGGCTTCATCAGAACAGACGCCAATGGATTCGGTGCTTATGGTGACGGTCTTGATTCAAAGGGCAATCATGTAGGTTCCGATGTTGCTAATAAGACCTATTTTGCTAAGGAAACCAAAGCTCCAAAGGGCTATAAACTGGACACCACAGTTTATACCTTCAAGGATTCCGGCAAGAAAACTGTTGACGGCGTATCTATTTACAGCTTTACTTGTTCTGATAAGCCTGCAAACGATCCTATTGCGTTACTTTTACAAAAGCAGGATGCAAAAACAGGACAGGCTACAACAAGACTCGCAGATGCGGAGTTCACCTTGAAGTATTATGACGGTACTTATAAGACGGAAAAAGAGCTAAAAGGTGCCAATGCAACTCGAAGTTGGGTAATAAAAACAGCGACAAACGGCATTGCTTATCTTGATAAAGCACATCTTGTCTCTGGAGATGAATTCTATTATTCTTCCTCCGAAAACAAAATCCCTTGCTTGCCTCTTGGTACAGTAACCATTCAGGAAACCAAAGCCCCTGAAAACTATGAATTAAATCCTGATTTATATATCGGACAAATCACAGAAGAAGGTGGCTTGACTTGGCTTACAACGAATCTCCTTACACCGGAAGGTCAGTTAATTGTTCCTGAATCCGAAACTGTTCGTGGCGGTCTTTCAATCCATAAGAGTTCTGATGATGCTATCATCAAGGATATATGGTTTAGAATTACTTCCGATAACGGTTACTCGAAGGATGTTGCAACCAATTCGATGGGTACAATTGAACTTGCTGACCTCGATATTTTTAATGACAACAATGAGTATGTCAAATACACAATCGAGGAACTCGGTTTTAAAGATGCCAACGGCAACTACTATATCCCGAAAAGATACAAAACTGAAGGACCGAAAACAGTAACTCTTAAAAATGACGGAACAGTAACAGTATCATTCAATAACAGTATTGATACAGTACCTCTTAACATCATCAAGAGTGCTGATGATAAAAATGTAAGCGGTATCTATTTCAAGGTTACAGCCTCTACGGGCAAGACTTATACTGTTGTTACCGATAACGAAGGTAAAGCAAGTGTATCAGGACTTCCTGTATATGATACAGAAGATAATGCAATCACATATACCGTTGAAGAGTTGGGTATCAAGAAGGACGACGGTACATTTGAAATTCCGGTCAGATATGTTAAGCCTTCAAGTCAGACAGTAAAATTTGTCAATGGTACATCTGTTATTAAGACAAGAACTCTGACTTTCAAAAACAATCTTAAAAAGGGTGTTGCAAAGATTGCCAAAACATCAGATGACGATGTAGTACAGGGAATCTACTTCAAAATTGAGTCAGACTACAACGACTACAGTGCAATCAGCTCAACAGGAAAAACAGGCATTTGGTCTATATACAGTCTACCGGTTTATAACGAAGTAGGGGAGAAGATTAAATATACTGTAACTGAACTCGGCTTTAAGCAGAGTGACGGAACATACAAAATTCCCGAATACTACTTTCACGATGAACCGCAGACCGTTGAGCTTACGGAGAATACAACAACAACCGTAAATTTTAAGAATCTACATAAGAAAGGCTCTTTGCTTATTCTCAAATCATCAAGCGATAAGGTAGTAGACAGTATCTATTTTGAAGTTAAGTCACTTACTGACGGTTTTGAGTACGATGAGTATGTTGCAACTGATGCAAGCGGTAAGGCTCAGATTGAAAACATGGAAGTATGTAACGCAGACGGTGAAGAAATACTCTACGAAATCAGAGAGCTTGGTTTTAAGCAGGCTGACGGAACATACAAGTTGCCAAAACGCTATGTAAGTAAAGAACCGAAACAGTTTTCGTTTATCGCTGACAATATGAAGCCCGGACGAAAAGCAACTTATGCCTACACACTCCATAATTCACTTAGACTGGCAAGCTTGAATGTTAAAAAGACTTCCGAAGATAACATTATCAACGGTATTACATTTAATGTCAAAGGATCTAACGGTGTTGACTACGGTAATAAGACTGTAAATTCAAGTGGCATGTCATATTATACAAAACTTCCTGTTTATGATGATGATGACAATCTGATTAAATATACCGTAACAGAACTTGGAATCAAGCAAGATGACGGTACCTACAAAATTCCGTATCGCTATAACGATGTTAAACCTCAGGTTGTAACACTTCGCTATAACACAGAAACGGAAACTGCTATGACTGAAACTGCATTGTTTAACAACACTCTTAAACTTGGCTCTGTAACTATCAATAAGGTAGATAATGACGGCAAGGCAATTGAGGGTGCAAAGTTTAATCTTGTTTCAAAGGAAACAGGCGAGGTATTTGCTACTGTAACAACCGATAAAGACGGTAAGGGCATTATTTCCGATGTTCCGCAGGGTGATTATTCACTTGAAGAGACACAGACTATTGCCGGTCTTAATCTTCTTAAAGAAGCAAGTGACATCACTATTTCCGGTGACAGCGAAGAAACTTTGTATTATACATTCAATGTGAAGGAAACATACGCTCCTGTTCTTCCGATGACAGGCGGTGCAAATGCAATCTGCGTAATGTTCGGTTTATCAGCGGTATGTTTGATTGCCGGAGGTGCAATTTTATTCATTAAGAATAAAAAGAAGAAAGATAAAATTAAAACGGAGGTAGAATCTTAATGAAATCATTAGCTAAGAAGATTGTTGCAACAGCTCTTACAGTTGCATCAATCGCTACAATGACAACTTGCGTTGCAACAGCAAATGCAGCCAATATGGAATATCATATTGACACAACAAGAAAAGCAAGCTTGACACTTCATAAGTATGAAATGTCGGATACAAGCCTCGCAACACATAAGGCAACAGGCACAACAGATGATGCTCAGTATGTTCCTGCCGATGCAAAACCACTCGCAAATGTACAGTTTACAGCTTATAAAGTAGCTGAACTTGATAAGTATTTCAAGCCTGACGGCATTGAACTTCCTGCGGCATCTGCGGTAAAAACATCAGAAGCAACCGCAACATTTTCTGCCGTAACAGGCGAGGACGGCGTAGCAACATTTACTGACCTTCCTCTCGGTATTTATTATGTCGAAGAAACTGACGGTCCGGCACAGGTAACAAAGAAGATTTCTCCTTTTGTTGTTTCACTTCCTATGACAAGCGTTGACGGTTCAAAGTGGCTCTATGATGTTCATTGCTATCCGAAAAATCAGACTGCATACGGCGGAGTTACACTTCAGAAGGTTGATTCAGTTACGAAGAAACCTTTAAAGGGTGCAACATTCACTCTTTATTCATCAGAGGACGGTAAGACATATACAGAGTATATGACAGGACTCAAGACAGGTGATAACGGAACAGCTGTGGTTAACAGCCTTCCGTCACAGACTTATTACAAGTTTGTCGAAACTGCTGCATCAGATCCAAGCTACATTCTTGACTCAACAGTAGGCTACGAATTTTATATTGATGCTACCGGCGATATGATTGTCAACGATAAAGTCGTTGACAATAAGACTGTAGTTGTTGAAAACGATACAGTTGACATTGAAAAGTATGTACTTGACGGCAAGAAGGGTGCAGAAGGTATTGATAATACAGCAAACTATGGTGACACAGTTTACTGGAAGATTAAGACTTCAATCCCGACAAAAACTGCTGAAAAGCTCAAAACATACACTATCGTAGATACAATGTCAAAGGGACTCAAGTATCAGTCTGCTGAACTTTGGATTGATGACACAAAACAGCTTAAAGAAAAAACAGACTATACAGTATCTCAGAAAGGTCTTGAAGTAACATTTACTATCAAGCCTGCAAGTATTAAGGGTGGTAAGGAAGTTGAAGTATATTTCAACACAGAACTTACAACAGACGCTCCTCTTGCACAGGATGTTCCTAACACATCAAAGCTTATTTACACAAACGACATCGGTACAGACAGCACATTCACAAAGAATTCTCAGACTCCTACCGTACATACAGGTGGTTATTCATTTGTAAAGACTGACGGTAGCAAGCCTCTTGCAGGAGCAGAATTTGCTATTTACAAGACTGAGGTTGATGCTAAGAACGGCGAAAATGCAATTCTTACAGCAACATCAAATGATAAGGGTATTGTAGAGTTCAAGGGCTTACAGTACGGTGCTTTCTCAGTTGATGAGGACGGCAAAAATAAGAACGGCGTAGAGAACGGCAGTACAAAGTATTGGATTGCCGAGACAAAAGCACCTAACGGTTATGTACTTCTCTCAGCTCCTTTTGAGGTAACTGTAAATGCTACAAGCCATATTTCTTCAAACACTCCAAGCGTTAAGAATAACACAATTCCTGAACTTCCTGTAACCGGTGCGGCTGGCACAGTAACACTCTTTGTAATTGCCGCTGCTCTTGTAGGTACAGGTGTAATGATTCTCAGCGTTCGCCGTAAAAAGCGTGACCGCTGATTGACCTATTTAAGAATTTTAATCTTATAAATTTCCATTTCCCATACTTGTATTCATTCAAATCCCGAACAGTATAGTTTTTCTGTGCTGTTCGGGAGGAATACAGTCATCAGTTGACAAAAGCAGGGTAAAATCCCGAAAAAGTAACATTGGTTTTATGTCAACTGTAATTATAATCTGAAAATTCCACATATTTTGTGTTGATCATATAGCTTGCAAGACAGTGAGTAAAGCTGTCTTGCAAGCCCTCCTAACAAAAGATAACTCCTCATATTTGTGTAATATACCATACCTCGTCTTGTCGGGTGTTTACAGAATAGCTTAATACCCGACAAGACACACTCTCTAATAGGCTCTAATGGAGCCATATCTACCCTCTTTAGTTTTTGTAGGCAGTACAGCTAAGAAAACTGTACTGCCTACAAACAAGATTTTTACCAGCAAGGAAAACTCAAAGTTTTCATTTTTCACTCCATATTATGGGTATGGGCGGTGCAGATAACATACTACACCGCCCGACTCCCAAGATGAGTATCGTAATTGATAGCAAGACAAGTATTTGTTATAGGTATTTCTCCTTTCATTTGTCGGGCAGTATATCCCAAATCATACTGCCCGACAGAAAACCTGAATACATTGTCGAAGTCAAAAGCAACTTTAAATTGAAAGAAATAAAGAGTATGTCACTTATAGAATATATGTACGATATTAACAATATCAGTAACATTGAAACGACAATATATGAAGAAGGCTTCGTGGAAAAAGCAAATGAAATTACTGACAAGTTAAACTGTTTTAATTTTGAATATATTAAATCATTGAAAGTTGATCTGAAAAATGAGTATCAGATGATTTATTTTCGTAAGAGCAGTTATCCGTCAGATGCTTTTTTAATAAGAATGAATTGCAAAAAATCTATAATTTTATACCGTAACAAAAACGAAACAGAATTATTATGGAAACACGAAGGTAACGGAATCAATGCTGAACTGGCTATATATGACAATGACAGAGTGTTCATTTCTCAAAAAGGTAACCTCGTGCCGTTGACACTCAAAAATGACCTTTTTTCCAGATCTATGTTTTCAAAGATAATTGCTGAAATACTTGATTATTACAGTATGAAAAACTCAATATATAAAGATTTCAAGAGGTGTTTGGAGCTAAATATATGCTGCTTACTACCTTTGACAATAGAAGAAATAGGTGTTTATCACAATTTACAGGAGTTGTTTCACAATAAATATCCAAAGACTGAAAAATTGAATTACAACTTTAACAAAGGGGATATTAACCTATCGTATCTTGCAGTAAAAGCAATGTCAAAGGTTGATAACGACTGTGTAGGTATATTGTTTCAATATTGTGCCGATAAAGCTAAGCAAGGATGTGGACAATCATATTTCGGTTACAATCCATTTGGTAGATTTAATGATAATGTAAAAATTTTATTGGGAAAATTATTATCGGACAGAGTTTCGGTATCGGCAAAAAATACCATTATTGATGATTACATAAATATGTGCTATCAAACAAAAACGAAAATCAGGCTTAAATACACATCAATAAAAAAGATTGAAGAAGCACATAACGCACTTGTTACCAAAATTTTAAAAAAAGGACAAAGGTCGGCAAAAAGTATAGTGTCAGCAAACACAAGATACAATAATTTGCGAAAACTACTACCTAAAAAGTTCGAGTGGTTAATGACGGAAGAAAGGTTAGCATTAGAAAGTGAAATGCAAGGTAATTGCGTTGTTTCATACGCAAATAAAGTAAAAAAAGATAAATGTCAAATATATTCTTATGTGGATTCGCAGGGGTTAAGACACACAATAGAATTTAACATATCACGCAATAAATACCATTGTGTACAACTGCTTTCCAAATACAACGAAGATCCGTCAGAAGAAGCTTTGCAGTTTGTAGCAAAACTTCTTGACAGCCCTGAAAACACGATTAAATAGCCGATATTTACAAAGATAATAAGGAAAACTTCAAAACTATATTGATTGTAATAGTTTTTGAAAATTAGGAAGTTTAAATTCACTAAATAAGGTGATAAACAAAAAACTATTTAGAATGTAATAGCTTTTACAAAATACAAGTCATGGAGACACAAAGAAGGGCAATTTGTGAAAAATAATAAAGCTAATAAATCAAAATTGAAAAGTATAGCAACAATATCAATTGCATCACTACTCATTCTTGTCGGTATATCATTAGCTATTATTCCGATTCTCGGAAGAATACTTAATCAGCAATCCGCTAATACGCAGATTGAGTCGTATCAGCAAAGCGTATCAGATATGACTAAAGATGATATTGCAACCGCAAAAGAGGCGGCTGATGAATACAATTCTTCAGGGAATACAGGCAATTTTTATAATGCTGTAGTTAAAGACGGAATTGTTGGTTACATAAACATACCGGCAATTGATGTTAATTTGCCTATATACGATAACACAAAGGATGAAACGCTTGAACTCGGAGCAGGATTGCTTGAAAAATCATCTCTACCGACGGGCAAGAATGGTACGCATAGCGTTATTACAGGGCATAGCGGTCTGACAATGAGTAAGATATTTTCTGATTTGCCTAAACTTACAACAGAAGATTGTTTTTATATCTATTTTCTTGACGAAAAAATCAAATATCAGATATACAGCATTGAAACAGTAAAACCCTCAGAGGTAACAAATCATCTTGGTTATAATCGTTCAGAAGGTTATTGTACATTGATGACTTGCACGCCTATTGGTGTTAATACACACAGATTGCTTGTACACGGTAAGAGGGTAGAGGAAAGTGAGAACGAAAGCGTTAATGCTAAATCTACATCACAGAGTAATAGTTCATCAACGAAAACTACCTCAAATATTATTAAAAAAAAACGACTTTGATTGATGAGCAAACAGATAACGCAATGAAAAAATATTTGCCGATTGGGTTGTGTGCGATCTTTGTGATATGCATAACGATGAGAATAGTACGGCACTTTTGCAAAAAGGCTAGAAAAAAGTCGCAAAAATAGCGGTGATAAGCTCAAGATTAGCTTGTATGGCGTTTTTAACACTTAGAATATAAATTCTCATCTAAAAGATAAAATTACAATACAGGCTAAAATAAAGATACAGGCTAAAATAAAGAAAAACGGAAAAATTATGCAGTCAGCAAAAAAATGCTGATTTTTTTCAAAAAATATTTAAAAAAGGAGATACCCAAAAATGGAAGAAAAAAGAATCAATACAATAGTGACAGAAGAAAGCATTGTAGAATCATTACACAAACAGCTCGATAACAACGAATTTTCAATGCTCGAAAAGGCACTTAAAGCATTTGGACAATCAAAAAGCGATGTGTCGGACATTGATATTCTGATTGATTACGCATCTGAAAAATTACAGAGTGTGAATTATTGCGAACTCACGGAAAAGTTTTCAAAGCTCACAATTCCGATTAAACAGGAAGTTGAGTCAGACGGCGAGATATACGAATGTGTATCAAGCTATTCGGTATTTGCTGTTGTATATCATCTTGAAGGTACATATAACCTCACAGCGGAACTCAATCCGGTTCCAAAGGAAATATTCAGGAGTTTTTATAAGTAAGATTGGTGTTCTAAACCGTACACCCTTGGCGTTCTAAATCGCACACCTTTGGTGTTCTAAACCGTACACCCTTGGTGTTCTAAACCGTACACTCTTGGTGTTCTAAATCGTACACCCTTGGTGTTCCAAACTGTACACTCTTGGTGTTCTAAATCGTACACCTTTGGTGTTCTAAATTGTACACCCGTTCCAAATCGTACACCCTTAGTGTTCCAAACTGTACACTCTTGGTGTTCTAAACCGTACACCCTTAAATCTGAAAAGTCCCATGAACAGCGGACATTTTTATCCCCTAAACAAGATATATAAACAAGATATATAAACAAGTATATTCTATCTTCTATCATATAGTAGGTAGTTAGATATAGTATAGGGAAAATAGTAGCTGAATAACGGATGGAAAAACCTTTTTTGAAAGGATAAATATTATGTGTGAGAAAAATATAAAACCGGCTGATAAAAACGAATCTGCATTGGAAGCCGCAAAGTTATCAACTGAAAATATGATTTCAAGATCACAACCTCTTTATAACACAGTTGAAGGTGTTTTATCTGCAAAAGCTTATAAACTATTTGACATATATCTTTCGTGTATAAATCCGAAGAAAGATGATACCTGTGATGTGATTATTCGCAAAACAGACATTAGTGACATGCTCGGACTCAAAAGATTTAAGACTTCTGATTTGATAAGTACAGCAAACGAACTTGGCGATTTAAAGTTTTGTTGCAGAAATGTTAGTAAAGATTATTTGAGACTCAATTTGTTTAGTTTTGTACATGCTTTTCACAACGATAACGGAGAGGTGTTCTTACATGTTAAGTGTTCGGAAGAAGCAAAAAGATTGTTTTTTAATCTCGAAACGGTTGGATATATCAAGTATCAGCTAAAAAACACTTTAGCTTTATCGACTAAATATGAAATACGAATGTACTTGTATTTACAAAAACAGAAGCATTTAAAAAAGTGGAACACTAAGTTCAATGATTTAAAAAAAGTGTTATTCCTTGAAGAAGCAGAGAACATGAGTTCTTACGATAGCTACAAGGAATTTAATCGCAGGGTTTTATCTCCGTCAATTAAAAGCATAAACGAAAAAACGGATTTAAAGATTGAGTATAGCTACAAGGCAGTTCGAGGCAAGGGCTCCGCGTCGGGAGTTCTTACTTTTACGATACTGTCTGTTGGCGGTATGGTTTTGCTCGAAAACATCAAAAGTAATGACAGCAAATACGAAGAATCTTCTGAACGAATAAAACGGCAAATTGAATATGACAGGATAGTTGATACGGATAATGTTGTTTATGTAGACCAGATAGTACGCATAATGTGCGATATAGACATGGCTGATGATGTAAAAAGTGTCATTAAAGTCAACAGCATAAGTATTCCGATAAGTCAGCTACAGGCAAAATTCAAATCAATAACAGGAGAAGAAGTACTTTTTGTCTACAAAATGTACAGGAGAGAAAGCGAAAAAGTCAAAAATGTAAGGGCATACATAACGAGTTGTTTATACAATGCAGCGGAAAATCTTAAACTTGATAAATTAAAACCAAAAAATGATTTTGATGATTTTGTGAGCAATTTTCATTCACTTGATGATTATGAATAGCAAAAGCATCTAAATTCATCACAAATCGTCAGAAATAGGGTAAATAGACGACTTTATTGCTTGATAATATAAATTTTCTACTAAACAATAAAACTTAATACAGCTAAAACCTAAGCAAAACAGAAACATGACTCACAATGTTTAACAAGGAGGAACTCAAATGGAAAATATATATCTACCGAAGGAATTGTTTACCGAGTCAGAACAGAAGATTGACGGCAACACTATAAAGAGATGCTTATCGGAACAAATCGGAGCATATGAAACTGATTGTCTTATATATGCGATTGCAAAAAAGAATCCCGAAGAAAGGGTGGTTGAACTACCCTTTGAATACAATGCCGAGGAACGACAGACAATTTCATACAGCGAACTTGTTAATATACTTGCAAAAGCAATTATTCCTGCCAATTTAAAAGTGAAATTTGATATGTCTAAGTCATTTCCTGATTTAGATGAAGCTACAACAATTAACTTTAATTGCGGATACAGCGTATTCGAAATGGTGTATGAAATTAACGGCGAGGTATATGGAGTACTGACTACTGCTGTTAATAATACGATTACCGAGATGATATATGACGGTCAGTTCAGCACGGATACGGAAGAGGTGTCAAACACTTGAGTATATTGCAGTTAATAATAACAGGCGGATTTGTGATTGTGGGTATATTAGTATCTTTTGCTCCGATTGTGAAAGTTGCAAGGGAAAAAGCAAATCAGTTATCTACATCAGATGAATTAAGAACTTTGCAAAGAAATAAAGAAAAGTTGGAAGCAGAATCGTCTGAAGGAGAGAAAACCAAATATGACGAATTGTATGATGCCATAAGCAGTTATAACGAATTGATATACGAAAACGGACAGGATACTTTTACGGGAGAATTACCGTTACCGCAGAGTGAAAACTTACAGTTGTATCTCGAAGATGAAGAACTAAAGACAATTGCACAAATTACAATACAAGGGCATTATTTTACTCGTATAAGATCGAAAGAGAAAGAAAAAAAGGAACAGAAATATGCAGTTAGTATGGAAGTGAGTAGGGCAACACTTGCAAACTGTTTTATTCCGGTCAAAAATACTTCAATGCCTGTTGGCGGTGAAAACACTCTGAGTGTCTTATATGGCAGACCGAGAAAGGGACTCGGTTTAGACAATAAATTTAATATATCAAAAGGTGATGTAATCACTCTTGAAACAATATGGGATACAATCTCATATGAAATAGATGATTTAGTGCTTATTTCAGCTGATGACATAGAGTCGCTGAAAATAGTTCCGGGCAAGGACATAATAGTGCTGATGATTGCAGAACCACAAAATAAAACACGACATTGTATATTTGCATCAAGAATCGAGGGCAATGATGATTCTGATGATTGAATATAAAAGCTGAAAGGGACGGCAAAAAATAATAAAAACACAAGTAACTGAGGACTTGTGCAGATACAGGATAACTGTATTTGCGTAGGTCCTCTTTTGTTATTTTGGAGGTGAATAAACATACAAAATTAACTTAGTTGGAAGTTTAATAGCAAAAATTTAATTTGAAAGGATATGATTTTATGAATAATCTCAATGCTATTATCAATTCACTAATTCCCGTTGCCGCTGCAAGCGGTGCAACAAGCTACTTTACATCGGTGCAGAATAAGGTTGTATCGTTCCTTAATTCCTGCTTGCCTTTTGTATGGATTATCGTTGCTCTTGCCTTAATTGGCGTTGGTCTCATGTGCATCATCGGTAGTGAAAGAAGTAAAGAGGCAGCTAAATCTAAGGCTGTATATGTTGTTATCGGTTGCGGTGTTGTACTCGGTGCAATGTATCTTGCCAAGGGTGTTGCAGATTTACTTACGATGGGCAACTTCACAGTCAGCTAAATCAAGAAAATACATACTGAAATTTGATGTGAGGTTATTATTATGAAAAACAAAAAGTTGGTATCGAAAATAGGAGCGATTGCTCTTTGTGCAGTAATGGCAGCTGGTTCAGTTGTTTCAATAAACGCTGCTGTTGTTGATGATTCAGAGGTAGGTTCACTCGGATACGGTAGAAAAGTTATATCGTTGGATTCAACAGGACAAACCGTACTTTGCAAAAAAGGATATAAGTTTCCAAACTCCAATATTACTGTGTCAAAAGATTTTAAAATGGCACAGATTAAGCTCGGAAAAGGCGAAACATTTAAGTATACTCTTTACAGCAATGTAGGATGCGACAGAGACAAGGTAAGAGTAGAAGCCTGTGCCTATAAATCAATCATCAATTTGAAGAAGAAGGCTGAATGGTCTAATTTGGATACTGCCGGCAATCTAACTACGGATGTATCGACACTTGGACGGGTAAATTCCAAAAAGTGGAAATCTACTGTACAGATTAAGGGTAATAAAAAGTGTACCTACAATTTGATCGCTTATGATTTATATTCTTTCAATGCCAATTATCCATCTGACCGGCAGTCATTATTTAGGGGAGGAAGCTATAAAGACGCTTATGTTCTTAACATGAATTACCCTGTTGTTGCTGTAAGTGTGTATGACGCACCTTCATCTGTTGCCTTAAAAAGAAACGACAATAAAAGTTCGATTTCAGGCAAAACTGTAACACTAAAAAAAGGACAGACATTATCCGTGTATGAATCAACACCGAAAGGATCATACGCCAATGCTAAAAATGTTATTTACAGTTCATCAAACAAAAAGGTGGCAACAGTTACCAAAAACAGCACATTCAGCGGTGCCGCAAAAATCAAAGCCGTTAAAAAAGGTACCTCAAAAATCACCGTAAAGCTGTACAACGGTAAAACAGCGTGGGTTAAGGTAAATGTCAAGTAACTTAACAGAGATGAAACATTAAAAATATCCACTTGTTTCGTTGTTTCGATAAAATTTCGGAACAAGTGGATAATTAAAAACTTAGAAAGGAGGTTGATCTGATTGTCATTTATTGAATGGATGGTTTCCAATATGGAATATTGTGACATGGGAGCTATGTTTGGACTTGGACGAACAATCCTTTGGTGGCTAACGAATATTCTTGTATGGGCGGCATCCGTAATTGAGAGTTTATACAATAACATTTTCAAAGTCTTTTCTGTCATATATTCAAGCGGTGTTTCGAGCTTTATAGGTCGTTGGATAGGCTTTTTGTGGATTCCGATTGCCATTGCCATTATCATACTTGGTTACAACCTTATCATGGGCGAGGACAGCGACGGTTCATTAAGAATGAAAACCTTTATGCGAAATCTTTGCTTGCTGGTTATTGTTGTTGCAAGTATTCCGATTCTTTTCACCGGGGTAAGTGGTAACAGCGATTCAAGTTTTGCCGTAAAGCTATTTCAGGGAAGTGGTAACAACAACAGCATAACAAATGGTGTCAGTCAAATGGCTGGAAATATGGGCACAACATCGAACACAAGTAGAACGGTTGTTGAGAACATATATGATTTGCAGTTTATTTTTAATCAGGCTCGAAATAAAGGCAATTTTACAAAAAATTGGAGCAGTATGATAGATGACGGAACAATACGAAAAAATTCATTTTATGACACATCCGGAAACATAGTAAACGGTGACGCTGTTATGAATATAACTCCGTGGGATACCATTGTATCTGATGATGCTGATGATAATGATAAGTATGATAAAGACCTCAAAATGGAAGATTGTTATGTTAATGGGTACGATTATTGTGTATTTTCATCAGATACCAACAACAAGACATCTTTTGCCTCTGTAGCAAGTACCCGACGAGTTCCTTACTGGACACCAGACAACATTATCAATATCATCAATCAACGAGGAAACCAACCGGTTACCACAGCAGGTTTATCCGATAAAATGGATCTTGAGGCGAGAATATTCTTTTTTCAAACAATACACAACAATGTATGGCAGATAGATTCTGACGACGACGGCACAACCAATTTTGTTTTTATTGACAATAACGGAAAAACAAAGACAAGTATGTGGTTCGTTGATGTCGGAAGTACATATCCGTTCAGATATCACGTGGAATGGGGCAGAATGATAATTTCGCTCCTTATGTCCATTATAGTTTTATATCTAACAAGCTATAAAATCGTAAAACTTATCTATGAAGTTACCGTCAATCAACTTTTGGTATTGTTTTTTGGTGCGATTGATTTATCAAACGGACAAAGAGCAAAGGAAGTCATGAAATCTACTTGTTCGTTACTTGCATCAATGTTTTTTGCAGTAATACTTGTACAGTTCTATTATTTGCTTACATCAGCAGTTAACGGTTTGACATTTGTAAGCAATAGTTCAACCAATGGATGGATTCAGACTCTAATCAATGTGTTTATTGGTATGGCTACAATCAAAGGACCGTCTGTTCTTGAAAAAGTTCTTGGAATTAGCGGCGGTCTTGGTGATGAGTGGCGTGAAACAGGTATGCTTAACCGTACTGCTGTTAAACCCGTTGCAAGAGCAACAGGTAAAGTTGTTAAGGGTACTGCGATCCTCGCAGGTGCAGGAGCTGTTTACGGCACTACAAAAGCTATGGGTAAGCGTGATGAACGCAAGGACAGAGAAAATGAGAGAAAGAATGACAGAAATCGTGGCAGTAGTACCGGCGAGGTCAACAGTTCCGGTGATTCTTCTCAGTTCAAAATGGCTCAGTCTAAAAAGTCTCAAAATTCAACCGCAAATGTAAATAACAATAAAGACGCATCAGGTAATTCAGCCGCTAATAATGATGTTGCAAGACAGGGCAGAGATATTAGTGAGGCTATTCAGAGAGATAATATTCAGCAGGACAAAGCGGAAAAATTCTCAACTGATAATGGTGTCATTAAAAGATCCACGCCTGAGCAAAGAACAACTCAGCAAGCTGATAAGTACAGAGGTGCCATTCACAATGCAGCACTTGCCGAACAGGTTAAAGGACAGGTTAAGGGCGGCATGAGTGATAAGGACGCTCTGACTAAAGCTTATGAAGGTTCAGGATTCAGCAAAGATGATGCGTTACGCTTAGCTAACAGAGATCTTGAAAATAATTCTTTTGCCGAAAAGAAAGAAAGCTTTGCAAACAGTATTTCAGCAGCGGCTAAAGAAAAAATACAGGATTCACCGTTAAGCTATGCGTCAAGTGCCGATGCATATGCAGATGCAGCCGAACAGCATTTACAGGCTCTCGGATTCAGTGCAAGCGAAGCCTCTAAGATTAACGAATCTACAGGATTGTCTAAGAATGTAATGCTTGAAGATAATCAGGAGTTAATCCGTAATGAAGCAAATGCTTTGTACAGTTCAGGAGCTGTAGCTACTGATGAAGAGGCTGTACAACAGGCTATTGTAAATTACAGTTCCGACAGTTCGGGCAATTATGACAATAGATACGGAAGTCTTGATAATGCTGTATCTACAATACTTGCAAACGGTAGTCTTGAAGAAGGTATTGTAAGAGGCAGAACAGCAAACAATATTGCAAGAGAACAGGCTCAAATCAATACTCGTTCAGACGGTCTCAGAAACGGCAGAGATAATTTTGAACTCAGTCCGGGACTTAAAACCGCTACATATGTAGGTCTTGGCTACATGAAGGGCAGAAGCGTAGAAACAATAGCTAGAGCCGGATACGAAAGCGGCAGAAAAAAGGCTCGCAAACAGGAAATCAAAAGGCAGAAAAAGTCACCTGATAAAACTAAAAAAATCAAGTGATAAAATGCCGTAGTCGGATATGTGCTGATTTACTGCACATATCCGACACATGTGATGAAAGAAGGTGAAAGTAGTGGACAACCAGTTTGTTATGATTTCAGAAATTAAGACAGAAACTCAAATTTTTAAATTCATAAATTTAAAAACATTATTTATTACAATAGGCTTTACATTATTTGGCTTTCTCACGAGCGGAGCCGTACATGAGATGCTGCCTTTATTGTATATAGTTTTTAATGGTGCTGTTGGATTTGTATTGTCAATGCAAAGTCCGTTCAATAAAGGGAAATTAGTGTATCAAAGTGTATTATTATTTATACGAAATTTTTGTCACAAAAAAGTTGTTTATCATGCTTTGTCGGACTGCGAATATAACGAGGATGATAAAGTGCTTGAAAGCAAATTTATGTACAACGATAAATTTATAAAGGAGGGATATTAGTGGCAAGTAAGCATAAAGAAGCTGTTAAAAGGCAAAGAGAAGTTACCTATGTACAAAAGAAAGAGGATAAAAAGACTGCCTCAGAAACAAAAAGTATAAATGATATCATACCGATTGTTGACACATTTAAAGGCTGTTTTAAGCTCAAAGACGGTACCTTCATGGATATCGTACAAGTCAAATGTAAAGACCTTGTTAATGCGTCCGAAAGTGATGTCAACTTTGATATGTACTCTCTTACAAAGCTGTACAGAGCTTATACCGATGATTTAAAAATTATTTCTCTTAATTTCCCCACAAATACTAAATCACAACAGATTTATTTTCAGCACAAAATCAATCATACGGCAAATCCTCTACTCAAAAAAATACTCAATGAAAAATATGAAAAACTTGTAGATGACGAACTTCACAGCACAAATCGCGAGCATTACATTATGTATTTTGGAAAAACATATGAGAGGTTACTTAACAATCTCAATACTATCACCGCTTCACTGGGAACATCACTTGTTGAATTGTGTTCGATGTCAAAGAAAATACAGATGTTGTTTTCAGTTACAAATATGGCATCGGTTGTATTTTATGACGACACCGCCGATAGAAGAATAAATCCGCCAAATAAAGAAGAACTTGTCGAAAAGTACGGATATAATCCGTATTTGCTGCAAGCTATACAGCCTATGGGCGGTATCAAGTTCTCAAATGATGATTATATCCGCACCGGCGACGGATATGTGACTTGCTTGTATGTGTATGGTTACCCGAAAATTGTTGACAGGCATTGGCTTAACACACTTTGCAATAACCGTGGTACTGTAACGACAATTGATGTTGCAACAGTTGACTCATACAACGCAAAAAAAGATCTGAGAAAGTCAATTGCAGAATATCGAGGCAGAGAAAGAACTGCCAAAAACTCACTTGACGCAATGGATGCCGCGGATAAAAGGGATGAGCTCTCGACTCTTGTAAGAGATGTAAATTATGGCGAAGTAATCAAAAGAATGACAACACGAGTATTTCTTGCTGATACCAATTACGAAAATCTTATGAAAACAGTACGTTACTACAAGAAAAATGTATTCGAAGATAATGAGTATCAGGTTGCTATTAACCTCAATGAGATGCAATATGAGTGGACTTCAATGTTTAAATCTTATTCAATGCAAAGTGCAGATCATTATTCAAGACGGACAGGTAAGTCAATTGCATCTTCTACACTTGCCGGTGGTGATGCTTTTCATTTTACTTCTCTTAACGATGAATTTGGCTCCGATTTCGGACATACTCTCTCAAATGGTTATGACGGCAGAGTGTTACTTGATATGTTTGAAGCAGGACAGTCAAGGTCATCCTATAACTTTCTTTTGGTTGGTTTATCGGGTGTCGGTAAATCAACTCTTCTGAAGAAGATAATGGTTGACAGAGCGGCACGAGGAGATTATCTGAGGGTAATTGATGTTGCAGGTGATTTCACTCAGGTGTGTCATTCTCTCGGCGGTAAGGTTGTATATCTTGACGGTAGTGACGGTGGCAGACTTAATCCTTTGCAGATTAATAAGGCAGATGATACTGATGAAGGTTCATATGATATGAATATCACCAAAATGGCTAATATATACAGCTTTCTTGCACCTGAATCCTCCGATATAGAAAAGCGTATGTTTAAGAACATCTTGCACCAATTATATAAACAGTTTGGAATTACTAAAGACACACCAAATCTTACAGAATTGCCGGCAAAGGCATACCCCCGTATGGAAGATATACTGCCGATAATTGATTGGTACCTCAGTCAAATACAGCACGGTGAGTTGCAGGAAGGTGCAATGTCTAAAGAGGAAATGCAGAATGAAGAAATGCGAACAATACTCTTGCACATCAAGCTTGTTATCGTAGATGTCATTCAGTCAAATGCAAATATATTTAACAGCTATTCGGATATTGATAATCTTATTGATACGCAGGTTGTTGTTTATAATTTAAAAAAGCTTGATAAGAAAAATGATAACGAAGTGTTTAAAGCACAGGTATTCTCAGCGTTATCGCTCTGTTGGGCAAATGCCGTAAAGGTGGGAACTATAACAAATAAAATGGTTAACAGCGGTCAAATTGACCTTATAGATGCGAAACACTTTTTGCTATTGATTGATGAGTCGCACAGAACAATTAACCGAAAAAATCCTCAAGCTGTTGAACAGGTGCTTAACTATGTACGACAGGGCAGAAAATTTTACGCTGGGCTTGGATTTGCCTCTCAGGACATAAACGACTTTATTCCGGCAGGAGTTAATGCTGACTCTCAGCAAATGATAAATACCTTATTTGCACAATGCCAATATAAATTCCTTCTTAAACAGGATAACAAAGCTTTGCCGAGCATAGACAGTGCATTCGGCGGAAGTCTTACACAATCTGAACTTGCTATGATTCCGACTCTAAATCGAGGCGAAGTTATACTGAATATTTCAGGTGATAAAAATGTTGCGTTTAAAGTTGAGGCAAGCGACGATGAACTGGCTGTGTTTGGCGGTGGTACATAATAGGAGGATGTTATGGATAACTATAATGATGAGGCACAATTAGCAGGTGTTGGTGGTTCTGCTTTAAGAGGTGCCGGGAAAATAGCAAATGCGGCAACAAGACGATTGCGGGAAAAGGCTATAAAAAAGGCGAAAAAGGAAAGTGCCGCTGCAGTCAGAAAGGTTGCACATTTAGTAAAAATGGTTATAGCAGGTCTTATATCAATTTTAGGTCCTATCGGAATTATTGTGCTGAGTTTCGTAGTCATTATTTTTATGGCGTTTGGTGCGACAGCCGGAAGCAGTTCGAGTGCAAACGGAGTTTCTGTAGGCGGATCATCTCAATTTGTTCCACGATTAACCGCACCATCTACAAGCAGCAGATACTATTACAGTACAGATAATCCGTTTTATCCGGCATACGGTATGCCAAACTGTACGGCATATGCCTTCGGTAGAATTTACGAACTTAACGGTTCAAGACCTAACCTATGCACAGGTAATGCAGAAATGTGGTATGACTATAACAAAAGCCATAACTATTACCCATACGGAAGCACGCCAAAACTTGGTGCTGTTGCAGTTTGGGTTCATCCGGGCGGAGGTCATGTTGCGGTTGTCGAAAAAATTGAAAACAATACAGTTACATATTCTAACTCAGCGTATAACGGTACTAATTTTTATCTTAATACTGCACCGTTATCCGATCCGGGCAATGTTGGAGGAACTGATTGGACTTTACAGGGATATATATACGCATATACACCGCCTATCAGTAATACAAGTTCCGGAATTGTTAATAATCTTTCTGCACCTCAGTTTGAAAGACAATTTGCCACATATTTTGAAGCTAAGGGATTTAATAAGGCAATGATTTGTGGAATGCTCGGCAATATTTTTAGGGAAACCAGCTATTTGCCTTCAAACTATTTTGCGGGCTATGTGCCTGATGCGTTTGGAGCAGTCGGAAATTCCGGTGGCATATGCATGTGGTACGGAGATAACTGTACAAGATTTAAGCGAGACTGCCCGAATTGGGGAGTTGATGTAACTGCTCAGTTTGAGTATCTATATCAAACACTAATTAAAGACGGACAGGGAAGTTACAATGACAAATATTACTATTGGTGTACAGGATGTTTGTCAAGAATGCAAGCTGTTCCAAACACGAAAGACGGAGCAAGGCAGGCGGCACGGATATTTCACGATTATTACGAACGGTCGGCAACCGGATCAGCAGACAGAATGGAATTCGCCGCAACAACTTGGGATAATTTAAGCTGAGTGATTTTTTAAGGAGCCAAAAATGAAAGAACGAATCAGAGAAATTATTACAAATCCGATTATAGTTATATTGCTGATAGCTTTTGCTGTCAGCGGTGTAATTGTATATGGCATATCAAGTAATATGGCAGAGCAAAAATCTGAGATTGTCAATAGCCTTGATATATCAAACGTATCAAGAGATAAAGACGGCAAACTTATTGTCAAACTGACCGATTATGAAGCAAGTCAGGATGAAGCATATAAAAAGGCGGAAATGACTTTGCAAAAAGCGGCAAACGGCGAAACAGAGAATACAGATAAGATTAAGAACTATTTTGAATCAAGATATAACTATGAAGGTAAAGCAAAAGATAATCTTGATTCAATAGTGAAATCCATTGAAAAGGATTGTTCTTCTGATTTCCTTGATAACATTAGATCTGATATTGAAAAATCAAATAACGATGGAAGTAAATGCGAAATAAAGCGTATTTATGTTACCGGAACGGATATTAAGGAGTTGAATGCTTACTCGACCAATATCTATTACATTTTTGATGTAAAAATCAATGACACAGAAAGCTTGTATAAAATTACAATGGTAGTGTCAGGTGGTACTTGGGTGATAGATAAAGCAGAGAAAATATCCGATTTGGAGGATTGATTATGAGAGAAAGATTTGAAAAATTGCACGATATTCTGTACGCACATTATAACGGCGTTTTGATTACATTATTAGCTTGTGTTATGGTAATTGGCACGGCAATTGTAATCACTATACAGCCTATGCAAACATTAATATCCTGTCAAAACATCATAAATGAAGTTGGAGAGGATAAAGTTGCCGGTTATCAAAAATCAACAGGCCCTTCTGATTTGTTTGATAATCAAAAAGAAACGACCTATAAGGACACAAATGAGTATAAAGAAAAACAGTCTGAAATTGATTGGATGAACAAAAGAATAAATGAAATTGATAACCACCTTATGACAACACTTACTCGTGCAGTTTCTGATTTTGCAGACGCATATACAAGCTATTCTCTTGTACAGAATCCGGCTAACAAGGAAGCACTAAGTCAATATACTACCGATGATTTTTATAAAGATTTATGCGACAGAAAAGTAAAAAAAGATAATTACTTAGCTTATAATTGTTGGTTTGCTGATTTTGACAAAGACACGGTACATATATTTTGCGAAACAAGAGACGGTTTGAGTTATACGGTATCTCTCGTCGAAACAGATACAACCGGTTGGAGAGTTAACGGGTTTGACATTTTAGACAAAGATTAAGGAGAAAAAATATGTTTAAAAACTTATTTAAGAATACGGTTGAAAATTCTTCCGTAAAAAATGAAAATCAAATATTTGAGAGCGAAAATGACATCGAAAAATACAATAACAGAGGTCATTATAACAACAATTACAAAAGCAATCAGCAAAATCAAAACCCCGAAAAAGATAATAAAAACTGTTATGACGGCGTTGATGAGAGTAACAACGGTGGAAAGAAGGTTAAAAAAGAGCCGTATTATCTCAAAATGTATATCAACAACATTAACTACAGCAAAGAAGCAAAAGCTGTTATGAATCCTGTGTTAGTTGAAGTTCTGTACAGGGTTGAGCCGACAACAGAGGACGGCAAAGGTCAGATTATTGACTTAAACGATAATGTAAAAAGCGAAATTGCCCAAAGCCTAAGAATCTCTGTAAGACAGGTCAAAGAACAGATTAGTAATTTAGTTGAAAGCGGTATTCTGCTATACAGTCAGAAGCAGATATATAAGCTTAATTATCGCTATTTTGCTAAGGGGTATTTTTATCGTTGGCGGAGGTATGATGAGTAATGCTTGTTGAGGTTACCGACGGCAGACGAACCACATATAGGTATCGTCATAAGCTTTCGTATTTCGGCTTGAAACCAAAAGGCAGAAAATGGACTCTTACTACATCCGATAATGATATAGTTGACTATATTAACTCGTTTTGCCGCAGAAAGCACCTTACAGTTAATATTATTGAAAACAAATACATACGCAGCAGTAAGTACAGAAGTGTATATTTTCACGCTTATCCAAGTGATACAGGAGTATATCGCTGTGTGTACTGCGGTAAAAGAATGAGTAAAGATAAAATAACTGTTGATCATGTTATTCCAATTCAAAAGGTCCAACAATCTGACTTTTATAAAAATCTTTTGGTCACTTGCGGAATAGATAGCGTTAATGATCCAAAAAATCTTGCTCCAGCCTGCGAAAAATGCAATAAGAAAAAAGCGGGTTCATTTTCGCTTAAATACTATTTTCTTGCCAAATCCGGAAAACAACCACACGGAATTGCTTTCAGAAGATTTATAAAATTTATATGTGTATTGTGCATCACATTTGATGTACTGTGGATAATTTTTTTAATACTAATGAAAATACAAATACTTTCCTAAAAGGGGGAATTGATTTGTCAGAAGCTAATACTATGAAAAAAGCTATAAAAGGAAATACAGCGATTATAGGAATGCTTGCAGTAATTGTTTTTGGATATGCTTTTTTCTTTCTTTCACCTCGCATTTTTCTGCCGAGCGAAGATAGTTTGCTTTATACCAACCTAAGGACACCGGTAGTAATAAATTCAGATCATAGTGTAACAATCGAAAACTGGATTTATTCTCAAAAAGAGAAGCAAATGCAGATAATATTAAGCTTTGATAATACAGCAATTGACGCATCGGAAAAATATATCTTTCAAGCTGTATCAAGAAATGTTGTAAAAGAAAGTAAAGAAGTTGAATATGAAGTTACATATCAATCAAGCAGTTTTGTTAATGTTATGCTGTACAATATTCCTGATGACTTTAATGAGCTTGCACTTAATGTAGGATATGTTGCAGATGACGATATTCTTACCGATGAGTCTGCCAAAAAAGGTGAAAACAAAAATGCGGCTTATACTACAGTTTACACTAATAAATATAAGGTCGAAAATGCAGATAAAATTGAGCCGTTATCTGTTGTAGAAATGTACATAAACAAGCTTAATGACGAAATAGACGGTTATGAAAGCGATATTGAAAATCTCACTCAAAAAATTTCAGATGCAGAAGAATCCCAAAAGGAAATTCTAACAAAGGTTGATCAGCTTAATAAGGACAAAGAGTATATGACTGTCAACGAAGTAAAAAAGATTGACGAACAAATTTCTGCATACGAAACAAGCTACAAAAGTTATACGGATAAAATATCCGGATATGAGGAGTCTATTGATGAAAAGAATGACGATATTTCTACAGCCAAGGCTAAAATCAAAGAACTCGAAAATATTATCAAAGAGAAAGGAAGTAGCAAGTAATGAAAATATGCTATATAGGAACACATGATGAGCCAAGCAAGGCTCTTGAAGAGTTTTGTAAAGGATATGATTGTACTTTTGAATATGATGAAAGTGCAGAATCTTCTGAAAGTCTTGTGTCGGCATTAAAGAGTGCGTTCAAATACAATCTTATAGTTGTTAATCTCGATTGTTTGCATAACAAAAAAATTGATGACGACTTTCTTTATGATTGCTTTGAGCAGTATAAAAAAGTTAAATCGGAACTAATACTATATAGAAATATACCACCAAAATTCAAAGACATAGGCTATCCAATAATTTCTGATGTGAATGCCGACAGAAAAAGTCTTGAAAAGTGGTTTGCGGCATACGGATTTAAACTTCTTCCTAAAAAAGCGGAAGAAAACCTATTTTCATCCTTAATAACAAGTGATACTCCTAATCAAAAGGTATCAAATAATTTTTTTGACGATATAAAAATCATAAAGGAAGAAGATGAAAACGCACAAACAGTAAAACAGAATAAACAAACTGATTCTTCAACAATAAATCGCAGTAAGCCTCAGACACTTGAATCTCTTGTCTTGCCTGATTTTAAAAAAGCAGAAACAAAATCAGATGATAAGGCAAATAAACCTCGTGTGATGAGTATTGAAGAAAAAGAGAAAAGTGTAGAGAAGATTGAACGGCTTAAAAAGTCCGATATATCAAAAGATTCTAAAAAAACTTCTGAAGAAAAAAGTGAGGAAAAAGTTAAAACTAAGCCTGTAACACTTTCAGACTCATTAGATTCTATTGATCAGATATTTGGAAAAATGCCTGTTCAGCTAGAAAATATAAAGAAATTAAATGATGATACTACACAGGAAAAGCCAATATCTAACTCTCAGGATAAACAGCAGAGGGTTGAAAATATTCAACCTACTACGCTTACAATGAATACAGAACCTATTGAAAATACTTCTTTCCCTCAGAAACAGAACTCTGAATTTGCTACATACACTCAAGTCAAACCAGAGTCTTTCGATAATAAAAAGGATTTTGATATTCCTATTCAAAAACGAACGATTGGTGTTATCGGTTCACTTGATAGAATTGGAACCACAACGCAAGCAATACAGATTACAAGATTTTTAAGTAATATTGGACAAAGTGTATGTTATGTTCAAGATAACAACAGCAATTTTCTTGACATGTTGATAAAATATTATTATGATGTAAATGTAGATACAGGAAGTGAATGTATACTGTATGATGGCTTGTATCTTAATAGGAAGAAAAATCTTGTTTATGACAAAGAATATGAAGTAGAGGTGTATGATTATGGATGCCCTGTAAATATACCGTCGGATTTCTTTGAAAAAAATATCCGTATTGTTGTATGTGGGGGGTCCCCGGATGAAATTGACAGGCTTACTGCAATGATTTCTCAATTATATTCAGATGATAAGATATACTATTTATTCTCATTTGTTGCCCATCATGACAAACAAAATGTGCTTGATATAATGAGCGAAAGAAAATCTAAGTGCTATTTTGCTCCTTATTCACCTGATTGTTTTGCTCAAATATCTGATGAGAATGCCGATATGTATTATGATATACTCGGAATAGAGAAACCCAAGAAAAAGAAGGGCTTGTTTAGAAGGGGAAACAAAGATGCCAAAGTATAATAATAATGCCGGATTCAAAGGATACGATAATAAAGATAGTTCTGATAAAAGAACTAAGGTGTCTCCAAAGATGATTATTGCAATCGGTTTCAGTGCATTTATTGTCGTGTTCATTGTAATAATTCTTATTATATCAATGAGTGGTAATCCTGACTATGATATTAAACAATCAACAACACAGACAACAACTGAAGAAAGCCTTAATTATGATGATGTTTTTGGACATGATGAAGATGAGGATGACACATCGGAATCAGAACTTGATAATTTATATGTAGGAACAATGTCGCCTGTACCGCAAATGACAAATTCGGATTCAAACAAAAATTCTTCCAAAAGCAGTTCACCATCATCTTCCTCAGAAAAAGATGAGAAAAGCAGCAATTCATCTAAGTCATCAAAATCTACGAAAAGCAGTTCTTCAAATGCAAGCTCGAATAATGCTCAGTCACATTATAATGATGGAAATAATTACAGCTCGGGCAATAATGGCACATACTCAAGTAATATAAGCAACAAGAGTAGCAGTCAGAGTCATTATGAATACAAAGATAAAACCGTATCGGTCACAAGTGTAAGCATTTCCCACAGCAGTATATCGCTGACTGTGGGGGAGAGTGCTAATCTTAGTGCAAGTGCATACCCCGGTAATGCGACAGATAAAAGCATTACTTGGTCAAGCACTAACAACTCTATAGCCTCTGTCAGTAATGGCAGAGTTAGTGCAAAGTCTGCCGGTACTTGCACGATTGCGGCAGGCACAAATAACGGTGTTAAAGCTTATTGTACGGTTACAGTCAAGAATAAAGCTGTGACACCAACTCCTGTTGATAATTGCAGGCTTAATGTAACTTCAACAACACTTTATAAAAAGCAACAAAGTACAATACGCTTGGAAGGAGCTAAAAAATGCAGTTGGGAGATTAGTAATCCTTATGTTGTAACGGTTGTGAAAAAATCAGGAAATTATATTATAGTTAAGGCAAAAAAGACAGGACTCACAAATGTTGTAGCAACATATAATGGAAAAACTTACAAATGTAAGGTAGAAGTAAAGTAAAAAGGAGAATTTATATGTATGGTTTAATTATATTATTAGCAATATTAGCATTGGTGATAGCTGTTGTATCAACTAATATCCGCATTGTTCCTCAAACTGAGGCATGGGTAATTGAAAGGCTTGGAAGTTATCAGACAACTTGGCAGGCAGGACTACACATTAAGATTCCTTTTATTGACAGGATTGTCATAAGGGCAAACCTTAAAGAAAAAGTTTTCGATTTTCCTCCTCAGCCGGTAATCACAAAAGATAATGTAACGATTATGATTGATACAGTAGTATATTCACAGGTTACAGACGCTAAGCTTTATGCTTATGGTACAGACAATCCTACAAGAGCAATCGAAAATCTTACAGCGACAACTTTGCGTAATATAATAGGTGATATGGAGCTTGACAGTACACTCACTTCAAGAGATGAAATTAACAAAAAGATGTGTCTTATACTTGATGAGGCTACTGATCCTTGGGGAATTAAGGTAATTCGTGTTGAAGTCAAGTCTATTGATCCGCCAAAAGAAATCAAAGATGCTATGGAAAGACAAATGAAAGCAGAGCGTGACCGCCGTGCAAAGATTATCGAAGCTGAGGGTAATAAGGAAAGTGCAATTAAGATAGCCGAAGGTAATAAGACGGCAAGAATACTTAATGCTCAGGCTGATAAAGAAGCTATAGTTCTTGCCGCCGAAGCGGAAAAAGAACGACTTATAAAAGAAGCCGAAGGTAAGGCTCAGGCTTTACTTAGAACTCAGGAAGCCGAAGGTAAGGCTCTTGAAATATTAACGAACGCAAATCCATCTGATAAGATACTTACTTTGAAGGGTTATGAAGCACTCGTTCGTGTAGCTGACGGAAATGCAACAAAGTTAATAATTCCTACGGAACTTTCTAATGTTACAAGTCTTGTTTCCGCTATTACTGAGAGTGCAGAAACTGCAAAAAAGAAAGCCACCCAAAAGCCTATTATCAAGAAGAATCCTCAGAAATCATTGTTTGATGATGTAGAGGCAGATGTAAAGGCGATTAGTTCAGAGAAATAATTTCCGAAAGGAGAAAAAGCACAATGAAAAAAACACTCACAATTTTAATCGCACTTACTATGCTCTTATCTGTTTCTGCCTGTGGCAACAGCGAGTCACAACAGCCGACAGATTCGACAATCAGTTCATCACAAGTGTCGCAGACGGAAGGCAGTTCGGAAACTGTTGCACAATCATCAAGCACAAAGTTATCGGGCACTTATAAAGTTCCACTTAGAAATATATATGTTGATACGCCAAACTATCAAACGATTGAGGAGGCATATACAGAGCTGTTTATTATTCATGATTCAAGATATGTTGCATTTACATCTGCAAGATTAAGCAAGGCTGATTCTGCAAAAGATGCTCACAAAGTTGCCTTTGAAGAACTTGTACCCAATATGCAGGATTATGAGGGCGGAATTAACGATATTACCATTACTAAAGACGAAGAAACTACAATCAACGGAATAGATATGTATTTGTTCGAGGGTACTATTAACTACGGAACAGATACAAAGTTTGACGGATATGCAAAAGGCTGCGCATTCGTTCTTGATGGGATTCCGTGCGAGATTGTCGGTTCGGTAATTGATAAGTCACAAAGTCAGGAACTTATTGATGAAATCAGTGAGATTGTAGATGAAATGACACAAACAGTTCGTTCAGAAGAGTAAGGAAGTTTTCGTATGAGAAATATTGACAATCAAAATAAATTAGATCGAGATGTCAACGAGTGTAACGAATATAACGAGAAATACGGCAAACATCTAAGTTACGGATACTATACAGCTTATAAGGCAAATCGTTGGTTAGAACAGGAATGGCTTGATATTCTTTCGCAACGAAGAAGAAAACAAATTAAAGAAAGCATGAAATAATATGCAGGGCTATCATTTCGCAATTGAGATTGTGAGATGATAGCCTTTTTGTATTTGAGAGCAACAAAATCAATAATTACAATTCTGCATAATTGATATAATATAATTGTGAATAGTAATATTTACAAAAAGTGCTTGTTTAAATTATGTAATTGAAAGGAAAAAGAAAAATATGAAAATGCATAAACTAAAAACTGAAAGGCAATACTGCGATAATATCCTGTATGAAGTAAAAAGTTTTGAAATTCGGAAAAACGATGAAAATTTTGAGGTGGGGGATAAGATTATATATATCCCCGTTGTTAACGGTATTGAAGTAGAACATAAAATCAGCAACGCTATTTTTGAAATCACATATTTACTTAAAGAGATTGAAGGTCTGAAAGACGGATATGTGGCATTTACCGTTAGAAGATATTAAGCTAGGAGTCAAAATGCATAAAAAGAAGAAATCTGTCGGTGATAATAAGAAAAGCATAATTGCAGTATTATTTATTGGTGCAGGATGTGCATTAGCAGCGGCAATTGCTTGTTCGTTTTTTCTGTCCGATTTATCCGATAATAATAGAGAGTCGGAATTTGAAAAAGCCAGAAGTATTACTGCAACAACATCATCAGTTCCGAGTAGTTCCGATAATGTAAAATCTTCATCAGATAATCAAAAATCAAAGAGTGCTGATAATTATGTTAATGACAATGATAGCAGTAAAATGACCGTTGATTCTCAAAAGCTGTATGAAGATAGTGTTGCATACAACCGAAAATTGAAATCAAATCAGAGCAACTTACTGACAAATGAGGAGTCATACACATATTCAGCGTTAAAGTTAACTGATTATGGCATTACAAACGGCGTTTATGCTTACATAACTGCTGATTCAATTGGTCTTAATGTTCCTGTATACCTTGGTGCAAATAATAGTAATATGGCATATGGTGCGGCTCATCTATGCTATACTTCGTTGCCAACCGGCGGAAAGGATTCTAATGTGGTTTTGTCGGGACATACAGGATATATCGGCAGATGGATTTTTGACAGCATCCCTTCGCTAAAAATAGGAGATACGGTAACTGTAAAAAACTACTGGGGCGATGTAAAATACAAAGTTGTCAGTAAAGTCACAAGATCTCCAAACGACGGACAAGATATGTACATAGATAAAGGAAAAGATAAATTAACATTAATAACCTGCGTATCGGATGGTAAAGGTGGATTTAATCGGTGCGTAGTAATTTGTGAAAGGTAAAAAAACGAGGTTAAATATGAATAATAATGATTATACAGTAGTACCGCTAAAAAAAGCGGTAGTAAATAAATATATCAATTTTGCAAAAAAAAAATATGACGAAGATAATATCAAAAAGCAGAAATTTATTAAGAATTTTAAATGGAAACTACTGGCGGTTCTGCTTTCAATTTTTCCTATGTCCTGCCTATCGGCAGCGGTAATTATGATGTTAATATGGAGTAATGACCTTGCATCACTTATTGCATTATCATTGCTTGCAATAACTATAGTAAGTGTTGGAATATATTCGATTTCAAATGAGTTGTTATCATTACTGAAACGAAAAAAAGAAATTATAGCTGACAGCAATAGTTTCTCGGACTACTATGAAAAAGAGGCTTGGATTAGTGATGAAGTGAGTATTGATGAGTATGTTAAAATTCACAGGATAATCCAGTTAAGTCTGATGACAGACAGCAGAGTTAAAAACAGAAATTTTGAGCAGTTGATATTTGAAAAAATGGTAGGAAATCAAGCTGTTTTTAGATTGTATTACAGTTCTGAGGGCCAACACAAACACAACAATTATCTTTATGTGTTGGAGTCAGAAGTCAGGGATGATGTAGAGAAGGTAGAAATAGATCTTAATCGTAACAGTATAAGAATCCCATGTAAAAACGACAGCTATTTAAAGGGAATTAACATAACAAAGAAAGATATTTTTCAAACTGCGTAGGAACACAAAAGCGGGTATGTGATTAAGACACATACCCGCTTTTAGTGAGAAAAGTATTAAGAAAAAAGTTTATTAAATTGTCAGTATTAAAGAAGCATGCATCATAATACGAGCAGCTCGTATTAATTTAGATTTGAACTCGTTTATTTCTAAATGAGCTACCCGTATATATGTGCATTGCTAAGTTAAATGCTTTATTATATTATATCACTAATATATTGTAATGTCAATTAGAATATGAATAAAATGAATAATTTAAGAATTGTCAGGTAGGAGAGAGTGCTATTTATTCAGTATTTGTATATGCACATAATCCTAATTTCACGCAGGGGGGAATATACACATATGTGTATAAGCCTAAAAGTCGCTATAAATTGTCAGTTTATGATTTTATGGTTGTTCGTCAGACTATTCCTTGCTTTTTCATTCAGAAGATTTTGCTTATCCTTGTTCAAATAAACTGCATATTACTAAGACTCTTAATGTCGTATAACTTAAATAGTCACAATTTAAAAGGTATATACCTTTTTGTGGCGATGTTATCTTTATTTATTCAATACTTATTCAATAAACACTCAAAATGTAAAATTGCAAATCCCTGTATCAATAAATGCTTTTAAACATTTGAATATTTAATTCAATATTTATTCGGACATTCTTCAATAATCAAACTCTTATAATTGTTTGGATTGTACCATACGGTACCGCCCAACAAATTATAAATATAAATGTTTGATTATAACAAAACGGCTTTTATCATTTATTTGAATGTTCATAATATTCAATTGTGTCTTGACATTATAAAAAACTACTGATATAATGTAATTACTGAAATGTGATATTTGATGATACCAAATTTCATTGACTTTTTAAAAGTAGTTAGGTCAGAAAAATTCAAATCTTCTGAAGTATAAAAATTGACAGGATAAATTCTCATATACTTCTTCCCTCTCGGAGGAGGGCAGAGACTATTATTAACACCTGCGTGAAATCTATGTTTTGTGAAGTAATAAACCCAAAAACATCTATTTGAGAAAGGAAAATAATTATGACTACAAAATATGTACAGGAATGGGAACGATATAATACTGACGGCTTGTGGCAAATGACCGCTTATACAATTGATGATGAATATATTAAGATCGGTTTAGATGTTACAGATTACAAGTGCAGGGCACTTTTTGAGCTTATTAAACAAAAATACCCTAAATTAGATAATTACAAAGATTTTTGCCGTGCATACCGTGAAGGCATGCAAGAGTATAAGGCTTATTGCAAGCGTGAAGAAATTCGATACAGGAGATTTTGGAGAAAGCGTGCGTAAGAATTATGTCAAAAAAGAATGGGTTTCAAAAACTCGATGCTATTGACGATATTGTAAATGACACCTTTATCACCTATTGCCAAAAAATAATGGAAGTAAAAAATTATACTTATCGTACACTTGCACAGAAAATAAAGTGTAGTGAAAAAACGATTTTTTCTTACTTTACGACAAAAAGCAGAAGGAAAATCCCATACAGCATGGCTGTTGTGTTGTTTATCGTATTAATGCAAGGTAAGGAATTTATAAGTGTTGGAGAAAGAAAATTGTTTCAAAACAAAGTAGAACACGAGTTTTATTTTGCTTTTCGTAGTGCTTTTGATTCTGCCGGTGGTAAATACTTATGCATTGAAAAGAAGTATGGCATTTCTCACTCAACTGCCTATTGCTATTATAACGAAAGAAAGTCACCTTTACTGAGTTCGGCATATAAAGCATCATATCTGTTACATTTTGAATTGCTCGTACCAATAGAAATTATTAAACAATCGCCGATAACGAACGATGATGTCCCCTTCCCTTACAACATATAAAAAGAAAGTGTGATGTAATAATGATTAACAAAAATGAAATTAAAAATTACATAAAAGTGCTGTCAAACAATCCGAAACTTGATGAGGTCGAGAATATACACAATGAACTGGCTGACATCAGCATTTGTGGTATTTCAAGCTATTACTTAGACCGAATATGGGATGATTGTTGGTGTAATCTGTCAGGCAAATACTCAACAGCTGAGATTATTAAACATGATATTAAGTTCGCGAAGAAAGTGCTTGCAATTCTAAGAGTTAAAGTCATTACTAATGATTTAATTTATAACTATGATTGATTAAAAAGGAGTAAGGAATTATGGCAAATTTCACACTGCGACCAATGACTGTTTCCGAACGCAAGTACAGTTATGCACAAAGTCCTCAGATTCAAGGGCAGACCGGCAATATCGGTTATTTGCGTGGTGATTTCGGCTCTAACGGCAACTGGTTTTACACCACTTGGTTTGATACCCGTTCACAATGGAAAAGCGATGAGTTTAAGCAAGACTTGGACGATGTAATCAACGCCTTGCGTTCACAGAATTACGGATTGCTCCAAGACCGTGCCACTATGTACTCGGTTTGTCGGAAAAATAAGGACAGCGAAATGAAAGGTAACTACACCACGGAGTTCGGCTTTCGAGCAGATTCTGAGAAGTATGCATTCCTGCTTCGTTGTATACCTGTTCAAGGTGACTATAACTTCTACTGCTTTTGTTATGTGAGAAAATGGCTGGATAAGCATATAGAGGAAGCTAATCGGGACATTCGCTTTATTGACAGTCACTATAAAGAACTGTTCCGTATTCCGGACGGTGAGCACATCATTGTAACCGATCGTTACGGTAAGATGAAAAGCTATCCCTGCCGCTATATTAACGACTATCATTTGGAGGTCGGACGCAATCTCTTTCATATTTGCGAGTTTGCTGAGCGTATGGAGCAAGACTGTTGTACCTACCGCCCCGAAAGTGCCGCTGGATCCAAAAACTATGACGAAAGGTGAATGTATATGAAAAAAGAAGATTTTTATAATACAAATAAAGATATGAATAACTTAACAACTATGCTGATAGATTTACTTCTTAAAAGATTGCTTGAAGAGAGATACTCAGAGTTTTATACAGAAAGTCTTTCTGAAAGCAAACGGTATTACCATAATCCGTTATTGGTCACTAAATATCTTAGATTTGAGTCAGTAATTAAGAGAGGAACCGCTTTATTGATTTTTATTGATTTATTGTTAGAAGTATTTGCTTTATTAACCGGGTTTCTCTCTCCCACTTTTGCTTTAATCAGTTGTTGTGTGTTAATTATTTTGCTGTATCTTTGCCTTATAGCTACGATTGATTATGATAAGAAGAACCGTAAAATTGAATCGTTTATCATTTCCAAAAACTCAGACGGTTCGTTTGTCATAGCCGTTTTATATCGGCATAGGGAACAATTTGCAATTTACAGAATAGAAAGTATTACCAATCTTAAAATTGAAAACAAGACAATAATCATTAAATTAAAAGGTTATTTCTTGTATAGTGATGATGAGAAATTTAATGATAACGGCATAATATCATTGCCGGCCGTCTATGATGATGAATTTATTAATGATATAAATAAACTAAAGGGATGATTATAACATGAAAACTGAAACCGGATATGACGCCTATTTTGCAGGACAGCTTGACCTTGCTCCTATCGTTTTGAGGAAATACATAATTAACATGATTGCTATTGAAGGCAAGTCTATGGATACGGTTGTGAGTTATTTTGGCGATATTTTTTGGCTGTTTAGATATTTAGTTGCTTTAAAAGGTATTGAGATTACATATAAAGGTGATATTCTTTTACCGCATACACACGGAAATAACGACTACAACGAGATAATTAAGGCTGTATCTGATGTTATAGACACTGATTTCATTAGGAGCATCAGCCGTGATGATATTAAACAGTTTGTTATGTATATGGCAAGGCGAAAAGTTAAAGCCAGCACACGAAACAGAAGATTATCAGCAATAAGAAGCTTTTTTGAATTTTGTTGCAATGATGTTCAAATTATTGACTCCTCCCCTTGTCAAACTATTACCAATTCAAAAAAGGAAAAAAAGTTACCAAAGTACCTTACTCTTGAAGAATCAGAGAAACTCCTTGCAAGCGTTAAAGAAGGAAAAAATTATGACCGTAACTACTGCATGCTTACTCTGTTTCTTAATTGTGGTCTGCGTCTTACTGAACTTGTCGATATTGATATTTCGGACATCCAGAACGATACTCTTCGTATTATGGGTAAGGGTGCCAAGGAGCGTATCCTGCATTTGAATGAATCTTGCATGGTAGCACTTGAAAATTGGTTACAGGTAAGATTATCAAATAAGTATTTTGTAAAAGATAAAAATGCTCTTTTTATTTCGGCGAACGAAGGTACTAGATTATCTCGCCGTGCTGTACAGCTTGTAGTATCCGAAACGCTCAAAGCAGCCGGACTTGACGGCAAAGGGTATTCGACTCATAAGCTTAGACATACAGCTGCAACTTTGATGTATCAATACGGTGATGTGGATGTATTAACACTCAAGGAAGTGTTAGGACACGAAGAATTAAGCACAACGCAAATCTATACGCATATTGATAACAAACAAGTGCGTGAAGCACTTGAAAAAAATCCCCTTGCACATAAAAATGTAGATTATATAGATGTTAACAATGATAAAAAAGGAGAATAATATGAAAACTATATCTTTTTACAACATTAAAGGCGGAGTTGCAAAAACGACAAGTACTCTTGCGTTTGCACAGATACTTCACAACGATTACGGTAAGCGTGTGCTTGTATTTGATATTGACAAGCAAGCAAACTCAACCAAAACACTCGGCTGTTATGATGCAGACGGTCTTTCATCTGCTGATTTACTTGTATCTAAGAAGAATATTATCCGCGATGTTATCAAGCACAGCGAGTATGGTATTGATGTAATACCGGCAAATTACAACCTCATCAAGGCAAATAAGGATGTACTGTACGATGCTCTCCGTCCTCAGCAAACACGATTCAAGACTCAGCTTGAAGAAGTTCAGAATGATTATGATTATTGTATTATTGATCATTCTATTGAAGATAATATGGCAGTTGTCAACGGTCTTGTTATTACTGACGATGTGCTTGTACCAATAAAGTTTGATAGATATGGTCTTGACGGTATGGAGTACGCTCTTGAAACGATTGAAAGTGTAAAGGTATTTAATCCTAATATTCAGCTCAAGGGTTGTTTCTTGACGATGTATGTTCGTTCCAATCTTTACAAGCAGGGCGAAATCAGCCTGAAAGATGCACTCGGACTAAAATTTCTTAAAACTACAATTTCTCAAACAGTTAAAGTCGGCGAAAGTACCTTTGATAAGCCTCTTTTGTCGTATGCACCTAAATGTAAAGCGGCTGATGATTATAAAAAACTCGTAGCAGAATATCTTTCACTTGATTAAATAGCAGGAGGTAATTATTTATGGCTTTTAAACTTGATTCTATTTTTAACTCTAAAACTCTTTCTCAGGCAAATGATTCATATAAAGTACAATACATAGAAAGAAGCAAGATTATTCCGAATGAACACAATAAGGAAATTTATTCAACTGACAAAACTCTTTTACTATCCTATGGTATTGAAGATAAAGGCTTACTCGAACCTTTAATCGTCAAAAAAGATGATGAAGGTACATATACATTGTTGAGTGGTCACCGTAGATTAGCTGCTATTGAAATAATTTGCAAGCGAAATCCTGATAAGGCATCAGATTTTGAAGTTTTACCATGTATTATAAGAAATGACGACGATGACGAGGAAATTCTCATTGATGCCAATTTTTATAATCGTGAAAAAACTGATGCTGAAAAAGCCAAAGAACTTGCAAAGAAAAAGGAAAAACTTGAACAAAGAAAAGCTAACGGTGAAAAAATTAACGGACAGTTAATTAAACTCATAGCTGAAGATATGAATATAAGTGTTCATCAAGCCAAAAAACTTAATTCAATCAACTTGAATGCTACAGATTCTGTTAAAGATGCGTTTGATGCAGGAGAAATTACAGTAGAAACCGCTTATCATTTGTCAAAAGCTGATGAGAAAACACAAGATGATTTTATCCAAAATGCAAGAGATAACGATAAGCCGATTGCTACACATGAGGTAAAAGAAGCAGTCGCAGCGGCAAAGCCTAAAATGTCTGTAATGCCAAAGACTCCAATATCAGATAACGAAAATGCCTCAAAGCCTACTGTTGGCACTATGTCTGACAATGACGAATATCTTTCATCAGAAGATGACAAACTGAAAAATGTACTTGATGAATGTCAAAAAAAGTTTGTTTCAGATACAGTTATTCCCGAAGCATCAATTTCAGAGGTAGACGATCTTTGCAAAGAAATTGCAAAAATAATGAGATTGTTTGCATCTGAAAAAGAAATTACCTTAAATAAAAACGAGGTTTCGGAAATCAGAAATATATTTGAAAAGGTGCTTTCAAGGCTAACAAATCAGTCAGACACCGTTTGACAAAAAATTAAGAACACTATATAATGTAAAATAGTGATAATAATGCATTTACACTATCCTTTTACACAGCGGTACTACTTTTCATTGTTGTACCGCTGAATGTGTTCTTGTTGGACGGAGAGATTGAATATGAAAAATGAGAAAAAAATCAAGGTGTCCGAAGCTGTAAGATTATTTGCCCATGTTACCGGTAAAGATCCTAATGCTTTTTACAAACAAATTGAGCGTAACAGATATACTACACTCGAAACTATAGACGGTGTACAATATTTAAGTTTAGATGAATTATATGCAAATCTTCCTATTAATGAGGATGGGGAACATCTCTTGCCGGTTAATACTGTGGCAAAAAATAAAAATATCAATGTTTATGAACTTAAAATGCATATTAACAAAGGGACAATTCCTGCTAAAATAATTGGATATCGCACTTACATCAATCCAAAAGATGTTGACTTTTTAATACACTTGCATGATGTCGCTAATTCGCCTGACTATATATCTGTCAAAAAATTTGCTATTGAAAACAACTTGAATCCATATACCATAATTGCATATGCTACCAAGGGTAAGTTTAAAACTGCTGTAAAAGCTAAAAATCAATGGTTTGTATCAAAAGATGATCCTTTTATTAAAGAAATATTAGATATATCATTACCTGAAGGATATGTATCTATAGAAGAGTACGCTAATCTTCATAATATAGACAGGATGAAAGTAGTTAATGATGTACGCAGAGGATTATATAAAACAAGTATACTAATCAATCTTCCGGCTAGAAAAGAAAAATGGTTTCTTCATAAAGATGATGTGAGCGTAATAGATTCATTAACTGAAGTATCAGATGAAAATTTTCTTACTGTTGATGAACTCTCAGAAAAATTTAATATGAAGAAATCAACGATATTACACAAGATTCATAATGGACAGTATCCATCTGCAAAAAAGATTGGTAGCAAGTGGTATGTTAATAGCGAAGAAGTAAAGCCGTTGTATTATGGGCTTGTACGAATTAAAACATATTCTGATAACCATAATGTATCAGTTGGTATTATCAGGAAAAGAATACATGACGGACTTGTCGAATCTGCCATAAGAGTTGATGGTGTGTGGTACCTTGATGACAATGAAATACTTACATAATCTAACATAGCCTAAGCTATGTAAATACCTAAAAAAAGCTTTCACAAAATTTTGATGAAAGCTTTTTTAAGTATTGACAAAATAAGCAATAACGGCTATAATGTAATTATAGAAATAGATTGCTATATATGTCGGAATTATTTAGATACTGACTACGGCTCATAACCGGATTCCGACTTTCTCTTTTTTAAAACATACACAAAACAAACCGTGCAAACACATGGGGATTGCTTAAGACCATTACAACGAAAGTGAAGATCGCTTTGGAATTAAGAAACTCTGTGTCATCGTGTATGTTTCTTCTGACACAGAGTATGTTTGAGTTTTTAAGAAATTATAATGAATAAATGGTATTAAAGTATAAAGATGGTGATTTGATGAATGAGAAAAAAATCGTTCTTAACGAAGCTCAAAAAATGTTAGTAGAAAAAAATCTATCTATTGTTCAGATAGTTATCAATAAGTTTATGCGTAACATTCAAGGAGATAATATCACTCCTGATTATAGCAAAGAAGATGCAATTCAGGATGGTTATTTGGCACTTTGCAAGGCAGCATTTACTTTTGATTATGGAAAAAATATTCCGTTTGAAGGATATGCAACTACTGTTGTACATAATTATGTTTATTCTCAGATGCAGAAGTATTTCAAAAAGAAAGAAAGTTCTTTAGATGATATTTTAAATGCTTTTGTTAGAGAAGAATGTGATGAATTATTCTGCTGTGAAACTAAAGAATTTCTTGCAACTGTTAATCGCCTAATCAACGAAAGAGAACATACTTACAATGCTAAAGTTCCTCATGCATATGATGTATTTAAAATGAGAACTGTACATGGATTAAAAAATAAAGATATTGCTCAAATACTGAACATAAGCGTATCTGATGTGTCATATAAATATACTCTTGCTAAATCAGACATCAGACGCTATGCTTCAATAGCAAATATTGCTTGCTAATATTTTACAGGGTACCAAAAGGTACCCTGTTTTTTTATAAATAAAAGCAAAAAACACTTGAAAACGAAGAGGTAATATGGTAATATATAGGTGTTGACAATGTACAGTCGTTTCCTTTGGATAGGTTAGAATTCGTCAATCTGTAAAACGATTAGATTGCAGAAAAGGCTAATACTCAAGAGAAGTATGTACCGCTGCAATATTGCCGGTCGCAGTCCGCATATAGTGAAATATGAGGGACGCTGTGATTAATTAGTATCTGATTATTAATCAGATCGTGAGACACATACTGATTTATGTGTCGCCCCCTTGTTTGAGATTTTTTAAAATCAAGAAAACGAGGAAGTACCTGAAGGGATAGCTGTATCCGGATGTAGGTGCGCGAAAAACAAAAAACAGACCTAAACTATTATGAAAGGTATGCGTAGGCATACCTTTTTTTATTGGTCTAGCAAATGAAGCCACATAGCTTAAATGCTGTGTGGCTTTTTTTATATATAATAAACCCAACCTTTTATAAGGTTAAAAGACGGCAGTAATGTCGCCGAGAAAAGAGTATATTGCCGGTGGGAAAACCCGTAATCTTCACAACCGGTGGAAAAGGAGAAAACTATGTTAAACGAAATGAATTTCACTAACTTTGCTGATTTTATTGATCAGCTCAATGAAGTGTCTGATGTTACTGAGTGGGTACGCACCAACCTTGATAACATCAAGCTGGAAAAACTCGATAATAATAACCCGTTTCCAAATTTTGGCGGTGATGCCTACGGAATTGGTATTACTATTGACGATGAGCCTACAATACCGCTCAGAAGTACATCAATTAACACATTGATTACTCGTGCTGATGTATCCGGTAAGGGTATACAGCGAGTATTCGATGAAAGAAAGGACCTCTTTTGTGAGCATCTCAATGCATATTATGCATTGAAACCAAAAAAGAGAAAGGATTGTCTTGCTTTGATACAGGACGGCAAACTTTCAGCATTACACAGCGGAAGTTACGCCATTATCCCGCTTAAAGGGATTTTTGAAGCCATTGAGAATTATTTTGAGGACTCTTTCTCAAAATACACGCTTCGGTCTGCCTACTGGTCATGGGGATATTCTGAGGTTGATTACTCTATACAAGATAAATACTTTGAGGATGTATATAATAAACTTTCGTCAAAGTATTTTGAAGGCAGTAGTAAAATAAGACTTCGTTGCATTAGTAGCGATGTGGCAGAAGCAGCCGTGCGAATGTACCCGTATCTTATTGTCAATGATGATAAATTTATTCCGCTTGCAGGCACAACTGCAACAAGGCATTATGGGGAAGCCAATCTATCTGATGTTATCAATAATATCAAAAAGACTTTCATCAGTTTTGAAGCGTCTTGCAGATCCTTTGCAGGTCTTAAAGACATCAAAATAAATAATAAGAAAAACTGTATGATTAAAGCGTTTACTGCATTAAGAATACCGCAGAAATATGCAATACCGGTGACGGAACCCTATAACAATACTCCTTCAAATGCATTGGATATTTATATCGCAATGTGCGAGTGCCTTGAATATATGAAAAAGGCGGAAATTGATAAGGAGTCAGTTATGAGGTATGAAGAGATTCTTTCAAAGCTGGTAACATATAATGTTTCCAAATGGAAGGATATGGACATTCCGGGTAATGTTGCGTGGGTTGCGTAATTATTAAGGAGGATTTAATAATGAAAAAAAATATTGAACTTAGAAATGCTATCGTTAAGGCTTACAATGACGATATAGAACATAGTTACTTACTTAGATCTATAGTTGATAATATCTGCTTATCTGAGAAACTGATTGATTTAGTTGTACAGAGCTTCTATGAAACAACTACTATTTATGATTTGCTTTATTCTTATCTTACTGTAATAAATGATAAGGGTGAAGTTGTAAAAGATGATGTAACGAAGGATATTATGTTCTATTTGCTTGAAAATCTGCCCGACAGATTTGGAGGAGAAACTCATACCCATGAGTGGATTGAGAATATATACATTACTTTTCCAAAAAGTGATGTGGTTATCAATCTTACAAATTTTGATAGACCTTCAAGTGTTGATTGCGTAAAAATATCACGAAAAATCCCAGATGCTTTGAAAAAAGTACTTGCTCGTTATAAGGTACTTTCTTTTGAAGCAAAAGGCTATACCGCAAATTTAAAAGAATCTTTTGTGTTAGGCGGAACATATAGCTTTAGCGTAGATTGTGATGATTATTGCGATCCGGATGAATATGAGAAGTTAAAATATGAACTCTATCGTATTAACCATATGTTTATCTTTTCACAAGGAGAGGAAATTTCATGAAAAATTCTACTGAAAGTAAGAAAGACAAGCTTGAAAAAATTCTGAATTGTTATGGCATTACTTGGGGAGAGTTATCAGAACTTAACATATCCCAGATTAACGCCATAGAAACGGATTATTACAACAGATATGGAGAAAACATTTCTATAATGTTTAATTTTAAACAACTCCATAATGTTTGATTTTTAATCAGCAGAATTCAGAAGAAGAAACGATGTGCGTAACTATTTTAAAGTAGTTACGCACTACTTTTTAAGGAGGAAAATAATATGACATGGTTAGACTATGCACGCAAAAATAATATAGAACCGTGTGTCAAAGATAAAGACGGTCGTATTGTAGCATGGTGCGTTGGCTATAGTGACAATGAATTAAAAAGTCTTTTAAAGCGGCATCCCGGATGGTATGTCAGCGGTGCTAAATTTGAATAATCCAAAAATGTAGGAGGAAAAATAAATGATTGATAAAAACTATATTCCTAAACTTTATAAAAGTACAGCAAATATGACTGTTAAAGAATGGGAAAATGAGAGAAGAAACTCTATTGGTGGTTCTGATATGGCAGTCCTTCTTGGACTTAACCATTTTGGTCGAACTAAAAGAGAGTTGTTTTATGATAAAACCGGTGTTGAGCCAATTGTGTCGGATGAAGATGGGTACAAAAGTATCATTTTCAACTCAGGACATTTTCTTGAGGAAATGGTAGCTGATATATTTTCATACAGGACAGGTCTTGAAGCGTATGAAATCAAAGCTATGTTTGAGCATCCGCATCATCCTCATATCAGAGGCAATATTGACAGGTTTTATCGTAGAAAAGGTGAGAAAGATCCTATAGGTTTTTTAGAGTGTAAAACGACCTCTGAATACAACCGTAATTGGACCGGCGATAAAATTCCTACTGATTATGTTGTACAGATATCTACATATCTTTCCATTCTCAATATGGATAAGTGCAAAATATCGTGCTTATTTATACCTGAAACTCTGAGAGTCGTTGCAGGAATTTTGTATCAGATGAAGAATGTTTTTGGAAAGTTGTCTGAAAACACTCTGGATGATATAAAGTCACAGCTGTACGACAATACAGACAGTGAAATGGAAATTTATATTCCAATGGTTCTTTCTGCTATGGGTGGTGAATTTCTTGTTCCCGAAAAGCTGAGGAAGGAAACCTCTGAAGCTATCGGTGATAAGCTGATTATCAAAGACTTCGAGCGTGATGAGTCACTTGAGGAAGATATTCTCCGTGCGGCAGATGATTTTTGGTACAACAATGTTGAAAAAGGTGTGCCACCTACACTTGACGGTGAGGACGGCGAGTCAGCGATAGCTACGCTTAATAAATACACACCTCAGAAGAAACTTGTAACACCAAAAATGTTGTCTTTATCTTTGATTGATACAATCCACCAAATGGATGAACTCAAAGCTAAGAAAACAGCACTTAACTCATCGGTTAAAGCAATTGATAAAGAAATTGAGAAGTTATCTGTGCCATTCGTTGAGGCTCTTGCAGGAGCGGATATAGGTACAGTAGGATTTGATCCTGAAGAACAATATGAAATTGCGTATAAAACAGGAAATCCTTCTTTCTCAGTTCCGAAGAAGAATCTTGAGAAACTTAAAAATTCTTACCCCGATGCATATGCAGATTGCATTGAGGAGAGACAGTCCAAGCCTAAGCTTGCAATTAAGGCTGTAAAGGTATAAGGAGAAAAAATGATTGAAGTAAAAATTACCTATGAAGTTTTCTCCAAAGATGGTTTTTCAATCTGTTCATGTGCAGTTGTTAGCGGAGCAGAAGAAATTCCAGACTTTGTAGGAAACAAAAACAGTATAAAAATCAAAGGTAATTTTCCTGTATCTAAAAATGTCAATCTAAAAGTTGACGGAAGATGGGAAAAATACAAGAATGGTGAGTTTACACTTATTGTTGATACCTTTGAAGAAACTATACCAAAGACAATTGACGGCATTATAGACTACCTGAGTAGCTGTGTTAGTGGCGTCGGTGAAAGGACTGCAAAAAAAATCGTAAGAAAATTTGGCTTGCAGACGATTGATGTATTGGAAAATACCCCCGAAATGATTTTATCAGTTCGGGGAATATCCAAGAAAAAGCTAACCGATATAATTGACAGCTACCAAAAGACAAGAGCAGCGTCATCGTTAATCTCTTATCTCGCTCCTTTCGGTATATCTCCAAATCAATGTATGAAAATACACGAAGTATTCGGTAGTGAAAGCCTCAATACAGTAATGCATAATCCGTTTAAACTATGCAGTATTGACGGCTTGAATTTCCGTATTGCAGATAAGATTGCAAAATCCGTAAATCTGGATGCGGAAGATCCTTTGCGTGTAAGAGAAGGCTTACTACATATTCTATCGGAAGCGTCACACGATGAGGGACATATGTGCTTGCGTCAAGATGTATTGGTGGTTAGGACATATTTTTTGCTGAATGGAGCATCTCGAAACACCTATAACGATTATGTTAAGAGCATTAAAAAATCAGGACAAATTATACCGCTGAAAGATTATCTCGAAAGCACGAATATTTCGGAAACGGTATCTGAAAAATGCTGTAAATCTGAATTGTGCGAACTTGTTAAGCTTAAAAAAATCAAAGGCGAAAACAAATTTGCTTATCTTGATTATAACTACGATCAAGAAAAGTATATTGCCAAAGATATAGTTACAAGACTTAAACTTAACAAAAGTGTTGCAGTTAATGATAAGCAGTTTACCGATGAGGTAGACAGGCTTGAGAAGAAAAGCGGAATTAAGCTGGCAACACTTCAGAAAGAAGCTGTGAAAACTGCTCTATCTGAGAAGATAAGTATTATCACAGGTGGTCCGGGAACAGGAAAAACCACAGTACTAAAGTTTATTTTGTCTGCGGCATACGATTTGTTTGGAGTTAATCCGGATGAGGTTACCTTGCTTGCTCCGACCGGCAGAGCGGCGTCAAGAATGTCTGAGTCTGTTGGAAACGGTTATACTGCATCCACTATCCATTCTAAACTTCAACTGGCATCTGAACAAGAAGATAATCCTGCATCAGATCCAATTGACAGTAAAATCGTGGTTGTTGATGAGTTGTCTATGTGTGATTCATATGTGTTTTATAATCTTATGAAATACACATCTTACTCGTCAAGGATTATCCTTATCGGAGATGCCGAACAGTTACCCTCTGTTGCCGCTGGAAATGTGCTTTTCGAACTGTTGAAATCAAAAGCGGTACCGGTAGTAAGGCTTTCAGCCGTGTATCGTCAAGGACAGCAATCCTTGATTGTAACTAACTGTGAACTGATTAAGCATAATTCATCTGAACTGAGATATGGTGAAGATTTTTCTTTTATTCCAACAGGCAATCAAGCAGACACAGCAAATACGATTATAAGTATTTACCAAAGTGCTTTGACAGTTGGAGGACAGACACTTGATGATATTCAGGTGCTTTGTCCATTTAAGAAGAAAGGACACGAAGCCGGTGCTTATGAACTCAATAAGTTGTTGCAAGCTTCTGTTAATCCACCATCCGCATCAAAAAGGGAAGTCAAAAGAGGTTCTACTGTTTTAAGAGTGGGAGATAAGGTTATGCAGATTAAAAATAACTATGATATTTCCTACAGAACAAAGAACGGCGACATTGGCAACGGTGTGTACAACGGAGATTGTGGATATATAACAGATATAACGGCTGATTATATTACTATCTTATTTGATGATTCAAAGTATGTTAACTGTGATATATCAAATATAGATGAGATAGATCTTGCGTATGCGATTTCCATTCACAAGTCGCAGGGAAGCCAATATAAAACAGTTATTATACCTATGCTTATGGACTATAAGATAATGCTCAAGCGAAATTTGCTTTATACAGCAATTAGCAGAGCGAAAGAAAATGTGATTATTGTCGGACAAAGTAGAGCCATAGCTTATGCTGTACATAGTAACAGCATAAGTAAGCGAAATACTTTGCTTGCAGAACAAATAAATAAATATAAAGGAGAATAAATATGGGACAGTATTATTATGCAGTAATAGAAATAAATGAACAAAAAGTCGTCTATGACAGAAAAGTTGACGGTGAATACACTCCTGCTAAGTTAACTGAGCATTCTTGGTGGCGTAATCCGTTTGTCTGTTCGTTAACAAAACTGTTGTATGAAAATCTTACCCCTTGCAGAGTTGCGTGGGTAGGTGATTATGCATATAGTGCCGATGATTTGAATATTCCGGACGGTATAGATGTGGCGAAGCTTCATGAAATTGCTTGGGGAGAAAACTCTAAAACACAAGAAATACATAAAGATGAGCTGTATCTTGACGGTAAGTATCTTGTTAATCACACTAAGAAAATCTATCTTAATTGTGATGACTATAAGTTGAGATCAAATAACTGCGGTTGGCGTATTCACCCATTACCACTGTTAACCGCTATTGGCAACGGTTTAGGAGGCGGAGATTATTACGGCATAAATACCGATGATGTAGGTACTTGGGCTTGGAATGAAATCTCTGTTGAAGATGAACCGCCCGTAGGATATACAGAAGTGAAGTACACATTCCGTGAAACTTTTGAATATGCCTGACCGAAAGGAGAATAATTATGGACTTTGATTTTGATTACGATCATTATGGCGTAGATTATGATTATTATTATGACGGACAAAATGAAGTACAGTATTTTAACCCTGTAATTAAAACAGAGAACGATATTGTAATGTTTGATCCGGATATTAATGTTGATTATTATCCATCACCTTTAATGGCACACGCTTGGTGGAATAATGATGATGTCGGCTATGTAGTGAATTCCTTGTATCATACTCCGAGTAAAGTTGCTTGGGTAGGCGATTTTACTGACTCAGAGGAAACTAAAGAGATTACAGATACAGATGACATTTATGAACTTGCTTTTTGGGAAGATGAAAAACCTGAAATAAAGGCTATTGAGGAAAGTAAATTATTACTCAATGGTAAATTTTTAGTTAACCACACTAAGAAAGTGTATCTTGACTGTGATGCTTACCAAAAACGAAGTATTGATAAAAACGGTAGATGTATTCATCCACTACCTATACTTACGGCTATAGGAAGTAATGAATTGTTTCATGGAGATTATCAAGGTATTAACGCTGATGTTGTAGGCAACTGGTGTTGGGACACAATATCAGTAGAAGACAGTATTCCTGTTGGATATAAACCAGTAGAATATACATTTCAAAATTAATAAAAAGGAGACCTATATAATGAAATTTACAATTAACAATGTATCTTATGACACAAATAACTATCTTACTTCATTTGTTGATGAAAACACCGGCGAGGTGCATCCGGAAAATAAGGTGTTAAACCGTAGTGTACGACTGTTATGGTTTCGTTCTGTTTATCCGCAGGCGAGAATTATTAAAGAAACAGTTAATTCCGGCATGACAATTGATGTACTTAAAGCAATGCCTGAGTATAATGCCAATATTCCTGATGATGTATTTAAGTATTATGAAAGATTAGCATCAAGAGGATGTTGTACAGCGATTGCCAAAGCAAGCATATATCTTGATTCTTATGCTAAAGAACCTGCTGTAGTTGATTATGCGGTACGATATGCTGAAAAAGGCTTTTCGTACAACAATGAAGCCGCACTTAATGCCGCTGCTGACCGTGCGATATGTTCTTTGGGCTTTATCGTACCTGAGGAAATAACGGTCGGTAATATGCAGACTGTTATTCCTGAAGGCGGTAATAATGCTGATACACCTAAACAGGAAAGTGTAGGTTCTGTAATCAATCAGATTGCTCAGAAGGTGGATAAGGCTGATTACACATCAATTGATGTTGAACAGCTTGTTGATGACTCATCAGATAATGATAAATCACAACCTATATCTACACCAAAAGCACCAAAAGAAAATATTCAGAGCAATGTGGCTGTATATGATATTGCTACCCCTGTTGATGAAATAATTAACAGTATGTCTGAGGAAGATGCACGAGCTTACATAATTCCAACCGGAAAGTACGCTAATCGTACTGTAGGTGAGGTGTATGAAGAGACAAAAGACAAAGACGGTCATTCTCCGACTATTGGTTGGTTTGCAGAAAAGTACAGCGGTAAAAACAATATTTTAAAGGCTGCTTGTATAATCGTAAACAGATAAAAAAGTATTCTCCCGATAACGAAGGTTGTTGGGAGAATAGATCGAATCATAAAAGAGGGTGTACATATGTTACTTAGTGATGTTGCTGAATTGTATGATCTGCTTGTTGAATACAAAGGTTGTACGGCAGATTATATGGTATCATTGACAAAAGGCAATTGGACAATTGCAGAAGGTGGTTACGGTCGAATGTGGGAACTATATTATGAGGCTGAAAAAAAGCCCACAGCCTATGCTGAAAATGGTGTAATTATAGTTGACCACGCTCAGAAAACCGTAACAAAAAAAGAAATTGAAAAGATAATTAAATCTGTACTTGATTATCTTAAATAAAATTAGAAAGGTGAAATTATGAGTTACAAAGAAAAATTTATTGAAATCTACAATGCAAAAATCAAAAGACAGGGAGCAAAGGAATTGCTCGCTTGGCTTGAAAAAACAGACTTTTTTACTGCACCGGCAAGTACAAAATATCACGGTTCTATTGAAGAAGGTCTTGTGATGCATTCACTTAATGTTTATGAAATGTTTCACGAAGAGGTCCTTAACAGAGCAAAAAGGTATTCAGGTGTTGATACCCTTGACGATGCGGAAGAAGAAAAAGTTGCAATTTGTGCATTGCTGCACGATCTTTGCAAAGTGAATTTCTATCAGAAGGCATACCGCAATCAAAAGGACAATGACGGTAATTGGCATAAAGTTGCCTATTATACCATTGATAATCAGTTTGCTTACGGTCACGGAGAAAAATCCGTATGGTTAATTCAAAGATTTTTGCGGTTGACCACAGAGGAATCTATTATTATCCGTTGGCATATGGGCGGTTTTGACGATTCGGTAAAAGGCGGCAGTTATGATTTGAGCGGTGCTTGGATGAAGTATCCTCTAGGGATGTTACTGCACACCGCAGATCTAAAAGCTACTTATCTTATGGATTAATTGTTAATTTTCAGTACAGGGCATCACATTTAATGCCCTGTACAATAACAGAGAAAGGAGGACAAAAATATGTCCTATGATTTTCCGTTTACTCTTCGTGATGTTGCCGAACTGTGCGGTATTCCTACCTCAACAACAAAGGATAATGAGTATGTCACTTGTCCTTTTTGTGGCAAAAAAAAGAAGATGAATTTGAAATATTCAACAGGGCAATATAATTGTCCTGCTTGTAGAACCGGTGGACATATGCTTTCATTATATGCAAAGCTCAATGGTATGGAATATGCCAAAAATTCAGAAATCGCATCTGCAATTAAAGAACGATTAGGTATTGACAATAGTAAATACTTTGCACCAAAAAGCACTTCTACTTCTTCATCAGATGTAAAAGCAAATAATGATATTGATTTTGAATCTATGAAACATAAGGATAGTGTCTTTCGTGCTTTTCTTGATAAATTGAGTCTTGCTCAGATGCATAAAGATAAACTGCTTAACCGAGGTTTTAATTTAAAGGATATTGATAAATGGTTGTTCAAATCCGTTCCTCTTTTTGGATATAAAGGAATTTGTGAAAGACTAATATCTGAGGGTTATAATCTTGAAGGAGTTCCGGGATTTTATCTTGATGCCAATCGGTGGACCGTCAACATTAATTCAAATACTACGGGTATAATTGTACCTGCACATAATATTTTTGGTTACATAGATAGTTTGCAAATCAGACTTGACAGACCTTTCGGTAAACAAAAATATATATGGATAAGCAGCGACGATGAACCGCACGGAACAAAAGCATCTGCAACAGCATTTTTCGCAAAAGGTTGTCGCAGAAACGACACACTTGTGATTACCGAGGGAGCATTTAAGGCTTTAATATCATCAAAGGTATTCGGCTATTCGGTGCTTGGTATTGCCGGTGTCAACAATCAAAAGGATATTATCAGAATAATTCCAAAAATTAAGCGTATGGGCTACACTAAGATAGTAGAAGCCTTTGACGCGGATTTTTGTACTAATGATAATGTCAAAAAAGCAAAGGATAGTCTGAAAGAGCTTATGATTGAAAACGGCTTTGCCTATGAATCCTACGAGTGGGATATAAGTAAAGGTAAAGGTCTTGATGACTATGCTTTATACATATTAAATAACACTCAGCATATTTAGAGTGAATCAGAAGCAGGGTACCAAATGGTACCCTGTTTTTTTTATATATAAATCGAAAAAACACTTGAAAACGAAGAGGTAATATGGTAATATATAGGTGTTGACAATGTACAGTCGTTTCCTTTGGATAGGTTAGAATTCGTCAATCTGTAAAACGATTAGATTGCAGAAAAGGCTAATACTCAAGAGAAGTATGTACCGCTGCAATATTGCCGGTCGCAGTCCGCATATAGTGAAATATGAGGGACGCTGTGATTAATTAGTATCTGATTATTAATCAGATCGTGAGACACATACTGATTTATGTGTCGCCCCCTTGTTTGAGATTTTTTAAAATCAAGAAAACGAGGAAGTACCTGAAGGGATAGCTGTATCCGGATGTAGGTGCGCGAAAAACAAAAAACAGACCTAAACTATTATGAAAGGTATGCGTAGGCATACCTTTTTTTATTGGTCTAGCAAATGAAGCCACATAGCTTAAATGCTGTGTGGCTTTTTTTATATATAATAAACCCAACCTTTTATAAGGTTAAAAGACGGCAGTAATGTCGCCGAGAAAAGAGTATGTTGCCGGTGGGAAAGCCCTTAATCTTCACGACCGGTGGAAAAGGAGAAAATTATGTCAGTATTTAGTGAAATCGACACAATGAAGAACATTGATGTTGAAGAAGAGGAAAATGTTAAGGTATTACCGAAAAGTGATAATAGTGTTTCTACAAATGAACCATTAACACCGGAAGTATTATCAGAACCTTCAAAAGAGGAAAAGGTGAAAACAACTGAAGTTTCCTCTGAAGAAAAAGATGAAGAAAAAGTGCAAATGCCTGAAATCAAGGTAGAGGATGTGCCAAACATCAATTACGATGATTTTAAGCCGATTATCAGTTTCGATAATGTTTCAGAAGATGAAATCGTTGATACTGCATTAAATCGGCTTGCTCAGGACACTTATTTCGGAATTAACGGCTTGCCATTGATTGCTTGCTTTTTGCACATTTATAACCGTGCAAAAACAGATATCAATTTCAGCAAACAGGTATTGATTAAGAGTAAAAACTTTTCCAAAGCTTTCGATTATTTGACAAAGCAGGTAAAGTCAATGTCTGTTGGTAACGGAATCGGTTTGGATCATCGCCAGATTTTTGCAATACTCGACGATTATTACAATCTTGACGACGCTATAATAGCTGAAAAAGAGGCTGAAGCTAAAGCAAAAGTCAAGGCTAAATCTAAAGCCAAAAAGACAAATGAAGGAACAACAAAGAAAGTTACTAAGAATGGCAGTACAAAAAAGAGTGCTGCTAAGCCTGATAAGAAAGTTGAGAAAGAGGAAGAAAAACCTCTTGATTTGTTTTCATTGTTGGGAGGTAGTAACTAATGTTACCTTCTAAAAAGTCAATACGAAAAATGAGAACCCAGCCGTTTCCCGGTTGGGTTTTGTCATTCGTCAAAAATGCTGATGATTATTGCGGAAGTTTGATTATGTTTTCTATTAAGATAATCGAACATAAGAAATATCTCGTTGGCAAAGGAATCAATGCGGATGGAAAGTTTTTGTCTGTTATCAGCAAAGAGGGCGATATTCTAACTTTGCTCGAAAACGGCAGATGGTCTGTTGCGTGCATAAATCAGCACATTTCTTCTAATGCTACGGTATTTAACGGAGCTTGTGTTTATAAGTTTTTTAACGACGATGATAAAGACGGTAGAAGTGTCTATAACACACTTTGTTCCCATATATTATCTCGGAAAGAAAAACTGAAAATTATGCATATGGCAGAAAATCAGAGAGCCAAAAACGAAATGTGGAAGTGTGTACCTAAAGCACCTCATGAGTTTCTATCATTTTGTTATGATGATTACGGCTATAAAGTTGTATTTTCAACCAAAGACAGAAAAACAGGATTTTGCGGAAAGTGTTTGAAGAAAATCACTTTTCAAAAAAATCTTGTATCAAGGCATAACTACAAATGCCCGTACTGTCATAAGGATCTTACAGCTGTATCATATAAGCAGTTATCAAGCAGACGCATATTTAAATGTTATTCGATGCTTGATATATATGATGACGATAGACTTATGGTAAGACATTTCGATGTATCTGAAGTGATTAGAGCAAAAGTTGAGTCAGGCTATATTCAAGAAATTAAAGCTGACCGCAGTATAGATGAATATGAAAGAGATTTGTTTGACCTAAACAGAACTTCATTCAGTTATCATATACGCAAATATGATTTCACAACCGGTGTCTTGTTCTGGCAAAATTCTAAACCGAGTGAGGATTATCACTTGGTTGGAATGTTACCCAACAGATACTATGAATCTGAAAAGATATATAAAGGAAATTTTAATAGTATTACTCAGAAGATTTCCGGTATATCTGAGGTGATAGACTCAATCTCGCATTGTATTTCCAATGGTGTAGTTGATTCTCAAAGACTTGAAGAACTTATTCTTGGCAGTAAAAATACAATACTTGCTGAAAAGCTCGAAAAAATTGGTTTGATAAATTTGTCATCTCATGTAATTTTTCAATCCATAAGAAGCTTTTGTTATGACGCAAAATTCAATGAATATCTTCCGTATACAGTAAAAGAATTCATTAAGTGCAATAAGCGTTTTCTTAAATTTGCTGTTGAGAATAATATTGACTATCTAACATTGCGTTGTATGCAACACTTCAACGAAAAGTTTACCGATAAATTTGAGGATTTTATGCTTGCCTATAACTACTGTAAAAGTAAGAAGGGTGAAAATGTTCCAAATTCAGTCAATCGTATTGTTGATTTTTGCGTAACATACAAAGTTACGGTTAGACAGGTTGTGTCTTATCTTGAGAAGCAGTCAGGAAGCATAATCGAATTACAAGATTATGTGAGTATGTATCTTGAGGCATATAGCTTGAGTCACAATACAACATATTCGGTTCTTGAGTACAGCAAACATTTTCTGTTTCCGCAGGACCTTATGCAATCTCACGATGATGCACTTAATTGGCTTAATAGAGAGAAAGATAAGCGAGAAAAAAAGAAAATTATTAAAAAGAACAAGATGCTGTTATCTATTATTGAACCGCTACATGAATTGGACGGCAAAGATATTGGTAATTTCAAGTTTTCTTTTCCTCACAGCAAGTCAGATTTTGTACATCAAGGTGATTTAATGCACATTTGTGTAGGTAAATTCAATTATTTTGACAAGATGTGTGAGGGAAAAAATTATATTTGTTTTGTTGCAAAGGCAAACAAGCCTTATGCAACGGTAGAATTTAAGAAAGAAGAAAACAATCAGCTTTCTCTCATTCAAGCGAGAGCTTACGGAAATGGGGATGTTACCTCGGACTGTAGTGAGCAAATAAACAAATTTAAAAATTTGCTTGAAGCTACTGTTTTATCAAATTTATCAAAGAAATAAAAGGAGATTTTTATTATGAAAAAAATGAGTTTTATAATTACAACAACACTTAAAGATAAACTTGCTCTTATGAGTAAAATTTATATGAGCAACAGAAAATCAGGAATATATCCTATGGCTGTTATGGCAGACCGCAAAGGTTTCTTTCATTGTTGCAGTATAGCAGACACGCTTTCATACAAATTAGGTTCAGATGAACTCGGTATGATTCCTGAGCTTCCTGATGAGGCAATCATATTTCCGGACGGCGTAGTACGACTCATATTGTCAATGCCTGCCGGAACAACTCTTGATATTGAAAGCGAAGGTAATTGCGTATCTGTAAAAACACGCGGTAAAAAATCATCCTGCAAATTCAATGTCGAAAGTAAGGATTTTCCTACAATTGAGGAAATCAATCCTACTAAATTGAATTTTGCTATGATTGAAAGCAGTTTCATTCGTACTGCACTTGAAAATTGTGCGTTTGCGATGAGTACCAACAATTCAAAGCCCATATTTACAGGGCTGAATTTCGTGTGCAAAAACGGAATGCTTGAAGCTTATGCAATTGATGGTTTCAAGATTGCAAGAAGTAGGACAAAATCGGAAGGTGAGTTTACATTTACGATTACAAAAGACGCGGTATCCATATTGATGAGTTGCCTGAAAAGTGCTAACAGTAAAATCAATATCGGCATTAACAAATCAGGAAACAAAGCAGTCTTTATCGTTGATAACCAAACCGTGTTGAGAACATCATTGCTGACCGGCACTTTAATGGAAGTTGATAATTTTTTTGTTGAACATGAAAAATCTGTAAAAGTAGATACAGCCTTACTTTTGGGCGTGCTTAAGCAGATAACTACTGTTGCCACAAAAGACGAGGTATTGGTCGTTATGACGATAAGTGATGATAATATGAGCTTATCTTATAATGGCAAAACAGCTACATATGTTGACACGGTTCCGATCGAGACTCAGGGTATTACTTCTGAATCTCCTGAAAGAATCGGAATCAATGTAGGTTACTTAACTGATTGTGTTAAAGCAGTTAATGATGATAATGTTTCATTATCAATCAAAAATGCTTTGAATCCAATTATTATCAAAGGCAAAACAGAAACTGAAACTGTTTTAGTCCCAATGCGTATAAGTAATTAATGAAATGTGAGGTGCTTAATTTAAGCACCTCACAATTTTATAAAAGGAGAAACAAATATGTTATTATACACAACTATTGACAGATGGTATCTCAATCATAATTCCGCTGAAATTGTGGATTTATATTATAATCCCGATTCAAATTCCGGAGGACAGTATGTCGAAAATCATATTTCATATGACTTGATTAAAGAGTCATATATAAACTCAGAAGGTGACACAGATGTATTTTTTGATCTGCTTGATTCACAATGTCTTCAGTATTGTATCGACAAAGGTACCGATATATATGATTGGTTTGACGATATGATGAGGCATCTTGATAGCGGATCACCAAAAGATATTGTATATGTTAAATCAAATTCAGACGATGACGCATATTATTTGAAAAAGTCTGTATTGTTTGATCGTGACGAAGAAGTTATGAATAAACTTGTTGTTATTGCAACTGCTCCAACTGTGGATAATCCCTGCGGTATTCCTTCAAATGCAATGGCCGAAGAGGAATACTTAGGTTTTAAAGGTTGTAGTTCTCCTGTCAGCGGCTATGTTCTTGACAAGCTCAGATGCAATAGACAGTTGAAATCTGAACGAGGAAAACGCAAATTTGAGAAGGAATGTAAAATTGCTGCTGATAAGTATCGTATTATCAGAGAAAATGAAAAGCAAAATTATGACTTTTTGATAAGTGTCGGTATTCTAAGAGATAAGACTCTCACAGAAAAATCGTTATGCAAGGCACACGGTCATCCTGACAATGAATCCACGCAAGCTGCTCGCAGAGTGCTTGATAAAAGAGGAATTGACTGGAAAACAGGTAAGAAGAAATCTGCAAAGTACATTATTGTTTGCAGTATGAACAGAGAAATATATCTCATTCCAAACGCTGAAACAAAAACAGATTTCTTCGACAGCTTAGAGGACGCTCGTAAAGCAATGCTTGATGATGTTGTATCAACATATACTTCAATAACAGAAAAGAACACCACAATTGACGGGTTAATGGAGTTACTTGCTGATACTCACTATGACAGTCCTGTAGAAGGTACTATTGACACAAATCACAATTATGCTTGGATGAATTTTGATTTAAGCAATTATGATGCGTATGATATTAAAATATTAAAAATTGAAGGAGACTAATATGTATAAACAAGCACTTGCCGATGTGGGTACGGAATGGTTTGAAGAAGCAGAAAATGCTTTCAGACAGACTCCGGATTTTACAGAGTGTACGACTGAAGCAATGGAAACTCTCATCGAAAATGCCGAAAGAGGCGATATGGTAGCAACCAATATCGGCAATGTTCCGATTGAGGATTACAGAGAAATCGTCGCAAATCAGAATGGCTTTGGCAGCTACGATGAGATGTATAACGAGGGTATTCGTATCGGTAACGGATATGACAAAGAACCTGAATCGGTAAAGCCACAGTGGTAACACAAAAAGAGCAAGGTCAGGAATTTTGATTTAAGCAATATTGAAGGAGACTAATATGTATAAAAATGTTAAGGATACCTTTCCAAAGCAACTAATAGATATGATAGAAGACGAGAACTTCCGAATAGTATCAGATGAAATATCTGACGGTACGATTACACTTCAATTCTATTCGCCAGAAGGACAGGACTGCTATTATGACATTGATCTTTCCTACTTCATTAATCAAGAGTTGCCGATTGATTGGAGTATGCAGGCTTGTGATGTCATATCATATTGCAGAGACTATGATGTATCAGAACAGACTATGCTGTGGCTTGATGAATTCGGTCACGGAAAAAATGGTGCACCGTATGATATGAAAGATGTGTATGAAGATATGGAGTGGTCCAGAAATCATATTCTGAGTCTTGCAGTTATTTTTAATGCTTTTGCAACAAATGATTGCAAAAAAGAAAGAGAAAAAGTATAAAAGCAGACGGGAGTTAAGTTTATCTTGACTCCCGTAAAGAAATGGAGAAAAGTTATGTATAATTTAGATTCAGCATTACACAGGGGAAAAACAATACCGAAAGACAAATCCGGCAACGGTGACTGGCATTACGGATTTTTAACAAAAGTTGAAGAATCGTGGTACATTACCGAAAAAGGCAAGTCTTATGAGGTTGATCCGAATACGGTCGGTCGTTTTACCTGTGTGTATGACGAAAACTGTGAACAAATCTATGAAGGCGATATTGTGCAGTTAGTTAATTTTCAAAAGGGTGTTGTTACTCATTGTTGCGGAAGCTTCGGAATTGGTATTATGCCGTATATAGATTGGGATTATCTTGATTCTGAGATAGCTCCGAGAACAGGCTGTAATAATACATCACACTTTTGTTGCAATGATAACTACATATCTCTCTGGGAAATTATGTGGAATTACAATTGCGAAGAGGACTACTGTAATGCGGTAGAAATCATCGGCAATATACACGATAATCCGGAGTTGCTTCATAAGTAAAGGAGAAAATAAGATGAAAAATTCTACAGATTTTAATAAACTGGTGGACTTGTTTAAGAGCCTAACCGGTGCAAAGTCAATGCGGCAGGTGTTTGATGACTGCGTAGGAATGTATGCTTTGAGCATTCAAAATGTATTCACTACTGAGGATGTCTTCATACAAAACGAAAAAAAGTATAAGGAATACGCTGAAAATTACTCTAAGGATGAGCTTGTAATTATAAAGAATATTCTTTCTGAAATCATAAGTCAGCTTGAATATAATTCTTTTCAGGACCTTTTCGGAGAGCTTTATATGAATCTCGGATTGTCAAGCAAAACCTTAAAGCAGACATTTACTCCGTTCGATGTTGCTTACCTAATGGCAAAATTATCATTTGACAAAGGACAAGTAGATAAAGAAATATCTAAAAACGGGTATTTCACACTTCTTGAACCGTCTGTCGGCAGTGGGGTAAATGTAATTGCGTTCTGCAAGGTGTTTCAGGAACACGGATATAACTTTCAAACTCAGTGTGTGGTTGTATGTCAAGAACTGCACAGACTTAGTGCTATGATGAGTTATATCACATTGTCGCTGATAGGCTGTCTTGCCATTATTAAGGTGGGGGACACCTTATCTGATCCGTACACACATTATCTTGATGAATGTGCAAAAAGCTCGGAGATATGGACGACAGCTATGTTCCATTTGCAGAATTTTCATAACAGATTTACCTGTAACAAAGACAATCAGTAAATGGTAAAGGAAGATAAACTATGATATTAAAAATATATCGAAAGTATGTTGCATTCTGCGATATTTGCAATCGAGAAACAGAGCAGTTTGACAGCTGGCAAGATTGCAAAGATTTTATAAATTCCGAAAAGTGGTCCACTTGTTGGAATAAGGAAACTAAGGAATGGAAGAATTTCTGTCCTGAATGCAAAAATTTAGTATAGTTAAAGGAAGGATTGAGAAAGAATGAAAAATATTCACTTAAAAAGTTGTCCGTTTTGCGATGTTCTGCATTCGTAAGTTTATTTAAATATCCAGACGGCTCATCAGCATATAGTGTTGTATGTATGCACGATGATAATTGTTATTTAAGCCATGCCATTGAAGCAGACTTTGAAACTGAAAGTGAAGCTGTTGATGCATGGAATAATCGTAATATAAGTGAGGAGGCTGATTACTAATGAAACTAAAAGTTGAATCAGTTAGGTCAGAGTTCTATTCTGTATCATATGAGAACAATAATGATAATGCAATGTTTTATTTTGATTTGACAAATTACACTCTCATTGTTGTAAGCAATAGGGGAAATTTTGTAGGTAAATGGTGTAAAGATGAGAAGTCATTTCTAAAAGTCATTAGCACCGTTAATCGTACAGAATTCATTTCTATAATTTCTAAAAAAAGTACATATAATAAACTTGCTACTTGGAAGAATATCAAAAAGTATTTGCTTGATATTCTTGATGGTGAATCACCCGATTTTTCGCTTTCTGACATAGAGGATTCTTGCTATGATTGTTGTACTGATACAACATTATGCAGCGAAATATATGATATTCTCACTTGCTCAGGCATTTACAATATAGACTCCGATGTTGAGAGTAAAATAGCTGAAGCTATTGTTCCCGACTATGACAGAGATGCGTATTTGATTGCTGAAATTTTTGAGAAACATATTAAGCCGTATATTGACACTTGTATTAGCGAAATCAATGACAGTACAAACGATTGGCTTGATAAGAAAATTGAAGTTGATGGTGTCACATGTTACGCAATTGTATGCCCTCATTGTATGACATTTTTCAATTCGGCAATGATGACCTACGGAAATTATTGTCCACAATGTGGAGCAAGAATGATTCATACAACCAAGTAATACCAAGTCTTAACAAAAAACATTGACCACACAAGAGCAAATTAGTTCTTGTGTGGTCTTTTTTTATTACACGACTGTTAAAAAATCATAGAGCAACAAAATCAATAATTTTTAATATATCAGTATGCTATACTGATTGTGAACTCTGAAAGAGGTGAGAAATGAGTAAAACAGAAAAATACACAAATACCAAAAGTAAGGTGGTTGTGGAAAATTTTTACAAGACTACTGATAAAGAAGCTCAGAAGATGCTTTTTAATGAACAGTACGCCCGAATGATTAATGCGAAAAATGCTAAGTTATAATGTTAAATTTGATAATTATTAATGCGTGCGATATTTACAAAGTGCAGAAGATATGATATAATGTGCACGATTTACAAGAAAGGTATCGTATCATTGTATGCACCTGTGATTCACGCTAGGAGCATTTTATGATCGAACAAATTAAAGCAGCACTATATGTGCGACTGTCGCAAGAGGACAGAAATAAACTTCATCCCGAAGATAATAGTGAAAGCATAAATAACCAAATTATGTTATTAAAATCTCGCTGTGAAAAAGAGGGATGGATAATATACGACATATATAATGACGATGATTTTTCAGGATCCGACCGACAACGACCGGAATTCAACAGAATGATTGAGGATGCACGGTTACATAAGTTTGATGTTTTGCTATGTAAAACACAATCACGATTTTGCCGTGATCTGGAACTTGTAGAGCATTACCTAAACTATATGTTTCCGGTGTGGAACATTCGCTTTTTGAGTATTATTGACAATGCGGATACTTCTAATCGACAGAACCGAAAAGCACGACAAATCAATGGACTCATAGACCAATGGTACCTTGAGGATATATCTGAAAATGTTAAAGCAGTTTTGTCTGCAAAGCGTAAAAAGGGAGAATGGGTAGGTAGTCAAGCTCCTTACGGCTATGCCAAATCACCTGAAGATAAGCATAAACTTATTATAGATGAACCTGCAGCAAAGATTGTACGATACATTTACAGATTATACATCAATGGCTTAGGTTATGCGTCAATAGTACGCAGACTTAATGACGAACAAATACCGCCTCCTGCAAAGTATAAGAATCTTAAAGAAGTATCCTCGCATAAAAAAACAGCTACGAGAGGATTATGGTGCTATTATACTATTCAGAAGATATTAAGCAGTCAGGTGTATATCGGTAATACTGTTCAAGGTAAGAGTGAAAAATTATCTTATAAAGGTGAAGAACGGCGATATAAACCTCAAAGCGAGTGGGATATTGTCGAAAATACTCACGATGCAATTGTTAGTTATGATACTTGGCATAAGGCACAGATAATACGCTCAACAAGAAGTACTCCCTATAAACAGGATATGAAAAATACGGTGTTCTCGCGAATGTGTAAATGTGTGTATTGTGGTGCTACACTCAATAAACATACTTATCATAATTCACCAATGCTTGAATGTCCTACTAAACACATTAAAACGGGAATATGTCCCGGATGTGTCATAACCGTAAAAAGACTTGAAGAAATTGTGATTGATGAAATCAAGGACCATTGTCAAAGGTTAATGGATGTTTCTGCTGTCAAAAGTAAGATTGATTCTAATGTTGAAATAAATAATCGTCGTCAGGAAATTTTAAAATCAATTGAATCCGCAATAAAAAAGCAAAAATTATTAAAAAATAGACTAACTTCCTTATACATGGATAAAGCTGATGGAATAATATCTATTAATGACTATTATCAATTTAAAAATGCAATAGATGCGGATTCCGTAGAAATTGATACCACTATTAAATTGCTTGAATCAAAGTTATTGAGTATAGATGATGAGATTAAGGCACTTGAAAGCAATCATACAATAGTGAATCAATACAGTAATATTGAAAAATTGACACATAATGAACTTATGTTTTTGGTTGACTATATCGAAGTCGGCGGAACAAGAGATAACAGAATAGTCCGAATTCATTGGAAATTCTGAGGAATGTTTTGATGTATCCTTTTATACAACGCAGGGCAACCCGTGATCACAAGAGATAACGTTACGATGCAGATTGACACGGTTGTGTATTTTGAAATTACCGATCCAAAGCTTTATACTTATGGTGTAGAAAGACCGCTCAGCGCTATTGAAAATCTTACTGCAACAACATTGCGTAATATCATCGGTGATCTTGAGCTTGATAACACACTTACGTCACGTGATACAATCAACGGTAAAATCAGAGTGATTCTTGACGAGGCAACCGACGCATGGGGCATTAAGGTAATCCGTGTCGAGCTTAAAAACATTCTTCCGCCCCGTGAAATTCAGGATGCGATGGAAAAGCAGATGAAGGCAGAGCGTGAGCGCCGTGCAAGAATTCTTGATGCAGAGGGTGAAAAACGCAGTCAGATTCTCGTTGCAGAGGGTATGAAGGAATCTGCAATTCTTAAAGCCGATGCTGTTAAGGAGCAGAAAATCCGTGAGGCACAGGGTGAAGCTGAGGCTATTCTCACAGTCCAGAAAGCTAATGCCGACGCACTTAAAATGCTCAATGAGGCTTCTCCTACCGATAGAATTATTCAGCTTAAATCGCTTGAGGCATTCGGTAAAGCCGCTGACGGCAAGGCTACAAAGATTATCATTCCTTCAGATATTCAGGGACTTGCGGGTAATGTTACCGCAATTAAAGAACTCTGGAAAGATGATGTGCCAAAGGCATAAAGAATGTGAAATTTACGGCAATTTTTCGGGCACAGAATTCTGTGTCCGATTTGTTGCATAAAATTGTGGGGGATAGGAAATGCAATTTTTACTCGACCTGTTGTGGTACTTCGTAATTTTCTCGTTTTTTGGCTGGGTGGCGAGTAGTTTTCGTTCGCTTCTTCTTGAGAAAAAATTCAGTAACAACGGTTTTTTGACATCGCCGTTTTGCCCTATGTACGGATTTTCGGCGGTTATTTGTTATACGGCACTAAAACCGTTTGAAAACAGCAAGCTGATTTTATTCATCGGTTCAACTCTGATATTATCTGCACTTATGGTTGTGGTCGGTGTGCTTGTAGAAAAAACTCTCAAATTCAAGCCATGGGATTTTTCTTCCTCGAAATTCAGCATGGGCAATTATATAACTTTTCCTTATGCACTTTTTCTCGGATTGCTCGGTATGCTGCTTGTCGGATTGATAATTCCGGTGCTTCGCACAGCCGTTGAAGCAATTCCTTTCTGGGTAAGTCTTATTCTTGTCCTTTGCTTCTGCGGAATTATTGTAATTGATTATGTTTTTTCAATGATAACAACAATCCGTCTGCTCAGAAGAATTGCAAAACTTAAAAATTCTTCCGAGCTTATGGATAAAGGCGCAACAGAGGTTGAAATTCAGGAACTTGAAGAAAACTATAACCGACTTTTTACAGAAAATATTTTAAGAAAAAGACTTGCACACGCTTATCCCGATCTCACTCATATGGCTTATGTAAAGCAGATTAATGCTAAAATTGAGGAGATTAAGCAGGATAATATGAAAGAATATACACAAACCTTTGAAAGCAAAGAGGACAAGCCGTTTGCTTACGGATTCTGTTTTACGAAGCTTTTTTATCTGTTTATGATTGGTTCTTTCATTGGCACGATTCTCGAAACAATATGGGCGTTCTGCGTTGACGGACATTTTGAAATGCGTGTCGGTATGGTTTACGGTCCGTTTATTCCTGTTTACGGCGGCGGTGCGTGTTTTCTGACAGCCGCTTTGTATAAGCTTTACAAGCTTAATGATACGCTTGTTTTTGTGATAAGTGCTTTTGTCGGAGCAGGTTTTGAGTATTTCTGTTCGTGGTTGCAGGAGCAGATGTTCGGCACGGTTTCATGGGACTACAGCGACACTCCGTTTAACCTTGACGGCAGAACCAATCTTATGTATGCCCTTATCTGGGGATTCCTCGGTCTTGTCTGGGTGCGTTATCTGTATCCGTGGACAGCAAAGCTTATCGAAAAAATTCCAAAAAGAGCAGGTGCAATTATTACAACATTTCTGATTGTATTCATGGCATTCAACGGCTTTATGTCCGTAACAGCTACGGCAAGATGGTCTCAGAGAACAGAGGGAGTACCTGCGTCAAACAGCTTTGAAGAATATCTCGATGAAAAATTCGATAATGAAAAGATGGAATTTCTTTTTCCGGGTATGAAAAAGGCTGCAGAGGCGGGAGTTACAACCGAGGGCGTAATTTCCAATGAAAGACCGTATCTTGATGCTACAGATCCCGATAACGGTATGAAAATCGAACAGGGAAAAGATGTTTCAAAGATTAATTAATATCATGAAGTGGCTATGCTTTGCACAGTCACTTTTTGATTTTGGGCGGTAATTTAAAAATAATTTCGCCTGACTATTGAATTTTAACCGATTTTTTTATATAATTAATTAGTAATGCTTTATTTATGTCGACTCAAAGCATAAATTGGCATATTTGTCCTGACTTTGTCTGCCCACGGCACGGTTTTTGCGGCAATTTATCAAGTGGGCGGAAAGGCTATGAGTAATTATGAAAAAGGTTGCAATTATTATGGGCTCCGACAGTGATTTTCCCGTAGTATCAAAGGCTGTCAGTAAACTCAAAGAATTTGGCGTAGAGTATGAGGTTCATGTAATGAGCGCACACCGTACTCCCGATGCGGCAATTAAGTTTTCGGCAGAGGCTAAAAAGAACGGTTTTGGCGTAATCATTGCCGCAGCAGGTATGGCGGCACATCTCGCAGGTGTTCTTGCGGCAAAAACAACCCTTCCTGTGATAGGAATCCCATGTAAGTCGGCTCAGCTTGACGGTATGGATGCTCTTCTCGCAACAGTTATGATGCCTACAGGAATTCCGGTTGCAACAGTAGCAGTTGACGGTGCGGCTAACGCTGCAATTCTTGCCGTTGAAATGCTCGCACTTTCCGACGATTCTCTTGCAGAGAAGCTTGAAAATATGAAAGCTGATATGGAAAAAGGCGTTGCCGAAAAAGATAGGGCAATGCAGGCTAAGGTGGCAGAGCTTTGATTAAGAACTATGTAGATATTGACACAAAACTTGACAAAGTAAATGACGAGTGCGGTGTGTTCGGTATTTACCGTAATGATGACGATATAGATGTTGTTGCCGCCGCAAATGACGCACTCTACAGCCTTCAGCACAGGGGACAGCAGAGCGCAGGTATAACCGTGAATAAAGACGGTGAATTTACAACTGTCAAGGAACTCGGTATGGTGTCTGAGATTTTTACACCCAAAGCACTTGAAAAACTTCCGAACGGTAAGATTGCAGTCGGTCATGTCCGTTATACTTCTTCGGAATCACTCGACCGTGCATCTAACCAGCCGCTTGTTATGCGATATATTCAGGGTTCAATCGGTATTGCAAACAACGGCTCAATTACAAACTTCAATGAAATAAGGCAGGAGCTTGAAACGGGCGGCGCTGTTTTTCAGTCCAATTCTAATGCTGAAATTATGGCTTATGTTATCGCAACCGAAAGATGTGTAACAGACACGCTTGAAGATGCTGTTCTTTCTTCAATGAGAAAGCTCAAGGGCGCTTACTCAACTGTAATTTGTGCACCGAGCCGTCTTATCGGCTTTCGTGATATGCACGGATTTCGTCCGCTCTGTATCGGCAAACTCAAAAACAGCTGGATTTTCACTTCCGAAAGCTGTGTTATCGACAGTCTCGGCGGTGAATTTGTCCGTGATGTTGAGCCGGGTGAAATGGTAGTAGTTGACGAAGAAGGCTTTCACAGCTACAAATTAAAGCTTTTGCCCGATAAAACATCTTTCTGCCTTTTTGAATATGTCTATATCGCAAGACCGGACAGCGTAATCAACGGTGTCTGCGTACATAATGCAAGATTCAGAGCCGGTGAACTTCTTTATGACGAGTTTCCGATTGAGGCAGATATGGTTTGCGGTGTTCCCGATTCGGGACTTATTGCCGCACAGGGTTATGCAAAGGCTTCGGGTATCCCGTTCAGCACAGGTTTTGTCAAAAATAAATATATCGGCAGAACAGTAGGTTCGGGTAAAGATAAAAAGAAAAGACTTCTCAGAACAAGACTTACCGCTTTGAAGGCTAATGTTAAAGGCAAAAGAGTTGTTATTATTGATGACTCAATCGTCAGAGGTGAAACCTCAAAGCATATTGTTCATCTTATGCGTGAGGCAGGAGCTGCCGAGGTGCATATGCTCATCAGCTCACCGCCGTTTGTATGTCCGTGCTACTTTGGTGTGGATATTCACGATAAAGAAAGTCTTATTGCAAACAAGTTGACAACAAGTGAAATCTGTGAATATATCGGTGCAGACTCACTTGGTTATCTCAGTATAAACAGTCTCAGAAAAATTGCTGAGGGTGCAAATATAGAATTCTGTGACGGTTGTTTCACGGGCAGCTATGACGCTGAAATTCCGAGAACAATCTTTGTAGATAAATACGCTAAAAAAATTAACAGAAAGTGACGGAGTGATTACAATGAACAACAGCTTTTCCGAAAGCTACAAAGCGGCAGGTGTTGATGTAACAGCAGGCTATAAGTCTGTAGAGCTTATGAAAAAGCATGTGGCACGCACAAAAATTGACGGTGTTATTTCAGGCATCGGCGGTTTCGGCGGACTTTTTGCCCCTGATTTCAAAGATATGGAAGAGCCTGTACTTGTCAGCGGTACTGACGGTGTAGGCACTAAAATCAAGCTTGCTTTTCTTCTTGACAAGCATGACACAATCGGTATTGACGCAGTTGCAATGTGCGTAAACGATGTAATTTGCTGTGGAGCAAAACCTCTTTTCTTCCTCGATTATATCGCAATCGGCAAGAATTATCCCGAAAAGGTAGCTGAAATTGTATCAGGCATTGCAGAAGGCTGTGTTCAGTCCGGCTGTGCTCTTATCGGCGGTGAAACTGCAGAGCATCCGGGTCTTATGCCTGTTGATGAATATGATGTTGCAGGTTTCAGCGTTGGTATTGCAGATAAGCCGAAGATGATTGACGGTTCAAAGCTTTGCGAGGGTGATGTACTTTTAGGACTCCGTTCTTCGGGTGTTCACTCAAACGGTTTTTCGCTTGTCAGAAAAATCTTTGATATCAACGAGGAAACAATCAATGCCGAGTATCCTGAGCTTGACAAAACTCTCGGTGAAACATTGCTCACTCCAACAAAAATTTATGTAAAACCTCTACTCGCTCTTATGGATAAGGTTGATGTAAAGGCTGTTTCACACATCACGGGCGGCGGTTTCTATGAAAACATTCCCCGTATGCTTACAGACGGTCTTTCTGCCAAAATCAAAAAGGACAATATTCCTGTTCTTCCTATTTTCAAGCTTATGCAGAGAGTAGGTAATATCCCCGAGCACGATATGTTCAACACATTCAATATGGGTGTAGGTATGATAATTGCCGTTGCCAAGGAAGATGCAGACAAGGCTCTTGAGGTTCTTGCGGCTAACGGTGAAAACGCTGTTGTACTCGGTGAAGTAATCAGCGGTAATGACGGAGTAGTGTTTGAATAATGAAAAATATTGCAGTTCTTGTGTCGGGCGGCGGCACAAATCTTCAGGCCCTTATTGACGCTCAGAACAGGGGAGAGATTAAAAACGGAAAAATCTCTCTTGTTGTGTCCTCAAATCCAAACGCTTATGCACTTGAAAGAGCAAAAAACAATTCGATTGCAACTGAGGTTATCAGAAGAAAAGACTATGCCGAATTTGATGAATATGATTCTGCTGTAACCGAGCTTTTGGAATCCAAGGATGTTGACCTTGTTGTTCTTGCGGGATTTATGACAATTCTCGGAAAGCAGTTTATTTCTGCTTTTGAAAACAGAATAATCAATATCCATCCGTCGCTTATTCCGTCGTTCTGCGGCGAGGGCTATTACGGACTCAGAGTTCATGAGGAGGCTCTTAAAAGAGGGGTCAAGGTAACGGGTGCTACCGCACATTTTGTAAACGAGGTGTGCGACGGCGGTCCCATTATCATTCAGAAAGCCGTTGAAATTCAGAACGGTGACACACCCGAAATTCTTCAGAAAAGAGTTATGGAACAGGCTGAATGGAAGATTCTTCCAAGGGCGGTTTCGCTTTTCTGCGAAGATAAAATTATAGTAAAAGACAATAAAACCGAAATTCTTGACTAACGGAGGAAAAATATGAAACCTGTATCACTTTACAATGACATTGCTTCAACTTCATATCCGGGCAGAGGCATTGTAATCGGCAAAAGTGCAGACGGCTCAAAGGCTGTTATTGCATACTTTATTATGGGCAGAAGCGAAAACAGCAGAAACAGAGTGTTTGCAGAAACCGAGGACGGCATCAAAACTCAGGCTTTTGATCCGTCAAAGCTTGTTGATCCGTCACTTATCATCTATTCTCCCGTAAGAGTTCTCGGCAACAAAACTATCGTTACTAACGGTGACCAGACAGATACTGTTTATGATCTTATGAATGAAGGTCAGACATTTGAACAGTCACTCACAACAAGAGAATTTGAGCCTGACGGTCCTAACTACACTCCGCGAATTTCTGGTATCGTTGAGTGTGAAAACGGTAAGATGAACTATGCAATGTCAATTCTCAAAAGTGCAGACGGCAATCCAGATTGCTGCGAAAGGTACACATTTACATATGACAAGCCGATAAACGGTCTTGGCAGATTCATTCACACATATATGAGTGACGGCAATCCGCTTCCGAGCTTTGAGGGTGAACCTACACTCGTAGAAATCGGTAACGATGATATTGACACATTTGCCGAGAAAATCTGGAATTCTCTCAATGAGGATAACAAGGTTTCACTTTTTGTACGCTATATTGACATTGCTTCAAATAAGGCAGAGTCAAGAATTATCAATAAAAACAAGTAATTTATTTTTCGGAAAGGATGAATCCAATGAACGAACTTGCTTTAAAATACGGCTGTAACCCGAATCAGAAGCCTTCGAGAATTTTTATGCAGGACGGCAAAGATCTTCCTGTTGAGGTTCTCAACGGCAAACCCGGTTATATCAACTTTCTTGATGCATTTAACTCATGGCAGCTCGTAAAGGAACTCAAAGCGGCAACAGGTCTTCCTGCGGCTGCATCATTCAAGCATGTAAGTCCTGCCGGTGCAGCAGTTGCAACAGAGCTTTCTGACACACTCAAGAAAATCTACTTTGTAGATGACCTTGAACTTTCTCCGATTGCAAGCGCATATGCAATGGCAAGAGGTGCAGACAGAATGTCGTCATACGGTGACTGGGTGGCTCTTTCCGATACTTGCGATGTTCAGACTGCAATCCTCCTCAAGAGAGAGGTTTCTGACGGTATCATTGCTCCTGACTATACTCCCGAGGCTCTTGAAGTCCTCAAGTCAAAAAAGAAAGGCAACTATAATGTCGTAAAAATCGACCCGAACTATGTTCCTGCTCCTATTGAGCATAAGGATGTTTTCGGCATTACATTTGAACAGGGCAGAAATGAACTCAAAATTGACGAAGAAATGCTCCTTCAGAACATTGTAACAGATAATAAGAATTTTACAGAGGAAGCTAAGCGTGACCTTCTTGTTGCTCTTATTACTCTTAAATATACTCAGTCTAATTCTGTTTGCTACGCAAAGGGCGGTCAGGCAATCGGTGTAGGCGCAGGTCAGCAGTCAAGAATTCACTGCACAAGACTTGCAGGCAATAAGGCTGATATCTGGTATCTCAGACAGCATCCGAAGGTTATGAACCTTCCGTTTGTTGACAATATCCGCCGTCCTGACAGAGATAACACTATTGATGTTTACATCTCTGATGATTATGAGGATGTGCTTGCTGACGGTATATGGCAGCAGTTCTTCAAAACTAAGCCCGAACCTCTTACAAAGGAAGAGAAAAAGGCTTGGCTTGCAACATTTGACGGTGTTTCACTCGGTTCTGACGCATTCTTCCCATTCGGTGACAACATTGAAAGAGCAAAGCGTTCAGGCGTTAAGTTTGTTGCACAGCCTGGCGGTTCAATTCGTGATGATAATGTTATTGAAACCTGCAATAAGTACAATATGACAATGTCATTTACGGGTATTCGTCTTTTCCATCACTGATAGAGGTGCGGTTATGAAAATTTTAATGATTGGTTCGGGCGGCAGAGAGCACGCTTTAATTAAAAAGCTTCTTGAAAGTCCTAAATGCACAAAGCTTTATTGCGCTCCCGGCAACGGCGGTATTTCAAGAGATGCCGAGCTTGTTAATATAGGAGTTATGGATAAAGAAAATATGGTTAAGTTTGCAAAGGACAATGCAATTGACCTCGTTTTTGTAGCTCCTGATGATCCGCTTGCTGACGGTATGGTTGACGCTATGCAGGAGGCTGGAATCAGAGCATTCGGTCCTAATGCAAATGCCGCTATTATTGAGGCGTCAAAGGTTTTCTCAAAAAATCTTATGAAGAAATACGGCATACCTACTGCAAAGTATGAAGTATTCAATGACGCTCAGAAAGCAATTGACTATATAAAGAACGAAAATACCGCTCCCGTTGTTGTAAAGGCTGACGGTCTTGCACTCGGCAAGGGTGTAATTATTGCTCAATCTGTTGATGAGGCAATTGAAGCAGTCAAAGAAATTATGGAGGACAAGAAGTTTGGCGACTCAGGTAACAATATCGTTATCGAAGAGTTTCTTACAGGTCCCGAGGTTTCTGTTCTTGCATTTACAGACGGTAAGTGCGTAAAACCTATGGTCAGCTCAAAAGACCACAAGCGTGCTTTTGATAATGACGAAGGTCTTAACACAGGCGGTATGGGCACAATCAGCCCGAACCCGTATTATACAGACGAGATTGCCAAAGAATGTATGGATACAATCTTTATCCCTACAATTGAGGCGATGAATAAAGAGGGCAGACCTTTTAAGGGTTGTCTGTACTTTGGACTTATGATTACACCGAACGGACCAAAGGTTATTGAATACAATGCCCGTTTCGGCGATCCTGAGGCTCAGGTTGTCCTTCCAAGACTTAAAACTGACCTTGTAGATATCTGCGAGGCTGTTATTGACGAAAAGCTTTCCGACCTTGACATTGAATGGGACAACGGTGCTGCGGCTTGTGTTGTTATGGCAAGCGGCGGATATCCTGTTTCATATAAAAAGGGTATAGAGATGTTTGGTCTTAATGATAACGGCGGTGTCGATGGTGCAATCGTTTATCATGCAGGCACAAAGTACGAAAACGGAAAGTTCTATACAAACGGCGGTCGAGTTCTCGGTGTTACTGCAACAGCGGATACACTTGATGAGGCACTTGAAAAGGCATATGCCGCAGTAGAAAAAATTTCCTTTGAAGGCGCTCATTACAGACACGATATCGGCAAAACTAAATAATATATTAAGAGCCACTCATTAAGAGCGGCTCTTTTTTCAGCCTGCATTTTTAATCTGCAGTCTTAGTTTGTCAGAAATCATGGCAATGAATTCGCTGTTTGTGGGCTTACCTCTGTCGTTGTGAATTGTATATCCGAAATATGAGTTCAGAACATCAATGTCGCCTCGATCCCATGCAACCTCAATTGCGTGTCTTATAGCTCTTTCAACCCGTGAAGAAGTTGTTTCGTACTTTTTGGCAACCGACGGATAGAGCTGTTTTGTCACGGCATTGATAATTTCAGGATGCTCAACAGACATAATGATTGAATCACGCAGATAGTGATAGCCTTTGATGTGAGCCGGAACTCCTATTTCATGGAGAATATCGGTCACTTTCATTTCAATTCCGAAAGCGTCAATAACTCTGCCTCTGCTAAAATTGTTTTTCTTGCTCAAATCCGATAAATCGCTGATAATGGTGCTTAATTCGGAAATGTTATACGGCTTCAACACAAAATACGATGCGCCCGAATTCATAATTTCACGCTCAAGAACAGTGCTGTGGAATGACGAATATACCATAAACACAGGTACTTTCGTGCTTTCCCGTGTAATGCTTCTCATAACACCGATTGCATCAAGCCTTGTCATAAATGAATCCATCAGTACAACATCAGGGTTTTCTCTTTTAATTTTATCGCACAATTCTTCTCCGTCTTTTGCGCAGAAAATAACGGAAATATTCTTACTCTGTAAGATATTAAGATTTTCCTGCGTAAATTCAGAAGCGTCATCGGTTACGATTAGTTTTATTTTGTTGTTCATTGTGATTTCCCCCAGTAATTTTTGTTGTACTAATATTACCACAAAATGGTAAAGTTGGCAATACCTTCCATAAAACTTTTTTGAAAAATTGAGAAAAAAGTTTTATAATTTGCGTTACTAAATCAAAAATGAACAAACCATCATATATTTAGTGTTGATTATTGTAGCGATTTGCCATATATTGTGCAAACACACCGTAACCCTCTTTAGGATTATTCAGAAAAACATGGGTAACAGCGCCGATAATTTTGCCGTTTTGAACTATCGGACTGCCGCTCATACCCTGTACAATACCGCCGCAATTTTCGAGCAATCTGCTGTCGGTTATTTTTATGACAAAATTTTCATTTGATGTCATATCACGGTTGCATATTCTTTTGATCTCAATTTGATATTCCTGCGGCGTAGCTCCGACAGGCGTTGTTACCATAACAGCCTTTCCTGTTTTTACCTCATCGTTATTTGCAATCAGATATTTCTTGTTTCTTTTATAATTTTCACTTGTTAAATCTCCGAAAATTCCTAAAGGGGAGTTGACGCTCAAATTACCAAACTTTACATCGGTAAAATATCCGCAGAAACTTCCGGCTTTACCGCAGACGCTTTTTTCAATGCCGCTGATTTCAGCCCGAACCGCTTCTCCTGATTTTAACGGTAACAAAGCAGCCGTGTCACAGTCGCATATTCCATGACCGAGTGCGGCAAAATAATTATTGCTATCGTCATAATAGGTCATAGTTCCGATGCCTGCACAGCTGTCACGAACCCACGCACCGAGAAGATATACTCCCACGGTATTTTTAATCGGTAAAACGGTTTTGTTTTCGCTTTTGCCGTTTCTATCAATTTCAACAGTAATTTCATTGCCGTTTGATTTTTCAACTTCTGACTTTAATTCTTCATTTGTGCTGATTTTTGTATTATTTACTTTCTTTATAATATCGTTTACTTTAAGTCCGCCGTCTTTTGCGGGGCAAACATATTTTTCACCGTCGTAGTAGCTTTCAAGCTTGATTATCATTGCTCCGTTAGCATAAAATTTAACTCCGAAAGCCTCACCGCCAATGTAAACCTCATTTTTATTATCAGCGGCATAAGGCGAAAAAGTCGAAACAGTAAATAATAATGTGAAAATCAGGGCAACTGATATAATTTCTTTAAATTTTCGCAAAAAATTCACCTTCTTTCCGTTGCCTTTATTATGATTTGCATTTATAATATAGATTAGTGCGTTGATGAAAATATTAAAAATGTTACTGGCAGAGAATTTTCTGAAAAGGCGATAAACAGCCGTGCATTGTAAATTATTTTCTGAAATTATATCATTTTCTTATTATGAGGTATATATGGAAAACATAAATTCTAACCTTGTCGGTCTTACCGATTCCGAAGTTCAAAAGCGTATAGATGAAGGAAAGGTAAATATTTCAACTAATATTAAAACCAAATCAATCAAAAGAATATTTTGTGATAATTTATTTACGCTTTTCAATCTGATAAATGTAATTTTGCTTGCTGCATTGATTTTTGTGGGTTCGCACAAGAATATGCTTTTTATCGGTGTTGTTATCGCAAATATAATTATAGGTATAGTTCAGGAAATTCGTTCCAAAATAAGCGTTGACAAGCTGACTATTTTGTCTGAGAAAAAAATCAATGTTCTCAGAAACGGTAAAATTGCAGAAATAAGTAAAGATGAGATTGTTCTTGATGATATTCTTGTGCTTTCAAGAGGAAGCCAGATTCCTGCCGACTGCATTGTGTGCGACGGCAACTGCAGAGTCAACGAAAGCTTGCTTACAGGCGAATCAAATCTCATTGAAAAAAATGTCGGAGATGAACTTCTTTCAGGCAGTTTTATTGCGGCAGGAAAATGCTATGCTCAGACTGTAGAGGTCGGAGCCGATTGTTATGCCGCAAAGATAAATAACGAAGCCAAATATATTAAAAAAGTAAATTCTCAGATTATGGAGTCATTCAATTTCATAATCAAAATCTGTACATTTGTACTTTTCCCAATCGGCATTGCATTTTTTATTCGACAATTCACTCTGCCTGATGCGACATTGCAGTCTGCTGTAATCAGCACTGTTGCGTCCCTTGTCGGTATGATTCCAAAGGGAATGATTCTTCTTACAAGTTCTGTTCTCGCAGTATCAATTATCAGACTTTCATCCAAAAAGGTTCTTGTACAAGAAATGTATTGCATTGAAACACTTGCAAGAGTTGATGTGCTTTGTCTTGATAAAACGGGAACGCTTACAACAGACGAGATGACAGTAACAGGTGTTATTCCGTTTGGGTCTGATGAAAATAAAATCAAGAAAGCGCTTTCTTCAATTGTAAAAGCGTCTGATGAACTGAATGCAACTTTGTATGCACTGCGTGACTATTCGGATTCCGTTTCACCGTATGAGTGCAGTAAATTCTGCGATTTTTCGTCTGAAACAAAATGGTCGGGCGGTACATTTGAAAACGGCAAGACCTACATAGTCGGTGCGACTGAATGTATTTTTAAAAGCAGAGAAAAGTATTCCGAGGTGTATTCTGAGATTGAAAAGATAAATCAAACCGTCAGAATCCTTGTTCTTGCCGAAAGCGATAGTGAACCGGACAAAGACTCATTGCCTGATGATTTAAAACCGCTTGCACTCATTCTTATCAAGGATAAACTTCGTGATAATGTAAATGAAACGGTAAAATATTTTAAGGAACAGGGTGTCACCTTAAAGGTAATTTCAGGCGACAGCGTTAAAACTGTTAAAAATATTGCAATTGATACAGGGATCGAGGGTGCAGAAAATGCAATCGATATGTCAACCGTGACAACAGATAAAGAGCTTGAAGATGCGGCAGAGCGTTGTAATGTGTTTGGCAGAGTAACTCCGGCTCAAAAGAAAAAGCTTGTGGTTGCCCTTAAAAAGCACGGACATTCGGTTGCTATGACAGGTGACGGCGTAAATGATGTTCTCGCACTCAAAGAGGCGGATTGCTCCGTAGCTATGGCGTCGGGCAGTGATGCCGCACGAAATGTGTCACAGCTTGTACTTGTCAATAATGACTTTGGCGCAATGCCAAGCGTTGTGGCAGAGGGCAGACGAACAATCAATAACCTTGAACGAAGCTCTGCACTCTATCTTGTAAAGACGATTTATTCGGTTATACTCTCAATTTTCTTCATATTCTTCCGCACGGGATATCCCTTTGAACCGATACAGCTTACGCTTGTCGGCGCATTAACGGTTGGATTGCCTTCATTTGTTCTCGCACTTCAGCCGAATAAAGATATAGTAAAAGGTAATTTCACCGTAAATATAATAGCAAGATCACTCCCTACAGCTTTTTGTATTTCGGCAGATACAATATTACTCGCAATTTTAAAGTATATGACAGATATGCCGCAGGCACAGTTTTCAACTCTCTGCGTATATCTTACGGCATTTTCATGTATGCTGCTTGTAATCAGATTATCAATCCCGTTCAATCCGCTCAGAGCTGTTATGGTCATCGGATGTTCCGCAGGAATAATAATCGGTTCAATTTTCTTCGGCGGATTGTTTTCACTTGCACCGCTTACATTTGAAAACATCATATTGCTTGTAATCTTTGCTGTAGGCACATTTGTTGTATTTAATATACTCTACAATATAGCGCAGCACTATATAGAAAAATTCAAAAAGGAAAGTCATCTTAAACTGACTGCAAAAAGAAATGCAAATAAACAAAAACGCTGAAAAATTAATCAGACAACTGAATAATCAAGGCTATGAGGCTTTTATAGTGGGCGGTTGTGTTCGTGATTATCTTCTCGGATTGACTCCGCATGATACAGATATTTGTACAAACGCTTTGCCTGAGCAGACAAAAAAATGCTTTGAGGCTTATCATACTTTTGATACAGGTATCAAACACGGCACAATTTCCGTTGTATGCGGCGGTGAAGTCTATGAAATCACAACCTACCGTATTGACGGCGATTATTCCGATAACCGTCATCCGGACAGCGTAAGCTTTACACGAAACATAAACGAAGATTTGCAACGCCGTGACTTTACGGTAAATGCAATGGCATATAACGCTGAATACGGTCTTGTCGATCCATACGGCGGTAAAAATGACCTTAAAGATAAAATTATCCGTTGTGTCGGAAATCCCGATACACGCTTTAACGAGGATGCTCTGCGAATCTTGCGGGCATTACGCTTTGCCTCTGTTTACGGATTTTCAATTGAAGAGAACACATCAAAGTCTATATTTAAAAATGCAGACTTGCTAAAAAACATTGCAACAGAGCGTGTGATTTCGGAATTTCTAAAGCTCATCTGCGGTAAGGATGCCGTAAAAATTCTTGACGCTTACCGAGAAACAATTGCTGTTATTATCCCTGAAATTACCGTTATGTTCAATTTCAATCAGAACAACATTCATCATTCGTATGATTTATGGCAACATACCCTGACTGCACTCGGTACAATTGAGCCGAATCCCATACTTCGTATGACAATGCTTCTGCATGACATCGGCAAGCCTTCTGTTAAAACTACTGACAACAGCGGTCAATCGCATTTTCAGGGACATCAGCTTGAAAGTAAAAAAATTGCAGACAGAATTCTGCACAGACTAAGATTACCGTCTGATTTTATTAACAAAACTCTTCTGCTGATTGAATATCATGATGTCCGTTTTAACGGCAGTAAAAAGCTTATGAAAAAGGTTATGAATGTACTCGGTACAGACCTTACAAAGCAGTTGTTAGAGGTCGAATACGCCGATATATCTGCCCAGTCTGAATATCAGCGAGAAGAAAAGCTCGGATATCTTAAAAAGGCTAAAACACATCTTAATGAAATAATCAAAGATAACGAATGTTTTAAGCTGAGTCAGCTTGATATCAACGGTAAAGATGTTTTAAACCTTGGCGTAAAAGAGGGAAGAGATGTCGGAAATATTCTCGATTATCTGCTAATGCTTGTAGTAGATGCAAATGTTCCAAACAAAAAATCAATACTCATATCAAAAGCCAAAGAATATATTTACGGCAATCAAATAAATAAGTAGTTAAAAAAGAGGATTTCAGCGAAAACTGAAATCCTCTGATTTTTGTTTAAAATTAAAGAACCTTTGATAAAAATTCCTTTAAACGGTCGTCCTGCGGATTATTGAAGAAATCCTGCGGATTGTTCTTTTCTTTGATAACACCGTCGTCAATAAATACAACATCGGTTGCAACTTCCTTTGCAAAGCCGATTTCGTGAGTAACAACAACCATTGTCATACCTGCCTTGGCAAGCTCTTTCATAACATCAAGAACTTCGCCGACCATTTCGGGGTCGAGTGCAGATGTCGGCTCGTCAAAAAGGAGAACATCGGGATTCATAGCAAGTGCTCTTACAATTGCAATACGCTGTTTCTGACCGCCTGAAAGCTGATTTGGATATGCGTTTGCCTTTTCGGCAAGTCCTACACGCTCCAAAAGATCCATAGCGTCTTTTTTAGCCTCATCTTTGCTCTTGCCAAGGAGCTTGACAGGAGCCATTGTAAGGTTGTCAATGACAGTCTTGTGGGGGAAAAGGTTAAACTGCTGGAACACCATTCCCATTTTTTGACGGTGAACATTTATATTAACCTTTGGATCTGTAATATCGGTACCCTCAAAGAAAATGTGACCGCCTGTCGGTTCTTCAAGTCTGTTAAGGCAACGGAGAAAAGTTGACTTACCCGAGCCTGAAGGGCCGAGAACAACAACTACATCGCCTTTGAAAATGTCAATATCAATACCTTTAAGAACCTGAATATCCTTACCGAATGATTTTTCAAGTCCTCTTACGGAGATTAATGCGTTATCTTTCACTCTTTTTCAATCTCCTTTCAAATCTTCTGAGGATGTACGAAAGCACAAGTACAATTACAAGGTAAATCAATGCAACCGTAATAAGCGGGAAGAATGCCTCGTAAGTTCTTGAACGAATCATATTACCAATATATGTGATATCTGCAAGTGCAACATAACCTGCAACCGAAGTTTCTTTGAGAAGTGTAATAATTTCATTGCCGAGTGCAGGAAGAACATTTTTAATTGCCTGCGGAAGAACGACCATTGTCATTGTCTGTCTGTTGTTAAAACCGAGTGAACGGCTTGCCTCAGTCTGACCGATGTCCACAGCCATAATACCCGAACGAACAATTTCTGCAACATAAGCGGCAGAGTTCATACCAAATGCAATGATTGCGGCAAAGATACCGTTTCTTACAGACGCAAGAATAATGTAATACATAATCATCAACTGAACTACAACAGGTGTGCCTCTGATAACAGTAATGTAGATGTTGCAAATCGCATTAAAGAATTTCAGAACACAATCACCGAAGCTCCTGCATTTTCTCTTGCCAAGCTGAATATCGTGAGTAGCTCTTACAAGAGCGATGACAAAACCGATAATAACACCGATAATTGCTGCAAACAATGTGATTTCAAGGGTTACAAGCAAACCGCTTAAAAGCTGCTGCCATCTGTTATCTGTGATGAATGTGTTTTTAAAGCTTTCACCGAGATTGCCGAACAAACTGCCCGATGCACTGTCGTTTACGATAATAACCTGAGTTGTGTTTGCATATGAAGTTGAAAAGTCGATATTTTTTCTTCTTTCCGGTGTGTCGGTCATACCTGCCATACCGAAATCGTCTTTGCCGGTCTGAACAGCAGTGATAACAGAATCAAATTCCATATCATCAATAACAAGTTTTTTACCGAGCTTGTCACAGATTGCTGTAGCCATCATCGGATCAAGACCGACAATTTTACCGCCTTCAACATATTCATACGGTGGAAAAGCAGCGTTCGTAGCCATATGAAGTTCACCGTCATACTTGATATCCTTAGGTGATTCATAGGGTACGGTATCAGTATTACCCTCTATGTAATAGCTTTTGATTTTGTCCAGAACGCCCTCGTCTTTAAGCTCTGCAAGAGCTTTGTCGATTTTTTCGGTGAGTTCATGATTTTCCTTTGAAATGCAGATTGCATACTGCTCTTCCGCAAAAGGTTCATCAAGAATTTTTAGTCCTGCATTTGCTTTTACAAATTCCTTTGCCGGTTCACTGTCAATTACAACACAGTCGATTTTATTCTGTGTAAGAGCTACGATAGCGTCGGCACCCTTGCTGTAACGCATAACCTTGGTGCCGTCAGCCTCATAGTCAGATACAAAAGTATCGCCTGTTGTACCTGTCTGAACACCTACGGACGCTCCTTTGATATCATCGGCAGTCTTAATTTCCTTAACCGATGAATCACCGCATCCGGTGAACAGAAAGACAGTAGAAAACAGCATTGAAATCAGTACCAATAAAGTAACTGTCTTTTTCATTGTTTTCCTCTTTTTCTTTCTCTTAAAATATTTATTTGCAAATCTTTATCAGATTCTTGCAACGCCTGATTCAATTGCAGCCTTCTTAACAGCCTCAGCAACAGTTTTGCCGATTCTCTTGTCAAATGCCTCGGGAAGAATATAATCTGCATTAAGTTCTTCATCGCTCACGAGTGAAGCAATTGCAAAAGATGCGGCAACCTTCATTTCTTCGTTAATATCGCTTGCACGGCAGTCGAGAGCACCTCTGAAAATACCCGGAAAAGCAAGTACATTATTAATCTGGTTAGGAAAGTCACTTCTGCCTGTACCTACAACAGCCGCACCTGCCTTTTTAGCAATGTCAGGCATAATCTCGGGAGTAGGATTAGCCATAGCAAAAAGAATAGGATCCTTAGCCATTGACTTAACCATTTCTTCGCTTACGCAACCTGCGGCAGAAATTCCGAGGAATACATCAGCACCTTTCATTGCATCTGCAAGCGAACCCTCAAGGTGAGAAAGGTTAGTAATTTCAACCATTTCCTGCTTAACAGCGTTAAGTCTCGGATCACCCTTGCAGATAATACCCTTACTGTCGCAAAGCGTAATGTCCTTTACGCCCATATTGAGAAGGTGTTTTGCAATTGCAATACCTGCCGCACCTGCACCGTTCATAACAACCTTGATTTCATCAAGCTTCTTGTGAACAAGCTTGAGTGAGTTGATAAGACCTGCGGCAACAATAACGGCAGTGCCGTGCTGGTCATCGTGAAAAATCGGAATATCGCACTTTTCTTTGAGTTTCTTTTCAATTTCAAAGCATCTCGGAGCGGCAATATCCTCAAGATTGATTCCGCCGAATGAACCGCTGATAAGGTAAATTGCGTTTACAATTTCGTCAACATCCTTACTTCTTACGCAAATAGGAAATGCGTCAACATCGCCGAATTCCTTAAAAAGCGCACATTTGCCCTCCATAACAGGCATGCCTGCCTCGGGACCTATGTCACCAAGACCGAGAACAGCTGTACCGTCGGTTACAACGGCAACAAGGTTGTTTCTTCTTGTGAGTTCAAAAGACTTGTCATAGTCTTTTTGAATTTCAAGACACGGTTCTGCAACGCCGGGAGTATAGGCAAGAGAGAGGTCTTCAGCCGAGTTAATCGGAACTCTTGAAATAACTTCAATCTTACCGTTCCACTCATAGTGTTTTTTGAGTGATTCTTTTCTGATATCCATATCGGTAACTCCTTATAATAAATTCCCTTTCATTATACCCCTAAAAAGCCGTTATATCAAGTAAAAATCGCAAAATTCATTTGACTTTTGTATAAAAAAGGTATAAAATAAATGTGCGAGTGTGTTGAACAGCTGCGAGCAGCTGCCGAAAGGTACTGTGCGAGGAAAGTCCGGGCTTCACAGAGCAATAATAACGGCTAACGGCCGCCGGAGGCGACTCCAGGGATAGTGCAACAGAAAATTACCGCCATTATATGGTAAGGATGGAAAGGTGAGGTAAGAGCTCACCGGAGGGCAGGAGACTGCTCTGCCGTGTAAACCCTATTTGAAGCAACACCGTGGTAGGACATTGTACGCTTGCTCGGCGTGTCCTTAGGAGGTGGCATCGAGCAGATTCGGTAACGGTCTGCCAAGATAGATGGCTGTTCACGACAAAACCCGGCTTACAGACACAGTCGCATATTAAGGCACCTTTTATGGGTGCTTTAATATTATTGTCGAATTATTGTCAAATTTTAGCAATTTGTACAAATATTATGCACATTTGCAATTAATTTAAAAAATGCAATTGCATTTATGCTGCTCTTTATTGTACTTTGCTTTATACTGAAATCTATTGAAATTGATTTAATTTGATTAGTTTCAGTCGATTGATTCGACACATAGTAGAGTTTTGAAATTAATTTGAAAGGTGTGTAAAAATTTGAAAACAAAATCAAAAATACTCAGCGCAATATTGAGCGTGAGCATCCTGTCGGCAAGCCTATCTGCCTTCGTATCCGGTTCACTCGGTGTTCAGGCGGCAGAAAGCTCGCCAACCGTATCGGCTAATAAGTACAAGCTCAAAGATAACATTCAGGACGGTGTGATTTTACATTGTTTTGACTGGACTTATAACGATATTAAGGCTGAATTGCCTAAAATTGCAAAAGCTGGATTTACAAGTATACAGACTTCTCCGGCACAGCCAAACGGAACAGGTACTTGGTATTGGTTATATCAGCCAATTTCATTCAGTATCGGAACAAATGGTATCGGCACAAAGGCTGAACTTCAGTCGCTTTGTGATGAAGCAGAAAAGTACGGAATTAAGGTTATTGTCGATGTTGTCGCTAACCATTTGAGAGGCGATCACAACAACATAGACAACGATTTAAAGCCATCCGAGTATTGGCATACCTTCGGCGGAGGTATTGACTGGAAAAACCGTTGGCAGGTAACACACGGCTCGATTGGTATGCCGGACATTGCAACCGAAAATCCATTTGTTCAGCAAAAAGTCTGCAACTATGTTCAGGAACTCAAGTCGGTGGGTGTTGACGGACTTCGTTGGGATGCCGCAAAACACATTGGCGTTCCGAGCGAAGGCGACGATTTCTGGAAATCGGTAACACAGTACGGTCTTTATAACTACGGCGAAATTCTCGGCGGTCCCGATGACCGTTCGACAGGCAATGAAGACATTATGAAAGAGTATACCGATTATATTTCTGTCACAGACAGTAACTACGGTAAAGAACTCCGTGATTCGTTTAATTCAGGCAAAGCTCCTGATTCAAGCGGAAACTGGAGTGAAAAAGGCATTTCAAACGATAAGCTTCTTTATTGGGGTGAAAGCCATGATACATGGTCAAATAACAAAGACTGGGGCTTTTCAAATGAAATGAGTCAGAATGTTATTGACCGTGCCTATGCGGTTGCGGCAAGCCGTAATAAGGTTACTGCTCTTTATTTTTCCCGTCCTTCTTCAACCAACAAAGACAGTATCAAAATGGGAGAAAAAGGCTCAACTCATTTCACCAGCAGTGAGGTTGCCCAAATCAATAAGTTCCATAATGCAATGGACGGTAAAGCCGATTACTACACCGTGTCAGACGGTTGTTCTGTAATTACCCGTAAAGACGGCGGTGCTGTTATCGTAAAAGGCAGCGGAAGCGGCGAAGTATCGGTAGAAAACGGCGGCGGTTACGCAAAACCGGGTACATACACAGACGCTGTTTCGGGCAACACATTTACAATTACATCAAGCACCATTTCAGGTACAATAGGTTCATCAGGTATAGCAGTAGTCTATGATGCCGAACCCGAAGGACCTTCAGCGTCAGTAACTCCGGGTTCAACAAACTACAATACAGATGAGCTCACACTTACGCTCAATTGCAAGAATGCAAAAAATGCTCAGTATTCAATTGATGACGGTGCATTTGTAAACTACACAAACGGTCAGAAAATTACAATCGGTACAAACCTTGCTTACGATACTGTAACCACAGTAACAGTAAAAGCAAGCGACGGCAAGACAACATCCGATCCGGAAACATATACATATACAAAGGTAGACCCGAATGCCGTAAAGGTTGTTGCTTATGATAACTCATCAACCAAGTGGTCTAAGGTCAATGCATATTTCTGGAGTGATGATAATAAAGAAATGACATCGTGGCCGGGCAAGAAAATGACCGACAAGGGTAATAATATTTTTGATATTGAAGTGCCTGACGGTGCAAAATATGTAATCTTCAACAACGGTGACAGTCAGACAGATGACCTCAGGATTGCAGACGGTAATAAAATTTACAGCAACGGTTCTTGGCAGAACTATTCGACTGTAAAACCCACTCAGCCGACAACAGCACCTTCAACGACAGTCCGTCCTACTACAATCGCAACTCAGCCTATCACAACTCAGCCTACCACATCACAGCCTGCTACAACACAGCCTGCTACAACACAGCCGTCTACAACTCAGCCGGTAACAGAGCCTTCAAACAGAATTCTTATCGGTGATGTTGATTTAAACGGAACATTTACAGTCTGTGATTCAACAGAGGTTCAAAGATACATTGTTAACATATCGACTTTAAGCGATGAGGCTCTCATTGCGGCAGATGTAAACAAGGATTCTGTTATTTCTGTAAAAGACGCAACTATGATTCAGGCTTATGTCGTTAAGCTTATTGTTGAAAACTCATACTGCGGTACTTACACAGAAAATGTTGCACCCGCCCAGCCTACAACAAATGTCACAGAGCCAACAACCGAACCGACTTCAATTCAGACGAAGAATTATGTTTATTTCAATAATACGGAAAACTGGTCAACAGTAAATGTCTATGTATGGAGTTCAAAAGATTCGACTTATATGAGCTGGCCCGGCACGGCTATGGAAAGTATAGGTAATAACACATACAGATTTGAACTTCCGAATGGTGCAGAATATGCTATATTCAATAACGGTTCAGCACAGACAGGTGACTTAAAAATCCCCGATGTAAATATGATTTACTCAAACGGACAGTGGAGTAAATACTCCGAGTAAAATTTAATAAGTTTATCTAAGAGCCGCCCCGCACAATCAGGCGCATTTTGCTGTTTTGATTTTTACTGTCGGGGCGGTACTGTTATTTGTTTAAATCACAATACAAAATAAACGGTTCATCACGATTTTTTGTGGGATGGTGAACGGACAGAAGAAATAGAAAGATAGCGAATCAAGGTGAAGAAGTCATCTTTTGACTATCCCACATTTTTCTGTAATGAGGGTAAAAAAAGCAATGTTTCCATTTGTTCGGAAACATTGCTTTTTTTAATGGCTCTATGTCAATAGTTGGGGCAGCATTAAAACAGAATAATTGAAATTGA